>PPFU01004925.1_pt1 | contig 15001 bp, 21 predicted proteins | sample 1535991 | NCBI WGS metagenome assembly PPFU01 (sample SAMN04901290, study PRJNA319586) | Hypolithon metagenome, whole genome shotgun sequencing project. | isolation source: Antarctic Hypolithon | place: Antarctica: Miers Valley | collected 2014
TCCATGCAAAGCCGCCCTTGTTCGCCAGCCCTAATGTCATCACACTTCGGGCGACTTGTTCAGACCTTCCCTAACCAGCAGGTGTCCACTTTTGCGAAGGAAGTCCGAACCGCATCGCCGCTTGGCTCAAAGGTCTCGCTGTTGTGGCATTCTCGGATCCCGGACACCGCGTTGCGGTTCCGCTTACCTCAGGCGTTAGACCCCGCACTCGAGCTCATCGCATGGACAAGAACAGCTACCTCATCGACCTTTCAGAGAGTATCCGCACAGACTTCGGCCGCGTCGACTTCGCGGCTCAGAGCTATGAGCAACGGGTCTTTTCTGCTATTTGGGCTCTGGAGAGCCAAGTCAATAATGGTGGCTTCGTCGAGTTTTTCGACAACGAAGGCCCTTGAGTTGTGTCGTTCGCCGCATCCGTACTGCACGCAATCGGTGCTAAGAACTGTGCTGAGATAGTTGATCGAGCTGTTGCTATGGCGTCGAGCCTCGAACTTGGCCAAACTGCCGAGGAGCTTGATAGCCTTGACTCAGAGTTCTACGAGTACCCGGACAACTTGACGAAACTGCTTTACCAGTATGTGGCTGCAAATCAGTCAACGTTCGGCAAACTGTCGGGCGGGGGGAGTATCCATGCGTTCACTTAAGTTGCTTCTGCTTGTCGCCGTGCTTGGTGGTGCTTATCACTGGTGGAGCGGCCGGCCTGGAGGCACTCCAGCGGGCACTGCCAACCAGAACGGTTTTGTCTCGGTAGTGATGCCCGATGGAGCACCCCGCAATACGGTTCTGATTCTCGCTGCGCGTGACTGCCCCTCTGCGGTGACGCAGCGCGCCGAAACACTTGCTCAGGACCTGGCTCGGCAGGGGATTCCCGTAGTCAGGGGCGACTCCATATCCTTCGACATCGACAACCCGACAGCCGAGCGGATCGCGGGTGCTGAGCGGGCAGTGGCGGTGTTCAAAGACGGCGCGCCCGCGGTGTTCCTCAACGGAATGGCGATGTCCAACCCAACTGCATTGCAGACGGTCACCGAGTATCGAAGGACAATAGCGAGGCATTAGGCCTGATGAGTCATTCAGCGCCAACACGTCTCGTTGCGTGGTGCATTCGTCCCGACACCCAGCTCGCGTCCGCCTGTCACTTCCGCGCGCCACGGGTCTCCTTGATTCCGGCATCAGGTGTGATGAGCAAGGAGGTTGCGCTGGCGACACTTGTTCTGACCGCTCTCGCGGCTGTCGGTTCCGTGAGCGCCGCTGAACAGGTCGAGTTCACTCCAGCAGACGGTTTCGCTGGCGAGAGTGAAGGTATCGGCACGCTGAAGATGTTTGCTGGCAAGGCTCGTGATTTTCATGTCCAGAGCCGCGGAAGCAAGCAGCGTGACGGAACGTTTCACCTTGAGCAGAGAGTCACGTTTGAGGGGAAACCGTGCCATGAGCGAGTCTGGATCATGACCCCAGTAAGCTCGAATCGCTACTCGGCCACGCTGAGTGACGCCGCCGGCGCTGTGACGGGGACCACGTCCGGACCCCGCTTGTCATTGCACTACAGAGTCAAAGGTCCACTGTTCATGCGCCAGGAGCTTGAACTGATGCCCGACGGGAAAACCATCAACAACGTCGGAAAAATCACCCTGGTGGGTATTCCAGTCGGACACCTGCACGAAACCATTACACGTAACGGTCCCGGCACTACATCAACCAGTTCCACGCCATCGGGCTGCTTGGCGTCTCCGCTCCGTTGAGACCTTGGCGACACGTTGAGTTCTCCCGGAGGTCATGTGAGAGCAAACTTCATGGTTGGGGTCTCGGTGGCCATTCTGGCTGCATTTTTTGCAGTGGGTATCGTCTACTGGCAGATACCATACTCGGAGGCATCGTTGCCAAACTCGCTGTACGGGCCCGGATTGGTGGTTTTACTTCTGATTGCCGCAGCCTTTCGGGGCGTGACGAGGGCCACATTCCTCCAGACTCTTTACGCCGTGGGCCTTGCGGTGCCGGCAATGGTCATGGCTCGCGTTGTCGTCGAGACATCGAGAGACCCGACGTCCCACAATTTGTGGCCGTTCGAGATCATCATTGCCACCGGAGTCGGCTTGGCGGCAGCGTTGGGCGGAGCCGTCGTGGGAGGGGTGCCTGCAACGTTCCTCAAGGCGCGTTCCGTGGCACGGGGCGTCTGACACCTCGACGGCCCGACCGTGGCGCGATCGCCCTACAATCTCCGGATGGAATACCAGGTGGTGATCAAGCTCTGGCGCAGGTCGCTGGAAGACGAGGGCTTCCTTGCGACCATCGACGACGCACTGCGTGCAGCGCTGGGGCCGAAGGTGGAGCAGGAAGGCCACGACCTGGGCAACAAGGAAGTTGTCTTCTACATGATGGCCGACGACCCGCGGCAGGCGTTCCGCAAGGCGCGCGATGTGTTCACCAGCGTCGGCGTCGAGCGGGGCATGTCGGCGGCGTACCGGCTGGTTGGCGGCGCGCAGTTCACGTCGATCTGGCCGCTGCGGCCCATGCGGAAGTTTTCACTGGCATAGCGCTGTCGCCCCGGCGCAGGAGACGCGATGCCACTGCTGCACGACCGACCAGGCCACCCCCCGGACCGCGACGGCGACGTACTGGTCCGCCCGCTGGTGCCGGACGATGTGCCGGCACTGGTGCATGCCGTGCGCTGTTCACTGGCAACGCTGTCTCCATGGCTGCCCTGGTGCCATCCGCGCTACGGGACGGCCGACGCAAGCGCCTGGTGGCGCACGCGTCGGCAGGATGGCGCGCGGGCAGCAAATTCGCGTTCGGTGTCTTCCATGCCGACGACGGCACACTGCTGGGTGGGGCCGGATTGAGCCGGCTGGACCGCGACGCCGGCAGCGCGAATCTCGGGTACTGGGTCGCCAGCCCGCACCGTGGGCGCGGTGTCGCGACGCGGGCCGCGCGGCTGGTCGCGCGATCCGGGTTCGAGCACGTGGGTTTGACCCGGCTGGAGATCGTGACCCTGCCCGACAACCACGCCAGCCAGCGCGTCGCGACCAGGCTGGGCGCGGCGCGCATGGGCGTGGTCGAGAACCGCATGCTGGTCGACGGGCAGCCAGCCCGCGTCGTGCTGTCCGTGCTCACCGTAGGCGCGCGCAGGTCCGGCGGATGAGCCCTCAGGCCGCGCGCCCGTCCTCACCCAGCACCTGGCGCAGGAACGGCACCGTCACCCGCCGCTGCGCGGCAAGCGAGGCACGGTCGAGGCGGTCTAGCAGCGCGGCCAGGCTGGCGAGGTCGCGGCCGACGCGACGCAGCAGCCAGTCCAGCGCTGCCGGATCCAGCTGCAGGCCGCTGCGCACGGCGCGATCCTCGAGCACGTGCCGCCGGCCGGCATCATCCAGTGGCTGCAGCACGACGCGCGTGCACTGCGCCAGCCGCGAGCGCAGGTCCGGGAGCAAGATCGGTAGAGCATCGGCGGGCGCGCGCGCCGCATAGAGCACGGCGGTGCCGGCATCATGGGCGCGATTGTGGAAGTCGAACAGCGCCAGCTCGTCGGCATCGTCGCCGGCGATCGCCTCGATTCCGTCAATCGCGACCAGCGCATGCCCATGCAGCGCCGCCAGAGCCTCTGCGGCGCGGCCGGCGGCAGACGCCAGCGGCAGGTAGGCGGCTGATCGCGTCGCCTCGCCGGCCAGCCGGCACACGGCCAGCAGCAGGTGGGTCTTGCCAGTGGCCGCGGGCCCGTGGAGGTAGATCCAGTCCGTGGAGCCGCCGCGCGCCAGCGCCTGCAGCTGCGCCAGGGTGCCGTCGGCAGCGCCGACGAAGCTGTCGAAACGCTGATCCGCCCGGGTGCGCAGCGCCAGCGGCAGCTGCGCGTTCACGCCGGGCGCTCGCCCTTGTGGTCGCGCGCGCCATCGCCCTCGGCGCCGCCGGGCAACACCAGCCCGGGAGGCCCCACATGGGCATCGGGCAACACCAGCCCGGATGCCTCGCCGGCGTACAGCCGGCTGGCGGTGTAGCGCTCATGCGCGAAGTGCAGCAGCACGTTGGCCACCGCGGCCACCGGCAGCGCCAGCAGCATGCCCAGGAACCCGAACAGCTGGCCGCCGGCAAGCACGGCGAAGATCACCGCCACCGGGTGGAGGCCGATTCGGTCGCCGACCAGCTTCGGCGTCAGCCAGTAGCTCTCGATCAGCTGCGCGACGGTGAACACCACGCCCACGCCCAGCAGGTGCTGCCAGTCGCCGTACTGCACCAGCGCCGCAATGCCGCCCATGACCACAACCGCCGCCGGACCCAGATATGGCACGAAGCTGAGCAGGCCGCCGATGATGCCGATCAGGATGCCGACGTCGATCCCGACGAGCCACAGCCCGACCCCGTACATCAGGCCCAGCACCAGCATGACCAGCGCCTGGCCACGCAGGAAGCCGCCCAGCACCGCATCGGACTCGCGCGCCAGCCGGCTGACGGTGTCGATGTGGTTGCGCGGGATCAGCGACGCGATGCGCTCGACCAGGCGGTCCCAGTCGCGCAGGAAGAAGAACGCCAGCACCGGCACCAGCACCAGGTTGATCACGATCCCGATCAACATGAAGCCCGAGCGCGAGACGTAGCCCAGCACCGTGGCGGCGATGCCGCCGGCGCGCTCCCAATGCTCACGCGCCAGCTCGATGATGCGGTTCTGGTCGAGCCAGCTGCTGATCTCGAGTCCGGTGCGCGCCTCGACCCACGGCACCGCGGTGTTGAAGAACCACGCCTGGTAACCGGGCCAGGACTCGATCAGCGTGACCACCTGGCGCTCGACCAGGGGCACCAGGATCAGCAGCAGGACCACGAACGCCAGTGTCATCAGCAGGAACACGATCCCCACGGCCTGGTTGCGGCTGCGGCCGTTGGCCTGCAGGCGATCAACCAGCGGATCGCCCAGCCACGCCAGCAGCGCGGCGAGCACGAACGGCGTGAGCACCGTCGACAGCCGCCAGGTCAGCCACAGCACGCCGAACCAGACCAGCCCCCACTGCAGGCGCTTCAGGAACTGCGCGATCGCGGCATCAGGCGGCAGCGGCGCTGGTGCTGGTGCTGGCGGGGGCGGCAGGGCGTGCATCAGCGCAGCCTGAACACCGGCATCGCGGCCGGGGTCCGCGGCTCGGTGCCCGGCCCCGGCCCGGCGTCGATCGCAGATCCTGAACGGCCGTCTTCCACCAGCAACTCTGCGTCGAGCACCCGGCGCAGCCCCGGCAGGCCGGTCAACAGGTCGAGTTCGACTTCCAGCCGGTCGCCCTGCGCGCGCAGCGGGCGGATCCCGCGCACCACCGAGGTCGACTGCAGGTACGCGGACAGCCGGATGTAGTCCTGGGCACTGTCGATACCCGTGAACACCACCCTCTGCACGCCCGCCGGCCCGGCTGCACTGGCCCGCGCATAGCGCTTGGTCAGCGCGTCCGCGGCGCCGTCGGCACCGGACGCGATCGCGCGGCGGGCGTCGGCGTCGGTCGTGCTCCAGCGCGACAGCACGCGGCCGCCATCGACAAAGATCCAGTCCGCCTGCCAGCCACTGCCTTCGCGGAACAGCTTGCCCACGAGCTGCATCGGCGGCGCGTAGCGCGCCGAGATGCGCGCGATGGCGGCGACATCCCCGCGCCAGATGGCGCCGGCCGCGGCCTGTTCGGCGGCGTTGCCCGCGGGCAGCCCGAGGCGGTAACCGCGCTCGATGGCGCGGTCCAGCACCGGGCGCGCGACGTTGCCCTGCGCGGTGCTCACCAGCCGCGGCCCGCGGCCGTCGTCGATCGCCAGCCACATCACCGGCTTGGGGCGCGGCTGCGGCCACACCGGCAGGCCAAGCGCTGCGGCCACCCCGTCGACGTCGTCAGGGCGAAAGCGCATGACCAGCGTGGTGCGATATGACGGCGCGCCGGACACCGAGCGGCTCTCGTCCTGCCGGTAGTCGTAGCCGGCGACGAAGTCCTCCGCGCGGCGCATCTCGCGGCCCACGCCGGGGCGGCTGGCGGCGCTGCGGTCGCCCGACAGCTTGCCCAGCACCTGCGCCAGCCCGCGTGCGAAACCGGCGCGCCGTTCGCTCTCCGACTGGCTGGACACCGGCACCTCGGCCTCGTACATGCCCTGGCCCCCGGCGCGGTCGCCTTCGACGCGCTGGCCCCACGCCGACGCCGCAAGCAGCATCGCGCACAGGCCCATCACCAGCCTGGCCGTGCGCGTCGTCCCCCACCTGCCATGTTCTGCATTCATCGCGAAATGGTGCCGTAGTGGCGGTGCCGCGTCCATGACGAGCGCAGCGACGCTGCTAAAATTCCGCCTTTCCGCGCCCCGCGAGCCACCGTGACTACCCCGACACCCCTGACCTACCGCGACGCGGGGGTCGACATCGACGCCGGCAACGCCCTCGTCGAGCGCATCAAGCCGCTGGTCCGGCGCAGTTTCCGGCCTGAGGTCATGGGCGGACTGGGCGGGTTCGGGGCGCTGTTCGACCTGTCGGGCAAGTACCGCGAGCCGGTGCTGGTCTCCGGCACCGACGGGGTCGGCACCAAGCTCAAACTCGCGCAACAGCTGGGCCGCCACGACACCATCGGCATCGACCTGGTGGGGATGTGTGTCAACGACGTGCTGGTGCAGGGCGCCGAGCCGCTGTTCTTCCTTGACTACTTCGCCACCGGCAAGCTCGACATCGACACCGCCGCTGCGGTCGTGGGCGGCATCGCGCGCGGTTGCGAGATGGCCGGCTGCGCGCTGATCGGCGGCGAGACCGCCGAAATGCCGGACATGTACGCCGCCGGCGAATATGACCTGGCCGGGTTCACGGTGGGTGCGGTGGAAAAGTCGGCGTTGCTGGACGGCAGTCGCGTGTGCGCCGGCGACCTGCTGCTGGGACTGGCCTCCAGCGGTCCGCACTCCAACGGCTATTCGCTGGTCCGGCGCATCTACGACCGTGCCGGGCGCCCCGGGGATGTCGACCTCGGCGGCGTGGCCCTGGCCGACGCGCTGATGGCGCCAACCACGCTGTACGTCAAGCCGGTGCTGTCGCTGCTGGCCGCGCACCGGCTGCACGCGATGGCGCACGTCACCGGCGGCGGCCTGACCGAGAACATCATCCGCGTGATCCCCGACGGCCTGGGGCTGGCGATCGACGCCGGCGCGTGGCCGACGCCGCCGGTATTCGACTGGCTGCAGCGCGAGGGCGCGGTGGCCGACCACGAGATGTGGCGCACGTTCAACTGCGGCATCGGCTTCGTGCTGGTGGTGGATCCTGCAGGTGCGGCGGCGATCGAGGCCGACCTCGACCAGCTCGGGCTGGCCCACTGGCGGATCGGCGAGGTGGTCGCCGACGATGGCGGCGACCGCGTCCGGATCGGCTGAGCCGGTGCTGATCGGGATCGAATTCTCGCAGCTGGGTCGGCGCTCCAAGGCGCTGCTGGTGCTGTCGGGCGTGCTGGTCACTGTCGGCATCGGGCTGTACGTATGGGCGCCGACGCCGCCGGAGCGGCTGCTGCGCATCGGCCTGCTGTCGATCCTGGCGCTGGGGGCTTACTGGCTGTCGTTCCTGGCGGATTTCCGCGGCCGGCTGGACCGCACGCAGATCTTGCTGGCCACCGCGATGGGGCTGCTGCCATGGCTGCTGGTGCTGGCGCTGGCAGTGCTCTACCCGCAGTGGCTGATGGCGCTGCTGCCGCGCGGTGGCTGAGGCTATGGCAGGCGACGGCGCGACGCCGCGGATCGCGGTACTGGCATCGGGCCAGGGCAGCAACCTGCAGGCGCTGCTGGACGCATGCGCCGACGGCCGGCTGCACGCCGCGGTGGTGGGCGTGTTCTCCGACCGGGCCGGGGCACCTGCGCTGGCACGGGCAGAAGCGGCCGGAGTTCCCGCGCAGTCGTGGTCGCCCGCGGATTTCGCCGACCGCGCGGCGTTCGACGACGCCGTGTTCGCGGCGGTCGCCGCGGCGCGGCCCGATGTCGTCGTCTGCGCCGGCTACATGCGCCTGATTGGCGCAGACGTGGTGGCGCCATGGCAGGGGCGCATGGTCAACATCCACCCCTCGCTGCTGCCGCGGTTCAAGGGCCTGCGCACGCATGCGCGCGCGCTTCGCGCCGGCGCCCGGGTACACGGCGCCAGCGTGCACTTCGTCACCGGCGATCTCGACGGCGGCGCGGTGATCGCGCAGGCGCGGGTCCCGGTGCTCGCCGGCGACGATGTCGAGGCACTGGCCGCGCGCGTGCGCGGCATCGAGCACGCGCTGTTGGTCGCGGCTACCGCGCTCGTCTGCAGCGGACGCGCGATGCTGTGTGACGACCGCCTTCATCTGGACGGCGCGCCGGCCACTGCACCGCTTCAGCTGACAGCCAAGGGCGGGTTTGCATGATGGCGCCCAATGAACACCCTCCCGTCCGTCTGCGCGTGGGTCTGCGCGTCACTGCTCGCCGGCGCCGGGTTGGCGCAAGCTGCGCCGCTGTCGCCGTTCGAGGCGCGCTACGAGGCGCGCTACGAAGGGCGGCTCGCGGGCAACGCGACGATGCGGCTGGTCGACGGCGGCACGGCGAGGGGCCAGGGCACGCGCTGGCGCATGGACCTCGACATCGAGGGCGACCGCGGGCTGGTCGGGCTGGTGCGGCTCAACATCGACCAGAGCACGGTGTTCGAGGCGCATGAGGACGTTTACGTGCCCCTGAGCCAGAGTTCCGTGCGCAAGGCACTGCTGTTCGGCCGCACCACCGTCGGCACCTACGATTGGGCCGCGCGCACCGCGCGCTGGACCGGCGATATCGATCGCGAGCGCCGCGCGCCGGTACCGCTGCGCGACGGCGACCTGAGCGGGCTCCTGATCAACCTGGCGATCATGCGCGACGCCGCGCCGGGGCGTGCGCTGCACTACCGCTTCGTCGACGGCGGCCGCGCGCGGCAGCATGAGTACGCGGTCGCGGCCGAGACAGAGAACATCGCCGTCGGTGACATGCACTATGAGGCGCTGCGCGTCTCGCGCACCAACGGCGGCAACGACGAGACCATCGTCTGGGTCGCCGACGGCGTACCCACGCCGGTCCGCATCCTGCAGCGCGAGAACGGCAGCGATGCCATCGACCTGCGACTGATCGAATACCAAGGAGCACCATGATGACCCCCACCCGCCGCATGTTTTCCCGCCGGGCCGCGTTCGCGGCCGTGATGTTCGCTGCTGCCGCGATGCCGGCGATGGCGGTAGAACCCTTCAGTGCCGACTACCAGGCCAACTACATGGGCATGCAGGCGACCGGCAAGATGACGCTGGAGCCGGCGGGCGCCAACCGCTGGAAGTACAGCCTCGACGTCGGCGGCATGGGCGCGCAGATGCTGCAGACGACGACGTTTGATGCGCAGGGCGGGCAGTGGCGCCCGATCTCCAGCGTCGACAGCCAGCAGGGCAACTCCGGGCTGGCGGCGATGCTGGTGAAGAAGAAGAGTGTCAACGCCAGCTACGACTGGGGCAAGGGCGAGGCACGCTGGACGGGCGACATCAAGCCCGACCGCGCCGGCCCGGTGAAGCTGCAGGCGGGCGACATGGACGGGATGATGATGAACCTGGCGCTGGTGCGCGACGTGGCCGCGGGCAATCCGCTGTCGTATCGCCTGGTCGAGGACGGCCGCGTGCGGCAGCAGACCTTCACCGTTGCCGGCAGGGAAACCATTGATGTCGGCGGCCGTCAGCAGCAGGCGACGCGCGTGGTGCGCGAGGACGGCAACCGCCAGATCACAGCGTGGATCGTGGCCGGCATGCCAGTCCCGGCGCGCATCCTGCAGCGCCGCGACGGCCGCGACCATATCGACCTGAAGCTGACCGCGGTGCGCTGACCGGCGCACTCGACACGCACGTGGACAACAGGACGCCGGCGCGATGCCGGCGTCCTGTTGTCTGGCTTGTCAGTGTTTGGCTTGCAAGCGACGGCGAGGCAGCTTCGGACGCTGTCCGAGGGGGGCCGGTGAGCGGATGCTTCTCGGCCAAGCCGCGTCATCAAAGCCGAAGCGAAGCCAGAGCCAGAGCCGGAGCCGCTTCGGCGGGTTTCGCGAGGTAGGCGGGTGCCGGGGTGCTGCTCCGCCCCTCCGGCCGGCCATGCATGGCCGGAGTCGGGGCGTGCGCCCGGCCTGCGGCCGGTCCGGCCCGGCGCAGCGCGCCGGGCGTTCGCTCAGGCCGCGCGGCAGTGCCGCGCATGCGGCCTGTTGTCACCCATGGCCCAATCTCCGCAGCACCCCGCCACCCGCCTCCAAGACGATCAACGTGGCTTTGGATGATCACGCGGATTCGCGGTGGCCCGAAGCCCGGGCGTAGGCCTTGACTCTAGCCCTGCTCTGGCTGCAACGCTGGCTGCACCGGCTGTCGCTCCGGCCGCGGTCTGCGGAACCTGTACCCGTATGCAGCATCCCGGCGCATTGGCTCGAAGCCCGGGCCTGGGCCCTGCGCTCAGCCCTCGCGGCGGATCGTCGCGCCCAGGGCGGAGAGCTTGCGCTCGAGGTGCTCGTAGCCGCGGTCGAGGTGGTAGATCCGGTCGATCACGGTGTCGCCATCGGCCACGAGCCCTGCCAGCACCAGCGACGCCGAGGCGCGCAGGTCGGTGGCCATGACCGGGGCGCCGCTGAGGCGCGCGACGCCGGTAACCGTGGCGCGTGGGCCGTCAATCTGGATGTCGGCGCCCAGGCGCATCAGCTCGTTGACGTGCATGAAGCGGTTTTCGAAGATCGTCTCGTCGATCATCGCGACCCCGTCGGCGATGCAGTTCATCGCCATCAGCTGCGCCTGCATGTCGGTCGGAAAGCCGGGGTGCGGCGCCGTGGTCACGTTGACCGCACGCGAGCGCTGGCCGTGCATGTCGACGGTGATGCGGTCTCCGTCGACGAGCACCTCGGCGCCGGCGTCCTCCAGCTTGGCGATCACCGCCGACAGCGAATTCGGGCGTGCGTGCGTCGCCGTCACCCGGCCGCCGGTCATCGCCGCGGCCACCAGGAAGGTGCCGGTCTCGATCCGGTCGGCGATCACCGCGTGGCGGCCACCGTGCAGCCGCGGCACGCCGCGCACGACGATCCGCGAGCTGCCCGCACCGCTGATGTCCGCGCCCATCGCGACCAGGCAGGCGGCAAGGTCGACGATTTCCGGCTCCTGTGCGGCGTTGTCGATGGTGGTCTCGCCGTCGGCGAGCGTGGCCGCCATCAGCGCGTTCTCGGTGGCGCCGACGCTGATGGTGTCGAACACGATGCGCCCCCCCTGCAGCCGGCCCGCGCTGGCCTTGATGAAGCCATGCTCCACCGTGATCGTCGCGCCCAGCGCCTCCAGGGCACGGATGTGCATGTCCACGGGACGCGAGCCGATCGCGCAGCCGCCTGGCAGCGACACGTCCGCCGCGCCGTGGCGCGCGAGCAGCGGGCCGAGCACCAGCACGGAGGCGCGCATCGTCCGCACCAGCTCGTAGGGCGCGACGTGGCTGTCGACGGTGCGCGGGTCGACGACGACGCGGCCGGCGGCGATGTCGTGGGTCACGGTCGCGCCGAGGCCCTCGAGCAGCCGCACCGTGGTCACGACGTCGTGCAGGTGCGGGACGTTGTCGATCTCGACCGGGCCGTCGGCCAGCAGCGTCGCGCACAGGATCGGCAGCACCGCGTTCTTGGCGCCGGAGATGCGCACCTCGCCGGCGAGCGCGCCGCGGCCGCTGACCACGATCCGCTGCATCAGCGCAGGCCCGCCGCGGCGTGCTCGTCGGGCGTCAGCGTCCGCAGGGCCAGCGCGTGGATCTCGTTGCCCATCAGCGTGCCCAGCGTGGCGTAGACCATCCGGTGCCGGGCCAGCGGCAGCTTGCCGACGAATGACGGCGACACCACCAGCGCGTCGAAATGGACGCCGTCGGGTCCGTCGACATGCACGGTTGCCCCGGGCATGCCCTGGGCGATGAGGTGGTGGATGGTGTCTGCGTCCAAGACCTGCGTCTCCTGTCGGTGTGCATGGGCCCCGCCCGTGGCCGCGCAATGGCGGCCTGCGGATATCCGCGGAGGGATGCGCGTAAAATGAACGCGCCAGCCTAACGGAAAGGCCCTGCCATCGAAATGGCCGCAGACGCACGCTCCAACCCCCTGGACAATCGCCCGGACGCGGTCTGCGACGCGCTGCTGGCCGCCTCGGGCCGCCGCGTGTTCGAGCTCGAGCGCGAAGGTCTGGCGGCGGTCGGCGCGCGCATCGATGGCGACTTCTCGCGCGCCTGCCGGCTGATGCTGGCCTGCCGTGGCCGCGTGGTCTGCAGCGGGATGGGCAAGTCCGGCCACGTGGCGCGCAAGATCGCGGCGACCCTGGCATCCACCGGCACGCCGGCGTTCTACCTGCACCCGGGCGAGGCCGGGCATGGCGATCTCGGCATGGTGACCGATGCCGACATGGTGCTGGCGCTGTCGTACTCCGGCGAATCCGACGAGCTGCTGATGCTGCTGCCGGTGCTGAAGCGCGCGGGCAATCCGGTCGTCGCGATGACCGGGCGCGCGGGCTCGACGCTGGCGCTCGCGTCAGACGTCCACCTCGACGTCGCGGTGCCCGCCGAGGCGTGCCCGCTGGCGCTGGCGCCCACGTCCAGCACCACCGCATCGCTGGCGATGGGCGATGCGCTGGCGGTGGCCCTGCTGGAGGCGCGCGGCTTCACCGCCGACGATTTCGCGCGCTCGCATCCTGCCGGGGCACTGGGCCGACGGCTGCTGCTGCATATCGGCGACGTCATGCACCACGGCGACGACGTGCCACGAGTCCGGGAGGACGCCAGCTTCGGTGATGCGCTCGTAGAGATGAGCCGCAAGCGCCTTGGCATGACCGCGGTCGTGGATGCCGATGGCCGCCTGACCGGGTTGTTCACCGACGGCGACCTGCGGCGCACGCTCGCGGACCCCGAGACGGATGTCCGCCAGGCGCGGATCGCGTTGCTGATGACGCGGTCGCCGGTGACCATCGACGCCGATGCGCTGGCCGCGGAAGCCGCGCGGCTGATGGAGACGCACAAGATCAATGCGCTGGTCGTGGTCGACGCCGACAGGCGCGTTGTAGGCGCCCTCAACATTCATGACTTGTTGCGCGCGCGCGTGGTCTGATCGCGCCCCCATGCCCCACTCCGCCACCTCCGCCCCGACCTACCCCGCCGACCTGCTGGCGCGCGCTGCGCGCATCCGGCTGGCGTGCTTCGACGTCGACGGCACGTTGACCGACGGCCGGCTGATCCTCGATGACGCAGGCCACGAGGCGAAGTCGTTCCATGTCCAGGACGGCCAGGGCCTGGCGCTGCTGCGTCGCGCCGGTATCGCGATCGCGTTCGTCACTGCGCGCCACGGCACGGTCGCCGAGCGCCGTGGTGCGGAGCTCGGCGCCGAAGTGTTCGTCGGCATCAAGGACAAGCGCGCGTGCGTGGCCGCGCTGCGCGCGCGGCTCGGGCTGTCGTGCGATGCGGTGGCCTTTATGGGTGACGACGTCGCCGACCTGACCGCGCTTGCCGACGCCGGGCTCGCCGTGGCGCCGGCGAACGCGCACCACTGGATCGCTGCACGCGTGCACTGGGTCACCGACGCCCGCGGCGGTGAAGGCGCGGCGCGCGAGCTCTGCGACCTGGTGCTGACCGCACAGGGCCACGTCGACTCCCTGCTGGCGGACGGGACCGCGACGTGACCTGGCGCGGACCGCTGACCGCGGTGCTGCTGCTGGCCGCGTTGCTCAGCGGCTGGTCGGCGTGGCGCCAGCGCGCGGAGGTGGTGGCTGCGGGCTCGGCCACCGCGCGCGCGGACTACGTGCTGCGCGAGTTCGAGCTGGTGTCGCTGGGCGCGGACGGCAAGGAGGCTTTCACCCTGCGCGCGCCCGAGCTCGCGCGCGATGCTTCCGACGAGACCCTGTCGCTGCGCACGCCGCTGTTCCTGTTGCCCGACCGCGACGGCCACTACTGGGAAGTGCGCTCGCAGACCGGCTGGATCGCGGCCGACAACAGCGAACTGCGGCTGCGCGGCGCGGTCAACGCGCGCACTGATGCGGCCAGTCCGCGGCGGATGACGATGGAGACCGAGGCCCTCGATGTCTTCCCCGAGACCAACCTCGCCACCTCCCCGCTCAGGGTCGAGATCACCCAGCCCGGAATTACAATGTCCGGCATCGGCATGCGCGCCAACCTCGCCGACAACAGCCTCCAGTTCTTCGACCAGGTCACCACACGCTATGAACCAGCACGCCGCTAGTGCCACCCGCATCGCCGCGCTGGTCGCGGCGATCGCCTGTGCCGTTCCCGGCACTGCGTGGTCGCGGGCGTCCGACCGCAACCAGCCGATGGACATCGATGCCAGGTCGATGGACTGCTCGGCCGAGGCCGATGGTCCCTGCGTGTTCACCGGTAACGTCGTGATCGTGCAGGGCACGCTGCGCATCAACGCCGCCAAGGCCGACGTGCGTCAGGGCGGCGGCGACATCCAGCGCGTGCTGCTGAGCGGCAGCCCGGTGCGCATGCAGCAGCAGCTCGAAAGCGGCTCGACCATCACGACGCGTGCCAGCAATGTCGACTACAGCATGCCGACGGATACCGTCGTTCTCACCGGCAATGTCGAGATCGACCAGCCCGGCCGCGGCATGATGAGCGGCGCGCGGATCGTCTACAACATGCGCACCGGCCAGGTGCAGGGCGGCGGCGGCGAGAACGGCCAGGTCCGCACCCGCATCCTGCCGCGCGGCGCGAGGCCGGGGGGCGCCGTGACGCCTCCAGCGCCGCCCCCTGCGACCACCCCGCCTGCAACCAGCCCGCCGGCGAGCCCACCCGAGGGCGGCAACTAGTGCTGGTCGCCGAGGGCCTGCGCAAGCGCTACGGCGATCGCGAGATCGTCCGCGAGTTTGGCCTCAGCCTCGATGCGGGTGAGGTGGTCGGGCTGCTCGGGCCCAACGGCGCCGGCAAGACCACCTGCTTCTACATGATCGTCGGGCTGGTGCCCGCCGACGCCGGGCGCATCGTGCTCGACGGCCGCGACATCACCGCCGAGCCGATGCACCGTCGAGCGCGACTG
>PPFU01002683.1_pt1 | contig 14990 bp, 11 predicted proteins | sample 1535991 | NCBI WGS metagenome assembly PPFU01 (sample SAMN04901290, study PRJNA319586) | Hypolithon metagenome, whole genome shotgun sequencing project. | isolation source: Antarctic Hypolithon | place: Antarctica: Miers Valley | collected 2014
CGACTGACGCCCGCGCATCCTGGGCCTGTCGAAGGGCGCGCAGCGCATGGATCTCGCCCAGCGGCGTCTTGAGCACCATCTCCCGCATCAGCCGCGCTCCAGCGCGCGCTGGGCGATACCGGCCAGCGTGCTGGCATGTGCGGCCGAATCATTGAGGCACGGGATGTAACGCAGTTGTCCGCCGTGCTGCGCGAACCGTGCCGCCAGCATGAGGGCCACTTCCTCCAGCGTTTCCAGGCAATCCACGGCGAAACCGGGGCAGACGACATCGACGGACTTGATCCCCCGCGCGGCCAGCGCATCCAGCGTCGCATCCGTCGCCGGCCCCAGCCAGCGCTCGCGGCCGAAGCGCGACTGATAGCTGAGCGTCCATTCGTCCGTTGCCAGACCGAGGTGCGAAGCGATCGCAGCCACACTCGCTTCGCACTGTTGCGGATACGGATCGCCGTTATCAGCGAAGCGCTGCGGCAGGCCATGGAATGAGAACAGCAGGTGCTGGCCTGCGCCATGCTGCGCGCGATGCGACCGGATCGAATCGGCGACGGCCGCGACCCAGTCCGGAGTGGTCGCGTAGTCGTCGATCATGCTGATCTGCAACCCGTGATCGTGTTTCGCCAGCGCATCGGCGACGGTGGCCGTGGTGGACGTCGAGTACTGCGGATACAGCGGCAACACGATGACGCGTTCGACGCCCTCGCTGCGCAGCTGGCGCAGGAGCATCGCGATCGACGGCGCGCCGTAACGCATGGCATGGCGGACGCGCCACTGCGGCATGACACCTTGCGTAGCGACAGCGAGCCGACGCGTGTACACCGCGAGCGGCGAGCCTTCGTCCATCCAGATCTCCGCGTACTTTTTCGCCACCTTCGGCGCACGCAGCGGCAGGATCACGAAGTGCAGCAACGGACACCACAGCCAGCGGGTCAGCGTGACCACGCGATGGTCGTGCAGGAATTCGGCGAGGAAGCGGCGCACGGCGGAGGCCGTCGGCGCGTCGGGCGTGCCGAGGTTGACCAGCAGCAGGGCGGTATTGCGAGGGGGTGGCATCGACGGTCGTTGTCCGGGCGGCGCACCTTAGCATTGCCGCCGCATTGCACGAATGGCTCAGATGCGATTCATGCCGCGCAGCCTAGCCTGAATTGCAACTTGCTGGTCATGCGTCGTAGCCGCATCGTTTTTTCTTGCTTGTCGTTCCCGCGAAGGCGGGAATCCAGCGACCTTATTCACTTTCATGGAACGGAAATTTCAAGGTCACTGGATTCCCGCCTTCGCGGGAATGACGAGCCGATAATTCAGAGCTTGATCAATCTCACTCTCACTTGTTCACCTTTAATCATTCGCCTCGAATGATTGCCCGGAGCCCCTCGCCATGCATCGCCTGCCCCGTTTCACCCTGTTGCTGATCGCCAGCCTCTTCGCAACGCAGACCTTTGCCGGCGCCAAGCAGGACGAACGCGCCCGCAACGCCCTGCGCGTGATGACCGACATCCAGGCGATCCCGGAATCGGCCATTCCCGACAAACTGCTCGATGAAGCCAAAGCCATTGCCGTGATCCCCGACACCATCAAGGCCGGCCTGATCATCGGTGGCCGGCGTGGGCACGGCCTGCTCTCGATCAAGAACCCGGATGGCACCTGGTCCAACCCGACCTTCATCACGCTCACCGGCGGCAGCATCGGCTTGCAGGCCGGCGTGCAGTCGGCCGACGTGGTGCTGGTGTTCCGCAGCGAGCGCGGCCTGGACTCGATCGTCAATGGCAAGTTCACCCTGGGCGCCGATGCCGGTGTCGCCGCCGGTCCAATCGGCCGCAATGCCTCGACCGCGACCGATGGTGAACTGAAAGCGGAAATCTGGTCGTGGTCGCGCGCGCGCGGGCTGTTCGCAGGCGTGGCGCTCGACGGCGCGGTGCTGGCCATCGACGATGCCGCCAACCAGTCCGTCTACGGCAACGGCACCACGCCGCGCATGATCTTCGAAGGCCGCATCGCGACGCCGGCGTCGAACGACGTCGTCGCCTACCGCGACAGCCTGGAAGAAGCCACCGCCACCGCACGTGCGCGGCGCGGCACGACACAGCCGGCGGTAGCGCCGGTGCGCACGACGCCTTCGACCGTGCCGGCAACGACGACAACGCCCGTCGCCGCCGAAACCAGGCCCACCCCGTTCGAACCCGTGCAGGCGGACGAAGTGCGCACCGAGGCGCTGCCGCCGACGCGGTGAGGCACGACGGTTGCTTGATACGTGTTTCGCGTGGCGACCGACCATTCTCTTTTGCGCATTCCTTTGATCGTTCGCTCGTGGCCCGCCACTCACGGATCGTCATCCCCGCGAAGGCGGGACTGCGCAGGCCGAAGGCCGAAGCGAACATTGCGAAGCAATGGCCCCAAGAGCCTGCCCCCGAATGCTTTAGGCGGGGCGCGAGCGTAGCGAGTAGTCCAGCCCTTGATTCACCAAATGAAGCCCGCCGAAAGCGGGCTTCTGCTAGCTGCCCTCCCTAACGAAAGTCGCCGGGTTCCCGCCTTCGCGGGAATGACGAGCAAAACCAAGGCTCTCGAACCGTCAACGCCCGCAACCCGCCTGCGTTATCCTCGAACACCCGCAACTCCAAGGCGAATCCGATGGGTAGTTTCAGTCTCTGGCACTGGCTGGTCGTGCTGCTGATCGTGGTGCTGGTGTTCGGCACCAAGCGCCTGAAGAACGTCGGCAAGGATGTGGGCGAGGCGGTCAAGGGGTTCAAGGACGGGATGGGCAACGACGACAAGGGTCCACCCGGACAACTCCGCGACGACGCACGCATCGACGAATCGCAGCGCACCGGGCAACCACGCAACGATGCCGATCGCGAGCAACGCTGACATTGTGCAGGAGTGCCCCATGGGCGCGATGAGGCATTACCGGTAACGCCCATCGCGCCCATGGGCGCTCCTGCAAAGGACACCCATGTTCGACATCGGTTTCTCCGAACTGCTGATGCTCGCGGTCGTCGCGCTAATCGTGCTCGGCCCCGAACGCCTGCCCAAGGCCGCACGTTTCGCCGGGCTGTGGGTGCGGCGCGCACGCGCGCAGTGGTATTCAGTCAAGTCCGAACTCGAGCGCGACCTCGCCGCCGACGACCTCCGCCGCAGCATGCAGGACGCGCAGGATGCCTTCCGGGACACCGAGCAGAGCCTGCGCGAGCACAGCGACGCGGTGCGGCGGGGTTTCGACACGATGGCGGGCACGGTCAGTGCGCCCGCCGTCATCGCCGACGATGCGGACGCACACGTGGTCGATCCCGCTCGTTCCGATGACGCGGCGGACACCGAATCGCCCAGGGCCGACGATGCACCCCGCTGACGACGACCAGCCCGCGCATAGCGGCCTGATCGAACACCTGGTCGAACTGCGCTCGCGCCTGCTCCGCGCGGTGGTCGGTTTGCTGGTGGTGTTCGCTGCCGCGCTGCCGTTCGCCAACAAGCTCTACGCGTGGCTGGCGCAGCCGTTGCTCGACAAACTTCCGAAAGGCGGCCAGCTCATCGCGATCGAAGTCGCCTCGCCGTTCTTCGCGCCCCTCAAGCTCGCGTTCTTCGTGGCGCTGATCGTGGCGATGCCGTGGTTGCTGTATCAGTTGTGGGCGTTCGTCGCGCCCGGTCTGTACCGGCGCGAGAAGCGGCTGGCCACGCCGCTGCTGCTGTCGGCGCTGGCGCTGTTCTACGCCGGCTGCGCGTTCGCGTATTTCATCGTGCTGCCGTCGGTGTTCGGTTTCCTGGCGAAGGTGACGCCGAGCGGCGTGGCGATGATGACCGACATCTCTGCATACCTCGACTTCGTGCTGGTGATCTTCCTCGCCTTCGGCGTCAGCTTCGAACTGCCCGTCGCGTTGGTGATCCTGGTATTGCTCGGCTGGGTCACGCCGGCGCAGTTGCGCGAGTCGCGCGGCTACGCCGTGGTCGGCATCTTCGTGCTGGCCGCCGTGATCACCCCGCCGGACGTGATCTCGCAACTGCTGCTCGCGATCCCGATGGTGTTGTTGTACGAAATCGGCATCCTCGCCGCGCGCTGGCTGGCGCCGCGGGAGGAGCCTTCGTAGGGGGACCCTGGCCCACCGTCGCCAACGTGCAGGGCATCGTGACGCCTATTTGAACAGTGGGCCAAGGCCCGCCCGACGTCACACCTCGATGCTGTTCGCAGCGGCCGTTGTCGGCGCCGCTTCATCCCCGAACGTATCGCGCCACGCGACGTACGCGCCGCCGACCAGCACCACCAGCACCATCGCGGCGAACACCAGGAAAATCGCCGCCATCAGCAATGTCGCAAAGGTCTTGTGGATCAAGCCGGCAACCGTCCCCACCAGCATCATCACCAGCATCAACAACAACGTGGCCACAATCAGCGCCAGCACGAACAACACCGCCGCCAGCAGGTTCGCGCCGACGTTGCGCACCGAAGCGCGCAGGCTGTGCTTGACGGCATCGACCAGCGGCAGGCCCGCGAACAGGATGAGCGGCACGGACAGCAGCATGATCGCGTAGCTGAAATAGTTGAAGACCAGGTTCGCCAGCAACAGCAGTCCGGGGTTGTCGGGCTCCGGCGCCACCGGAACGCGGCCGCTCATCGCGCCGCTGATCGCGGCGACGTAATCCTTCCAATAGTCGGCGCCCGCCAGCGACACCATGATCACGCCGCCGATCACGCCCAGCACGATCTGGATCAGCCCCAGCATCGCCAGCGGCCCGGCCTTGCGCTGGCGGAACGGCGCGAACAGGTCCAGTGCGCGTACGGGACGCCCGGCTTCGGCCTCGCGTATCACGTGCATGAGCCCGCCGATCAGGATCGGCACCAGGAAGACCACGACCAGGAATACCGGCGCAATGGCCGTGAGCAGCGAACCGACTTCAGGGGTCTGGTCCTGCCTTGCGATCGCCATGGCCGGCAGCAGCGCCAGCAACGCGACCACGTACAGCACCACGATCAGCAACAGCGATGCGCCGAACACCGCGCGCGGATTGCGCGTGCCCAGGTTGATGGCCTGCTTGAACCAGTCCAGCCCGCGGCTGACTGGCAATTTGTGGATTTCCATGGGGACCCCGGTGAGGATTACTGGTGGCGCTGCGCATGCAGCCTGCGCGCATGATGCACGAAACGGCGCAGCACTTTGCGCGCGTGCGGGGCCGCCGACACGTCGCGCGACAGACGTTTGTGGCAACGACCTTCGCCAGCGAGTGCCTCGCGCCGCGCGCGCAGGTAGCCGCGCATGTGCTGGGTGCTGAATTCCGGATGGAACTGCACGCCCCAGACGTGGCTGCGCCAACGGAAGGCGTGGCAATCGTCCTGCTGCGACGTCGCCAGTACCGTGGCGTCATCCGGCGCGCGCAATACGGTCTGCAGATGCGTGACCTGTGCGGGCATGGTCGCGGGCAGCCCGGCGAACAGCACGTCTTCGCAGGCGTGCGGGTGCAATGCCAGCGCGACCGTGCCAATTTCGCGCCCGGCCGGGTTGTCGCCGACTTCGCCGCCGAGCGCATGCGCCAGCAACTGGTGGCCGTAGCAGATGCCGAACAGCGGCATGTCGTCGTGGGCCGCATCGCGCAACCACCGGGCGCTGCATTCGCTCCAGTCGCGGCGCTCGGTGACCATCGCCGCCGAGCCCGTGCACCCCCGCGAACCCGTCGCGGCGCGGCAACGGTTCGCCATTGGCGACGGGGCAGGTCACGGTGTCGTCGGCATCAAGGCCTGCGGCGACACGGATCCAGTGCGGGAAGGAGCCGTGCCGTCGCATCGAAGCGACCGGTCGTCCGGTTTCGAGAATGAGGAAAGGTGCGTGCATGACGGCAGTGTCGCCAAAAAACGACTTTGCGTAAAAGCATCCGCGCAGGGGGAAGAAGAAAAACCTGCCTCGCTATACTTCCCCACCGCGCTCCCGACCCGCTCCCATGCCCGAACCCACCCGCCAGGGCCCGTCGTTCCAGGACATGTCGTTCCAGGACATGTCGTTCCAAAGCATGATCCTGCGCCTCAACCAGTACTGGGCGGCGCAGGGCTGCGTGCTGATCCAGCCGCTGGACCTGGAAGTCGGCGCGGCGACCTTCCATCCCGCCACGTTCCTGCGCGCACTCGGCCCGGAGCCGTGGAATGCGGCGTACGTACAGCCATGCCGCCGTCCTACCGACGGACGCTACGGCGACAATCCGAACCGGCTGCAGCGCTACTACCAGTACCAGGTGGCGATGAAGCCGAGTCCCGACAACATCGTCGAACTGTATTTCGATTCGCTGAAAGCGCTCGGCATCGATCCGCAGGTGCACGACCTGCGCCTGGTCGAGGACAACTGGGAATCGCCGACGCTCGGCGCGTGGGGGCTAGGCTGGGAGGTGTGGCTGGACGGGATGGAAGTCACTCAGTTCACCTATTTCCAGCAGGCCGGCGGCATCGAATGCAGGCCGGTGCTCGGCGAGATCACCTACGGCCTCGAACGCCTGTGCATGTACCTGCAGAACGTCGACAACGTGTTCGACCTGGTGTGGACGCGGGGTCCGCAAGGAGCGGTGTACTACCGCGATGTCTACCACCAGAATGAAGTCGAGCAGAGTGCGTACAACTTCGAGCATGCCAATGTCGAAGTGCTTTTCAGGCGCTTCGACGAATGCGAAGCGGAAGCGTCGAAGCTGGTCGAACTCGGCCTGCCGCTGCCGGCGTACGACCAGGTCTGCAAGGCCTCGCACAGTTTCAACCTGCTCGACGCGCGCCGCGCGATTTCGGCCACCGAACGCCAGCGCTACATCCTGCGCGTGCGCAAGCTGTCGCAGGCGGTGGCAGAAAGTTATTTCGCCCAGCGCGAGACGTTGGGGTTTCCGGGGCTGAAGACGCAACGCGAAGGTGTGGCGGCATGAGTGCGACGCGTCCGATCCTGATCGGCATGTACGACTCCTCGTACACGCGCCGGGTCGCCATCGCACTGTCGCTGTACGGGCTGCCGTTCGAACACCGAGCCTGGTCGGTCGGCCGTGATTTCGACCGCATCCGCCAGTACAGCCCGCTCGGTCGCGCGCCGACGCTGGTGCTGGAAGACGGCGAGGTACTGACCGAGTCGGCGATGATGCTGGACTACCTCGACCAGCTCGTCGGCCCGCAGCGCGCACTGCTGCCGGCCACCGGACTCGCGCGCCGCGATGCGCTACGACTGATCGCACTGGCCACCGGCGCGGTCGACAAGGCCGTGCTGATCGTGCTCGAGCGCGTCTTCCGTCCGGTGGAGATGCACAGCGAAGCGTGGCTCTCGCGCTGCCGCATCCAGGTCGAGGGGGCATTGCACGAACTCGACAACACCTGCAATGCACGCGCTGGGCACGACTGGCTGGTCGGCGATTCGATGACCCATGCCGACATCGCGGTGGCCTGCTTCACCACCCACGCGCGCGAAGCCATGCCGTTGGATCTCGCGCCTTACCCGGCCTTGCGCATGCACGTGGATCGCTGCGAGGCACTGCCGGTGTTCCGCCAGCACTACGCCCCGTTCAACGCTCCGGTTCCGGCCTCCAGCCACGACGCGCAGGCGCCAGAGGCATGACCGCGACCCTCATGCAGCCGCTTCTGATCGAACTCGGCACCGAAGAACTTCCGGTCAAGGCGCTGCCCGGCCTGGCGCAATCATTCTTCGATGGCGTGGTCGATGGACTGTCGAAGCGCGGTATCGCCGTCGACCGCGGGGACGCCAAGCCGCTGTATTCGCCGCGCCGTCTCGCGGTGCTGCTGCCGGGCGTCGCCGGCGAGCAGCCCGAACAAACGTCGGAAGTTCTGGGCCCGTATCTCAACATCGCACTCGATGCCGACGGCGCGCCGACCCAGGCCTTGCAGGGCTTCGCAAAGAAAGCCGGCATCGACTGGACGCAACTCGAACGCACCAGCGACAACAAGGGCGAGCGTTTCGTCCATCGCGCGGTGACGGCTGGCGGGACGACGCGCGCGCTGCTGCCGGAAATCGTGCGCGATGCCATCGCGGGGATGCCGATCCCCAAGCGCATGCGCTGGGGCAACCACGACCATGCCTTCGCCCGGCCGGTGCATTGGCTGGTGCTGCTGCACGGCGGCGACGTGATCGATGGCGAAGTCTTCGGCATCGGTTCGGATCGAATGAGTCGCGGCCACCGCTTCATGCACGACAAGGCGGTGTGGATCGGGCGCGCCGAGGATTACGTCGATGCCTTGCGTGGCGCGAAGGTGCTGGTGGATCCAGACGAGCGGCGTGCACGCATCGTGGATGAAGTCGAACACGCCGCGCAGCAGGCCGGCGGCACGGCGCGCATCGCCGAGGACAACCTCGAACAGGTGAACTGCCTGGTCGAATGGCCGAAAGCCGTGTCGTGCTCGTTCGACAGCGAATTTCTGGCAGTGCCGCAGGAAGCCCTGATCGCGACGATGGAAACCAACCAGAAGTTTTTCCCGGTTCTCGGCGACGACGGCAAGCTCAGCGAACACTTCATCGGCATTGCCAACATCGAATCGAAGAACGAAGGCGCAGTGCGCAGCGGCTATGAGCGCGTGATTCGGCCGAGGTTCGCCGACGCAAAGTTCTTCTTCGTCGAGGACATGAAGCAGGGCCTGGCGTCGATGAACGAAGGGCTGAAAACGGTCACCTACCAGGCAAGGCTCGGTACAGTCGCAGACAAGGTCGAACGCGTCGCCGCGCTGGCTGAAGCAATCGCTGGCGAAGTCGGTATCGATCCGAAGCTCGCGCGTCGCGCCGCGGAATTGTCCAAGGCCGATCTGCAATCGCGTCTCGTCAACGAGTTCCCCGAACTGCAAGGCGTCGCGGGTCGTTACTACGCGGCCGTCGAAAACGAACCGCTCGAAGTCGCCAATGCAATCGATGAGGGCTACATGCCCCGCTTCGCCGCGGACGCAATCGCGCCCTCGAAGCTGGGACAGGTGCTGGCCGTCGCCGAGCGTCTGGATTCGCTCGCCAGCGGTTTCGCGGCCGGTTTGAAGCCGACCGGCAACAAGGATCCGTTCGCCTTGCGACGCAACGCGCTGGCCCTGGCGCGCACGCTGATCGAAGGTCTGTTCGACCTCGATTTGCAGGCGTCGCTGGTGCAGGGCCATAGCGGCGCCGGCGATGCGATCGCGCGCAACGAGATGCTCGCCAAGGACAAAAACAAGCGCACGTCCCCGGCGGCGGTCGCGACAACCCCGGAACAGCAGTTGCGCGAGTTGCAGGATTTCGTGTTCGATCGCCTGCGCGGGTATTACGGTGAAAAAGGCGTGCCTCCGCAGCACTACGAGGCGGTGGTTGCATTGCGCCCGGGGTCGCTGCTTGATTTCGACCGTCGCCTCAAGGCGATGGGCGAATTCGCCAGGCTCCCCGAAGCCGAAGCGCTGGCCGCCGCCAACAAGCGCATCCGCAACATCCTGCGCAAGGTCGAAGGCGAGGTGCCGTCCGGGGTGGATGCTGGCCTCTTCAGCGAACCTGCGGAACGCGACCTGCACGGCGCCATCGAGCAGGCCATCGTCGATACCGATGAAGCCTTGGCGAAGCGCGACTACGTTACCGTCCTCGGCCGTCTTGCGCGGTTGCGGCCGCAGGTGGATGCGTTTTTCGATGGCGTCATGGTCAATGTCGATGACGAGAAAGTTCGCAACAATCGGCTCGCGTTGCTGAAACGCTTATCGGATCGGCTGGGTTCCGTTGCAGCAATTGAGCACTTATCAAGCTGACGTTGCTGTTCCCTTCACCCCTCGGGAGAAGGTGGCACGCAGCGTCGGATGAGGGCGCGGATTTTCAGATCGCGATACAAGTTCCCAGGCCAGTCATTCTCCCGCCCTCATCCGCCTTCGGCACCTTCTCCCGATGGGAGAAGGAAGGGCAGAGCGCCTGCTTTTGCCGTTCGCTGGGATGACGGAGCAAGCGTTTTCGTTAATGGATCCTTGCCCCGCGCCGGTTATCCTCAGCGCATGCATTTTCCTTCACGCCTGCTCGTCGCCGCGATACTCGCGTTCGCTGCGGTTATCGCGCAGGCGGCCACCATCGAACGCGTCGACATCCGCGGCCTCGACGAGGCCATGACCACCAACGTGCGCGTGTCGCTGTCGCTGACCGACGCCGTCGGAAAGGAAGTCTCGGGGCGCAGGCTTGCCTATCTCGTGCGCGAAGCGGAAGCCGAGACGCGCGAGGCGCTGGAACCGTTCGGGTATTACTCGCCCGTCGTCACCGTGACGCGCGATCCGCCGTCATCCGAATCCGCAACGACCACCGGCCCGGTCTCTGTCGTCATCGACGTGCGCCTCGGCGAGGCGATCCGCGTGCGCCGCGCCGAGGTGGCCATCGCCGGCGACGGCAGCGACGACCGCTATCTCCGCGAAGAACTCGCCGCGTTCCAGCCGCGATCAGGCGCTTTGTTCGACCACACCGTGTACGAAGGCAGCAAGGCGCGCATCTCGCGGCGCCTGGCGGAACGGGGTTACTTCGATGCCGATTTCCTGGCGCGCAAGGTCGAAGTGACGCGCGCGGAGAATGCCGCCGACATCGACCTGCGCTGGAACAGCGGCGACCGTTACGACATGGGCGCGGTGACGTTCACGCAGACGCCGGAACGCATCATTCGCGAAGACATCCTGGACAAGCTGATCTACTGGGACGAAGGCGACTACTACCACCAGGGCCGCCTCGACCGCCTGCGCAGATCTCTGGTGTCGCTGGATTATTTCAGCCGCATCGACATAAAACCCCAGCCGGAAAATGCTGTCGAGGTGCCGGCAACGCCGGGCAAACGCGTCCCCGTCCAGATCACGTTGACACCCGCCAAGCGCAGCATCTACACCGCCGGCGTGAGCTACGGCACCGACAGCGGCGGCGGCGTGATCCTCGGCGTGGAGCGGCGTTACCTCAATGATCGCGGGCACAAGGCGCTGGCGCAGCTCGATTACGCGCAACGGCGCAAGACCCTGACATTGCAGTACCGCATTCCCGCATTCGCTTGGCTCGACGGCTGGTACACCGCCAGTTTGCAGGCGGCCGACGAACAGACCGATTACATCGACACCCGCCGGCTGCAACTGGTCGGCAGCCGCAGCGGCGAGATCAATGAATACCTCACTGCGATCGCATCGGTGCATGCGTTGCGCGAACGCTGGGCCTACACCGGCACCGGGGAAAACCCGCTGTACCGCTTCGCGACGTTCACCTATCCCTCGCTGCGCGCGGAATACATCGACGCCGACGACCGCATGTATCCGCGCGACGCGCTCGGCGGCACGTTGCTGCTGCGCGGCGGCGTGGAGGGCGTGGGGTCGGATGCCAGCTTCGCGCAGCTGCAGCTCGGCGCGCGCTGGTTCAAGGGACTGGGCGAACGCAGCCGCCTGCTGGTGCGCGGCGAAGTCGGACACACCTACACCGATGCGCTGGTCGACATTCCGCCGAGCCTGCGTTTCTATGCCGGCGGCGACCGCAGCGTCCGCGGCTATGCGTATCGCGAGATCGGTCCACGCATCACCGGTGGCACGCGTGGCCAAGCGTTCGCCTTGGGCGCGAAGAACATGGCCACGGCCAGTGTCGAATACGAACAGTATTTCAACGGCGCGTGGGGCGGCGCGGTGTTCGTCGACAGCGGCACCGCATTCGACGACCGGCCGGACTGGCGCACCGGCGTGGGTGTCGGCCTGCGCTGGAAATCGCCGGTCGGTCCCGTGCGCGTCGATCTTGCGCACGGACTTGACGATCCCGACTCGTCGTTCCAGCTGCACATCAACATCGGCGCCGACCTGTGAACACGCCCGCATCAATGACGCCGGAAGAACGCAGCGCCGCGCGGCGCATCGTCGCGCGGCGCTGGGCCCTGTGTTCGCTGTTCGGCACCGCCGCGCTGACGGCATTGATCCTGCTGCTCGCGTACTGGCTGCTCAACACCGTCGGCGGCCGCGATGTGCTGTTGCGGCAGATCGTCGCGCGCCTGCCCCCTGGCACGACGTTGACGTGGCGCAGCGCTGAAGGTCCGGCCGCGGGGCCGCTGACCCTGCACGACGTGCGCTTCGTGCATCGCACCTGCCCCGAAAAGAGTGGCGCGCCTGTCGCGTTCGGCGCCTGCGACCACCCGGGCGCACTGGTGTTCACCGCACGCCGCGCCGTGCTCGACCCCGCGATCCGTCCGCTGCTCGGGCGACGCCTGCGACTGGACGCGTTGGCCATCGAACGCGCCACGCTCGATCTTGCCGACAGCGACGAGCCCTTCGAGCTGCCGCGCTGGCCGGACGTGCTGCCGCAGATCGAACCGCCGCTGTCGTTGCAGGCCAATGTGATCCGCATCGACGGCTTGAAGGTAACGCGGGCCGGGCAGCCGCTGATCGACATCCGCAGCGTGCGCGGCGGGCTCGATGCGTCGGCCGGCCGGCTGCATGTCGAGCGCGTCGCGATCGACAGCGATCGCGGCCGCTTCGCGCTGCACGGCGACTACGCGCCGAAGGACAACTACGCCACCGACTTCACCGCGAGCGCGGTGTTTCCTGCACGCACTGGACGCACACCGGCTTCGCTCGGCCTGGTCGCGCGCGGCAACCTGCAGACCATGGATGTCGCGGTTGCCGGCAACGCCCCGGCGCCATTGCGCGCGACCTTGACCTTGCGCGCGCCCTCAGCGAATTCCGAAAACCCCCGCTGGACGCTGCGCGCGAACAGCGAAGCCTTCGATCCGACGCTGCTTACCGGGGCGGCGGCGGGCGACCCGATTGCGCTCGACCTGCAAGGCACCGGCGTGGGCGGACGTGCGCGCCTGCAGGGGCGCGTGGCGCAAGGCGAGCTGGCCGCAGTCATCCAGCCGTCGAACGTGCAACTCGAAGATCAGGTCCTGCGCGTGCAGCCGCTGATCGTCGATGCCCTCGATGGCCGCACGACGTTGCGCGGCACGGCGGACTTCCGCGATCGCGACCGGCAGCGGTTTTCATTCGCCGCCAATGCGCGTGGCCTGCGTTTCGGCGGCACGGATGCCGGGGGCGAAGCTGTGCCTGCAGTGATCGCCAACAGCGATATCGGCATCGCGGGCACCATGCAGGCATGGGCCGCGATTGGCACCGCACGCCTGACCCGCGACGAACAAACCGCGACCGTGCGCTTCGACGGTCGCGGCGATGCCGACCGGTTCACGATCAAGACACTGCGCGCGCAGATGCCGACCGGCACGCTGGAGGCAACCGGCAACGTCGGCTGGACGCCGCAGCTCAACTGGAATCTCGACACCACGCTTGCCGGTTTCGATCCCGGGTATTTCGCACCGGGCTGGGACGGCGCCCTCAACGGCCGCATCGCCAGCAAGGGTGCCCAGCGCAGGGATGGCGCGTTCGATGCCACCATCGACGTGCCGCAACTGCACGGCCGGCTCCGCGGGCGCGCGCTCGACGGCCGCGGCAAATTCGCGTTGCAGGGAAACAATGGCGAAGGCGAGCTGGCGTTGACGCTCGGCGGCAGCCGCGTCGATGCGAAAGGCCGCGTCGGCGACACGCTCGACATCGACGCGCGCTTGGCGCCGCTGCAGTTGAACGACCTGTTGCCCGATGCGGCGGGGAATCTGCGCGGCATGTTGCAGCTGACGGGCGCGCGCAATGCGCCGAACGTCGATGTCGATCTCACCGGCAGCGGCCTGCGCTGGAACGACTACGCCGCGGCGTCGCTGACTGCGCGCGGCAACCTTCCGTGGCGCAACGGCAGTGGTGCGTTGGCGATCACCGCGCAAGGCCTGGATGCCGGCATCGCCTTCGACAGCCTGCGTGTGAATGCGAATGGCGCGGTGGAAAACCTGCGCATCGACGGCGACGCGCGCAGCGAACTCGGCGCGCTTGCTTTCGCGGGCTCGGCGACGAAGCGCGGCGCCAACTGGCAAGGCGCGCTGGATGCGCTGCAACTGGCGCCGGCCAAAGGCCCTGCGTGGCGGCTGCAGGCGCTCGCGCGCTACGCCCAGAACGGCGGCAATTGGACGCTCTCGCAAAGTTGTTTCGCATCCCCTGGCGGCGGCTCGCTGTGCGCCAGCGCCGACTGGCCGCGTCGGGGCCTCACGCTGCGCGGCGAACAGTTGCCGCTGGCGTTGCTGACGCCCTACCTGCCCGAGCTCGAAGACGATCGCCGCCAGTGGCTGCTCAGCGGCAACATCGGTCTCGATGCGCAGGTGCGCCCGGCAGGCAACGCATGGATCGGCAACGCGCAAGTACGCTCCCCGGCGGGCGGCCTGCGCCTGAGCGCACGCGCGCGCCGCGACCTCATCGCCTATGACAACCTGCTGCTGGATGCCACGTTCACGCCGCAACGCGTCGAAGCCAGGCTCGGCGCTGGCTTGAATGGCGATGGCCGCATCGATGCGCGCATCGCCACCGGCTGGGATGCGTACGCGCCGCTATCCGGCGAGATCGCGCTCGACACCGATGAGCTGACGTGGATGGAGCTGCTGTCGCCTGACATCGTCGATCCCCAAGGCCAGCTCAACGGGCGCATCAGCCTCGGCGGGACGCGCGCGCAACCGGCGCTCGGCGGGCAGGCGCAACTGGGCAAGTTCCGCACGGAACTGCCTGCGCTTGCCATCACGCTGACCGACGGCAACGTGCGCATGGACGCGCAGGCCGATGGCAGCGCGCGCATCACCGGATCGCTGCGTTCGGGCGACGGCACGCTCAATCTCGATGGCACGCTCGGCTGGCGCGGCGATTCGACGCCGCTCGTCTTGAACGTGCGCGGCAAGAACGTACTCGCGTCCGACACGCGCGAGGTGCGCGCAGTGATCGATCCCGACGTGGTGGTGCGCTACAGCGCCGGCGAGCCGCTTTCCGTCACCGGCACCGTCGGCGTGCCTTCGGCGCGCATGGACCTGGAGCGGCTCGACGAAGGCGTCTCGGCATCGCCGGATGTCGTGGTGCTGGATCCGGTCGATCCAGAACGCAAGCTGGCGACGCCGCTCGTGCTCGACCTCACGCTCGCGCTCGGCGACGACGTACGGCTTAACGGCTTCGGCCTCGACGGCCAGCTCGACGGCGACCTGCG
>PPFU01007023.1_pt1 | contig 14986 bp, 15 predicted proteins | sample 1535991 | NCBI WGS metagenome assembly PPFU01 (sample SAMN04901290, study PRJNA319586) | Hypolithon metagenome, whole genome shotgun sequencing project. | isolation source: Antarctic Hypolithon | place: Antarctica: Miers Valley | collected 2014
AGCTCAACGCAAAGCTGGACATGGACTCGATTTGCTCAAATCTCTCTTTAGAATGAAATAACCCTGGGCCTGATGGGGCCTCTGGCCTTTTTTGGTGTGCTTATTCATACATGTGGGTACTATGAAGAGCACTTAGATTTAACAAAAAAAAGTAGTTGATGTTACATTCAGCAAAATTACTCTACGTGTCTGTAGCCAATCTTGTTTGGTTTGCGGTTGCGGTATGGAACATTTTGCGGTTTAGTGATACAGCAATTTACTTCTAACTTGTTAATTTAACTGTTCGCCTAACTTTAATTGTCCAAAATTTTTTATGTCTCACAAAAAAGAGAGTTCCCGACTGAGGAGCTTTTCCAGTTTGCTATGCTCAAAATTACAGCCCAAGCTCGCTTTAGGGATGTTTGGTTTAGTTTTAGGAACTGTTTTAGGTGCCGGTGGCTTAGGTATTGGAAACGGTGCTGATAGCAGCACGCCCCGCTTTAGAAATTTTGGGATGCCTGCGGTAGCAGCTCCTTCTGCTTCATCTCAAACGCTTTGGCAATCAAAAGAGATTCGAGGCATTTATCTCAGTCGATTTCAGGTGACGGGGAGCACGACTGAGCAGACGATTCGCGATCGCGTTCGCTACTTCAAAGCACAAGGCATCAACACCATTATTCATGGCGTGTGGGGCAACGGCTGTCCCATGTACAACAGCGAAGTCATGGCAGAAAGATTTGGCATGAAAAGCTGCCCAAATGCCTTTCAAGACGACTGGTTAGACTGGATGATTGACGAGGCGCACAAGCAAGATATGCAGGTACATGCCTATTTTGAAAAAGGCATTAAGCTCGACGAAGACAGTCCTATTTTTGAAAGTGCGGTCACTAACGGATGGTTTGTACCCGGTGTAGATAAGACCTATAGCGGAGTCGATCACTATTTGTTAGATGTGGATAATCCAGAGATTAGTGACTTCTTTGACAAAATATCGGCTGAATTTGTTCAGCGCTATCCAAAAATTGACGCCGTGCAGTGGGACGATTATTTGGGCTACTACTCAGGGTTGCCCGGTGGCGTAGATCGTACGGCGTCATTGACGAGATTTGTTCACCAAATGCGCACCAGTGTGAAGCGGGCAAACCCTGCCGTTAGCTTTGATCTATCTCACCATAATCCCTACTGGAGTGGCCGATATTTTGATGCCGATTGGCAAAACTGGAATATGGATAGAGCGTTTATTCAGGTCTATAATGATCGCAATTTTCCAGATGAGATTGCGATCGCTGAGAACTATTCAGGCGTGGCCATTACTGATAATCAGCTTTATCATTTAGATGCGCTGGTACGAAATCCAAAGATTAAGAGTATTTTGATCTTTCCTTTAAACGGCAACCCTGAGCAGGCAGCGGGGCTAATTAAAAAATACACGGCTGTTCAGTAATAGCAGGCTACCGTAGGGGTGCAAGACTTTATGCCCCACTTTATGCCCCTACGATAGAATCTGTTGCTAATCTGACAACTGGCAGAGATGTTGTCTATAATTCCATCTGATTCACAAGTTGTTCAAATCGCTCCACCGACTTTTCAACAATGGTAAGGCTGTCTTGCCAGAACTGCGGCTGGCTGAGATCTTTTTGCAGATGTTTTTGCACTAATTCTTCTGCTGTCATAGTGCCAGTATCTCTTAACAAAGCAGTGTATCTTTCGTTGAATCCCCGCTCACTGAGCGCAGTCGAAGTGACCGGGGGCTGCTGTGCGTAGATTCCCAAGCTAAAGAGATAGCCGAACAAGTATGGATAGTTGTAAAAGCCCAGGCTGGAGATAGAGAAGTGTAGCTTGCTTGCCCAAAAGAGATCGTCGTACTGGCTAAGGCTGTCTTCAAACCAAAGCTGCCAGCTATCGTTCATCATTTCACTGAGCTGAGCAGGTCTAAGTGCGCCAACTTTGCGGGCTTCTACCAATCTTTTTTCGAATTCAAAGCGGGCTGGAATATTGAGCAGAAAAACAGCGGCGCTGTTGGCGTCTTCCCAGGCGATTTCTAGCTGCTGGGCGGGGGTTTTTGCCTTTTGCATGAGGGCGTCGCGTACCAGGGTTTCGGCAAAAATGCTGGCGGTTTCGGCGAGGGTCATGGAATAGCTGCTTTCAAGGGCGGAGAGATCGCGCATCACCCAGTTGTGCCAAGCGTGGCCGAGTTCGTGGGCGAGGGTGATGACGTTGCTCATGGTGCCTGCGTAGGTGAGGAAAATGCGCGGCTCTTTAGGCTCAGAGAATTTGGAGCAGTATGCGCCCGTGGCTCGGTTAGGGGTAGGTTTGCCGTCGATCCAGCCTTTGCGGGCCATCATGGTGGCGAAGTCGCCCATTTCGGGAGTGAGCTGATTAAAGGCGGTGGAGATGAGGGCGATCGCCTCGTCAAAGCTAATCAATTCATCACTACCAGCGGCAGGAGCGGGAGCCATCGTATCCCAAGGATTCATTTGGGTTTGGCCGAGAGCCTTGGCCATGGCGGCTAGGGCTCGGTGACCGATGGCGCGGTTTTGGTAGGTGGTGTCCATGAGCGCGTCGAGGGTGGCGCGTTCGATGCGGCTTTGGTGGCAGCTTTTGTCGAGATAGTGGAGCCTGCGAGTGTGGGCCCGCTTTTCGGTTTCTTCTAAGCGCCAGCCGTTAATGGCGTTAAGTCCGGCGGCGACAGCGGGCTGGTGAGCGCTCCAGGCACTGCGAATGCCTTCCCAAGCGGCTTGGCGAGTGGCTGAATCGGGATGGCTGAGCAAGTTAGCAGCCTGAGCGAGGCCCATCGTATCGCCCTTAATTTCGCACTTTAGCGTGCCTGCAAGTTCACTATATAGGTTGCCCCAGGCGTGTAGACCATTGGTAGCAAGGCCGGTGATTAGCTGCTCTTCGGCTACGCTGAGCAACTGGTCTTTGAGCTTGCGGCGGTGCCGGATTGAAAAGGATGCTTCACTCAGCGTAGGATTTTCCAGCAGCGCGGTCATAAAGCTTTCGCTAGCTCGCAAAAGAAAAACTTCATAGGGCGTCATAGCCTCTGAGAGATCGGCGCTGAGCTTTTGGATAATGGGCATCCAGGTATTGGCGCTGGCGTCTTGAGTATCAACGCTGAGGGCAGTGTAAATGTAGGTACCGACGTTGCCCAGCTTTTGCTGGAGGGTTTTGTGCTGCTGGTGAACGCTGCTAATTTTCTCAATGAGAGGCGCATAGTCCTTCTGCGGTAGCGTTTCAGCGGTTTCTATGGCAGCCAAGAAGGGTTGGCAGACGGTACCCATTTCCGCAATATCGGTTTTTAAGGCTTCTACGGTGGTGGCAATACTAGGGTCGCTGGTGCTGGTAAAAAAGTGGGTATTATCCCAAGTTTGGCGAAGGGTTGTTTTAGCAGGCATTGTAGCGGTCATAATGCGCAAGGAAATGAGTGTACAAGTTAAAAAACCGTAGGGTGGGCACTTCCCCGCCTACAATGCTCAGGTTACCGCCACCCATCATATTTGCCCACCATCGCCCACGTATTCCCAAAACAAATACAAAACCGTAACACGGTCAGTTGTCGGTGAAGTAACGAAGATACACAATAGAGTCGGCAAAGACGCGATCGCACAGCGAGCACCCCGGTATGAGTAGTTTGATCGGCAAAACCTTACAAGGGGGAAAATACAAGCTAGAAATTGTATTAGGTCGAGGCGGCTTTGGCCTCACGTTTCGAGCACACCAGATTTACTTAGACCAGGTAGTGGTGATCAAAACGCTCCACGAGTCGTACTGGAGCGCCCCCAACCTCAACGACCTACAGCGCCAGTTTCAAGACGAAGCCCGACGGCTGGCAATGTGCAGCCATCCCAACGTAGTGCGAGTCAGCGACTTCTTCATTGAAGACGGACTGCCCTACATGGTGATGGACTACATTCCAGGGCGATCGCTAGCCGATATCGTCCTCCCTAGCAATCCCCTCCCCGTAAAAGCCTCCATAGACTACATCAGTCAAATTGGCCGCGCCCTACAGGCCGTCCATAGCAAAGGCTTGCTGCACCGGGACGTAAAGCCGCAGAACATCATGATCCATCAGCTCACAGGAGAGGCCGTGCTGATTGATTTTGGAATTGCGCGTGAGCTGACGCCAAATCCAACCCAAACCCATACCAGCATCGTTTCAGAAGGCTACGCGCCGATTGAGCAATATTTGCCCAAGGCACATCGCTCAGCCGCGACAGATGTGTACGGCTTAGCGGCGACGCTGTATACCTTGCTAACGGCTGAGGTGCCAGTGGCGGCGGTGCTGCGCGATCGCAATCCCTTAACCCCTATTCGCCAGCTCCGCCCAGATGTGAATGAGACGATGGCAGAGGCGATCGCCCAGGGCATGAACATCGAGCTAAAGGATCGGCCTCAGTCAGTAGGCCGATGGCTAACGATGCTCACCACAAAACCCAACACGGGTCTTTTCGGTCGTACAAAGACCTCTGGCCTAAATTCTGGCCTAAATTCTGATCAGACCAACGGTTTAACGGCAGGCCAAGCCTACACAAATCCATCGACGATGCCCACGCAGGTCGTCGCTCCCGGCTACCGATCCGTGCAGCCAGCGGCAGGCTCGCAAACCAACTATAAAACCGTAGTCGCGCCGATTCCAACCGGCTATAGAGAGCCGACCTATCCGCCAGTGAGTCCACCGAAAGCTCCCAGCAAGCGCCAAAGAAAAGCCCTAGAAAAAGCACAAGGGAAAGCACAAGGGAAAGCCCCCAGAAAAGCGCAAGGCAAGACGATTGGCTGTAGTTCCGTTTTAGGGCTGCTGACGTTGGCGATCGCAGGCGCTATTTTAGGCGCAGGCTTTTGGCTATATCAAAACGTATCCAAAGGACTCACAGAGACTCCCGAATTTTCTGTACCCGACATTTCTGTACCAAACATAGAGCCGCCTGCACCGACTGAAACAGAACCAACAGAGCCTGAGCCCGAAGCGCCTGACTTGCCAACAGAGCCAGAGGTAACCCCAACCGATGAAACGCCAGACCTAGAGGACACAAACGAGAACACGACGGAAGAGAATGCATCTCCTCAAGAACCTTCCGCTAACGAGGGACAACCGCCCATATTGCTAGATGACAGCGGTAATCCTGACAGTGCGCAGCCAGGGAAAACGGGCGATATAGTACCCGTACCCGGATTGCCGCCAGGAACCTCGGAAGGGCAAGTTGAAGAGCAGCTAGGCGCACCTACTCAGCAAAGTTCTCGCAATGGGTTTAATACCAGCACCTATACGCTAGTGCCCAATCGGGTAGCGCTGGGCTATGTATATGATCAGGGCTCTAACCGGGTGCGACAGTCGGAGGCGGCATTTTCACCCGCGACAGATCGGCTCGTGATGAAAACAGCGCTAGCTGGCATGTTGGACGGGCGCTCTACCCGCGAGATAGAGAAGGGGCTAGAAGAGGTGAGGAAGGGAAAGCGCGATCGCGTCTCTATCAATTCAGATGGTTTCGTGGGTGCCATAGAGCGCAATGCTAACGGCTATGTGCATATTTACGTTCAGCAATAGGTTCAGCAATAGGTTCAGTAATAGGTTCAGTAATAGGTTCAGTAATAGGTTCAGTAATAGCTGATAGCGGCAGATTGCAGCAGACTCTATCTTTGTAAGGAGACAAATTACAACCAGCGCTACTATACACTTTGAAATACCGTAATTCGTACAAAGTGCGCTTATATTATGATCACTCCCGCTCAACCGTGGCATTCGCTCGACATTGACGAGGCTGTGGAGGCGCTGAGTGCTAGTCGTGAATCGGGGCTGTCGGCAGCAGAGGCTGAAAGGCGGTTGAATGAATATGGCCCCAATGAGCTGAAGGAAACGGGGGGTCGCAGTCGCTGGCAGATTTTGCTCGATCAGTTTACCGATGTGATGCTGCTGATGTTAATTGGCGTAGCAGTTGTAGCGGCGGTGTTGGACTTGCGGGCAGGGAAGTTTCCTAAGGATGCGATCGCCATTGCCGTCATCGTCCTGATTAACGCAGCGCTAGGCTACTTTCAAGAAAGCAAAGCAGAAGCCGCCCTAGCCGGACTCAAAGGACTCTCGGCCCCCAACGTGCGAGTGCTCCGTGACGGTAGAACAGATCAGCGACCCGCTAAAGAACTGGTGCCCGGTGATGTGATTCTCCTAGAGGCGGGCGATCAGGTAGCGGCAGATGGGCGCTTACTAGAATCGGCGGCTTTGCAAGTACGTGAATCGGCGCTAACCGGAGAAGCCACGGGTGTTGAAAAAAGGGCTCAAGAAACGCTATCGCCAGAGGTCTCTTTAGCCGATCAAAAGAATCTAGTATTTCAAGGGACAGAGATTGTTCACGGACGCGGCAAAGCACTGGTGACGCGCACTGGGATGGACACCGAACTAGGCAAAATCGCCACGATGATTCAGTCGGTATCAGTGCTTTCGACGCCCTTGCAACAGCGATTAAAACAGCTAGGGAATGTGCTGGTGATTGGCTCGCTAACATTAGTAACGCTAGTTGTGGTGATTGGCACTATTGCATCAGGCTGGTCAGCTTTTGAGGATCTACTAACCGTATCACTGAGTATGGCGGTGGCGGTAGTACCCGAGGGTTTGCCAGCGGTGATTACGGTGACGCTAGCGATTGGGACGCAGCGAATGGTGAAGCGGCAGGCGCTGATTCGCAGATTGCCTGCGGTAGAGACTTTAGGATCGGTGACGACAATTTGTTCGGATAAAACCGGGACGCTGACGCAAAACAAAATGGTGGTGCAGTCGGTATATGTCGCAGGATTGCCCTTTGAGAGTGATATTAGCGTGAGTGGTGAAGGCTATTCGCCAGAGGGAGACTTTAGGTTAGCAGAAAAGCCGGTTGCGCCGTTAGAGAAGCCAGCGTTAGCTTTGCTGTTGTTGAGCTGTGCGCTGTGTAATGATGCGGCGCTACAACAGGAGAATGGCCCAGAAGATAAGCAGTGGGCGATTGTGGGCGATCCAACAGAAGGGGCTTTGGTGACGCTAGCGGCCAAAGCTGGGCTAGAAAAAGGCAAGCTGGACTATGAATTTGAGCGGCTAACTGAGTTTCCGTTTTCTTCGGAGCGGAAGCGGATGAGTGTGGTGGTGTCGGTGCCAGAGGGCAATCAGTTGGGCATTGAGTCGTCTGCTGCGGTATTTGCGAAGGGGTCGGCGGAGCTGTTGTTGGAAAGGTGCGATGGCATAGTCTTTCCTACGGAGAATCGCATTGGGCACGGCTCACGTACGCTTTCTGAAGATGATCGCCAGGAGATTTTGAAGAAGACTGAGGCGCTAGCGGGTGCGGGGAAGCGAGTGCTGGGTTTTGCCTATAAACCACTCGAACAGATCGAATCTGTTGATGACTTAGATGAAGAGAACGCCGAGCAAAACTTAGTTTGGCTAGGGCTAGTGGGCATGATCGATGCGCCCAGGCCGGAGGTGCGGGATGCGGTGGTGCGCTGTCAGCGGGCGGGGATTCGTCCGATGATGATTACCGGTGACCATCCACTGACAGCACGGGCGCTAGCGGTAGATTTAGGTTTGGTGAAGGACTGGGATGCGAAGACGCATACGGGACAGGAAATAGAGGCGATGAGTCAGGCTGAGCTAGAGGAAGCCGTACGCTCAGTGAGTGTGTATGCGCGGGTGTCGCCGGAGCATAAGCTGCGGATTGTGCAGGCGTTGCAGGCGCAGCATCAGGTGGTGGCGATGACGGGAGACGGGGTGAATGACGCTCCGGCGCTAAAGCAGGCCGATATTGGCGTGGCGATGGGAATTACGGGGACTGACGTGAGCAAGGACGCGAGCGATATGGTGCTGCTAGACGACAACTTTGCTTCGATTGTGTCGGCAGCGGAAGAAGGGCGGGTGGTGTACAGCAATATTCGCCGGTTTGTGAAGTATATTTTGGGCTCGAATATCGGAGAGGTGATTACGATCGCGCTCTCTCCTTTGTTGCTGCCGATTGTGGCGGTGCCGCTGACGCCGTTGCAAATTCTGTGGATGAATTTGGTGACGGATGGGTTTCCGGCTTTAGCGCTGGCCATGGAGCCGCCTACGCCAAACATGATGGACAGGCCACCTCATGACCCTAAGGAGAGTATTTTTGCGCGGGGGCTGGGCTGGTATATGGTGCGGGTGGGGATCGTGTTTGCGATTTTGGCGATCGCGCTCATGCTATGGGCTTATAACTATACGCAGAATCCTGAAATACCGGGCAATCCAGAAAGATGGAAAACGATGGTGTTTACGATGCTGTGTTTGTCGCAGATGGGTCATGCGATCGCCATCCGCTCTGACCGTAAGCTAGCGATAGAAATGTCTCAGTTCTCCAATCCCTATGTGCTGTTAGCTGTTGTCGTAACAACGATATTGCAGATACTGCTGATATACGTGCCCTTCCTTCGCAATTTCTTTGGCACTCACTATTTATCGATTACAGAGCTGCTGGTGTGTGTGGGCTTTAGCACTTTGTTGTTTGTGTGGATCGAGCTAGAGAAGCTGTTTATTCGGAGTAGGACGGCGGCAAAGTAATCAGTGCTTGTATAATAGCGGGTAGCAGGCAGGCGCTTTGTTTATGAGTGCTGTAAAGACACCAATTCTAACGGATAGTTGGATTTCAATGGACTGGGATACTTTTGTGAGCCAGTCAGAAGATCCAGCGTTGGCGAAGGCGAAAAGCTATTATTATCAAGGTCATGGGAGATTTGAGATGCTGCCAGTTGGTCGCGGACATGCCGGTGATCATGTGATGGTGGGCAATGCTATCAACCTGTTCTGCATTCTTAAAGCCGCCATGCAGTCTATGCAATCAGAAGACTATCCATTTGTTGAAGAATTCGTGACTGATAATTCGGGTCAGGTTTGCAAGGTGGTGCTACAGCTCGCAGACTACCGACGCCTGATTGCAGCGCTGGAGGATGAGGGCTGATATCGTGCTATGCAAGAGGTCAGAAACGAAGCGCCTTTGAGCTGGGAAGCTGCGCTGCAAGTTCTGGATTCTGATGAGAGTGGAGTATCTTCCGAGCTTCTTGAAGGATTGGAGCAAGCTTCAAAGGCGATCGCGTTGCTCAATGACGCCATTCTAGTCGCTTGCTCCGGCGAGAGGGTACTCACTTCGATCTGGTTTTTAGTGAGTGCAGGCGGGGTTGAACTAAGTAGGATCTAGTTTTTAGTTAGTTCAGGGGGGAGCGTACTCACTTCAATCTGGTTTTTAGTGAGTGCAGGCGGGGTTGAACTCAGTGCGATCTAGTTTTTAGTTAGTTCAGGGGGGAGCGTACTCACTTCAATCTGGTTTTTAGTGAGTGCAGGTGGGGTTGGGCTAAGTGCGATCGCCCCGTGCCTCACTTACGCTAGCCGCGCACTTAATCGGGCCGCTTGGGCTGTCACATTTAAGGACTGATGGCAGAGAGCGATCGATAGCTATACTTCAACCCACGCTCACTCGCTAGCCACCCACAAAGATGAAGTGCAAATCAGGGTAGCTAAGTAAATTTTCTCTTAAACACTACTACAGATATCTCAGGTATCGTAATCTCTAAGGCATATGGCCAGGGCGAGTTATTCCACTGCCGAACTTCTACATTAGGGTTAGTGTGTCCAAAGCCGCCATACTTCTTATCATCCGTATTAATCAGCTCCTCGTAGGTACCCGGCTCTCTCACGCCGAGCCAAAAAGACTGATACACATTGGGCTTAAAGTTACACACCACGATTAGCTGATCATTGGAGTGTTTGTCTTTGCGGATAAAAGAGATGAGTCCTCGGGGCGAGTCGCTGTAGTCAATCCACTCAAACCCATGGTGGGTAAAGTCATCGGTGTACAGGGCGGGTTCTGCCCGGTAGAGCGTGTGCCAGTCTTTTACGAGTTGCTGAAGCTGTTGATGGGGCTTGCAGTTCAGCAAGTCCCAGTCCAAGGTGCTGTTAACATTCCATTCCTGGGTTTGGCCAAAATCCATGCCCATAAAGAGCGTTTTCTTGCCGGGATGGGTGAACATATAGCCCATCAACGCCCGCAGGTTAGCCATTTTGTGGTCGTCGTCACCCGGCACTTTTTCCCAGAGATGGCCTTTGCCATGCGTTACTTCGTCGTGGGACAGGGCCAGGACAAAGTTCTCGTCAAACGCATAGGAAAGGCTTAAGGCAAAGGTATCGTGAACGTTGGAGCGATCTTGTGACTGAACTTTTAAATAGCTGAGCGTGTCGTTCATCCAGCCCATGTTCCACTTAAAGTTGAAGCCAAGGCCGCCCACATCAGTCGGGTGAGAGACTTTGTCCCAGCTGGTAGATTCTTCGGCAATGGAAAGGATGCCCGGATAGTATTGAAAAATGGCGTCGTTAAGCTGGCGGAGGAAGGCGATCGCCTCCAGGTTTTCTTTGCCGCCGTGAACATTAGGAATCCACTCTTCTCGGTCGTAGTCGAGATAGAGCATAGAGGATATGGCATCGGCCCGAATTCCGTCGATGTGGTATTTATCTAACCAAAAGAGGGCGCTGGCAATCAAAAAGTTGCGCACCTCGGGGCGCTCGTAGTTGAACACGAGAGTTCCCCATTCTTTATGTTCTCCTTTGCGCGGGTCAGCGTATTCGTACAGATGAGTGCTGCCAAATTCGGCTAGGCCGTGGACATCTTTGGGAAAATGGCCAGGAACCCAGTCCATAATGACGCCGATGCCTGCCTGGTGGCACCGATCAACAAAGTACATAAAGTCTTGTGGGGTGCCGTGGCGGGAGGTGGGAGCGTAGTAGCCTACTACTTGATACCCCCAAGAGCCATCGTAGGGATATTCGGTAATGGGCATTAGCTCAATGTGGGTGTAGCCCATGTCTTGAACGTAGGGAATGAGCCGGTCAGCGAGTTCTCGGTAGGTAAGAAAGCGGGCATTGGGATCGCTGGAAACGGGTACAGCTTGGCCAGTTGCTGGGGCGTTTTCAACACTCTCGTGCCGCCAGGAGCCGGGGTGAACTTCGTAGACGGAAATAGGGGTGTCGTGGGGATCTGTGCGGCTGCGTTTTTTTATCCAGGCGTCGTCTTGCCAGTCATAGGCGAGGTCAGTGACAATGGAGGCGGTGTCGGGGCGGAGTTCTTGCTGGTAGCCGTAGGGATCGGTTTTGAGGGTGTATCTTCTGCGAGCGTTGCGGATGGCGTACTTGTACTTTTCGCCGAGCTGAAGCTCAGGGACAAAGGCTTCCCAAATGCCAATGGAATTGCGCTGCATGGGGCACTGGCGAGTATCCCAATTGTTGAAGTCGCCGACGACGCTGATGCTGCGGGCATTGGGTGCCCATACGGCAAAGTGAACGCCCTGCTTGCCTTCTATTTCAGTAATATGAGCGCCTAGTTTGTTGTAGATGCGATGGTGGATGCCTTCGCTAAACAAATGGCAGTCGTGTTCAGAGAACCACTTTGTGGGGTGAGTTGTTGTAAGTTTCATAGGAAATAGTGTTTGTAGAAGGAGGAATTGTATAATAACAAGTAGCGGACAGGTTTTTAATTATGAATGCTACAAAGACGCCAGTTGCAACCGATCAATGGATCTCGATGGACTGGGATACGTTTGTGAGCCAGTCAAAAGATCCGGCGTTAGCGAAGGCGAAGGGTTATTACCATCAAGGGCAGGGGAGATTTGAAATGCTGCCAGTTGGATTTAACCACGGCGTCGATCATATTCTCACGAGCAATGCGATCAACCTACTTTGCATCCTCAGAGCTATTCCGCTACAAATGACGGATAATTGCTCATATCGAAAGGTCGGCTAAGATGGGTGTCAGCCCGATTTATCTGCCTACGTTGGGCCTCGTTCTCGGCTTGTTCCTTCAACATCGGGCGTTGTGAATCTCGATAGGTATCCTGCACCCGATTTAGTCGTTGAAGTTGCGAAGACTTCTTTGTTAGATGATTTGGGGAGTAAGCGATCGCTCTACGAAGAATTAAGCGTTGCTGAGTATTGGGTTGTGGATGTAAAAAAGGCGCAGGTCACGGCTTTTGAAAGGTTAGACCAGGGCAGTCAGCGAATAAAGATTTCTCAGGTGCTGCCAGGATTTGAGATTTCTGTGTTGGAAGAGGCTTTGCGGCGAAGTCGAGAGGCGGATCAGTCGCAGGTAGGCGCTTGGCTGCTTCAACAGTTTCAGCCATAGAAGTTTCAGCCATAGAAGCTTCAGCCATAGAAGCTTCAGCCATAGAAAGGTTGAATAATACTTATCGTAAGCTGAGGGCTTGTATCGTAGCAAGCGGTGAAAGATGAAGCATAAAAACTTACCCATGTCCTTCGCCGAATATGAAGTCCTAGAGTATCCTTTCGGTTGGAAAGCTGAGTATTGGGATGGGCAGGCCCGCCTCACCCCCCGAGAAATGGGTGTCACCACTCGCCTCGATCTCTCGCGTTCTGTGATCCCAAAAACTACCTTACGGCAGCATACCTTAGTCCCCGTAGACTCTAGCTATGCCGAGCAAATGATTGCCGGATATTTTGAGGTTTTTGCTGATTCTGTTGAGTTCTGTAACTGGCCCTTAGAAAATCTTCAAGAAAGTGCGGAGCGTAGTATTAGTCGCTACTTTGAAGGAAAAAGAGGAGACCCCTTGCCTGCTTCTGTGATCGCGCTAGAGCCGAACACTCAAAAGTTGGCCGGTTTGGCTCTCTTTGTTCTCAAAGCTGAGCAAAGGCCACGTTTAGAATTGCTTTATGTGCGATCGCCCTTTCAGAGACAAGCCATGGCTGCCGCTATGGCGGGCTGGGGCATAAACCACCTCATCAAGGCCGACTGTCAAGAACTTTTAAGCGCCTATCATATTTGCAACTCCCAGAGCCGTCAATGGCATCACAAACTCGGTTTTCAGGATGTGTATACCCCCTTCTATATTCGACTTAGATTGGGATGGCTAAACCATGAGATTGGTCGAAGGGAAAAGTTAGGAACGTTGACCGGATTAGAGACTCTCACTCAAGAGCAGGCGCAGTGGCGATCCCAGATTGGGCCAGACGACTGGTAGGTAAAAATAACTTTATGGCATGGTTCAAGCTGGCATTCGGAACAGCGGCCTCCTAAGTCTATAGCAATCCTCGATAGCGAATGAACAACAAAACAGCGGCCCAAGAGCCTAAAGCAACCTTAAGCGCTACTAAAACATTGAGCAGCGGAATCCAGCCGCCGCTGTTGAGTGCCCCTAGCTCGCCTTGCGGCAGCTCTATTCCTATCAGCATCAAGACAGCCAGCACCATAAAAATGAGGACGGAGACTTTCTCTAAGGTAGCGGCGTGCCACCGCTGATAGAGCGCTTCCATTCGTGGTAAGGACGAGGTAATAGTAACTAAACTAAGGGCCGTGCCACCCGCAACGCCCGCAGCGAAGCCACCCCCCGGGCTCAGATGTCCGCGAATGGCTAGTTCAACACTCACCAAAGCAGCAACGGTAGCGCCTAACTGAGCTAAAACAACTGACGGATGATCGGTAAAGGAGCGAACGCGGTTAGTCGGTTTCTCATCGGCTAGCAAAAAGCGAACGCCCATCACGGCGATTGAAAAAACGACCACTTCAAATAGCGTATCGTACAGTCGATTTCTAAAAATAATGCCTGAAACCGCGTTAGGAACACCCGTCTCCTGAACGACTAACTCAGCAATTGAGGCGTCAGTGTTCGCTAAAAGGGAGGGCGAATGGGTCACCAAGTCAGGCGACAAAAGCAGCTTAACAAACAGCACGATTCCAGCGACAAGATAGATCCATTTCATGACTGTGCTTCCTCAGGCGGTGTGAAAGGCTGTGCAAAAGGATCTGTAGAAGGTGGCATAGACGCTGAGTGGGCTAAATCGGTGTAGGTAACCGCAGCAAAATCAGACGGTAACTGAGCCTGTAAAATTCGATAGAGAGATTTTACCCGGGTTGTTAAATGCTGCTGTGATGGCCTATAAATCGCGTGAATTTCTCGGCTGACAAGCGCCGTTTCTAAAGCTTCAGAGGTAGGGTAAAAGAGAACCTTACAGCTCATTTGGTGCTGGATTAACGGTTGTTTTAAAGGAGAAAGTATGGATTCGGCTTGCTCAGTTTCTAACATTCCTATTTTCACTCTTGTAGAAGAGCGAACGGCGATCGCATAAAGCGTAATAGACAACAGCGTACCCACCAGCGCTTCGGTCAGCGCGACATCTGCTGCGCCAAAGAGGGCATAGGTTAAAGCGGCGATCGCGCCCAATATACCCCGAATCACCAAAGCCCTATACGGATCTTTTTGGAGCACTAATAAGCAGCCCGTCAGTGGGAGTAAGGCCGCGATCGCCAGCATGAAAAAATCTTCACTCATCATTCATCCTGCCACTATCACAGTAGGCATAGGCTAAAACATAGCTCAGCACCGTGTTCCAAACGGCTAAAGAGAACAGCGCCAGCACTAACAACGGCCATTCTCGCGGTAGCTTCAACAATAGACCCACTACAATACTCATAGAGCCCAATGTATCTGACACCGATAGGCTGTGCAGCTTGAATAGAATGGAGCGATCGCCCAACAGTGGCCACGTTCCCCATAGCCAAAACAACGTCCCTAATCCGATGCAAAAAGCGCTGACAACTTCTATCATTTTCTGTTCCTAGTCCGAGGGCTCTGTGAGATTTAATTGAGTGAGATTTAATTGAGTAGAATTCAACCGTCTTAGCACGTGAGCTAGCAGCATTAAAGCAGCATTGCCCACACTTAAAATCAACACGCCTACGACCCCAATCATCCAGTCGTCACGCAAAACAGAGACTACCAGAATCATCAAAGATGTTTTTGTTGAGATACTGGCAAACGCAAGCATCTTTGACCAAACCCCCGCGCGCCTGCTATCGGAAGTGGCAAAGCTATCCCAACAGATTCTGCAAACTGGCATCAACAGCGCTATTGTCATCCCCATCAGTATCCAGTTCATAATTGTTTCCTACGGCTAACGCTGTGTACGGTGTACTGCCCGTCTGAAGAGTAGTTTACTACAATCGTTTTGGGCGTAAAGGTAATTAAAAAGATATCTAAA
>PPFU01007502.1_pt1 | contig 14986 bp, 11 predicted proteins | sample 1535991 | NCBI WGS metagenome assembly PPFU01 (sample SAMN04901290, study PRJNA319586) | Hypolithon metagenome, whole genome shotgun sequencing project. | isolation source: Antarctic Hypolithon | place: Antarctica: Miers Valley | collected 2014
TTCACTACCGACGGCGTCGAGCCGGCCCGCTTCGAGGAGGGTGCCGTCGGCAAGTCGGTGTCGGCCCTCCTCGAAGACGATGTAGCCGACGGTCTCTGCGATGTGCCACCCGTCGAGGTAGTCCCACTCGTCCATCTGCATCTCGAAGCCGGTCGAGGTGACGTTGCGGACGCGGGGGATGGCGGGGTTGACGCCCTCCTGGCTGACGGGACCCATGACGACGACGGGGTCCTGGTAGGCGTGATCCAGGTCGATGGAGATCCACTGGTCGGGGCTGTTTTGCGCGAAGGTGACGCTGCCTGCCTCGCCGATGATGCCGATGGTGCCCTGGGGTACGCCGCTGAGGAGCATGCGGGGCTCGAGGGCCTCGAAGACCGGGCCATGCGAGCGGGACGCCGCGATCGCTGTCCGCAGCCGCCGACACCGCGCCTTTGCCTGTATCGCACCACCGCCGCCGCGGTTGGCGTAGGTGGAGAGGAGTCGTCGCAGGGGGCGGAGGGGGTTCATTGGGTGCTCGATGGGGTCAAGGGGCGAGAGCCCCGGTTGCTTGCCGCGTGTGATGGAATAACAAGATTGCGGGCGTGTTGTCAGACGACGATTATGGTGCGTGTAGACGCTGAGGAGGCGGGTTCCGCGGCCGCTGGAGCGTGGCTGATGAGACAGGGTTCAGCGCCCGGATGCGTCGCGGTAGTTAGGGCGAGCCGCGGGCTAATCTTTCCCAGGCTACCGCGGGGCTGTGGAGCCGTTGCGTTTCGCGGGGAACGAGTTCCGCGGGCGTTGGGGTGAGGGGTGGTGGGGCGGTCAGAGGTTCATGGCGCGGGAGCCGAACATTCGGGCGATGACGAGGACGATGACGGCGACGATGACCATGAGGAGGGAAACGGCAACGGCGGCCTTGAGGTGGGCGAGGCCTAGCTCGAGGAAGACGGTGGTGGAGAGGACTTCGGTCTTGTTGCGGGTGGCGCCGGCGAAGACGAGGAGGGGGCCGAACTCGCCCAGGGCGCGTGCCCAGGCGAGGGTGGCGGCGGTGACGATGCCGCGGCGTGCCTCGGGGAGGACGACAAGGGCGAATGCCTGGGCCCTGCTGCAGCCGAGGGTAAGGGCGACCTGTTCGCGTCGGGTGTCGAGGTTGTCGAAGGTGGCTCGCATGACGCGGACGGCGAAGGCGGCGGCGACCATGAACTGGGCGAGGATGACCGAGGGGAGCTCGTAGACGACCGCCTCCCGCAGGCCCGCGGGGACGAAGCGGAAGAGGATGAGCAGGCTGAGGCCGACGACGAGGGGCGGGAGCACGATGGGGATGTCGAGGGAGGCGTCGATGATGCCCTTGAAGGGGAATTGATACCGCGAGAGCAGGTAGGCGATCGGGACGGCGACCCAGATGGAGAGGATGGCGGTGATGGTGCAGGAGATGAGCGAGAGCTTGATGGAGTACTGGATCTCGGGCGTGATCAGGGCGGCGATGAAGGGGTTGCTCGTGAGCCAGCTTCCCCCCGTGGTGGGCGTGTTGCCGGGGCCGGTGATGTCGGTGGGGCCGGTGAAGAGGTAGGCGACGTCGGCGGCGAGCAGCAGCGCGATCATGAGTACGTAGAACCCGCCGACCACCGCCATGAGGGTGAGGAAGACGGGGTCCAGCGCGAGTCGGCGTCGCAGGGCGGGGTCGGTCACGGGGGAGAGGGTATCGTGCTGGTGATGCGGGGGGCGTGAGCTTGAGGATGGAAGGAGCAACGGACGCAGTGAGCGGTTCTCCGCACGGTTTGCAACCGCTTACTTCATGCGTGGCTTTTCGACGATGAACCGCATATTGGTGCGCGGCTCATACTCTGGAATCCGCTTACTTCGTGCGCGGCTCTTAAAGGCTCGATCGCTTACTTCGCGGCCGGCTTTTGGAAGATGACGCGGTTACTTTGAGGGCGGCTCTTTGAGGAAAAACCGCTGCTCCCTGCGCGGGCCATGGGAAGCGGCGGCTATCGCCGCACTTGCGCCCAGGGATCGCTGAAGGGGTTGAGGATTCGGCTTTCGCCGGGGCCGGGTTTGCCGCCCAGTCGCCAGTTGAAGCCCGCCTGTTGGTAGTGATCGCGGGAGTCGCTGAGGTGGTCAAAGAGTCTGGCCATGAGTTGGGGGTAAGGGCTGGCCTTGGCGATGGAGTAGGGTTGGACGGCCTTGGCTGCGTCGGAGTCGATGGCGATGGTGTCGATCTCGGCTTCGAGGCCGGTGGTGGAGGAGCGGTAGGCGATGGTGGCGTCCGAGCCGTGGAGCACGACGTCGGGCACGAGCTGGGCGGAAGAGTCTTTCTCAGCGACGACGTTGCGGTGGGGGTTCTGGTTGGGGTCGCGCCAGGCTTCGTAGTCCCAGCCCCGGGCGGTGAGCATCTGTTGCGTGAGCACGCCGATGGTGGATTGGGGCTCGCGGCCGATGGTGACGCGGATGTTTTCCTTTCTAAGGTCCTCCAATTTCTGAATTTGTTTCGGGTTGCCTTTTTTGACCACGATGACGATGTCGGTGTCGGAGACATCGACGCCGGGCTCGAACTTGTCTTGGACTTTATCGAGATAGTATCGGTCGCAGGCGATGAAGACGTCGGGCATGTTGCCGTTGTTCATTTGGGCGGTGAGAAGTCCGCAGCCGTTGTAGACTGTGTTGATTTTCACGCCCTCGCGTTGTTCGAACTCTGCGATGATCGGGGCAAGGGCCTCCTGGTTCACGGAGCCGGCGAAGAGGGTGAGCTTCGGGTTGACCGCCCACGGATCGCCCTCGACGGTTTGGTAGCCATACTTTTGGAAATAGGTCAAGCCCTTATCGCGGGCGGCGAGGAAGCGTGCGAAGCGGAGGGCTTCGGTGGGCGACTTGGAGGCGGTGAGCACGCCGACGGCGAGGTGGGCGACGCCGGCGTCGGCGTCAAGTTCGGGGGTGGGGATGACCTCAAGGCTGGGGTACTGGCGTGCATCGGCATCCCAGATGACGCCCGCGTCGGCGGAGCCGATGACCAGGGCGTTGGCGACGAGGGTGACGGTGCCTTGGAACGAGCCGTTGGCTTGAGTATGTTTCTGCAGCGAGTCCCACTGCCCGGAGGCGGTGAGGAGTTTCTTGGTGACCTTACCGATGGCGGGGTTGGCAGGATCTCCTAGCGCGACGCGGACGTCGTCGCGGAGCAGGTCCTGGATGGTGTGGATGCTTTTTGGGTTGCCCTTTTTGACCACGATGACGGGCCGCATGGTGGCGAGGGGAAACACCTCCTGGATCAGTGGCGGGTCGTTGTTTTTGGCGGTGTCGAGGAAGGTGATATCGCCGGGGAGGTAGAGGTCGCCTGTGTTGTGGACCTTGATGCTCGAGAGCAGTTCACCAGACCCGCCGTTGGCGATTTCGATCCGCACGCCATATTCCGCTTCATAGGCTTTGGCGGCCTCGGTGACGGGCTCCATGGGGCCGTTGCCGCAGTAGAGCTTGAGCTGCGTCGCCTGGTCGCCCACGCTGCGGCTCTGGCCGCGGTATAGGAAAAAGACCAGCCCGGCGACAATCACGACCGAGCCCAGAAGCAGCAGCCAGAGCGTGTGAACCCCGCCGGGGGCGGCGGGCGGGGGCCGCCTAGCGGGGCGGGGTGTGTTCGTAGATCGTTCTCTAATAGTCTCGTTCATCACGATACCTCCGTCACTGTTCGCATGAGCGGCGTGTGTGTGTTCACCAGTCGCCCGCCCCGTATCTCGACGGAACGGTCGGCTCGGCGAGCGGCGTCACGGTCGTGGGTGACCAGCAGCACGACACCGCCGCCATCGGCGAACTCCCGCATGGCGTCGAGCACTAAGGCGGCGTTCGCCTCATCGAGGTTGCCGGTGGGCTCGTCGGCGAGCAGCACGGCGGGGTCGTTGAGCAGGGCACGGGCCAGCGCGGTCCGCTGTTTTTCACCTACGCTGAGCTGCGGCGGGCGGTGGTGGAGGCGGTCGGCCATGCCGAAGCGGTGGAGCAGCGCCTCAGCGCGTGTGCGTGCGTCGGGGCGGGTGGTAGGGAGGGAGGCGGCGAGCACGTTGTCCAGGACGCTGAGGTAGTCGATCAGGTGGAACTGCTGGAAGACGAAGCCGAGGCGGGTCGCACGAAGCCGGGCCCGCCGGGCTGGGGTGAGGGCGTAGAGGTCAGTGCCGTCGAGCAGCACCGTGCCTGAGTCGGGCCGCTGGAGGCCGCCCGCGGTGAGCAGCAGAGTGGATTTGCCCCCGCCGCTGGGCCCGCGAACGGCGACAAAGTCGCACGGTTCAAGCTCCAAGGTCACCTCATCCATCGCCACCACCGGCGGCTGGCCGTTGGGGTGGAACGTCTTGTGGAGGCGGGAGAGGTGGAGCATGACGGGGGTCGATGTTTGATGTGCGATGTGCGATGTGCGATGTGCGATGTGCGATGTCAGATGTCTGAACTTGAGGTTTGTGGTTTCAGATCTGAAAATTGGGATCCAGGTTTTTTCAGCGGCTCTTCTCTAACATCTCACATGGCACATCTGACATCGCACATCGCACATCCCCCCTACCCCTCCCGCAGCACCCCCGCCGGGTCCTGTTGAGAAGCGATCAGGGCGGGGAGCCAGGTGGCGAGCACGCACACCAGCGGCGCCAGCCCCAAGGCGGCCAGGGCGGCGGGCCAAATGCGGCGGGAAACCTCGACCATCGCCTCGCCGGCGTCGGCCCAGCCGATAATCAGGCCCACCGTCACGCCGACCACCGCCCCCGTCAGCCCGACGAGAACCGCCTTGCCCAGGAACACGCCCAGCACCTGCATCGATCGCACGCCGATGGCGCGGAGGATGCCGATCTCACCCCGACGATCGCGGACGTTCGCCCACGCCAGCAGCCCCACCGCCACGCCGCCGGCGAGCACGACCAGCGGCACGAGCACGGCCGCAAACGCGGCGGCCCGACGCTCCAGCGCCGCCCGCTGCCGGACCAGCCCCTGGCCGACACCCAGTTGATTCGCCTCGGCCTGACGCAGCGCCAGCACCGCCTCGGCGGTCGCCTGCTTGCGGGTCTGCGCCCGGGTGACCGCCTCGTCCACGTGCATGATCACCTTCACGCCCGGCATCGCGGATTCGATCTCGCGTGGCACCTCCGCGAGCATGTCCGCAGATTCGCAGTTGCAGTTGAGCGCCAGAATCGCATTGATCCGACCCGCCTCGCCGAGCATCGTTTGGGCCACATTCAGCGGCACCCACGCGGTGATGTCCTCCTTGATTTTCCGCGGCGGGTAGACCAGCCCGACCTTGAAGCTCCGCCCCATCAACAGGACCTCATCCCCCTTGCTCAGGTTCAACTCCTTGGCAAGCAGGCTGCCGAGGTATATTTCTCCCTCGGGGACGGGCTGCTGCAGCGGCTTTTTCGGGTCCGTACCCTTGAGCGGCACCTCACCGCGGATGCCCACGAGGATGAACTGCCGGTTGTTTTGCTCGGGCCAGGTGACGGCTCGCTCGAGCATGGGCAGCAGGTGGTCGACGGTGATGATGTCCATGGAGGCGAGGCGGTCGACGTATTCCTCGGGCATGGTCTGCGTGGCATAGCCCGCGAGGGCGAAGTCATACTCGCCTTGCGCCTCGGGGATGATCGTGACGTTGAAGCCCAGCCCCTTGGTAATCTTACGCGCTGCGTCCTCCCACTCCCGGCCACGGGCCTCGACATCGTCGCGGTAGGTCGCGAGCATCGCGGCCGAATCGGACTGATGCTGCGTGAGTTGCCGTCGGGTTTCTCCTTGGTAGGAGGCGAGGATGCCCACCACCGCGACCACACACGCCACCGCCGCCGCGGTGATCGCCGCGGCGACCGCGAAGTGAAGCCGACGGTGTGCGAGCTCCTGGAGGATGAGGCGGGAGAGGGGCATGGGGGAGAATGGACGAAGGACAGATATAATTTCTCAGATAGTGCCGGAGTTTCTCCTCGGCAAGATATTCGAGGACTTTCCGTCGTTGCTTCCGGATTGGTCGGGACGACCATGTGCTTTGTACTCTTGGTGCCTTTACATCTTTGCGTGAGACGCTAATCGCGGTAAGCGGGCTCGACCGGTGATTTTCAGGCTTGTGCCGCCCCGTTGCGGACAACGTAGACCGACAGCGCGAGGATAATCAGGACGGCTCCACCCAGGATTAGGCCCAGCCACATCAGGCCACCGCTTGCGAAGACGCTGGCGGCGAGGGTCGGGGTGCCGTCGGTGGGGGCGGAGTCGGCCGCCGGGGCGGCGACCAGATGAATCGCTGCGTCCGCCTCCGCGGCCTCTCTCGCGTTGACCAGCTTCTGCATCTTCGGGTTCACCGCGACCGGGTTCTCCCGCACCCGCGGGTTGCCCGCCTCTCCCACCGTTTCCCCCACCATTTCCCCCCCAGACTGGACCGCCACCACCTGCCACAGCGTCGGCATGTAGAGCGACGGGTGAACGACGGGTATCGCGGCCTCACTCGCCGCCGCCCCCGCGTTGCCCGGCAGCGTCGGCAGGGCGGGGAGCACCTCGCCCACCGCCTCGCCTTCCTGCATCACCGCGGACCAAGGCGAGACGGTCAGCAGGTCCGTACCGGGGTTCTGGTCCTTGATCTCGCAACTGTCGACGCTGCCGATGAGGAAGTCGGCGGCGTTGTGGATCATCTCCTGGGTGAAGAACTCACCCGTGAACCCGCCGAGCATCCGACCCCGCCCGAAGACGGGCACCGCGATGGCCGCCTTGGACTCTCGCAGGCCCGACTCCTGCTCGAGCAGCATACCCAAGGTGGCTGCCTCGGCCGCGTCGTCTCGCGACAGGCGGATCATCGACATTGCCACCTTCAGCTCCGGCCCAAACCCGCTCATGTACCTCTCCTTGTCCCGCTCTTCAATTTCGGGCAGCGGGATCGTGCTGGCCGCGTCGTCGATCCATTCCTGAAGCTCCGCCGCCGCGGCTTCGTCCGCCTCCTTGTCCCCCCCCTCGACCAGCACCCACACCATCGAGTCCCCCTCGAGCAGCCGCCGCCCCACCTCCCGACGCAGCGGCGATTCCAGCAGCGACGCCGCCGCCTCCCGCGTCGGCTCGCCCTTCCACACGAGGTCAAAGTCCCTCGCGGGCTGCACCACCGGCAGCAGATAACCCCCCGGGTTGGGGTATTGCACCACCATCAGCTCATCCCCCGCTCCCTCCCCCACGCGCGCCCACATCTCCGCAAGGTCCTGGTCCGGGTCCTGAAAGTCGGCCATCCGATCCACATCCACCACCTGCACCCGCAGGTTCGCGGGGCCCTCATTCCGGTCGGCGGCGTCCTGGAGCGAGTCGGTGACGGCCCGGGCCGACTCGCTTGCCTCGCCATGCGTGAAGATCGTCACCACATACGTATCCGGGTGCCACTGCTCGAGCCCGTATCGGAAGATCGGCAACGTGCACCCCCACGACGATGCCGACCACGCCATCGCCAGCAGCACCGCCAACACGGCCGCCCACATTGATTGAGCGGGAATCAGAACGGGTCGGGCGACAGCTTGAGACATAATGAGACCTCGTCGGGGTTGCGGGGGCAATGGATGCGAAACATCAGGCGTGCCTTGAATCAACGTGCCAGCGGCGGATTTGATGCTCGCAACGATGAACCACGCGGACACGCGGGACCGATTCTACGCACCTGCGGCGAAAGTCGTTCGCACATCTGATTCTGTATCTTATGATCCGCCGCGGCCCCGCCGCATCCTCGCGCCAACAGGCTCCCGCCACCTATCGCTCGCAGCTTTCCCCCGCAGCTTTCCCCTGCGTTCACCCGATAGAACCCCGCATGGGCTTTGAAGCATGGTTCACCCTGGCGGCCGTCGCGGCGATGGCGGCTGCGCTGATCCGGCATATCGCCGGGCCGGACGTGATTGTGCTGGGCACATTGTCGCTCTTGATGCTAGTGGGGATCGTCGATCCCGCCGCGGCGGTTCGCGGCTTCGGGAACGAGGGGCTCGTGACGGTGGGGGCGCTGTTCGTAGTCGTGTGCGGGCTGACGCAGACGGGGGCGGTGAGCCTGATTGTCGGGCCGCTGCTGGGCAGGCGGACCGACAAGCCGGGTGGGGCTAGGGTGGCGCAGGCGAGGCTGATGCTGCCGGTGGCTGGGCTGTCGGCGTTCCTTAATAACACGCCGATCGTGGCGATGTTTATTCCCGTGGTCAGCGACTGGTGTCGGGCGTCGCGGATCAGCCCGAGCAAGCTGATGATGCCGCTGAGCTTTGCCGCGATCCTGGGCGGGACGTGTACCTTGATCGGCACGAGCACGAACTTGGTGGTGAACGGCCTGCTGATCGCGGACCCGGACACGCCGCCGCTGTCGATGTTTGACCTGACGTGGGTGGGGCTGCCTTGCGCGGTGGTGGGTTTGGCGTACTGCCTGCTGCTGGGGCCTCGGCTGCTGCCCGAGCGGAAGCCGGTCTTCGAGGCCGCCGATGATGCGAGGCGTTACACGGTGGATGTCGAGGTCGAGCCCGGGGGGCCGGTCGCGGGCAAGACGGTGGAGGAGGCGGGGCTGCGGTCGCTTCCGGGGCTATATTTGGCGGAGATCGAGCGGGATGGGCGGATCATGGAGGCGGTCGGGCCGGCGGAGCGGCTGGAGGGGGGGGATCGGCTGGTGTTCGTGGGCGTGGTGGATTCGGTGGTGGACCTGCGGAAGCGTCGGGGGCTTCGAGTGGCGTCGTCGGATCAGATCGACAAGATGGGTCGGCCTGTGGTGCAGCGGTTCCTCGTGGAGGCGGTGGTGAGCGACACCTGTTCCGCGGTGGGCAAGACCGTTCGCGGGGGCCGATTCCGCACACGGTACGGGGCCGCCATCATCGCGGTGGCCCGCAACGGGAGGCGGATCAACCGCAAGATCGGCGACATCGTGCTCCAGCCTGGCGACACGTTGCTGCTGGAAGCGACCACCGCGTTCCTCCAGACGCACCGGCAGAACCGCGACTTTTTCCTGGTCAGCCCCGTCGCGGACTCCGCGCCGCCGCGGCACCGGCGGGCGTGGGTGGCGGGGGCGGTGCTGCTGGCGATGGTGGTGGCGGCCACCGCGGAGTGGGTGTCGCTGCTGCAGGCGTCGATCGCCGCGGCCGTGGGCATGGTGCTCACCCGCTGCTGCACCGGGGAGGAGGCCCGACGCAGCCTCGACTGGCCGCTGCTGCTGGTGATCGGCGGGGCGTTCGGCGTGAGCGAGGCGGTGGAGCAGTCGGGCCTGGCCGACGCGATCGGGCGGGGGCTCGTCGGGCTGGGCGGGGGGCAACCCTGGCTCACGCTTGTGCTGGTCTATGCCGCGACGATGCTCTTCACCGCCTTCATCACCAACAACGCCGCCGCCGTGCTTCTCTTCCCCATCGCCAAGGCCGCCGCGATCGGGCTGGGCGTCAACGTCATCCCCTTCGCCGTCGCCATTATGCTCGCCGCCAGCAACGACTTCGCCACCCCCATCGGCTACCAAACCAACCTTATGGTCTACGGCCCGGGCGGCTACCGCTTCAGCGACTACCTCAAGTTCGGCCTGCCGCTGAACCTGCTCGTCATGGCCGTCACCGTCACCCTCACACCCCTCGTCTGGCCCCTCTGATCCGCCTTCTCGACGCTGAACAGCCTGCACGCTTTGTCGGGTGCCACGCCTTGACCCTCGGGTCAAGGCGTGCAGGTGAGGGGTGAGGCAACCGCACGCCTCGGGCAAATCGAGAAGACGCGGCGGCTCTGCTTGAGCTTAAACCTCCCAATAGTATGCGTGTTAAAACCACTTCGTGCAGGGCGGGCGGGGCAACAGCATCGTGCTCCGCCAGCCGGTGCGAATCACCCACGAGGTTGAACGTGTCCCGCTCCGCCCCCGCTCGCCTCCATCACCGGCTCGACCCGCCGCCGCAGGGCTCGGCTGTGGTGCTCGCGGATGTCGTCGAGGGTGGGGTGACGACGCGGGGGGGGCACGTTGTGTTTCTGCCCCAGGGCGGGTAATTCGGAGCGTTCCGCTTCGCCTGGATCAGGCGAGCTGTGGCTCGCGGGCCTCCTCTTCCAGCCGCGACTCGACGGTGCCCGTCTCCCCCTCGATCGCTCGCGATTCGATCAACTCCAGTGCCTCGGCGTCCGCAACGTATTCTACTTCCCCGTGATGCTGCCGCACCGCTGCGATGATCTCTTCGATATTCACCCGGTAAAATTCTTTCCGAAGGTTCACCCGATTCATCCGGTAAGGGGCGAGGTCTCTGTGAAGAGCGGCTTCTAAGGACGGGGCATCATCGCACGAGATCATGGCGTGTACGTCAAAACCGAAGGGAACAGAAGCATCGCCTAATTCATGCACGCGATCCAACGGCTCGAGCCTCCTTGTCAAGCCCACCTTGAAAACATCACCGCCGAAGCTGCCGACATTGCTGATGACATAGACATGCCCCGCACGTGTTTGTTGCGCCCTGCTGATCGCCCGCTCCGAATTAGCCTGCGCCTCGGCGAGCTCCCGCTTGAGAAGCTCAACCTGTTCCGAGTGCTCATCGCCCAGGAGTGCGATGGCTGCCTCCAGGGATTCACGCTTGATCCGCTCTTCACGCTCCGCCTTCTGGACGGCGCGCCGCGCTTCCTCCTCCTCGCGCTTCTCCTCACGGATCTGGGCCTTGATCTCGGCCTGCCGCTCCCGCTCCGCCTCGGCTCGCATCGCCGCCGCGTGGGCCTGTTTGAACATCCTTGCTAACTGTTCCCGCTCATCTTTTGAGAGGGAATAGCCGTTCTGAGCCGCGACTTCAATGGAGCGGAGGATCTTCTTCTCCTTGGCGTGATAATTGGATGCGCGGATGGTCTGAATATGATCACCACACTGCTCGGCGATGATGTAGCTGCCCATCTTCGCAACCCGCTTCGCTGCGGCGAGTTCGATTGCTTCGGCCTTGTGTGCCTCGTCGTCGCCGCGCTGCCTCGCCGAACGGGCTTCGTCCTCGGCTTCCTTCTTTTGCACGACGGCGGCGAGATAAGCGGCTCGGTAGCTGCCACTGATGCGCCACTTGCGGATGGCTGTCCTCAACGGAAAGTCGCGGGTCTCGGCAAGAAGGATTGCCAGCACAACGGTCAGCGTGCCGAATACGACCGTGAGGATAAGCAGGACCAAATATACCATGACCAAAGGATACCGGCGGCTTCACCGTTCCCGCTACGCGTCGGTCGTGCCGGTGCTTCCCCAGCGGATGTTCAGGTCGTGCTCCACGCCCAGCAGGTCCAGTGCTCGCCCTGCGACGAAGTCGATTAGGTCGTCGATGGTTTGGGGCTTCATGTAGAAGCCGGGGTTGGCGGGGGCGATGATGCCGCCGGCCAGGGTGATCGTCTCCATATGGCGGATATCGATCAGGGTCAGCGGGCATTCGCGGTGGACGAGGATGAGCTTCCGCCGCTCCTTGAGGGTGACGTGGGCTGCGCGGTGGATGAGGTGATCCGCCCGGCCGGTGGCGATGGCGGAGAGGGTGTTGCTCGAGCAGGGGATGATGAGCATCCCGTCGTGGCGGAACGACCCTGAGGCGAGGGTGGCGCCGACGTCGCGGGGGGGGTGGAGGGTGAGGGTGCCGGGGGGAGAACCCGGGGGGCGGGTTCCCCGGGCGTGGGTCGATTCAAGGAGGGAGTCGGCGTCGGTGAGCTTGAGATTGAGCTCATCATGGAGGAGGCGTTGGCCCAGGGGGGAGATGACGGCGTGGGTGTCGACGCCGGCGGCGACGAGGAGGTGGAGGGCGCGGACGGCGTAGGCGGCTCCGCTGGCGCCGGTGATGCCGACGACGATCCTTTTGGTAGGGGTTTCGGGCACGGGTGATTTACTTGGGCGGGACGGGGAGGAGGTCGGCGACGACGCGGTCGTCGAGGGTGTGGAGGCCGACGACGCGGACGCGTCGGTCGTCGAGTTCCCACTCGGGGTCGAACGTGACGCCTTCGATCATGCGGTCCAGCCATGCGGCGGCATGGGGGTCGATCGTGTCGCCCACGGCAGCGCGAACTTGGTTGAGCAAGGTGGAGGCGGGGGTTCGGAGCTTGCCGAGATAGACCGAGTCGAGCGAGAGCGAGGCGGTGCCATCGGGGTTGAGCTGGAGGTTCACGCCGACGGTGATGAGCTGGCGGTAGTCGCCGTCGTCGTATTCGAGCATGACCCTTGGCGTGCCGCCGTCGGTGGCGAGGACGACGCCGCGGACCTGCGGGGGCCACTGGTCCTCGTCGCTGCCGACGTGGGCCAGCAGCTTGCGGAGGCCGCCGACGTGGAGCCAGACGTTGACCTCGTCGACGCCGACGACGATGCGGTGCGCCCCCGGCGGCGGGGACGGGAGCGAAGCCTCGGGCAGTTCCGCGGCGGTCGAGGCGGCGGGGTTGTCGCCGAGCGAGACCGCCTGGGGGCGGGCGGAGTCGGGGACGGCCTGTGGGTTTTTGATTGCGGTGAACAGGCGATTTTGCGTATTGCTGGCGATCCGCTCGAGGTCGCTCTCGCTGCGGGATTCGAGCATCCGCTGTGTCTGCTTCCAGCTCTCGGGCTCCGACTGCGCCATCCGCCAGGCCACGAACCCACCGACCCCCACCAGTACGAGCACGACCAACACCGCGATCCCGCAGCCCAGGGCCCACCGCCGACCCGTGCCGGGGGGCTTGACGGAGGGCTTGGTGGAGGGTGGGGGGCTGGCGGAGGGCATGAGTATGAGGGCCGGGCGGTGCAGTAGCGTAGCCCACCAAGCGAACCTGGGTCAGTGTGCCGACATGCAAACCCGCCCCGCCCTCCGCCGCGGAGCCGCCACCGCGGCCGCCGCCTCCGCCAGCCGCTGGTGCAGCTTCTCGTGAGTGCGGGCGGCGTCGAGCATGTGTTCAAGGGCGTCGACACGGGCCACCGTACCCAAGGGTGCGGTGACCGCTGCGATAGCTGCATCGCCCAAGGCCTCGGCGGCGGCCTCGAACCATCGCAAGCCCTCCGCCTCCATGCCCGTTGCCACGCCCCGCTCGCCCGTGTAACGACGCGGCGGCGGTGGCACCTCCGCCTCCACCGCAGGGCCCCGGACCGACGTAACACCCCAAAGGTTCCCCGAGTGATCCCGGGGAGGCAGCAACTTCAGCACCTCCACATCCGCCCCCGCCAAATGCATCGCGGCGTCGAGCCGACCCGCCTCCTCACGATCAATCCCCACGCCCACGAGCAGACACTTGTGAAACCCGGCACTCACCCGCGGCGGCCAAGCATCCCAACCATTCCACATCCCGATTCCCCCCTCCCCCGCGATCATCCGCCTCTGACGCCTCGCCTCCTGCAACGGCAGCACGATCCGCGAGTAATAATCCCACGCCCCCGCCTCCCGCGCCACCGCCACCGCCTCCAGGCAGCCCCATTCGCACGCGGCATACTGCATCGCGACCAGCCGTCGGCTGGCCCGCTCCATGATCGCGTCGAGCCGGGGGAACGCGATATCCAACGACAGGGCCATCCCCGCATCGTAACGCCGCCCCCGACCACCGCGTTACCATCCCCCCATGACCACCGACGCCACCGACGCCACCGCACCCGACGCCTCCAACCAAAAGCACGCCATCCGGGGACGCCTTCACTTCGACCTCGGCAGCGGCGGCCTCACCCGCGGCACCCTCACCCACCACGACGCCACCGCCCAGGTCTACCTTCACGGGGCACACGTCACCCACTACCAACCCGCCCACGCTCAGCCCGTCCTCTTCATGAGCCAAGCCTCCCACTTCGCCCCCCAACAACCTATCCGCGGCGGCGTGCCCATCTGCTTCCCCTGGTTCGGCCCCAAGGCGGACGACCCCGACGCACCCGCCCACGGCCTCGCCCGGACCCGACCCTGGCACATCCACTCCGCCTCCGCCGACGACCACGCCACCACCCTCACCCTCGCCAACGACTCCATCGCCCCCTTCCATGTCACCCTCCGCATCGAGCTTTGCGACCGCCTCCGCCTCACCCTCAGCGTACAAAACACCGGCCACGCCGACGCTTCCTACCAAGTAGCACTCCACACCTACCTCATCCTCAGCGACGCTCGCAAGGTTACCGTCACCGGCCTCGAACACGCAGCCTTCATAGACAAAATGAACGAGGCACGCGAGTTCCCCCCCACCGGCGAACCCATCCGATTCACCGCCGAGACCGACCGCGTCTATCTTGACACCGACGACTCCTGCATCATCCACGACGCTGAGGCGGGCCGACGCATCATCATCGACAAAGAAGGGGCCTCCCACACCGTCATCTGGAACCCCTGGATCGACAAGGCCGCCCGCATGCCCGACTTTGGCGACCACGAGTGGCCCGGCATGTGCTGCGTCGAAACCGCCAACGTCCACGCCGACGGCATCACCCTCCCCCCCGGCCAATCCCACGATATGACCGCCATCATCCGCTGCGAAGCCATCTAGCCCGCTTGATTTTATCGTGACACGCAGGGTCAAGGGTGCCACACCTCGGGGCGCCGCCCAAGGCGTACGGTGTTGGTGTTGCATCCCCTTAACCCAGAGCCTTGACCGCAACGCCAAGGCGTGGAATCCGATAGATCATTCGCTCATACGGATCTGAAGGTTGGAGGGCGTGTCCTGATCCGCGACGTGTGAGCGATTGGGTATGTATTGGCCTGTCAATTTCATTCGATGGCAAAAAAACGACCGCTCACTGACGCTTCGCGGCTCGGTCCCGACGAGCACCGCCCAGCCCGCGCTGCTACTAATCTGCGTATCACCTAACGCTTCTACCGTTTAAGGATTGATCTGTGTCCGCGTGTGTTCATTGGTGGCTAGCAAGCTCTTCAGGCTGAACCGACCCCTCAGGCCCCACGCTTGTAAAACGGCAACCCTACCACCTCCGCCTCAATCACCTGGGTCCCAAACTCAACGCCCAGTCGGCCCCCCACCCCCGCCGACCCCTCCTCCACATACGCCATCGCAATCGGCACCCCCAGCGTCGGCGATAAACACCCCGACGTCACCTTCCCAATCCCCTCACCCTGCGAACTCAACACCGCCATCCCCTGCCGCGGCGTCCGCCTCCCCCCCAGCCGCAACCCGA
>PPFU01004168.1_pt1 | contig 14979 bp, 11 predicted proteins | sample 1535991 | NCBI WGS metagenome assembly PPFU01 (sample SAMN04901290, study PRJNA319586) | Hypolithon metagenome, whole genome shotgun sequencing project. | isolation source: Antarctic Hypolithon | place: Antarctica: Miers Valley | collected 2014
CCGCAGGGCCGGGTCTATCAGGCGCCGTGCCCAGCGGTGCTGGGCGACGCCGACTGCCGTGTCGACCTGACGGTGCCGCGCCTGATGGCCGAACGGGCCGTGACGGCCGCGATCGATGGCGCGACGCTGGTCGTGTCTCCTGCGGGTGATGATGCGGACGGCTGGTTCGAACGCGGTGTGATGCGCGTCCTGTCGGGCGCATCGGCCGGGCGGATCGCGGTCGTCAAGTTCGACCGCCTCGGCGGCGATGCGCGGCGCGTGACTCTTTGGGAGTCGCTGCGCGGTGGCCTGGCGGCCGGCGACATGGTGCGACTAACTGCCGGATGCGACCGCCGCTTCGAAACCTGCGACGAGAAGTTCGGCAATACCATCAACTTCCGCGGCTTTCCACACTTGCCCGGCGAGGACTGGCTGATGGCCTATCCTCGCTCCGGCGATGTGAACGACGGGGGAAGCCGGTCGTGAGAGGACCCTCCCGCGTCGTGTCTGCGGCGCGCGCGTGGCTGGGCACGCCCTATGTCCACCAAGCGTCGACCTGCGGCGCCGGGGCCGACTGCCTCGGCCTCGTGCGCGGGGTCTGGCGGGCGCTTCACGGCACCGAGCCCGCGGCCGTGCCGGCCTACACGCCCGACTGGTCCGAGGCCCAGCGCGAGGAGCGGCTGTGGGACGCCGCCGCGCGCCATCTGGTCGAGCAGCCGCCGCGCGGCACGCTCCATCCTGGTGACGTGCTGCTGTTCCGGATGCGCGACGGCGGCGTGGCAAAGCACCTCGGCATCGTCGGGCAGGGCGGCCCGGCGCCCAGCTTCATCCATGCCTATTCGGGGCAGGGCGTGGTCGAAAGCCCGCTCGGCGTGCCCTGGCGCCGCCGCATCGCGGCGCGGTTCCGGTTTCCTGGGGAGGACTGAAAGATGGCGACCATCGTATTGTCGGCCGTGGGTGCCGCCGCGGGCGGATCGCTGGGCGGCGGGATCCTCGGCGTCGGCGCAGGCGTGCTGGGCCGTGCGGCCGGGGCCACGCTGGGGCGCATCGTCGACCAGTCGGTCCTCGGCGCCGGCAGCGACCCGGTCGAGACGGGTCGCGTCGACCGCTTCCGTCTGACCGGCGCGGGCGAGGGGGCCGGCATCGCCCGCATGCACGGCCGGATGCGGGTGTCGGGGCAGGTGATCTGGGCCTCGCGCTTTGCCGAAAGCGCCGAGACCTCGGGCGGCGGCAAGGGCGCACCGTCGCAGCCCGCAGTCACCCAGTTCAGCTACACCGTCAGCCTCGCCATCGGCCTGTGCGAGGGCGTCGTCAGCCGGGTCGGCCGGGTCTGGGCCGACGGCACCGAGATTCCGCGCGACTGGCTGACCCTGCGGATCTACGATGGCGCCGCCGACCAGCAGCCCGACCCGCGCATCGTCGCCGTCGAGGGGGCGGCGCCGGCCTATCGCGGGCTGGCCTATGTCGTGATCGAGGATCTGGACCTCGGGCGGTTCGGCAACCGCGTGCCGCAATTCTCGTTCGAGGTGGTGCGCCCGGCACCCGCCGCGCAGGTCCAGACCCGGGGCCTGACCGACGTCGCCCGCGCGGTGCGGGCCGTCGCGATGATGCCCGGTACCGGCGAGTATGCGCTGGCCACGACGCCGGTGCACCTGTCGACCGGCCCGGGCGAGGGCGTGTCGGTGAACGTGAACACGCCGCTGGGCGGCACCGACTTCGCCGCCTCGCTGGACGTGCTGCGCGACGAGGCGCCGAATGTCGGCTCGGTCAGCCTGATCGTGTCCTGGTTCGGCGACGACCTGCGCTGCGGCGACTGCCGGATCGCGCCGAAGGTCGAGCAGCGCGCGTTCGACGGGCAGGGCATGCCGTGGTCCGTCTCGGGCGTGTCGCGCGCGCAGGCCGACACGATCCCGACGCTCGACGGCAACGTGATCTACGGCGGCACGCCCACAGACCGCTCGGTCGTCGAGGCGATCGTGGCGATGCGCGACGGCGGGCAGGACGTGGTGTTCTATCCGTTCATCCTGATGGAGCAGCTCGCCGGCAACGGGCGCCGCGACCCCTATACGGGTGCCGCTGACCAGCCGCCGCTGCCCTGGCGCGGACGGATCACGCTGTCGGTGGCGCCGGGTCGTCCCGCCTCGCCCGACGGCACAGCGACCGCCGACGCGCAGGTCGCCGCCTTCTTCGGCGCGGCGTCGCCCGCCGATTTCACCCCGACCGCCGACGGCGTGCGCTACGACGGCCCGCCGGACTTCGGCTATCGGCGGTTCATCCTGCATTACGCGCATCTCTGCGCCGCGGCGGGCGGGGTCGGGGCCTTCTGCATCGGGTCCGAGATGCGCGGCCTGACGACGATCCGCGGCGCCGCGGGCTTCCCAGCGGTGGCCGCGCTGCGCGTATTGGCGGCGGAGTGCCGGACGATCCTCGGGCCGTCCGCGAAGATCGGCTACGCCGCCGACTGGTCCGAATATTTCGGCCACCATCCGCAGGACGGATCGGGCGACGTGTTCTTCCACCTCGACCCGCTCTGGGCCGATCCCGCGATCGATTTCGTCGGCATCGACAACTACATGCCGCTCTCGGACTGGCGCGATGGCGACAGCCATGCCGACGCGGCCTGGGGCAGCATTCACGACCTCGACTATCTGACCGCGAACGTCGCGGGGGGCGAGGGATTCGACTGGTACTACCGCAACTCGGCCGACGAGGCCGCGCAGGTCCGCACGCCGATCACCGACGGCGCGCATGGCGAGGATTGGGTCTATCGCTACAAGGACATCCGCGCCTGGTGGTCCAACCGCCACCACGACCGGCAAGGCGGCACGCGGTCCGCGACGCCCACCCCTTGGGTCCCGCAGTCGAAGCCGGTCTGGTTCACCGAAATCGGCTGCGCCGCCATCGACAAGGGGGCGAACGAGCCGAACAAGTTCCTCGACCCGAAATCGTCCGAGTCTTTCCTTCCGAGATATTCGAACGGCCAGCGCGACGACGCGATGCAGATGCAGTATCTGCGCGCCACGTTCGATCACTGGGACGACCCCGCGAACAACCCCGCGTCCACGCGTTATGCCGGGCGCATGGTCGATACCGCGCGCACCCACGTCTGGGCCTGGGACGCGCGGCCCTGGCCTTGGTTTCCGGGCAACGACGCGCTCTGGACCGACGCGCCGAACCATGCCCGCGGTCACTGGATCACCGGGCGCATCGCAAACCGGTCGCTGGCCTCTGTGGTGGACGAGATCTGCGCCGCCTCGGGTGTTGCGGACGCCGACGTGTCGCGGCTTACCGGCGTCGTGCGCGGCTATGCGTTGGACGAGGTGGGCGACGCCCGCGCGGCACTACAGCCCTTGATGATGGCGCACGGTTTCGACGCGATCGAGAGGGAGGGCATGCTGATCTTCCGGCCGCGTGACGGCCGCGCCGCCGCCACGATCACCGCCGATGCGGTGGCTGTCGTGGGGGACACCGATCTCGAGGCGACGCGCACGCCCGAGGCGGCACGCGTGGGCCGCGTGCGGCTGAACCACATTGCCGAATCGGGCGACTTCGGCGCCGCGGCTGCGGAGGCGGTGTTTCCCGACGAACGCACCTTCGGCGTGGCGACAACGGACTTGCCGATGGTCCTCACCCGCCCCGAGGCGCGCGCCATCGGCGAACGCTGGCTGGCCGAGGCGCGGGTCGCGCGTGACCGGCTGCGCTTCGCCTTGCCGCCGTCGCGGCTGGCACTGGGGGCCGGCGACGTCGTCGCGATGGAGGGCGCACATTGGCGGATCGACCATGTCGAGGATACGGGGCCGCTGCTGATCGACGCCGTCAGGGTCGAGGCCGGGCTATACGACCGCGCCGGCGGGGTCGAGATCGGCCTCGCCATGCCGGCCCATGTCGCCCCGGTGCCGGTGCTGCCGCTGTTCCTGGACTTGCCGCTCATGCGCGGCGACGAGGTGCCGCACGCCCCCCATGTCGCGGCCGCCGCCCGGCCGTGGCCCGGATCGGTGGCGGTCCGTTCGTCCGCCACCGGCAGCGATTATCGGCTCGACACGCTGCTTCCGGTCGCCGCGACGGTCGGCATCACGCAAACCGCGCTCGCCGCGGCGCCACCCGGACTCATTGACCGCGGCGCGCCGCTGCGCCTGCGGCTGATCGGCGGCACGCTTGCCTCGGTCGACCGCGCGCGGCTGCTGTCGGGCGCCAACGCGGTGGCCATCGGCACCGGCACCGACGACATGTGGGAAATATTCCAGTTCGAGCAGGCGCTGCTGGTCGGCCCTCGGACGTGGGAGCTTCGCACCCGCCTGCGCGGGCAGGCCGGCACCGACGGCGTGATGCCGCCGGTCTGGCCCGCGGGCAGCGTCGTCGTGCTGCTGGACGGCGCGCTGCGGCAGATCGACCTGCCGCCCTCGTCGCGCGGCGTGGCGCGGCACTACCGCGTCGGGCCCGCCGACCGGGCGGTGGACGATCCGGTGCATGTCGACGCGCTGCGCGCCTTCGACGGGATCGGCCTGCGCCCCTATGCGCCGGTGCACCTGCGTGCCGCACGCGATGCCGGCGGGCTGATCCTGTCGTGGACACGCCGTACCCGGATCGACGGCGATCCCTGGACGGGCGCCGACGTGCCGCTGGGCGAGGATGCCGAAAGCTACCTGCTGCGCGTGCGACAGGGCGGCGCGATCCGGCGCGCGGCGACGGTGCCCACGCCGTCCTGGCGCTACACCGATGCGACCCGCCTTGCCGACGGGCTCACCGGTGCCTTCACGGTCGAGGTCGCTCAGATCTCGGCCCGCTTCGGCCCCGGCCCCGTCGTCCGCCTCGACGTGCCGGCGTGACCTGCCGGGCGGGCGCTCCGCGCGTGTCATGAGGTGGATCGCAGGTTGGCCGGCCTGCGAGCGCACCCGCATGTCGTGAGGCGCAGATCGCAGGTCCGGCCGGCCGATCCGCCCCCGCCCGGAGCTGGCTAGGCAGACCTCGGGCGGATCCGAGCCGTCGGTTTCGCGCTCGCCGCCCGCAGGCTCGCGGTGCGCGAACGCGTCTGGCGGCCCCGGCGCCGCCTGCCTCGAACGGACGGGCGAATGCGCGGCAGGACGGCACCGTCGGACAAGCCCGCGGCCCCTTGCGTCATCGACCGGCCGGGCGCGCTCTTGAAGGCGAGGCCGGGCACCCTCGGACCGCCCGCTGTTCCATGCCGCATCGGCCGTCACGGCTTCCCCTGGCGGCCCGATCGCCCTACCTGTGGCTCCTACGTCACCGCGCGAGGATCCCGCCATGGCCGACCGTCACGAAAAGCTGTCCCAAATCGACCCGGTCTGGAGCCGGATCATCGAGGAGGCGCGCGAGGCTGTCGCACGCGAGCCGTTGCTGGGCGGCATCGTCCACACCGCGGTCTTGTCGCATCACACACTGGAGCACGCACTCGGCTATCGACTCGCGATGAAGCTGGCCTCGTCCGAGGTCTCCGAACAGATGCTGCGCGAGATCGCCGACAGCGCCTATAGCGCCGATCCTGATCTTGGCTGCGCCGCACGCGCCGATCTGGTCGCGGTGCTGGACCGCGATCCGGCCTGCCACCGGCTGCTGCAACCGCTGCTGTTCTTCAAGGGCTTCCAGGCCCTGCAAGCCTACCGCGTCGGGCACTGGCTGTGGCGCACGGGGCGGCGCGACCTGTCCTATCTGCTGCAGATGCGGATCAGCGAGGTGTTCGGCATCGACATTCACCCGGCCGCCCGGATCGGCCGCGGCATCATGATCGACCACGCCCATTCCATCGTCATCGGCGAGACGGCCGTCGTGGGCGACAACGTCTCGATGCTGCACTCGGTCACGCTGGGCGGCACCGGCAAGCAGGACGACGACCGCCACCCCAAGATCGGCGACGGCGTGCTGATCGGCGCCGGGGCCAAGGTGCTGGGCAACATCACCGTCGGCCATTGCTCGCGTGTCGCGGCCGGATCGGTGGTACTGACCGATGTGCCGCCGATGAAGACGGTGGCCGGCGTCCCCGCGCGTATCGTGGGCGAGGCCGGCTGTGCCCAGCCCTCGAACACCATGGACCAGATCCTGCGCGGCATGGGCTGACGCGCCGGTGCCACGGCCGGGGGGATCGGACCCGCGCGTCAGAGCCGGTCATGATAACCGGCCGCAGGACATAACCGGCCGCAGGAACCGGCCCATCGCACCGACCGCCTCGGCCGGGGCAGTCGGACCCCGCACGCAGACCCGTCCCATCGGCCGCCTATTGCAGCGTTACTTCGTCGGCCCGCATCAGGCCCAGCACGTCGCGCGCCTGCTGGTCCAGCAGGTCGAGGTCCAGGAACCCGTCCGACAGGCGCAGGGTGCGGTTGCGCATTTCGTCGACCTCGGCGCGCAGCGCCGTCAGGTCGGCGTCCAGCCGCGCAGCCTCGGCGTCGATCTGCACGCGGCGGAACAGACCATAGTCTCCCTGCACGCTGGCGAACGTGAAATAGAGCCCCAGCACGAAGGTCGCCGAGAAGTAGAGGATCACGCCGATCGCGGGGCGGGCGCCGGTCTTTCGCATGAAGCTGCCTCGTGTCGCCTCTGGCGGGCTGTTGATGCCATGGTCGCACGAACCGCCCCGTGCGGGTATCCCCCTATCCGGCGAGGCGTCCGTCAGGCGCCCTTGTAGATCTCGACCAGCTTGTCGAACATCGCCATTGCGTCGGCACGGTCGCGCTGGAACGAGTTGCGCCCGATGATCGACCCGTTGCCGCCGCCATCGCGGATCGCGCGGGCATCGTCGAAGAGGCTGTCCTCGCCCGTCTTCGCGCCGCCCGAGAACACGACGATCCGCCGTCCCGCAAAGGACGAACGCATGCACTCCTTCACCCGAGCCGCCTGGGTCGAGATGTCGATGCCGCCCGCCTGAAACGCCTTCTTCGCGTCCGGGTTCTCCAGGTGGTCGGTGCTCAGCTTGATCTTGATGACATGCGCGCCCAGCAGCGCGGCGATCTGTGCGGCGTAGGCCGTGATGTCGATCGCCGTCTCGCCGTCCTTGCTGACCGCCTCGCCGCGCGGGTAGGACCAGATCACCGTCGCGACGCCGCAGGCGGCCGCCTCGCGCCGCATCTCGACGATTTCCTCGTACATGTCGAGCGCCATGTCGCTGCCCGGATAGATGGTGAACCCGATTGCCGCGCAGCCCAGTCGCAGCGCATCGTCGACGCTGCCGGTGACGGCCTGGTTCTTGCCTGCCGTCCCCGACATCAGCGAATTGGCGCTGTTCAGCTTCAGGATCGTGGGAACCTGCCCCGCGAAGGTGTCGGCGCCCGCCTCCAGCATTCCCAGCGGCGCGGCATAGGCGTTCAGCCCCGCATCGACGGCCAACTGGTAGTGGTAATGCGGGTCGTAGCTGGGTGGGTTCGGCGAGAAGGTGCGCGCCGGCCCGTGCTCGAACCCCTGGTCGACGGGCAGTATGATCATCTTGCCAGTGCCGCCAAGGCGTCCATGCATCAGCATCTGCGCCAGCTTGCCTTTCACGCCGGGTGTCTCGCCCTCGTAATTCGCGAGAATGCGCTTGACGGTATCGGTGACGGGCATGGCTGAACTCCGAACGCGGGACTGGGTGCGCCAGCCATAGTCACGCTGGGTTCGCGACGCAACGCCGGTCTGGCCGAACCGCGGCTGCAAGGCCCTTGGGGCGGCACCGTGATGGCAGTCACCTCGGGTTCTCGATGCTGGTTTTCGCAGCGCTTGCCGATGCGGGTTTTCGCTCCGCGGCGACGCAACAGCCCCTTGGCGGTTCAATTAGCGGGTGCTTTCGTGACGGGCGTTCAGCGCAGGGCGGTGGCCTTGCTGGCTGCGCGCTTACATCCGCAGGGGAAGGCGGCGAAACAGCCCCCGGCGTGCAACCGGGGGGTGCCTTCGTGATGGGCGTTCAGCGCAGGGCGGTGGCCTTGACGGCTGCGCGCTCACATCGCTAGGGCAGGCGGCGACGAAACAGCCCCCCGGCGTTCAACCGGGGGGTCCATCCGCTACCGCGGTGCGACGCAAGCCGGTTGCCTTGACGGCTGCGCGCTCACATCCGGGGCAGCAGGACCTTGTCGACCACGTGGATGACGCCGTTGGACTGGTTCACGTCCGCGATCGTCACCCTCCCGGCATTGCCGCTTTCGTCGAAGATGTAGATACTGCCGCCCGTCATCTTGGCCGAGAGCGCGTTGCCCGACACCGCCTCGAAGTGGTAAAAGCCATCGGACGATGCGTTGATCCTGTCCATCAGGTCGGCGGCCGAGAGACCGCCGGCGACGACGTGCGCGGTCAGGATTCCTTGCAGTTGCGCCTTGTTCTCCGGCATCAGCAGCGTGTCCACGGTCCCGGCCGGCAGCGCCTCGAACGCCGCGTTGACCGGCGCGAAGACCGTGAACGGACCCTCGCCCTTCAGCGTCTCGACCAGATCCGCCGCCTGGACCGCGGCCACCAGCGTCGTGTGATCGGCGCTGTTTACCGCGTTGTCGATGATGTCCTTGGTGGCGAGCATGGGCGCACCGCCGACCATCGGATTGCTCCCCTCCATCGCGCCTTCGGCCGGCGCGGCCTCGGTCGCCGGCAGCAGAACGGTGTCGACGACGTGGATGACGCCGTTCGACTGCCGCACGTCCGCGATCGTCACGATGGCGCGGCGGCCGGTCTCGTCCGTCAGCGTGATCATCTCGCCGTCGGTCGTCGCTTGCAGCGTGCATCCGCCCAGTGTTTCCACGGGGTGCGTGCCGCCGTCGTCCGCGATCATGCCCTCTATCACATCCGACAGCGCGTCCGCCGCGACCACGTGGCAGGTCAGCACCTCTTGCAGTTGCGCCTGGTTCTCGGGCAGCAGCAGCATCTCGACCGTGCCCGCGGGCAGCGCCGCGAAGGCGTCGTCGGTCGGGGCGAAGACGGTGAACGGCCCCGGTCCCTGCAGCGTCTCGACCAGCCCGGCGGCCTGGACGGCCGCCACGAGCGTGGTGTGGATGGGCGAGTTCAGTGCGTTCTGAATGATGTTCATGTCGGCCATCATCGCGGCGCCGCCGACGGTCGGATTGCCGGGCGCGGTCTGTGCCGATGCGCCGGCGCCAGCGGCGAGTGCGGCGGCGAGCGTCAGATTGAACAGTGGTTTCATGGTGGTCTCCCTGTCTGATCCGCTGCGTGGCGCGGCGGGTCTGATTGAACGCACGGACGGCGGCGGGATATAGTTTCGGCGATGGCGAAAGTTTCGGCGCCCGATCGGCGCCCCCGGCGGGGTCGCTAAAGCGATGTCACGGCGCCGGTCGCGAGGATCGCACCGGTCGGGGCGCCGGTGGGCGATCCGCCGGCCGGTTCGTCGCTGATCGCGAGGGTGAGGTTGGCCACCTCGTCGCGCAAGGCGTCGGGCAACGGCACGAGGCCGTCCGCGAGCAGGCCCAGCGACACCGGTACGCCGGCGGCGCCGATCGCCCACAGCTGGACCGCGCGCCCGGCAGGCGCCGCGCCGGCCGTGCGTTCGACGCGAAAGCCCCCGCGCGCCGGGTCGTAGGCAGCCAGGACGCGCAGTTCGTCGCCCGGCGTGGACAACTCCGACACAAGAATGGGGCCGGGTTCCGGCGCACGCAAAAGCGGCAATGCCATCAGCAGCACCGCAGCGGCGGCAACGCTCGACAGCCCGGCGACGCTCCACGGCAGGACGCGGGGCCAGCGCCTGTCCCGCGATTCCGCCTGCTGCGGAAAAAGCGTCGCCTCGAGGCGTCGCTTCACCGCGGCGGGCGGCAGAACCGGCACGACCTCGTCCGCGACGGGCGCGAGGGATTCCTCCCAAAGCGCCAGTTCGGCGCGCAGCCGAGGATCCCGCGCGACCCGCCCGGCAAACGCGATCCGCTCGGCTTCGGGCAGAAGACTCAAGGCGAACTCGGCCACGCGCACCGCATCCGCCTCGGGCAGGTCGGGACCGCCGGGTGGTGACGCCGCGACGCTCATCGTTCGAGACAGGCCCGAAGGGAGATCAGGCTGCGGCGCAGCCATGTTCGCATGGTGTTCAGCGGCACGTCCGCCGCCCGCGCGAGATCGGCGTAGCTGTAGCCCCGAAGATACGCGCCGCGAACGGCCGCCCGGTGATCGTCGGGCAACTGGTCCATGCAGCGCAGGATCCGCGCCGCTTCGCCCGCGGCGATGGCCGCCTGCTCGGGCGTCGGCCCGCGCGCCGGCATCGCCGCCAGCGAAACGTCGTTGTCCTCGCGCCGCGTGTTGCGCGTGCGCAGGCGGTCGATGGCGGTATTGCGCACGATCGTGATCAACCAGGTCATGGGACTGAGGCCATTCGCAGCATAGCGGTCCGCAGAATGCCATATCTTGAGGAAGCTTTCCTGCAAGACGTCCTCGGCTTCCGGGCGGTTGTCCAAGACACGCAGCGCGACGCCAAAGAGTTTCGCCGAGGTCGCGTCGTAGAGCCGGGAGAACGCGGCCCGGTCGCGCAGCCCGCATTGCGCGATCAGCGCTTCGATATCTGACGGGGTCACGCTGCACTCGCTCTTGCCTGCGGCCATGAGGGTCGATGTTCCGGGGTCCGTCGTCAATGGCCTGTTGGCGGCGGCGCCGATCGGCAAGGCTGCGGCACCGACGATGGCAGTGCGGGCGCGCGAGCCGACGATGCGGCGACCGCCGATCGCCGTCGACGTGCACCGCGCGGGCGACGGCGCCGTTACACGGAAGGCGGTCGCCATCTTCCCGGCAAGGTCCCGTCCCGTCCGGGCAGGCCGTTCCATCGGCGTCCTGTCACCTAACTGACTGGAATCCGGTGGCCTGGTCGAGGAAACCTGTTCCCTCGCACCCGCCGTCACGAACCGGACGGCGCCGGCTGCCGTGTTGAAAAAAGGTCGTCGCGCCGGACGGCACCGACACCCTCGATGGGCCGGGCGGCGGCAACCGGTGTCGGCGGAGAGGACTGGACGGATCGCGGGGCTGCCAATGCAAGGGCGGCACCGACGGTGCAGGATCGCCTGAGCCGCCACGGTGCCTGCGCCGACCCCGCTGGCCGCGCGTGATACATCTGTCGGTTGATTGCGCGGAGCGGCACCTCGCCACGCCATCGCACGATTGCGTCAACCCGGTCGGGCTCGTCGAGATATGGGCGCATTTCCTTCATATCGAAAGTGACATAGGCCTTGGAGTGGCGGTATGGACATCAGTAGAACCAGCCCGGACAGGCCGGCCGTGTCGATCGTCGTACCCGCACATGATGTGGCCCCCTATGTCGCCCAGACCGTCGACTCCATCGCCCGGCAGAGCTTTGCCGACTGGGAGCTGATCGTCGTCGACGACGGTTCGACCGACGGCACCGGGGCGATCCTGAAACGGCTGGCAAGCCAGCTTGCGGCGGGGGGCCAGGCGATGACGCTCGTCGCACAGACCAATACGGGGGCGGCGGCGGCGCGCAACGCCGGGTTGCGTCGCGCGCGCGGGCGCTACGTCGTCTTCGTCGATGCCGACGACCGCGTGCATCCCGACCTACTGGCGCGGCTGGTCGCGCAGCTCGATGCCGAACCGACGCTCGACGCGGTATTCCCGCGCTACGACTACATCGACGCTGCGGGGCGTCGCCTGGGGTTCACCAGCCGGCCGCCGAAGGCGCGCTTCGACATGGGCGACATCCTGCGGCGGAACCCGATGCACAGCGCCACCGGCGTCATGGTGCGGCGCAGTGCGACACAGGCCGCTGGCTTCTTCGACGAGGCACTGCGAGCGACGATCGACCTCGACTACTGGGTGCGGGTAGCGGCGCTGCGGTCCGGCAATTTCGGTTGTGTCGATGCCGTGCTGGTGGAGTATCGGCGCCGCGACGGGCAGATCACCAGCGACTGGCGGCGAATGCGAACCGGCTGGTTGCGGGTGCGCGAAAAAGCGGTGGTTCTTGCACCCGAACTTGCGCCGTCCCTTCACCGGTCCGGCTATGCCAACCGGTGCATCTACTGGAGCACGCTGGCCTATGCCGCCGGCGACTACGCCGCGGCGCGGCAACTGGCGGTGACCGCCCTGCTCGCCTCGCCCCGCACCTTCATGGCGGATGACCGTGCGATGATGCACGCGGCGGTCTGTCTGGCCTCGCTGCTGCCGCGCCGCCTGCACGAGGGGCTGCGCGACGGCTACAGGGGTTTCCGGGGGCGCATCCTGCGTTGAACCTCCGCCGGCGTCGCGGCGCAGATCGGTGAGGAAACCCTCCAACCGTGCGGCGCGGACCGGCCAGGCATAATCGGCGGCGGTCTGACGGGCGGAGGCGCACAGTCGCTCGGCGAGCGCGCGGTCATCGAGCAGCCGTGCGATGGCACCGGCAAGGCCGGTCGCGTCGTTTGGCAGCTCCGGCGGCAGGTAGCGCTGAAAGATGACTTCAGGGTCCATCGGCCGGTGCGGCTTGCCTTCGAAGCGAAGGTCATTCAGCGTCTGGATACCGGGATCGAAATCCTCGCGCCCGCTTTCCAGCAGCAGCACGCGGACGCCGCGTCGCGCAAGAAACGTCGCAATTTCGGCGCCCGCGATGCCCGAGCCGACGACCACTGCTTCCGCGTCCAACGCGCGCCGTCCTCGAGATTGCGAATGTCGCTGATCATGACGTAACGACCGATCAGGCCGCGCGGCCGCGCCGGTCATTGATCGCGACCCAGATCGGGTTCACCCGCCGCTCGACATAGCCCATCAGCTGCGCCAGGCGCATCGTGCTGGCGCGGCCGCGGTTCACCAGCGGCACCCGGCGGGCGAGCGGGATCAGGATCCCCTGGATCCGCCGCCCCGGATAGATCCGCTGCTTGCGCATGACGTAGTCGGGGCCGGTGTCGAGGTTCCACTTGGCGATGAAATGCTCCAGGCTGCGCCTGCCGTAGGCATCGCTCCAGCGCAGCGAGAAGAACGGCCAGTCCGCGGTTTCCAGCGGCCGGGCCCGGCACGGGAACACGTAGGTCACGACCGAAGCGGGCTCGAACCAGACCGTCTCGCCGGCCGCGCGCACCGACATGCAGAAGTCGATATGCTCCTTGGTCGACAGCATCCGTTCGTCCAGCGGGCCGATCTTGTCGAAGACGTCGCGGCGGGCGAGGGCGCAGTGAAACTCGCTGCACCCGGTTTCCTGCCGCTTCAGCCGCCCTTGCCAGTCCGCCACCTTTTCGCCGTGGCCGTGCATTGCCTCGACGAAGTTGCGCTTTTCGTCGGGCGCGACCTTGAAGAAGGCGTCCAGCAGCGCCGGGTCGTCGGCGTAGTCGCCGCCGGCCTGGTGGATCTCCTGGTGCGCGGGAAGTCCCTGGCAGGTCAGCGGGGCCACGACCGCGGCGCCCGTCTCGTCGGCGCAGGTCTCGAGCGCGCCAAGCCAGCCGGGGGTGTACAGCACGTCGTTGTCGACAAAGGCCACGTATTTCGTCGTCGCCGCCCGGATGCCCAGATTGCGCGCCTCGTTCGGGGTCAGGTAGCGTTCGCTGCGGATCAGATTGAAACCGCGACGCTTCGATTCGGCCTTCAGGTAGTCCGCTGTCGCGCGGGGCGAGCGTCCGTCGACATAGATCACGTCGAATGGCTCGGCCGTGTGCGCGTAGAGGCTGTCGAGCGATTCCTGCGTCATCCCGAACCGCTCGCGTTGCGTGACGATAATTGTCGTGCTGGCCTGGTTCATCTCAATGTCCCCTTCCATAAAAAATGTCCCCTTCCATCAAAGCAGCGTCGCATAAAGATCCATTGTTCGACGCGTTACTATGTCGCGCCCGTACTCAACGACAACCTTTTTGCGGCCGGCACGACCGTATGCCGCGCGCAGGTTCGCATCGGCCGCGATCATGCGCGCAATCGCGAGGCTCAGCGCTTCGAGATCGCGCTCGGGCACAAGCAGGCCGTTCACGCCGTCCTCGACCAGCTCGGGGATGCCGCCGTGGCGGGTCGCCACCACCGGCAGTTCGGTCGCCAGCGCCTCCTTCAGCGTGTTCACCGGCGCATCCTCGTCACCCGACGCGGCGCGGACGCTGGGCGCGACCAGCAGGTCCGCGCGGTGTAGCAGCGCCAGCACCTCGGCTTGCGATGCCGGGCCGCGCAGGTGCACCACGCCGCCCGCGCGGAGGCTGGCGACCAGCGCGTCGAGGTCGCCGCGCAGCGGGCCGTCGCCCAGAATGTCGAGTTCGACGCAAGCGCCTCGGTCGGACAGCATCGCGACCGCCCGAACCAGATCGGCGAACCCCTTCTTCTCGACCAGCCGGCCGATGGCGGCGATGCGGAACGGCCGATCCCGGCTGATCGCGCGCGGCGCGGCGGGCGGCGCGAAGCGGTCGGTATCGACCGGCGAGCCGATCACCGTGACGCGGTCGGGCGCGCAGCCAAGCGCAATGGCGCGCTGGCGGAAATGCTCGCAGTTCGCGATGAAATGGTCCGCCTTTGCGAACAGGTCGCGGTAGATGTCGGGGCCGCGCTCGGCCACGAACTTGGTGATGTCGTAGCCGCGCAGGTGCACCACCAGGCGCCGGTAGCGCAGGCTGCGCAGCCGCGCATGGCGCAGCGCGGCCAGCCCCAGTGTGCCGAACTGGCAGTGCAACAGGTCGAACGGGTCGGCCCGCGCGAAGGCCGCGGCGGTCCGCAGTGTTTCCGCGCGCTCGCCCCGCGGCAGGAACAGCGTCGTCGCGAATCGTGGTGCCAGCCGCGGCTGCGCCAGCAACGCCCGGCCCAGCGACCCGTTCGGCACCGGCGCGATCAGCGGCAGCCGGGCGGCGCCCGGAAACCGCTGCATTGCCGTAGGGTCCGCGTCGCGCGTCGCGAGGATGCGCAGATCGCAACCCGCCTCGACCAAGGCGGACCCCAGCTCGACCACAAAGGTCTCTGACACCACCGGGAACTGCTGGACCAGAAAGCCCAGCCGCGCCCCGGCAAGCGCCACCGGCAGGCGGGGCCCGGCGCCGTCCGACGTCGCCGGGCCAGCAAGGCCGTTCACGGTGAGGCCGCCTCGCCAAGAGCCGCCGCGCGCCAGGCACCGAGGCCCCGAACCCGCACGTCCCTGCACAATTGCACCGCGCCCCCCCC
>PPFU01000646.1_pt1 | contig 14976 bp, 14 predicted proteins | sample 1535991 | NCBI WGS metagenome assembly PPFU01 (sample SAMN04901290, study PRJNA319586) | Hypolithon metagenome, whole genome shotgun sequencing project. | isolation source: Antarctic Hypolithon | place: Antarctica: Miers Valley | collected 2014
AACCTCCACGCCCTTGCGAGCGCCAGCACCTGAAGCTGGTGCGTCTACCAATTCCGCCATCTGGGCACGGGCGGCCGCCCTCGGATCGAGTGCAGCCGCTGGGTAGGCGCGGGCCACTAGCGAAGCGGGGGACACCCGTCAACGCTTGCCGTCGACGCGTGTCGTAGCGGCGCAGCGCTTGCGGGGTGGTTTGGCTTGGGGCATGGCGCTCACCACCGGGGCCGCAGCGATAGGAAGGCACAGCGATGGCGCATCTCGAACCGCTCGAAGGCAAGCTCGTGGTGCTGATCGGCGGCGGGGGGTTCTTCGGCAGCCATGTGGCACAGGACCTGCTCGGCCGCGGCGCGCGCCTCCGGATTGCCGAACGCCATCCCGAAAGCGCGTTGAAGCTGCGGCCGATGGCCAATCTCGGACAGATCCAGTTCGCCCGCTGCAACGTCACCGACCAGCGCAGCCTCGCCGCCAGCATCCAAGGCGCTCACGCCGTCGCCTATCTGGTCGGCACCTTTGGGGCGAACCAGCGCGCCTTGCAGGCCGATGGGGCTGGCACGGCGGCCGAACTCGCCGCGCAGCAGGGCGCAGAAGCCTTCGTCTACGTCTCGGCGATCGGTGCCGATCCCGCCTCCGAGAGCGGCTATGCCAGCACCAAGGGACTGGGCGAGGAAAAGGTGCGCGCGGCCTTCCCGGGCGCCACAATCCTGCGCCCGTCGATCCTGTTCGGCGAGGACGATTCCTTCGTGAACATGTTCGCCGGCCTGATCGCCAATCTCCCCATGCTGCCGGTGTTCGGCATGGATGCGCGGCTGCAACCCGTGTGGGTGGACGATGCCGCGGCCGCGCTGGTGGCCGCGCTGGCCGACCCTGCCGCGCATGGCGGTAAGACCTACGAGCTGGCCGGGCCCGAGGTGGTCACCATGGGCGAGCTGCACCGCCGGATCGCCGCGGCACAGGGGCGCGATCGGCGGTTCCTGCCGGTCCCGGATTCGCTCTCGGGGCTGTTCGCCAGCCTGCCGGGCACGCCGATGAATTCCGACCAGTGGCGCCTCCTCAAGCGCGGCAGCGTGGCTTCTGGAGAGCTGCCGGGAATTGCCGGACTGGGCGTCACGCCCAAGCCACTCGATCTGTTCTTGGAGCGCTGGATGATGCGCTACCGCCGCAGCGGCCGGTTCGGCACCAAGAACGAGATCGCCTGACGCCGTAATCGGTCCTTGCCGCAAGTCAGCCGGGCGCCGGTGCCTCGCCGGTGATCGTCCGGATGAGCGGCTCCACCAGCAGCACAGAGCCATCGGTGCCGATGATCCGCACGCGCTCGCCCGGCGCCGTGTCGACTCCGCGGGCGATCCACTCGCTGTCGCCCAGCTTCACCCGCCCGCTGCCATGCTCAATCGCCTGCACCACCAGCGCCGTCTCGCCGATCATCCGGGCGCCGCGGCTGTTGAGCAGCGGATCGGCAGAGACGATCGGCCGGTCGCGAAGGAAGCGCTTGGCCGAGAAGACGGCGATCAGCGATAGCGCCACAAAGTCGATCACCTGCACCGGCAGCGACAGGTCCAGCACACCGGTCAGGACCCCAGTGGCGATCGCCGCCAGCGCCAGCCAGATCAAATAGACACCCGGCACCAGCATCTCGAGCCCGGCCAGCACCAGCCCCAGGGTGATCCACACCCAGTGCGCGTCGATCCCCTGCCAGTCCATCAGGTGAAGTCCACCGGGGGAGCGGTGGCCGGCACGCTGGTTGGCATGGAGGGTTGCACGCTGGACGAGCGCGGCGCGGCGCGGCGAGTGGGCAGGGGGGTGCCCGCATCCGGAACGCGTTCATCCGCGCGTGCGCCCATCACCTCGCGCGCCAATTCGCCGATACCGCCCAGGGTGCCGATCAGCTGGGTTGCCTCGATCGGGAACAGGATGGTCTTGGCATTGCTCGAATCGGCGAACTTGCCGATCGCCTTGGTGTATTCCTGAGCGACGAAATAATTGATCGCCTGGCTCCCGCTCTGGCCGATTGCATCGGACACCATTTGCGTCGCCCGCGCCTCCGCCTCGGCCGCGCGTTCACGGGCCTCGGCGTCGCGGAAGGCGGCCTCGCGCTTGCCTTCGGCCTTGAGGATGGCGGATTGCTTGTCGCCTTCGGCGCGCAGGATGTTGGAGGCGCGGTCGCCCTCCGCCTCCAGGATTTCGGCGCGCTTCAGCCGCTCGGCCTTCATTTGCCGGGCCATTGCGTCCGAGATGTCCTTGGGCGGGCGGATATCCTTGATCTCGACGCGGGTGATCTTCACCCCCCAAGGGCTCGTGGCATGATCGACCACGTTCAGCAGCCGGGCGTTGATCTCGTCGCGCCGGGAGAGGGTCTCGTCGAGGTCCATCGAGCCCATCACCGTGCGCAAATTGGTAGTGGTGAGCGCCATTAGCGCGGCGTTGAGGTTGAACACTTCGTAGGCCGCCTTGCCGGCATCGAGCACCTGGAAGAACACCACCGCATCCACCCCGGCCATGGCGTTGTCCTTGGTGATGATCTCCTGCCCCGGGATATCAAGCACCTGCTCCATCATGTTGACCTTGCGGCCAATTCGATCGACGAAGGGGATGATCAGGTGCAGTCCGGGTTCGGCCGCGAGAGTGTATTTGCCCAGCCGTTCGACGGTATAGACGAAGCCCTGTTTCACCACCCGCACGGCCATCATCAGGAAGATGATCAGCACCGTAACAAGCGCGATCAGCACATAGGTCATCGTCGTCCTCGCTCTCAGCCATCCCCGGCCGGCCACATCGTAGCGAGCGGCGGGGGCGGGGCAAGCGAAAGCGGAGCGGGTGCACCAAGGACAGTGCCGGCGCAGGGCTCCATTTGCATCGGCAATGGACCGGATCAGAAGCCCCTTCCAATGCCCGCGCAACGGGCCCGCAACCGGCCGGCAACGCCTATGCGAAGCCTTAAAAATTGGCCCCACAGGGCGCTGCCGCGGGGCTACTAGCCGGCCGAGCGGGAGGCCTTCTTGCGCTCATTCGGATCGAGATGACGCTTCCTCAGCCGCACGCTCTGCGGGGTCACCTCGACCAGCTCGTCGTCCTGGATATAGGCGATCGCCTGCTCGAGGGTCATGCGGCGGGGCGGCGTTAGGCGGACGGCATCATCCTTGCCGGTGGAGCGGAAGTTGGTCAGCTGCTTGGACTTGAGCGGGTTGACGCCCAGATCCTGCGGCTTGGCATTCTCGCCGATGATCATCCCCTCATACAATTTCTCGCCGGGGCTGATGAACAATGTGCCGCGATCCTCCAGTGCGTTGAGCGCGTAGGGCACGGCCTCGCCCTGTTCCATCGAGATCAGCACGCCGTTCTGGCGGCCGCTAATCGGGCCCTTGTAGGGGCCGTACTTCTCGAACAATCGGTTCATCACGCCGGTGCCGCGCGTGTCCGACAGGAATTCGCCGTGATAGCCGATCAGGCCGCGGCTGGGGGCCGAGAAGGTCAGCCGGGTCTTGCCGGCGCCGCTGGGGCGCATGTCGGTCATCTCGCCCTTGCGCTGGGCCATCTTCTCGACGACCGTGCCGGAGAAATCGTCGTCGACGTCGATCACCACCGTCTCGTAGGGCTCCTCGCGGTTCGCGCCTTCGCCCTTGAACAGCACACGCGGGCGGCTGATCGACAGCTCGAAGCCCTCGCGGCGCATGTTCTCGATCAGCACCCCCAATTGCAGTTCGCCGCGGCCGGCGACCTCGAAGGCGTCCTTCTCGGCGCTTTCGGTGAGGCGGATGGCGACGTTGGTCTCGGCCTCGCGCTCCAGCCGGTCGCGGATCACGCGGCTCTGCACCTTGTCACCCTCGCGGCCGGCATAGGGGCTGTCGTTGACCGCGAAGCTCATCGAGAGCGTGGGCGGATCGATCGGCTGGGCGTGGATCGGCACGCTCACCGCAATGTCGCACAAAGTGTTGGAGACAGTGGCGGTGGTCAGCCCTGCGATGGCGACGATATCGCCGGCCTTGGCGTGCAGCACGGGCACGCGCTCCAGCCCTTCGTAGGAGAAGATTTTGGTGGCGCGGCCGCTTTCCACCTGCTTGCCGTGCACGTCGAGCGCCTTGATCGGCATGCCGACCTCCAGCCGCCCGCTTTCCACCCGGCCGGTGAGGATGCGGCCCAGAAACGCATCGCGGTCCAGCAAGGTGGCGAGCATGGCGAAGGCGCCGTCCGGATCGAGATCGGGCTCGGGGACGTGGCTGACGATGGCCTCGAACAGCGGCACCAGATCGCCCTCGCGCACATCGTCGTTCGGGCCTGCGTAGCCCGAGCGGCCCGAGGCGTAGAGCACGGGAAAATCGAGCTGGTCGTCATCGGCTTCGAGCGCGACGAACAGATCGAACACCTCGTCCAGCACTTCGGAGGCGCGTGCGTCCGATCGGTCGATCTTGTTGACCACCACGATGGGGCGCAGGCCCAGGCCGAGCGCCTTGCCGGTGACGAACTTGGTCTGCGGCATCGGGCCTTCGGCCGCGTCCACCAGCAGGATGACCCCATCGACCATTGAGAGGATGCGCTCCACCTCGGCGCCGAAATCGGCGTGGCCGGGGGTATCGACGATGTTGATGTGGTAGTTGCGCCATTCGATCGAGGTGGGCTTGGCGAGAATGGTGATCCCGCGCTCCTTCTCGAGATCGTTGGAATCCATCGCCCGTTCCTCGACCCGCTGGTTGTCGCGGAAGGTGCCGGACTGGCGGAACAGCTGATCGACCAGCGTGGTTTTGCCGTGATCGACGTGAGCGATGATCGCCACGTTGCGCTGGGACATAAATCGTACTTTCGGGAAGGGGGAGGCGCGGCGGCCCTTAGGCGCTGGGGCCGCGCCTGTCCACCGCGCCTGTTATAGCGCCGCGCCCCGAACCGCGTGACCGGGCCTCAGAGCGCCGCCTGGTACAGCGCCAGCAACCGGGTCCAGGCGCGCTCGGCTGCCGCCTCGTCGTAGGCCGGGCTGTCGGGCACGGTCCAGCCGTGATCGCCGGCGTAGACCTCGATCTCGGCCGCCAGCCCTGCAGCATCGGCCGTCTGGCGCAGGCGGGTCTTTTCCTCGGGCGCCTTCGCATCGTCGTCGCGGGCGATGGCAATCAGCACGCGGGCATCGTCGGCCAGATCGTCTAGCAGGGCGATCGGCGCAGTGGCCGCATCGCCCACCAGCCCGCCGCCGTGGAAGCTGGCGGCGGCCTTGACCCGGGCGGGCACTGCGGCGGCGCTCCAGATGGTGTAGGGGCCGCCCATGCAATAGCCCTGGTTGCCGATGCCGCGCGCCGGATCGACCGGCGCCTGCGTTTCGAGCCAGCCGACCACCGCGCGGGCGGTTTCGGTGACTCCGGCGGCGTCCATCTTCGCGCGCCACGGGCGGACCTTCTGGAACCCGTCTGCTACGCGGAAGGCTTCGAAATCGGCGAATTGCGGCGCAGGCAGGTCGCGGTAATAGGGGTTCACCACCAGAACGGAATAGCCTTGGGCGGCGAGCCTGCGGCCCATCATCCGGAACGAATCGCGCAGGCCGGCGATATCGGGCCAGATGATCACCGCCGGGTGCCGGCCGCTGGCGGGGTGGACGAAGAAGGCGTCCATCGTGCCGCCCGGAGCGGGGAAGCGGACGTTGTGTTCGACCAGCGCGCCGGCGGTGTCGCCCGTATTTGTGTCCATGCCCATTCCGGTGCCGCTGGTGGTGCAGCCAGCCATGGCGCCCAGCCCTGCCGCCGCGCCCAATGCGGCGAACCGCCGGCGGCTGACATTGTCCCAGCGGTTGCCCGGCTTGCCTACGGCACCTACTCGATCCTCGCTGCACATTGCCTGTCTCCTGCTCTCGCCATTCCGTCACCCTAGCGCCCGCGCGCCGGGTGGCAACCGGGCCGGGCTGCCAGCGGACGCCGCGCCTGCTATGGGCATGGCCAGCCCGCAGGAAGGACCCCTCGATGACCAAGCGCGATCCGATCGACTACCGCCAGCGCGCCTACTCCGCCGAGGGCCATGCCTTTCTCGCCCGGCCGCCGCGCCTGTTCATCGGCGGCGAATGGGTGATGCCTTCGGATGAGGCGACGATCGCGGTGGAGGACCCTTCCAGCGGCGAGACCATCGCGCAGATCGCCGATGCGGGCGACGGGGATGTCGACCGGGCAGTCGCCGCCGCGCGCGCGGCGTTCGACCAGCAGCGCTGGCACGGGCTGGCGCCGATGGAGCGCGAGGCGGTGATGCACCGGTTGGCGGATCTGATCGAGGCCGATGCCGAATTGCTGGCCGAGCTGGAGGCGATCGACAATGGTAAGCCGCGCACCATCGCTGCTGAGATCGATATCCCCCGCGCGGTGAGCCATTTGCGCTTCATGGCCGGCTGGGCCAGCAAGAGCGGCGGGCGCACCACCGCGCCTTACACGATGCCGGCGGGGACGATGTTCGGCTATACGGTCAAGGAGCCGGTGGGCGTCGCCGCGCAGATCGTGCCGTGGAACTACCCGCTGCTGATGGCCTGCCTGAAGATCGCGCCCGCGCTGGCGGCGGGGTGCACTGTGGTGCTGAAGCCCGCCGAGCAGACCAGCCTCACCACGCTGCGGCTGGGCGACCATCTGGCCGAGGCGGGTTTTCCGGCAGGGGTGGTCAACATCGTCACTGGGCGGGGCGAGACGGTGGGCGAGCGGCTGGTGCGCCACGAGGACGTGGACAAGGTGGCCTTCACCGGCTCGACCGAGATCGGCAAGCGGATCAATCGTGCGGCGACCGATACGCTGAAGCGGGTGACGCTGGAGCTGGGCGGCAAGGGGCCAGTGATCGTGCTGCCGGATGTGGACCCGGCCGACATCGCCCCCTCGCTGGCGAAGGCGAGCTTCTTCAACTCGGGGCAGGTGTGCGTGGCGGGATCGCGGTTGTTCGCTCATCGCTCGGTGTTCGACCGGGTGCTCGAGGGGATTGCCGAGACGGCCGGGGATTGGGCGCCGCGCCCGAGCCTCGATCCGGAGGCGCAGATGGGGCCGCTGGTTTCGGGTGAGCAGCTGGAGCGGGTGATGGGCTATGTCGCGGCGGGCCGGTGCGATGGGGCGAGCGTGGTGATGGGCGGCGATGCTCCGGGGTCTGGCGGAGGGGGGCATTATTTCAGCCCGACGCTGCTCGCCGAGGTAAGCCCGCAGATGAGCGTGGTGCGAGAGGAGATATTCGGGCCGGTGGTGGTGGCGCAGCGGTTCGACGAGTTGGACGAGGTGGCGCGCATGGCCAACGACACGCATTACGGACTCAGCGCGGGGATTTGGACGCATGATCTATCGGCGATGCACGGGCTCGCCGCTCGTCTGAAAGCCGGGATCGTGTGGGGTAATTGCCATGGCGCAATTGATTCGGCGCTGCCGTTCGGCGGCTTCAAGCAATCGGGGCTGGGGCGGGAAGGGGGGCTGGAGGGTGTCCAGATCTACCAGGAAACCAAGACGGTGATGATCAAACTGTAGGTTGCTGAAGAAGGGGAGGGGCGCCGGGCCGCTCCCCTTCTTGGATCTAACGCTTCTTCATCCGTTTGGCGGCGAGTCCGCCGATCGCCACGGCGGCCCAGCCGAGTGGGCCTAGCCGCCGGATGAGCGGAATGGCGACCATGCCGAGCACTGCCCCAGTCGGGCCGCCGACCCCGCGTGCGCGGTCCGCCACTCGTGCGCCAACCATTGCCCCGATCATCTTGCCGATCATATTCATCTCCTTTGTGCGCTGAAATAGCGCTTTGCGGGCCTTGCGGTTCCAGAGCGGCGGGCGAGGAGATGGCCAGGAGGCGCCGCCTTGTTCGCCTCGGGTAGGGCTCAACGGCGGCCCAGTGCCGCCTCGCTTTGGCTCATCAGCCGCTCGATGATGGTGGCGACCGGCTCCTCCTCGGTGACCATGCCAACCGACTGGCCCGCCATCAGGCTGCCATTCTCGACATCGCCGTCGATCACCGCGCGTCGCAGAGCGCCGGCCCAGTAATGCTCGATCTGCAGTTGCGCCTCGGCCATCGCCAGCGCTTCGCCGTCCAGCCGTTCGGCCACTTCTCGCTGCTTGGCGTTGAACGCCTCGGTGCCCTTGTTGCGCAGCGCGCGCACCGCGATCACCGGCAGCCGCGCGTCCACCTGCACGCTGGCCACCGCATCGCGTGCGCCGGCGCGGAAGAACGCCTTCTTGAAGTCGGGGTGGGCAATGCTTTCGGTGGCGCAGGCAAAACGCGTGCCCAGCTGCACGCCGACTGCGCCCATTTCCAGATAGCCGGCGATCGCCTCGCCCCGGCCGATCCCGCCGGCGACGAACACCAGATGCTCCTCGCGCAGCACCGGCAGGAATTCCTGTGCCAGCACGCTGGTGGAGACCGGGCCGATATGGCCGCCTGCTTCCATGCCCTCGATCACCAGCGCATCGGCGCCCGCACCGTCACGCTGGCGCAGCAGCTTCTTGGCCAGCGCCAGCGTGGGGGCAAACACGATCACCTTGCCGCCGAAGGCTTTAATGGCTTCCACGCTGCCCTTGGGCGGGATGCCGCCCGCCAGCACCACACGGCCGACGCCGTGCCGCCCGCACACTGCGATCAGTTCCGTCAGCATCGGGTGCATGGTGATGAGGTTCACGCCGAAGGGCCTTTCGGTCATGGCGCGGGTGGCGGCGATTTCGGCATCGAGCAGATCGGGCGTCATCGCCCCGCAGGCGATCACCCCGAAGCCGCCGGCATTGCTGATGGCGGAGACGAGGTTCCGCTCCGACACCCAGCTCATCGCCCCGCACAGGATCGCGTGCTCGCTGCCGAGGAACTCGGCGCCGCGGCGCATCAGCGCCGTCGTGCGGGGGTAAATGCTCATGATCGTCCTTCGCGCGGGGTGGCCGCCGGCCTTAGGCAAGCGTTGAAGCAGCGGCAAGCTGCACTACAGGGGGGCAGCAAGCAGGGAGACCGCGCCATGGCCGAATACCAGACCATCCTCGTCGAACGCCGCGATGCGGTGACGCTCGTCACGCTCAACCGTCCAGAAGCGCTGAACGCGCTCAGCAGCACAGTGCTGGAGGAGCTGATCGCCGCCTTCGCCGCCTTTGAGGCCGATCCCGGCCAGCGCTGTGCGGTGATCACCGGCGCGGGCGAAAAGGCCTTTGCCGCCGGGGCGGATATCAAGGAAATGGCCGACAAGCCGATGGCCGAGTTCTACGCCACCGACACCTTCGCGCGCTGGTCCAGCCACTTCGTGAAGGGCACCCGCAAGCCGTGGATCGCTGCGGTCAACGGCTTCGCGCTGGGTGGCGGCTGTGAGCTGGCGATGATGGCCGATGTGATCGTCGCGGCCGATTCGGCGAAATTCGGCCAGCCGGAGATCCGCCTGGGGGTGATCCCCGGCATGGGCGGTACCCAGCGGCTGACCCGCGCGGTGGGCAAGGCGCTGGCGATGGACATGATGCTCACGGGCCGGATGATCGACGCCGCCGAGGCGCAGCGCGCCGGGCTCGTTGCCCGGGTGGTGCCCGCCGCGGACTTGTTGGAGGAGGCGCTGAAGATGGCTGCCGCGATCGCTGCAATGGCGCCGCTCGCCGCGATCGCCGCGAAGGAGAGCGTCAATGCTGCGTTCGAGACCACGCTTGACCAGGGCATTGTGTTCGAGCGCCGGCTGTTTCACATGCTCGCGGGCACTGAGGACAAGGCCGAGGGGATGGCCGCCTTCCTTGCCAAGCGCGAGGCCCAATGGAAGGGGCGGTGATGGAGCGAGAGGTTGGGGCGGGGCTGGAGAGTTGCCCCCTCAATATAATTAGCGGGTCGTTAACCAGCTTTCCTCATCGATTGGCTACGCTGTTGGGCTAGATGCTCGATCCGCCATGAAGCGGACCCTCGAACGAATCCGGCGCAACGCCCTCTCCCCTCTTGCGGGCCGGCTCGCCCGCAGCCGCAGCGGCAATGCTACGCTGCTGCTCGCACTCGGCATGCCGATGCTGGTCGGCGGCGCCGGGCTCGGGGTCGATACCGCGCAATGGTATCTGTGGAAGCGCGAGTTGCAATTCGCGGTCGACCAGGCGGCGATCGCCGGTGCCTGGGCCAAGGCGGCGGATCAGGGCAACACCACCTACGTCACGCGCGCGCTGCAGGAATACCATGCCAACGCAGCGCTGGTGGCAGGGTTCGATATCGAGCCCAGCGTCACCTTGGCCAATTACGATGGCGGTACGTCCAACAGCGTCCTCGTCACGGGATCGGCCACGCGGGCACTGCCGTTCAGTTCGCTGCTCACCGGCTCCTCGGTGACCGTGGCGGTGCGCGCGCAGGCGATCTACGAGCCCGGCGCCACTTATCGGCCGTGCCTCACGGCGCTGTCGAGAACCGATGCAAATGCGGTGCTGTTCAACGGCAATGTCGACATCTACGCGCCGTGCGGGATCAGCTCGCTGTCCAACCACGCTAATTCTGTCACGAAACTGGGCAATTCCGGCAGTGTTACGGTCAATTTTATCGTCACTGCCGGCAATATCAGCGATGCTCATGGCCACTTTTCGGCCAAGGACAGAGTCATAAACTCGGGTGATCTGTACGATCCCTATGAAGGGCTTACTCCGCCCAACAATCCAACGCAGCGCTCGCTCTCTTGCCCTTCGACGAACAAGTTCACCGCCGACGAATCGGTGCAGATCAGGGCTGATTATGCCTATTTCAAAGGTAGAAACACAAAAAGCCTGACTACGTTCAATCACCCAAACCCCAAGGCGACGACCGTCTCAAGCAGCGTGACTTCCGGCAAGACCTTCAACAACTCGCCAGCAAATTCGCAGACTGTCGGCAGCCCCAGCTATACGCAGGTGAGCGGCGGCGGCAACGACACGATCTGGGAACGGCAGATATTGACCACCACGACCGTCTACACCAACATCGTCGCCCCGAACTCCGGGCCCGCCACAGCGCAGCCGGGTACCTATACCGATTTCACCTTCCAGTGCGACACGGTCCTGGCGGGCGGCGTCTATGTGCTGAACGGTGCCACTTTCACGACATCCGGACAGCACAGGATCTCCGGCACCGGGGTGATGATCGTCCTTCGCGGCGGCTCATCGATCAAGATTTCGGGTGGCTCCGCCATCGATCTGACGGCCATGAACGAAAGCCAGCTGATCGCTGCGGGCGTGGCGACCGCGGATGTCGAGCGGATGCTGGGAATGTTGATCTTCGAAGATCCCAACTCGCCCGGCGGGCAGGACAACACGCTGACCGGCACAACGACCCAGATCCTCAATGGCATCATCTACTTGCCGAAAAGTAATCTGAAGCTTTCGGGAACACCGCGCGGCACGAGTGCCTGTGTGGTTGTCGCATCCAAGACGCTCGAGATCTCCGGAAATGCGAACCTGAGCACGCTCTGCCCTGTCAACGTGTCGCCCCGGGGTGCCATATCCGACACCACCAATCTCGTGCGGCTGGTCGGCTGATGGCGCGCACGCCCTTCTGGCGCCATCTGCACCGTGACCAGCGCGGGACGGCGGTGATCGAAACGGCCTTCGTCCTGCCGATTCTGTGCATGCTGAGCCTCGGCGCTTTCGAGGTGAGCCTGATCGTCGCGCGGCACAGCGAATTGCGCAGTGCGCTGTCCGAATCGGTGGCTGTGATCCTCGCCAGCGCGCCGCAGGACCAGGCGGAAATCGATACGCTCGAACAGATCATCGAAGCCTCCGCCAGTCTCGCGCCAGAGAAGGTCACGACTACGCGCAGGTACCGATGTGGCACGGATATGGTGCTGGTCGCCGCCAAGGCCAATTGCAGTACCTCGGCAACTGTCTCAAGCTATCTCCAGATCACCGTAAGTGACGGCTACACGCCGCGCTGGACGAGCTTCGGGATCGGCAAGCCGCTGAATTTCGAGTTGACCCGTACGGTGCAGATCGGATGACGGCACTCGCTCCCTCCCGGCGCCGCCTGGCGCAGGATTGCAGGGCGGCCGCGGCCGTCGAATTCGCGTTTGCCGGCCCCATCGTCATCATGCTGATGTTCGGCGTGCTGCAGATTGGGATGGCCATGCACTCGTATAACGCCATCCGCAGCGTCGCGGCCGAGACGGCCCGTTATACCGTCGTCCAGTACCAGCAGGGGCTGACCCCGAATACGAGCGCAATCGAAGCGCAGGCACGGGCAATCGCCACCGGCGGAGCCTACCTGCTAAAGGCAGACGGCCTCACCGTGCAGGTCGCCAACGCCGCTGAACAACGGGTTAAGGGGGCACAGGAGATGCTGCTGACGGTCAGCTACACCATACCCGCTATCATGCCCTTCGCTGACTGGTCGGCCATATCGATCGACCACAGCCGGCCGATCTTCGTAATATCCTGATCGATCACGCGTGTCACGGCGAGGTTGGGCGGGCTGCTTGCCCAGTCAGGTGATCAGCCTTAATGGGGGGCTGTTGGCTGGGTAATCAGGCAGCTGCCGCCGGGTGCGAAGATCACGTCTTCGATCGAGGCGGCGAGTGCGCAGCCGCCCGGCGCCACCCCTTCGCTGCCGACCCACGCCTCGCCCTCGCGCGGGATCACCAGCAGCGCACCATGGTAGCGAGCGGCGGTTTGCGCATCGGGCAGGCCGTCGATCCGGTCGAGCTGGAAATAGGGTCCGTTGACCAGATGCAGGTTCCCCCGATCGGGCAGGTGAAGGCGGCAGGCGGGGTCGTGCGGCACGCCTTTTGCAACTGCGATGGCCTGCTCCAGGTGCAGTTCGCGTGGGCGGCCGTAATCGTACAGGCGGTAGGTGATGTCCGAGTTCTGCTGAATCTCGATGATCGAGCAGCCACCGCCGATCGCGTGCACGGTGTTCGCCGGGATGTAGAAGAAATCGCCCGCTCTCACCGGATGCCATACGAGCAGATCCTCGATGCTCCCGTTGAGCGCGGCGGCGCGCATCGCGTTGGCATCGATGGGTTCGGCGAAGCCGATGCCGAGCGAGGCACCCGGCTCGGCGTCGATCACCAGCCAGCATTCCTCCTTGCCCTGTCGTCCGAGCCCTTCGGCCTCGGTCTGCGCGTCGGACGGGTGGACTTGGACCGAAAGTTTTTCGCTGGTGAAGATGTACTTGACCAGCAGCTGCGGCAGGTCCTGCGGCGGCTCGAACCAGATCTCGCCGATCCGCTTGTCTGCCGGTGTTTCGAAGGGTGCGGGGAGGCGATCGGCGCCCCAGGGCTTCTCGACAGTCCGGGTGGTCAGCAGCATCGAGTGTTCCCGTCAGCGCAGCGTATCGAGCAGCGCGTTGATTTCCACGGTGGCGAAACCCACCGCACTGTCTGAAATTCCATAAGGAACCAGCAGCCGCCCGCCAACCTTCAGCACGCCGCAAGTGTAGACCACGTTGGGCACGTAGCCCTGCCGGTCGGCGTCCACCGCGGTGAGCACCGGCTCGATGCTGCGGGCGATCACCTTGGTGGGATCGTCGCGGTCGAGCAGTGCGCAGCCCAGACTGTACTTGCGCATCGCCCCCACGCCGTGGGTGAACAGCAGCCAGCCCTTGTCTGTCAGTACCGGGCTGCCGCAATTGCCGACCTGGATGAACTCCCAGGGGTATTTCGGCTCCATCAGCAACACACCCTCGTCATCCCACCGGTCGATCCGGTCGGACTGGAGGAGGAACAGGTTCTTGCCGTCCTGCCGGCTCACCATGGTGTAGCGGCCGCCGACTTTTTCCGGGAACAACGCCATGCCCTTGTTGCGGCCCGCCTGGCCCTCGATCGGCTCCAGCAGGAAGCGGCGGAAATCGCAGGTGCGCAGCAGTTCGGAGCGGATCGTGTGGCCCGAGAAGGCGGTGTAGGTGCCGATCCATTCGTAATCGCCGCCGCCATGGTCGAAGCGCACCATGCGCAGGTCTTCCAGGCCGTTGCGCTGTTGTTCGGTGATCGGGAAGATGACGGTGTTCGAAAGGCTGCTGTCCAAGTGGCGGTGCACGGTAACGCCGGCATCGCTATCCGACAGGCTGGCATCGTCAAGTTCGACCGAGGTGGCAAAGGCGTTCTGCGGCCAGAGGGTAAAGCTGCCCTCGTCATCGGCGATGCCTTCACGGAACGCGATCGAGCTGATGTGCCCTTCGCCCACCGCGCGCAGTGTCATCACGAAGCGGCAGGCGCCTTCGCTCATGCCGCTCTGGTCAGGGTGCGGCACGATCGAGGGGTTCATCAGCGCCGCCGCGGCATAGGTGTATTCGTGGCAGAAGAAGGCACCGATCAACCGCGTGCGGGTTTCCGACAGGCCCTCGGTATCGAGCGACAGCGTCGTCCTCACCTCCTCGAAGCGCTGCTCGAACATCTGCTCGGTTTGCCAGTGGCGCTCCGCGAAATCGCGCCGCACGCGGGCATATTCAGCCTCCACTTGCTGCTCGCTCAGTGCGAGCACGTCCTCCACCAGCCGGTTCGCACGCCCTCCGGGCGCGTTCTCGGCCGACCAGCCGAGATGGAACGGCCGCAGCACCACGCGCGATGGATCGGCATGCAGCCGTTCATCGAGTATCCGCAGCGGACTGTCCGACCAAGCGCCCTCGACCCCCAATGTGCTCTCCCGTCGAATCGCGCGACCGTGCGCCGGCGAGCGCTAGCATGGAATAGTAAGCAAGTTGCAAAGCGAGGATCGACTCTGCACCGCAATTCTCGTTAGCGCCACGCGGGGTGATTCCGTCGCGGCAGCGGCCGGTGGCGAGATCTCCCAGCACCACGCCGCGATCGTTGGCGCCGAAGAACCAGTTCCAGGCGCATTTCGCATGGGCGAGCCAGCGCTCGTCGCCCGTGGCGGCATAGGCCGAGCGGGCCGCTTCGATGGCGGCCTGCACTTCGAGCGGCTGCTGATCGAACGGCAGGTGCGCATGCTCCTGGCCGAAGCTGTCGGAACCGATCGGGCGAAAATGCCCGCTGGCGGCGACCTGCTGGCCCGCGATCCATTCGAGCGTCTCAAGCCCCGCGGCGGTGAACTCCTCGCGCTCGAGCGCCTGCCCCGCCTCGATCAGCGCCTGCGAGAGGCGGGGATTGTCATAGCCGAGCACCG
>PPFU01015853.1_pt1 | contig 14971 bp, 10 predicted proteins | sample 1535991 | NCBI WGS metagenome assembly PPFU01 (sample SAMN04901290, study PRJNA319586) | Hypolithon metagenome, whole genome shotgun sequencing project. | isolation source: Antarctic Hypolithon | place: Antarctica: Miers Valley | collected 2014
TCATGTCGAACTCCAAGTTGCGAGAAAAGTATCGCTTCTTGGGCTCCGGATCTGTGGGGCAACATCACACCCTCGCCTTTTCCACCTCTTGCCGCAGGGGGCAAGGTGGTGCCCACTTTCTTTCGGGCCTTTCGCTTGAGCGGCCTATGCCCAAGTAAGACCTGTATTGCTGTCCACCCCTCCTCTCCGAAATTCCAGACCTTCTTTTGCTCTTGCTTCAAGATCTCTTGCCGTCGCGAGTCGTGTTCCGCGTAGTTCCCGTCCTTAAGCCGGTCGACGAACTGGTCGGCTCCGCGGCTCGCATATCCAGTTGCCTTACTGACAACAATGACCGTAATGGGCGGCACACTTATGCCCCCTGCCTTCGCTTCCCCGATGATTGCTTCCGCTGCTGCCCCTAGCGCCTTTCCGTAGTGCTGCTTGTTGTGCATTTCCGGTTCGCCATAACGTTCAAGTAGCACTTGAGCAAGCCTTTCATAGGTAAGAGTTGTCCCGGGAACTTTGGCGAAGTCCAAGAGGACCTCTAGTGCCATTGGCGCAGTGCGTCTAGTCCACATCGCCGTTGGACTCACATACTTATTCCAATCGATCCCCATGCACCCCCTCCTTTACGATTATTTGGGCTCTGCCCACCTCGAACCCCTTCAACCCAGCTTGGCCGAGCTCTTGCTCTGAGTGAATCACGATAGAGCCGAATGCGCGGCCCCTGGGTCATGGTTCGGTGGTGGGCGTTTCAGCGGGCCGCTGCTTCCGCGTCTTTGCGGTGGCCCTTGGCGATTTCGTCCGGCAGGTTCAACTCGACACTGGCATCAAACACCAGCTCCGTTGGCAGGGCTCGCCAGAACGCCTCGATGGCATCGGCAAACTCCTCCACGTGCGCGTCGGTGACGACCATGGCCGTGTCATCGGGGACGTTTGGCACATGGGGACCGGTCAGCGGCACGAACTCCGGATAAAGCTGGCGAAGATTATCTAGAGCCTTGCCTTCGCCGTGCTTGAACACGTTCACCACTAGGCGCATGGCGTCCAGCCTCTTGAAACGAGGGAAGGCTCGAACGTCTATGCCCAGCGCAAGCAAAAATGCTTCCAGCTTCGCGCTATCGATTTTCCAAAGTGCCCGCCGCGTGTGCTCCCCCGGCACCAGTCCAGGCCACCTCATCTCGCGCACCAGAAAGCGCCGTAACCGTTTGTCCCAATGGTGATACATACCCGCGACCACGCTCAAGCGGGTGCGACCGTGCATCTCGGTCAAGAGTTGATAGAAGACAATCCCGTGGTCACGCGCCGCCTCAGCCAAACTGCCCTCGTCGTGGCATTCGGGGTCGAAAAACTGACCCGATGCGTCCCAGTGGCTTTGCTCGGCCTGATCGGCTTCCACAGAAATGTTCTCAAACTGGGATAGCAAGCGCTTCTTGGCTTCTTCCACGTAGAAGCGGTGCTCGGCCACCGCGTCATTGCGTTCCGGCTCCGTCAATTGAAAAACTGTCCTGTTCATCCCGACCTTCTCAAAAAACGGACGCCGTAGCCATTCGAAGGCCCTTCTGTGTCAGACGCAATGAAGATTGGCGTCAGACCTTCAGGCACTCCTTTGCCGCGGCTTCAATCGTCGCGTGGTGGATGGCCGCGGGCGATCCTGCCTTCATTTTCCAAACGGTATAGCCGCCCTTGGTCGGCTTTTCACCGAGCTTGGTCTGCTTGCCCTCGGTGATGAAGCGCGTAAGTATCTTGGTAATGCCCTCATCCTGGATGTCGAACAGTTTCCGGGCCACTGCATCGGTCAACAAATGTCCGCCCTTCGTGTCCAGGCAGAATACGAACTTGCCTTTCCACACAAGGAAGTCTGGGAAGAACGACGCGCTGTCGCCTTCGGTGAGCAATGGAATCCGGAACCCGCCGTTGCTTGGGTTGCGGTGCCACACCGGGCCCAACGCATCCAAAGCGTTGCCAAACAGAAGTTCGAACTTGTTGAACCCGGCATAGCGCTCATACAGGCCATTGTCGAAAGCCTGCGCCTTCTTTGGGACGCGCATGGCCGGGAACACAAACGGCTTGGCGCTCTCGTAGACGAGCGCCGTCCGCTGGTAGTAGGTGGCCACGATCTCCTGCGCCAACTTCTCCGCCCAAAAATGGGCGTTGCTATTGGCCTCAACCCGAATATCGAACTTCGGCGACTGGAGGTCGACCACGGCCTGCGCACCACGGGACCGGCTGCGGATGGCCATGTTAACTAACCAACGCAACCGAACGCGGTTGGAGTGGCCACTGGTCTGCCAGTCCGCAACTCCCTTCTTGCCCAGATCCTCTAGGTCCACCACTTCCGATTTCTGCTGCGCCTTGCCGAGCGTGTCGCCCTCCCCCTCCTTAATGGTGGGGAAGTGAGAGATCAATTCTCCGATCGCGGCGATTGCGTCGTCTGCATCTGCGTTGACGTGATGGAGTTGAACGTCGGCCTCGTCCTTCGGCTCCAATTCATCGGAACCACCATCGGTCGCACCGTAGGACTGGACGATTTCGATTGCAGCACCGCCCTCGCGCAACTTGGCCTTGACCGCATCAATGGTCTCGGTGAACACATTCTTCTTATCTACGCGCAGGAAGAAGTGCGCCGAGTTGAGGATCGGCGCGTCGTAGTGCTTGGCGTCAAACTGACGCAGCACGCGGCCGATGACCTGCTCGACTCGGATCTGCGAGCCCATGCTCTTGTCTATGTAGCCCAGGTAGCACCCTGGATCGTCCCAGCCTTCCTGGAGGCCTTGGTTGAAGATGATGTGTTGGTAGTCGCCTGCCTGGAAATCGTCGAAATCGTTATCGCCCTTGGAGAACAGGTTGACTTCTGACGGCTTGGTGCCTTCGATGAACTTCAAGTCGGCGTATATAGCGATCTTGGCGGGGTCCACCTTCTTGACGTCCACCAGGTAGCGCCAGATCCGAATGGGCGGTGCATTGCGGTGTGCGAACGGCTTGGTCGGGTCGTCCCGATCGCCCTCGTCAGTGATGTTCGTCTTGCTGACGTAGATGGCTTTTGGCGTGAAGCCTAGACCCCGTGTCGCGATCTCATGCTCGATCAACTGAAGCCGCTCAAACAGGTCGTCCAGGCATCGCTCCATCGGTGCCGTGCTGCCGTCAAACTGCACGGCGGTCTTGATCAGTTCTGCCTTGATCACCGCGTTGCTGTCCACCGCGGTCGTTGCGAATCCATGGGGGTCTACGGCCCCTTCCTTGTTTAGTGCATTCAACTTGCCGAAGAACACGGCGCCGTCGGCTTCGTCGGCAGTTTCCTCGACCCACTGGACCATGGGATTGAGGACAGACTTCGCGAAATTGGCAGGCAACTTGAGCGTAGCGCTAGCCAAAAGGTAGGTGTCAGGCTCCAGCTCGGCCAGGATGGCGGTCTGCTGGTCTGACAGGTTGTGGCCTTCGTCGTAGACGATGATGAGCGGCCTACGCACGCCGCCGGCATCTCGCTCGATCAACCGATCCCAGGGCGACTTATCGCCGAACAGGTCCTCGTCGCGCTTGTAGATGTTCAGAGCGCCGTCGGCCTGCTCCTTGTTGTTAAACAGGCCTGTGGTTGCCATGACGATCAACGGCATGGAGCCATCGGCGATGATGTGGGGCTCAAGGTCTCGGGCCCGGATCACACTGAAGTCCTCGACGATGACGGCATATTTCCCGCCGTCCGAGAAGTTGGTGTAGGTCTGCTGGACAACAGACCGCGCCTTCGACATCCAGAAAACTATGGGCTCGGCCTTAAAGTGCAGGCGCATGAGCGCCACCGCTTCCGCTAGGATCGGTGTCTTGCCCGCGCCAGTGATGGCGGATAGCGCCTGGTAGAACGGCCGGGGCTTCGTGCCCTTATGGAGCGGCCGGTGCGGGTGGCTATCAAAGGCGGAGTAGCGCTCGGCGATTTGCTTGGCTGCGCGAATCTGGAACGGCTTAAGCTCAAGCATCCACGACGTCCTCGTTGTTGTATGCATCTGCCCGGGTATTGAAGCCGATGTGCTCCAGCACGCGATCGGGGATCTTGTAGAACTCGATGTCGGTGCCGGTATAAGGCGCCATTGCGGCATAGACGTGATATCGGGACGCCAATTTGTTGTCGTTCGCCTCCTTGGCGATCTCCTTGAACACGGCCCGCGTGAGCAGCGACGGCTGTTCGCCAGAGGTCCACACAAGATAGAACCCTTCGTCCTTGGAGTTCACGGCAAACAGGTGCTTGTGCTCGCCTGCCGGCAGGCGCTTTAGATAGGACTTCGCCTTCTCTGCCTTGTCCCAATAGCTCGTGAGCAGTAGGTCAATCATTTCCTCTCGTGCCAAGGCGTTGACTGCCTGGGCGTCGATCTTCTCGCGCTTGAGTGAGACGAAACGGAACCCACCGCCTAATGGGTCGCGCTGGCCCGTCTTCCAGTTGCCAGTGATCACGCGCTTGAGGCGGTCGGCCGTGAGGGTCTTGGCGTAGTGGTCGCCCTTGTCAGTGTTGCCTTGCTCGATGAGGATGAAACGCCGCTTCGCGTTAGTTTCCTGGTTGAGCTCAAGGACCGCGTGCCCAGTGGTGCCCGACCCTGCAAAAGGATCAAGCACGATCCCATCGGGCTTGCACCAGATCTGGATGATCTTCTTGATCAGGCGCAGGGGCTTTACGGTTTCAAAGTTGTGGCCCTTGCCTACAACGGCATCCAACTCTTCCACGCCATCACGCGACCGGCCGCTCATCTTGCGCAGCCATGACACGGCCTCAACATCCGTTGGGCCTTCATCGTCGTCCAGCCAGAAGGTGGTAGGCACACCTCCCTGGCGCACCAGGCTCTTGTAGACCTTGCGCACTGGCTTTTGATTGCCGTCTACGCCCCAGTAAAGAACCGGCCATTGGTTCTGGTCCAGGCGCTTCTTGGCCACCGCAGCGGCCTTATCGATGATCTTCGTTCGTTGTGCTTCAGTGGCCGTTGCCCACCCCTTGAGCGTCAGAGCCTTGCCGCGGCTGTCGCCGATATCGACGTCCTCATATTCCACGCCCCACTCTTGAGCCCACTCCTTGATCTGGGCGCGCTTGTTCGCCCAGTGGCGCTCGCCCGGGTCATGAAACTCTCCAGTGAAGGGCGACTGGATGGCGTAGTTGGCCAACTTGCTCGCGCCCTTGCCCGTCAAGTCGCCCTGCTTCCAATCGGAGAAGAGGTCGTTGTCGGCGTTGCCGAATCGGGCATCAGCCAATGCCGATCGCTCCACGGCTCCCGTCTTGGCCCGCTCACTCGACTTCGCGTAGACCAGCACGTATTCGGTGGTCAGCGAGAGTTTCGACGACTGGTTTTTCGCCGTCGTCTTCTGCCAATTGATGATGCCCAGGCGGTTCTCTTCGCGAAAGATCTCGTCCATGAGCATGCCAAGGCGATACAACTCGCGATGGTCGATGCAGATGGCTATGACGCCACCGGGCTTGAGCATTGCCCGCATCATCCACAGCCGCGGTGTCATGAAGCGCAGCCATTTGCTATGGCGCGAGCCATCATCCTTGGGAACGAGTTCGCCCAGGTCAGGATCGTTCGGGTCTTTGTCCCACTTGTCGTTGTAGCGGAAGTCTTCGCCGGTGTTGTAAGGCGGATCGGTAAGCACTAGGTCTACCTGGCCGCGATACTTGTAGAGCGTCGTCATGGCAGACAGGTTCTCCCCGTCCCACAACTCGTTGAGGATCTGTTCCTGCTCGGGACCGACCGATGCGCTCTTGTTGATCTGGCACAACTTCGGCTTGACTTGCTTGATGATTTGCCACGGCGCGGTGCGCCCGGCATAGCTCATTACGATGCCGTCCTTGCCAGCCGCGGCACGTGTTTCGTCGTGCTCCATCAGCAGCTTTACCAGCGCCGCCTTGGGCATCTCCTCGTAATTCATCCACTCGCCCCGTTATTCGTCGTGTTCTCGGCCATGGAGGCCGCAAAAAAGGCCCATCGGGCCTAGGTTGATCGTGTGTCCAGCCGCGGCTCAAGGGTTCTGCGCTGACGGCATGACCGTAGCCCGCCGCCATCTCACGGCCTGCGCCACCTCGAACAGTATCGCCTGCCGGCCCCGGATACGATCTTCCATGACCTCGAGTCGAGGGCGGGGGCTCTACTGCTAGCTTGGCCTCGGCGCGACGGACAAGTGCTCACACCGCGGGTGCCGAGGTCAGGCCTGGGCACCCTTTGAACCTGCACACCAGTGGGCCGATAACAGAGCACCCTTCGGATGGGCATTAGCGCAGGCACGACCAACACGCCGCGACTCACGCCTCTGCGATGAAGGGGACCGTGCATCCCCAAATGTCCATTCCTCCGGAGAAAATTAGTTGCGGTCCCCCTACGGTCCCCTGCCCTGCGGTTTCCTGCGGATTCTGTTGGCTCTCAGGACCTAGCACTGACGCCATTTTTCCCTTACAAATCAACGAAACGGGCCAAAAACGACCTTCAAACTAGGGCTTGAAAATCCCCGTGTCGGCGGTTCGATTCCGTCCCCGGCCACCACTATTCTCAGGGGTTTCGACGAAACAGGGCCGCTGGCCCTTTTTTGTGTCCCGTGGGTTCCGGTCAGTGCCTGAACGCTCGCCGCCATGGCGAGCACCGCGCCTCCAGACACCGTTAGATCAGGCGCATGCCTTGTGCATGGCTGCGAAGACGTGGCAACGCCCTAACCCGCATCGCGATGAGCGACCTCGCCGAACGGCGGCGTCGCAACGACCGGCTTTACGGGGATGAACGGCGACACCGGATCGCTCGCGGGGAAGGTTTCCTCCAGCGCTTCGTCCTGGTTGTCGCTCTCGTGCTGCTTTCGCTCTTCGCGCTGGGCCGGCGTCTCGTGTGTCGGACCTGCGTCTGCTTGCGTCTGCTGCATCACGGTTCGCATGGCATGGGTCCCTGGTGGCGGACGGCGCACGGCGTGCGGCGTCCTGTGGATCAATCGCTGTCGGACGCGTGCTCGATGCGGAAATCGATCGGCTTGTAGCGGAAGTTGTTGGACTGCCCCGCCGAGCACGCGGTCAGCGCGACGATGAGCGGCATCTCCGCGCGCAGTCGCAGCGAGTCGCCGGGTTTGCTCAGCGGCGGCAGTACGGACACCGCGCCGGACTGGGCGTCGAAGGCGACGTTCATGAAGATGTTGAACGCGATCGGCACCTGGTCGACGCCGATGCCGTATGGCGCCACGGCCGCCGCGAGGTTGCCCTCGCAGCCGGGCCGGCCTTCTGTCTCGCCGTAGATCTTCGCGAACATCTCCTTGGAGCACGGCGTGAGCGTGAAGTCGTGCCGCCCGCAGTCGTCCTCCAGCAGCGTGAACATCGGCCGGCTGCGGTTGGAATACAGGACGTCGCCGGTGGTCAGGAACAGGCGGGCGGCGTAGTCGATCGAGCGCCCCGACGACAGGTACTCGCGTGTGTCCGCCCGGGCATACGCAACCATGTCGCTGACCTGCTGGCCCTCCGGGTCGATCACCACCAGCACATCGCCCACTTGCAGCTCGAGTGCGTGGCCAGAGCAGGGGGCGATGCGGACCGTATCGCTGCGCATGCTCTCTCCCCGCCGCGTCTCCGCGCATGCGCTCACCGTGCGGTCCGCGCGTGGAACGGGCAGACCCAATCGGCATCGACAGCGCGACCGCTGTACTGGCGCGTCTCGGCCGCGAGGCCGAAGTCTGCCAGGTTGGGATTGATCGAACCCTGGAGCGCGGTATCGCGGGCTCGGGTCGCGGCCTGCATCTTCACGTAGCGTCCGTCGGCCCGCAGCTGCTCGAACTGGCGATGCGAGTTGAACACCAGCACCGGGCGTTCGAAGCGACGCGCCAGGCGCGACGCGCCGGCGTGCAGGCCGATGACGAAGAACGGATGGCCAGCCAGGCTCAGGCTGAAGTCCGGGCTCTCGGGGCGCGTGGAAACGTCCGGCGCCCAGGCAACCCCGCGACGCGCGTCGAGGTCGTGCAGGCGCTGCAGCTGCGACCACAGCATCGCCTCGAAGCGCCGTTCGTCGGTATCCATTGGACCCTCGAAGATCGACACGAAGGAATGCACCGTGGTGTCGGCCGCATCCTGCGCCTCGATCCGACGCGCGAACGCGCCGAGGCGGTCAAGCAGCGCACCGTCATTTCCGCGTTCACCAAGTGGACCGAATACCTGCACTTCGATCGCGTCCTTTGCCAGCGCCGCCTTCGACCCGACGCAGGGAAACGCGTCGCCCGCGACGAAGTCCCGGAACCGCTGCGCCAGCGCCCCATGCGCGCTCGCGAGTGCGACGTGCGGGCAACGCGCGCCATCGCCATCTGCGTGGTTGCCGTCGTCATGGGTCCGATCGGAGAATGTGGGGAACGCGCGTTCCATGGAGAATTCCGGTCTTTTCGAAGTCGCCACCGTAAGGGCCCGCACGCGAAAGCCCCGTGTAAATCACCGCGCAAAAAGGTGTACGGCTTCAGCTTTTCGTCGGGTCGATTCACGCGCCATGCACGGAGCTGCACCTGTTCAGCGCTGCATGCAACGCAGCGTTACACGTCGCGCGCATCCTGCGTGACATTTCCCGGACACCCGTCGACGGCATCCGCGCGACGCCACCGCTCCGATGCCGCGTGTCGTGGCAAGCCGACACCCCGCCTGCCTCCTGCAAACGCGGGCACTGGCGAGCCCATCAGCCGCGTGGGCCGCCCATCACCGGCAGTACGACGCCGCTGATGTACGAGGCCGTCACCGGCGACGCCAGGAACACATACGCCGGCGAAAGCTCCTCGGGCTGTGCCGGGCGCCCCATGTCGCTGTCCTTGCCGAAGTCGACGATGTCGTCGGCGGTCTTGTCCGCGGGGTTCAATGGCGTCCACACCGGCCCCGGCGCGACGCAGTTGACGCGGATGCTGCGCGGCAGCAGGTTGCTGGCCAGCGCCATCGTGAACGCGTGGATCGCGCCCTTGGTGGCCGAGTAGTCCAGCAGCGCCTTGGCGCCGAAAAGCCCCGTCTCCGAGCCGGTGTTGACGATGCTGGCGCCGGCCTGCATGTGCGGCAGCGCCGCACGCGCCATGTGGAAGTAGCCCGCGATATTGGTCTGCAGCGTCTGCTGCAGGTGGTCGTCGGACAGGTCCTCGAGCCGCTCGGCGTGCTGTTGGAACGCAGCGTTGTTGACCAGCACGTCCAGTCGGCCAAATGCATCCACCACCTCGTCTACCGCGCGGCTGCAGAACCCGGAGTCGCGGACGTCGCCTGCGATCACCAGGCACTGCCGGCCCTCGGCCTCGACGTGGCGGCGCGTCTCGTCGGCGTCGGCGTGCTCGTCGAGATACAGCACGGCGACATCGGCGCCCTCGCGCGCGAACAGCACCGCGACCGCGCGGCCGATGCCGGAGTCGCCGCCCGTGACGATGGCGGCCATGCCCGCGAGCTTGCCGCTACCGACGTAATCCGGCGCCATGAAGCGCGGCGCGAGCGCCAGCGCGTGCTCGTTGCCCGGTTTGGGCAGCTGCTTCGCCGGCATTGGGTTCTCGGGCTGCGGGCGCAGGCCGGCCTGGGTCGCGCCCTTCCCCGGCGACGGCGCCTTGTCGGCCTTGCGCAGCGCGGTGCGCTGGATGTCGCGCTGCGTCCTCGCGACGGCGGCGGTGGCCTGTTTGGATTGGGAGGCGCCGGCCTTTCCAGCTTGCGTAGCGCTTGCGGGCGCCCTGCTTGCGGAGGTCTTCTTCGCGGCTGTCGTCCTGGCGCGGGCTTTCTTGTCCGTGGTCTTGCTGGTGGCCATGCGGCACCTCGTTTCGGGGGTCCGGGTCCACCCTAGGAGGCTGCGCGTGGCCGATGCGTGAGCCGTCAATCCCAGCGCGGCAGCTGCTGTCCAAGCTCCGCGAAGCCGTCCCATGGATCCTTGCGCAGGCGCGACGCACGCTCGCGCGCGGACGCCAGGTCGAACGCATCCGGCTTGCGGATCGCGCCCAGGTCCTCCCAGCGCAGGGGCACCGCCACCGGCGCGCCCTTGCGCGCGCGCAGCGACCACGACGCCACGCTGGTCGCGCCACGCGCGTTCCGCAGCCAGTCGATGAAGATCTTGCCGGGGCGCTTGGCCTTGGACATCGTCGCCACGTAGCGCTCCGGCGCATGTGCCGCCATTGCTTGCGCGAAGCCCTCGCAGAAGCCGCGGACGTCGTCCCACGACGGACCGGTCGCGATTGGCACCACCACGTGCAGGCCCTTGCCGCCCGACAGCCGCACGAAGCTCTGCAGCCCCGCCGCCTTCAGCTTGTCACGCACGTCGCGTGCGGCAGCCACGATCGCCTTCCAGTCGACGCCTTCACCGGGGTCGAGATCGAACACCATGCAATCGGGCGATTCCGGCGCCTCCACCCGCGACCCCCACGGGTGCAGCTCCAGCGTGTTCATCTGAACCAGGTCGAGCAGGCCGTCGACATCGTCGACGTACAGGTACTGCTCGGTGCCGCTCTTCTGCTCCAGCGCCACCGAGCGCACCGCGGCGCCGAGGCTCGCCGCGTGGTGCTTCTGGAAGAAGCACTGGCCGGTGGTGCCGTCGGGACAGCGCAGCAGCGACAGCGGTCGGCCGCCGAGTTCCGGCAGCAGCCATGGCGCGACCGCGCGGTAATAGGCGGCGACGTCGCCCTTGGTGTACTTCGCGCCCTCGAACACCACGCGCCCGGGATGGGTGATGCGGTCCGGGACCGCCCCGGCCGCCGCTTTCGATGTCGCGGTTGCCGCCCTGCCACTGATCCTGGCGTGCGCTGTCGGCGCGGCCGTGTCGCCCGCTGCGGCGGCGCGCGTGCGCCCGGAGGGCCTTGCGGACGCGGGACGCGCTCTCGGTGACGTCGCGCCGGCGGCGCGCCGTGCGCCCGCGCCGGCGGTCGGGGCCACCACGTCGTCGGCGGTCTTGTCGATGCGCAGCCGCTTGAACGCCGCCTGCCGCAGCAGGCCCTCCTTGCCCCAGCCGCGGAATGCGACCTCGGCAACCAGCGTCGGCGCCACCCAGTGCACCGACCCGCGCGGGAACGGGACGTGGTCCGGCAAATCCACCGTCGTCTCCTTCCGTTCCATCCCGCACAGCGTCTTGTGCAGCGTGCGCAGCAGCTCGTCGTCGAAGCCGGTGCCGACGCGGCCCACGTAGCGAAGCGCGCCATCGTCGCGCGTGGCCATCAGCAGCGAGCCGAATCCCTGCCGCGCGCCCTTGGGCACCGTGAAGCCGACGACGACGAACTCGTCGCGGTCCTCATGCTTGGACTTTATCCAGTCGCCACCGCGGCCTTCGCGGTAGCGGCTGCCGGCGCGCTTGCTGACGACGCCTTCGATCCCGCGTTCGCCGGTCTGCGCGAACACCTCGCGGCCGTGTCCCGTGACGTGGTCGCTGTACGCCAGCAGGTGCGGCGGCGTCGGCAGCAGGTCGCGCAGCAGCGCCTTGCGCCCGCTCAATGCGGAGTCGGAGAGGTCGACGCCGGCGAGACCCGGCAGGTCGAAGACGATGTAGCGCAGCGGCGCGGTCGAAGTGCCACCGATCACGCGCTGCAGCTCGGCGAAATCGGTCTGGCCGCCTTCACCCAGCACCACCAGCTCGCCGTCGAGGCAGGCGTTGGACACCGGCAGCGCCTCGACCGCCTGCACGACTTCGGGGAAGGTCGCGTTCCAGGCCAGCCCACCGCGCGAGCGCAGCTTCGCCGCGCCGTCAACCAGGTCCACCAGCAGCCGATAGCCGTCCCACTTCAGCTCGTGCAGCCAGTCGTCGCCGCTGGGCGGCGACGCGCGCAGCGTCGCCAGCTGCGGGCCGAAGCCGACCGGCATGCCGCCGTCGGCAGCGCGGTCGAGCGCCAGCGCACGGCGGCGCCAGCTGGCGTTGGCCTTGCGTGGCGTCTTCGCGGTGCTGTCGGCGACGGCAGCGGCGGCCGGCGTCGCGCGCACCGGGTTCACCCGGGTGCGCCTTTGCGCATCGGAAGACCCGGCAACGACCTTCTTGGTGGCGATTTCCTTCGCGGCGATCTCCTTCGCCGGCAATTGCTTTCCGGCGACCCCCTTCGGGGCGGACTTTGTCGCGGCCGATTGTTTCGTGTCCGCTTTCCTTGCGGCAGCGCCCTCGGTCGCGACCTTCTCCGCGGCGACCTTCCCCTCAGCTGCTTTCCTCGTTGCGGTCTTTTTCACGGCGCCCCGCTTGGTGACGCGTGCGCCCCGGCCATCCGACGACGCGACCTCCACGCCCTGCGCCTCCAACAGTGCGTCCGCGTCCAGGTCGGCCGCGTGCGCGTCGCTGCGCTTCATCAGCAGCCACTGCTTCTGCTTGCCGCGCATGTTGGTGCGCACCAGTTTCCATGCGCCCTGCAGCTTGGCGCCCGACAGGGTGAAGTCGAGCTTGCCTGCGGCCAGGCCCTCCAGCGGGTCGCCACTGCAGGCCCAGTGGCCGTGGTCGAAGACGTCGACGTGGCCGGCGCCGTAATGGCCCCTGGGGATGTCGCCGGCGAAGGTCGCATACGACAGCGGGTGGTCCTCCACCTCCACCGCCAAGCGCTTCTCGCCCGGGCGCAGCGACGGGCCCTTGGGCACTGCCCAGCTCTTGAGCGCTCCGTCCATCTCCAGCCGGAAGTCGTAGTGCCGCGAGCTGGCGTGGTGCAGCTGCACCACGAAGATCGGGCGCTTGCCGGCGCGCGCCGCCGGAGTGTCCTGCGGCTCCGGCGTCTCGTCGAAGCGGCGCTTGCGCGCGTAGTCGCGCAGGCTCACCGGTCAGCCTGCCTTGCGCAGGCCATCCGACGCACCGCGGCGTGGTGCCGCCTTTGCGGCCTTTGTCGTCTTCTTCGCGGGCGCCTTGGCGACTTCCTTCGCAGGTGGTTTCGGCGCGCCTTTCTTCGCCGCCTTCTTCGCGGCCTGCTTCGCAGCGGGCGGACCGGCCGCCTTGCGGGCGGCCTTCGTGGCCTTCGCCGCCTTCGCGGTGGTCTCCCCCGCCTTGCCGGCGCCTGCCTTCTTCGCCGGCGTGCGCCTGTTGCTGCTGATGCTCTGCTGCAGCAGCGACATGAAGTCGACGACATTGGTGGCCGTGTCCTCCGGCGCCTCGTACTCGCCCTCGTCGGGCTTGGCGACGGTGCCCTCGGCCTGCATCTTGTCGCGGATCACCTTTTCCAGGCGCGTGCGGAACTCGTTCTTGAAGTCGTCGGGGCGGAAATCACCGGCCATGGAGTCGATCAGCTGGCGCGCCATCGCCAGCTCCTTGTCGCTGATGCGGTAGTCGCCGGTGTTGCCTTCGGGAAGCTTGTAATCCGTGGGGTCGACCAGCTCCTGCGGGTAGCGCAGCAGCAGCAGCAGCAGCGCATCGCCCTGCGGCACCACCGCCGACAGGTACTCGCGGGTGCGGATCACCACGCGCGCGATGCCGACGCGTCCCGTCGCCTTCAGCGTCTCGCGCAGCAGCACATAGCCTTTCTCTGCCTTCTTCGCCGGCGCCAGCACGTAGGGCTTCTCGAAGTACTGCAGCGGGATCTCCGAGGCATTGATGAAGGTTTCCACCTCCACCGTCTCGTGGCTCTCCGGCGCGGCCGACTTGATGTCCTCGGGTTCCAGCACGACGTAGCTGCCCTTGTCGTATTCGAACGCCTTGACGATGTCCTTCCACGGCACTTCCTCGCCGGTCTCGGCGTTGACGCGCTCGTAGCGCACCGGCTTCTTGTCGCGCGAGTCGAGCATGCGGAAGTGGAGGTCCACCTTGCGCTCGCCCGACATCAGCGACACCGGTACGTTGAGCAGGCCGAACGACAGCGTGCCGGTCCAGATCGGGCGCGCCATCAGCGTTGCCCGGCAGCGGGGAAAGGGGTCATGGCGGCGTGCTCGTCGGTCGGGGCGCCCGACGCTACGAGCGGCGCGGTGAGTCGCTGGTGAAGCCCGCGGGACGGTCATCGAGCCGCATGCCTCGTCGAAGCAGTGGCGAGGCTTTACTTGCCATCGTGCGTACCCGGAGAATCGTGCGCGCCCGGCTCCAACGCCGCGCTCCCTCCGCTACCGGGATAGACCGCATGGCCAAGTCCTCCTGGGCGCCCTGCCCCGCCGCCCTCCATGGCGACGACCTCACCGGCGCCGCACTCAGAAAGGCGTGGCCGCGGCTGCACGCAGGAGACTGCGAACCCTTCCCTGATGGCAAGCGCGCCGCGGCCCTGATCAAGGCCGCCGGCAAGTCCGCGCCCGAGGGCATGGACGCCGACGCCCTGGCCGCGGCGCTGCAGGACTCATGGCGTGCGTTCCATCGCGGCGACTTCGAGGCGGCGTTCGAGGGCGGCCAGGCGCTGGGACCGGTGGGCGCCTCGGTCGCGGTCAAGGCCCTCGGCGTGCACGCCACCCACTTGGTGGACGACGATGCCGCCAAGCTCAAGCGCTTCGAGCAGGCCGCGGCCATCGCGGAAGTCGCGGTCGCCGCGCTGCCCGAGGACCCCAACAGCCACTACCGCCTCGCCTACGCGCTCGGCCGCTACAGCCAGGGCCTCAGCATCGCCAGGGCGCTGAAGCAGGGCATCGCCGGCAAGGTGCGCAGCGCGCTGGAGACCACCGTCAAGGCGATACCGCGCCACGCCGAGGCGCACACAGCGCTGGCGCTGTACCACGCCGAGATCATCGCCAAGATCGGCGCGATGGTTGGCGGCCTGACCTACGGCGCCAAGGCCGCGCACGCGCAGGCACACATCGCCACCGCGCTGGAGCTGACCCCGCAGTCGCCGATCGCGCACATCGAGCACGGCAACGTGCTGATGCTGCTGCACGGTGACCGCGAGGAGGACGCCGCGGCCGCGGCCTACGAGACGGCCGCCTCGCTCAAGCCTGCCGATGCGATGGAGGCGCTGGACGCCGCCCACGCCCGCGCGCAGCTCGAGTGAGGCCGACGCACCTGCGCTTGCCGCCCCCGACCCGCGCCCGTAGACTTCGTCCCGGGCGCTGCGGCGTCCGGCACCCACGAGACATCGGGCGGTTAGCTCAGCGGTAGAGCATTGCCTTCACACGGCAAGGGTCGCAGGTTCGAACCCTGCACCG
>PPFU01047082.1_pt1 | contig 14966 bp, 10 predicted proteins | sample 1535991 | NCBI WGS metagenome assembly PPFU01 (sample SAMN04901290, study PRJNA319586) | Hypolithon metagenome, whole genome shotgun sequencing project. | isolation source: Antarctic Hypolithon | place: Antarctica: Miers Valley | collected 2014
CGTCACGCCGCCTGAGCACGCGCACCTTGTCTACGCCCTTCGCTACAACGCGCTCTTCAAGAGCACCGACGGCGGACAGACGTGGACAGACCTCACGCCCGCGCTATCGGCCACCGGAGAGCGGTTGCCCGACCTGACGCGCGTGGAGATCTCGCCGCACGACACGTCTCGCATCGTCGTGGCGCACTCGAACGTCATGGCTGGGCTGTTCCTGTCGGAGGATGGCGGACGCACGTTTCGCTATGAGTGGCTCGGCTTCGGAAGCGACGGCTCGGATGTCAACGTGGTGGCCTCGCCCAACATACCGGGTCGTCTCTACGTGCCGGTGTTTCGCAACGGAGCGTCTCAGTCGGAGGATTTCTTTGTCTTTGGCGATTGGGGGCGAGTGGTAGAGGAGGTGTACAAGCATCCGCAGGTGCCTGTCTATGACGAGCCGCGCGCCTTCAAGATCGACGTGAACGAGGTACTCTACTCCTATCCATGGGTGAGTCGAGATCAGGGAAGGTCGTGGACAAGTGGGCAGTATTTCGTTAGGGCAACTTCACCAGCGCTACCGGTCATCTATGGCAGCGCACGTGGTCACACATACGTAAGCTATGATTCGGGGCAAATGTGGTTGCCCCTACAAGACAGCTTAGCGAGCTTGAGCGAGGATGAGGTTATAGATCCGCGCGACAGTACGCTCTTCATGGCGGGCGGAAACGTCAATGGTGGCATTTATGCCTATGCCCGCACCGGCACGATAGCAACACCAGTGGAGCGTCCCGTTGCGCCATCGGTTCTCACGGCACGCGCGTACCCAAACCCGTTCCGGGACGAGGTAACGGTGGAAGTGACAGCGCCCGCAGCCGCACGCATATCCATTAATGTCTTCGACGTGCTCGGACGACGTGTAGGATCACTGGCAGACGATGTAGCAACAGCCGGGCCTGTGGGCTTCATGTGGGACGGACGCGCTGAGCATGGACAAGCACTCAGCGCAGGCGTGTACCTCGTTCGTGTAGAAAGCTGGGCAGGCGAGGCAACTACCACGACCACGCTGCTGCTCACCAAACTGTGAATCCATCTCGTCACCCGTTCACTCACCCAAACCCGGAGGCCCTCATGAAAGGTCGCTACACCCTCACGCCGGCAGTCGCCCTGTTGCTCGCAACAAGCGCACTACTCCATCCTGTGCAGGCACAGAGCCTGACGAACCCCGCCGCGCTCAACGTGGTCAACCTGTGTCCCTACAATCCGGGCAACGCCTACACGAAAGTCTACGACGTGTGGGGCATCAATACCGGCGGCAAGCACTACGCGTTGGCAACGCTCAGTAAGGACGTAGGTAACCCGGAGTCGGATGCCGGACTTGCCGTCATCGACGCCACGAATCCAGCCAGTCCCTTTGAGGTGCTCTTCATTTCACTCAAAGGAGCGCCCTCATGGGTGAACAATCACCCGAAAAAAGACTCCCTTGAGTTGGAGTACTCAAACGATGCGCGGGACGTGGAGACGTACGTAGACCAATACGGCGGCCTCTACGCCTACATTGCCCGTATGCACGGCGGCATTCAGGTTATTGACCTCAGCACAGCGCTTACCTACAAGGACTCCTCCTCCGTCACGCTCGAAATTGACGGATACGGCTCAAACGTTTACGGCAAGCTCATCCCGCGCCTCGACCACCTCTGGAACGACTACCCCGCCGGCTACTCCAACCCCTCCGGCAGATCCGCCGAGACCCACACGCTCTTTGTCGGCGGCGATTATCTCTACGTCAGTTCGCAGACCGATCTCGTGGACGTGTGGTCGCTGAAACCTGAGGCCATGCGCCCCAGAAAAGTGGGCACCGTGCGGCTCAGCGTCGGCTACGACGATCAGGACATCAGCGGCAAAACGCGCAACCGAGGCGTGCTCCCTGATCACCCAACCGAGAAGTCGCAGTACATGGGCGTGCACGAACTCTACGCCGAGGCCAAGACCGCGACCACCGCTCGTCTCTTCGTTGCCTACACGCGCGGCGGTCTTCAAGTGATCGACAACGTAAATCTCACCGGTGGCACCAGCCCTACCGACACGCTAAACAACGACCTGACGCCCCCGGCTACTTCTGTCAAGAAGATGGTCTACGACATCGACCGAAAATACCCGGCCGAAGAGGATGCTCTATCGCCCTTCGACTTCCGCAACACCCATTCGGCGTGGCCCATCAAGGGCGGCGACTATGTGGTGACGACCGACGAGTTCACCGCCTCCTTCGACCGGTATGCCCCGTCTCTCAAAAGCGGCGACCTGGCTATTCTGGAGGGTGAAAAAGCACATCAGCGCAGCGGGCATTTTCTCCGCATCTGGGACACCGACATGCTCGGTACTTCCTCCGCGTTGCAGGCAGGTTATGACATCCCGGAGTCTGCCATGTCGCAGGGCATCACGAGCCTTAGCGCCATCGACACGAGCAGTGTCCCTAACAACACGCACCAAGTCTTCGCACGTGGAGATCTCCTCTATGTGGCAGGCTACACGCAGGGCCTACGCGTGCTCGACGTGAGTAATCCGCAAGCGCCTGTCGAAGTGGGTTACTACGACCCGTATCCGATGCTGTCGATTGGCAACTACCAGTCGAACATCGTCAACGGCGCGTACGGGGTGTTCCCAGACCCAGATCGGCCGGGAATCGTCTATGTCGGAAGCAACCTAGAATCGGGTACTGTGGGCTCGTTGGGGGTGTATTTCCTGCGCTACTTCATCGACGCGATTGACCACAACATCCCGCACGACGTGACACTCAGCGGCACATTCTCCATGCCGCAGACGGTTTATGTAAGGCCAGGAGCCGAACTCATAGTCGCGGAAAACACGACGCTCAATGTTGCGGCTTCAACCTACCTGTGAATCGAAGCAGGAGCAAGCATGATAGCGGAGGAAGGAGCCACGTTTAACCTGGGCTCCAACACCCAGGTCGTAGGCTATGGCCCCATCACCGCCGTCGGGAGCCAGCAGAATCCCGTCCGCTTCCAGCGTCTGACACCCTCACAGGCTTGGAAGGAAGTGTCATTCCTGGCAAACGGCAACTACTTCGAGAATGTAGTGCTCGACGGCGGCACAAGCAACGTGGTCGTTGCCAGCAGAAGCAACACACTTCGCAACGTCCGTTCTAAAAACGGATGGCGTAACCTTTCTTCGTGGTACGACCAGGCAGGGGGAGGCGGTCGTAGTCAGGTGTACGTAGAGAACTCCATATTCGAGGCCTCTACGTCCGTCGGGCTCGTGCTTCAACACATCGACGCTGACCTCCAAAGCACGAATGTGGTGTCGAGTTACCAGGCGGGCCTGTATGTAGCGAACGCATATCCTCGATTGGGCGGGAGTTTGATCGAAAGCAACGGGCCAAATGGCGCTTCGACCGATCGAAGTGGCATTGAAGTGCTCACCGGTGGCTACGTCAGCTTGAGCAACGGGAATAACAGGATCAGGAATAACGCGCTCCACGAGATCAGCATTACAGGTAGTGGTAATGCGCAGCTTGCAATGGAGAACAGCATCTCCGATTCCATCGACCCGTGTAGCTCGTCCGAGCGCCTGGTGTACAACACCTCTGGAAACACCATCTCTGCGCAGTACAACTACTGGGGTTCCTCGTACACCTCGACGTGCTTCTATACCAACGTGGACACGAGCTGGCCGTACACCTGGGATCCAACGTACAATCCAGGTGCGGGAAGCAATGTGCCCAGCATGGTAAATAGCGGCGAGCCGGACGTTTTAGCCTCGGGCGAGAGTTCAACAATGAACTCAGTGGACGCCGAGCGCTTGGCAGAGACGCAAGGGGAGGTTCACCCTCGTCCAACCGCAGAAGACCGCCGCCTTGAGATGCAAACGATACGCGCTGCGCTCGATAGCAAATCAACGCTCGAAGATCCTGCGCAGCACCTCCGCGCACTGCACAGCCTGATGCTCTGGGACTACGCTGACGGGCTCGGAGAGCATCAGGCCAACCTTGCAGCACTGCGACGCTGGAGTGACCGGTTGCTGAACAGTCCCAGCGCACACGAACGCGGCGCTGCGGAAGTCGCTGCCTCTTTGGAGGTATGGGAAGCCTTGCGTGCCGAGCAGTACAGTGAAGCTGAAAAACTCGTGTCGGGCTACCTGCCCGCAATTCAGGGAGCGGAAGCGCATGAGGCCATGACCATGCAGCGCGTCGCCCTGCTCGAACGCACCGGTGATTACAGCGAAGCGCTTGACCTGATCGCTTTGGTGAAAGCCACTCAAAGCAGCCTCTCGCAGCAGAGAAATGAAGGTGAGTCCGCGCTGGCTCATCGTTTGGCGATGCTTGAAACGCGCGAAGAAACGCTGCATCAACGCATTATTTCGCATCTTACTGGCGCACGGGAAGCGGGCGGTAGGGACGTACTTAGCGGTGCATTTGCGGCGAAAGAAGACGCTCAAAGTCCGGATCTCCCGGCAGCATTTGAGATCGCGGTGCTGCCCAACCCATTTCATCAGCAGACGACGCTGCGCTACTTGCTTCCCCATGCGGCGCATGTAACGGTAGAAGTGTACAACGTGCTCGGCCAGCGGGTCGCTCTGCTGCGCGATGAGGAGCAGGGAGAGGGAACCTACAATGTGACGTTCGAGGCGCAGGGGCTCAGTAGCGGCGTTTATCTGTATCGCATTCGCGCGGGTAGTGAAACGCGCGTAGGCACCATGATGCTCGCCAGGTAGAAGGGAAAAGCCCGCCGGTATGCACAACTGGCAGGCTATTTTATATCGGGGTTGGGGCGATATTCGCAGACCGAATGAGCATTTTGAACGCGCCAACGTTTCCAGCCCTCTACTTGCAACAAAGGCACGCACCACGAAACACACAATCCTTCGCATGAGACTTACCGAATACGAACGCGCCGCGCAGCGCGAGATCGAGAAATGGCAGCACGGCGACCCGTCGATGCTCAAGCAGGCTGTCAACTGGGCCATGAAGCCCGTGGACTGGGCCGTCGAAAAGGTCGCGCCACCCGGACTCATGGAGCAGGCAGGCGACGCCATCGAACGGTTTCTGGGTATGCTCAACGACGCGTCCGAGTGGACGTACGACCACCGGCAGCTGCTGGAGGCGATGCGCAAACGCGGGCTCGAAGCCGAAAAGGTCGAAGACCTGCGCCGCGCGCCGCTCGAAGAACTCGACGCCTACGCGCGGTCGCTTTTCAGCGAGAACGCTGTGCTGGCCGCTGTCGAGGGCGGCGGGGCCGGGCTGGGCGGGGCCTTCTTGCTGGCCGCCGACATCCCGCTCTTGTTCACCATCAACCTGCGGCTTATCCAGCAGATCGGCGCGGCCTACGGCTTTCCGATGAAAGGCCCGGACTACCGCCCGCTCGTGCTCTCGATCTGGAACGTGGCGGCGTCGGAGAGCAAGGAAAGCCGCAACGAAGCCCTGCGCGAGATCTCCGTCGCCGCCGCCGCGCTCGCCCGCGACGTGCCCTACCGGGGCCGCGTCTCGGGCACCTTCCGCGACCAGAACCGGCACCTGCCCCGCGAAATCGCCAAGGGCATCATGAGCCACAAAATCCTGCAAGCGATCCCCATCGCCGGGGCTGCCGTGGGCGCGGGCGTCAACTACTGGTTCACGACGGAAACGGCTGAGGCCGCGTACATGCTGTTCCGCTCGCTATATCTCGAGGTGAAGGAGCGTGGATAGCGCGTGACGAGGGGTGATGAATACGGAGCACGTAACAGGAAGCCGGAATCGTCTGCCCGGTTGGTGCCGTTAGAGTCTGTCTATGAAGGGGGGAGGCAGGCGAGAACGAGCAGCGGGCGTCAGCTTCAAGGCGCGCGAAGCAGGCGTAGCCGCGCTACGACGATGCAGCGCAACGCAGAAGATGGCGTCCACTGCCGGTTGCAGCCCCTCATTCGCCTTCATAGACAGACTCTTAGCGTACCTCTTTTCTGCTTGGCGGCGCGCAACGTCAGATTGCTCTTGCGTTCGACCTGCCGCCCTGCAACCTGACCATCCAACAGTCTCATGCCGCTTCTCGCTATCGTCGGACGTCCCAACGTGGGCAAGTCCACCTTTTTCAACCGCCTGACGGAGACGCAGCATAGCATCGTCCACGATGAGCCGGGCGTCACGCGCGACCGCGTCTACGGCGAGGCGCTGTGGAACGGCAAGACGTTTACCGTGATCGACACGGGCGGCTACGTGCCGCGCTCGGCCGACCGCTTCGAGGCGGCCGTCCGCGAGCAGGTGCAGATCGCGATGGAAGAAGCCGACGCCATCCTGTTCGTGGTTGACGTGACGACGGGCATCACCGACCTCGACGGCGAGATGGCGGCGCTGCTGCGCCGATCTACCAAGCCTGTCTTCGTGGCCGTCAACAAGAGCGACAACCCCACCCGCCGCATGGACGCGAGCGAGTTTTACGCGCTCGGCCTCAGCGAGCAGTTTCCCATCTCGTCGATCAACGGCACGGGCACGGGCGAACTGCTCGACGCCATCGTGGAGGCGCTGCCGGATGGGGGTGTGCCCGAGGATCAGGACGCGCTGCGCATCGCACTTATCGGGCGGCCCAACGTGGGCAAGTCGTCGCTCACGAACGCGCTGCTCGGCGAGGATCGCACCATCGTCACCGAGGTCGCCGGCACCACGCGCGACAGCATCGACGCGCCGCTGAAGTGGCACGGGCGCAACCTGGTGCTCGTAGACACCGCGGGCCTGCGCCGCCGCTCGCGCGTGCATGAAAACATCGAGTTCTACTCTACCGTTCGCACGCAGCGCGCCATCGAGTCGTGCGACGTAGCCGTCCTTTTGCTCGACGCCGAGAAAGGGCTGGAGGCGCAGGACATCAAGGTGCTCAAAGAGGCCGAGACGTTCAACAAAGGCATCGTCGTGGTCGTCAACAAGTGGGATTTGCTGGAGAAGGAGACCAACACGGCGCGCGATTTCGAGGCGCGCATCAAAGAGCGCTTGCAGACGCTGTCGTACGTGCCGGTGCTGTTCGTCTCCGCGCTGACAGGCCAGCGCGTGCAGCGCGTGATCGAGAAGGTGGTGCAGGTGGGCGACGAGCGCAGCCGCCGCATCCCGACGAGCAAGCTCAACGATTTCTTGCAGGAGGCGCTACTGGCGCACAAGCCGCCGTCATACCGGGGCCACCTCGTGCGGATCAAGTACGCCACGCAGGTGCGCGACACGCCGCCCGTGATCGCCTTTTTCGTCAACTTCCCCAAGGGCGTCACCGAGTCGTACCGGCGCTTTCTGGAAAACCGGCTGCGCGCCACCTTCAGCTTTGAAGGCGTACCGCTGACGCTCGTTTTCAAGCAGAAGTAAGCGGACTACTCCCACGCCGCAGATGCAGAAAGACAGCGTTCCAAAGTACCACGAGTTAATGAATCCACTGCTCAAGGGATTGCATGAACTCGGGGGTTCTGGATCAATTGAGGAGATAAACGAGACCGTTATATCGAGTCTTGGCCTCCCCGAAACCGTTCTGGATATTCCGCACAACCCAGAGAAAAGCAACCAGACCGAAATAGAATATCGGCTTGCCTGGGCGCGGACCTACCTGAAGAAGTTTGGGCTTTTAGACAATTCTAGCCGAGGGGTATGGATCATCATTCCCGAGCAGCGGGACATAGAAAAGGTTGATCCAGAGAGAGTAGTTAAAGTGGTTCGTGCGTTGACACGAAAAGAGCGCGCACTGCGAGAAACAGATGAAGATGAAGATGAAGATGCTGACACCGTTCCTGAAGAGGTACGGACTTGGCGTGCTAAACTCCATCATGTGTTGACGCAGGAGGTAGCACCCGATGCGTTCGAGCGCTTGGCGAAGCGTTTACTACGGGAGTCTGGCTTCGTGCAAGTTGAAGTAACTGGACGATCTGGCGACGGTGGGATAGATGGACGAGGGATCATCAGAATTAATGGCCTGCTGAGCTTCCACGTCGTGTTTCAGTGCAAGCGGTATCAGGGCACTGTATCCGCAAGTCAGATGCGAGATTTTCGTGGTGCAATGGTCGGGCGTGCTGATAAAGGACTGATGATTACCACTGGCACCTTTACCAGAGATGCTGTCAAAGAAGCTACCCGCGACGGCGCTCCCCCAATCGATCTGGTTGATGGAGATCAGTTAGCTGATAAGCTGCGGGAATTACAGCTTGGAATACGAACCGAAATCGTCGAAAAGATCAGCGTAGACGAGGAGTGGTTCAAGCAGATTTAAAGGCCTCAGTTCTCCACGGGGGTGCTCAATCCAAGCAGAAGTAGCAGGGCCGGGCATCTCGGGCTGCTTTGCGTCTTTCCTTACCCGCGCGCTCAGTGGTGCGCTTCGTGGTGGGGCAGGGTGTGCGCGGCGCAGCGGCGGCGCAGGCGGTAGTTCTGCGTGTGGCCTGCCACGAGCAGCGCGCTGCCTACGAAAGTGGCGGCCCAGTGCCCCGCTTCGCCCACTACTTCGTGCAGCGCGAACGAGGCCACGAGTGCCAGCGCGCCGAGGCCGAGCAGGACGGGGACGTGCGTGCGGCGGTGCTCGCGGTAGCCCGGCACGGCCGTCAGCAGCGCCGCTGGAATGGCCAGCCCCGCCAGCGCCGCGTGTATCAGCGTTTCCCACGCGCCCACCGTAGCCCAGGCCGACACGCCCACCAGCACGAACGGCAGCACGAGGCAGTGCACCAGACACACCAACGACACGCTGATGCCGAGTCGGTCGAGCACGCGTGCGCGTAGCGAGGAGGTGGAAGGTGGAATCATACAAGCAGGCGATGATAACGACCTGCAATACACCGCGTTGGAGGCAGGTTCCTACCATCCGGGTGCGTCCTGAACGGTTTTGGTAAAGAAGATACGGGCGCGGCTTGAAGCAAAGGCATCTGTGTGCTACCATGGCAGGCCCCTGCTTAGCCTGCACCGATGGATGCCTACCCAGCACCACCCCCGCCTGTGTCGCCAGAGTTAATCTGGACGATTTACAACGACCTCGCGAAAACAGAGCAGCATTTCAATGGCTTGCAGGCTCAGTACCGCGTGCTTGCTTCCACGTGGCTGCTGGCTGCTTTCGGCGCAACAGGTTTTGTGCTCTCAACCAGCCTGCAAGGCGTGCCAGCAGCACCCGTCGTGGCTGGCATCGGGTTGGCGGCAAGCGCAGTCATATGTCTGCTGTGGATGCTCGACCTGCTCGTGTACCACAGGCTGCTCGATGCGGCCTTCGTGGAGGCGTTGCAGATGGAGCGTCTGCATCCCTGGCTGCCGAAAGTGAGGACAAACATGTGGGATTCGCAGAAGGGGAGAGGGGTGCGCGTGCGCGTGCGGTTGTTCTACCTTATCGGCGTGTTGCTCACCTCGGGTGGCGGCCTCGTAGCACTCATCCTTTGGGCGATGACAGGCGCAACCTGGGGGTTTACCCTTGCCGCGGGGTGGCTGCTGGGAGTTATCGTAGTTGCCGGGTACCTGTACGCAGAGTCTGGCTGCCACTAGAGTGCCTTGCCCCACCACGATACAGCACGCCCTGCTTGACATTCGCGTCTGCTATGGCTAATTATGCGGGGAGCGCGGCCCCGGGACACGACTATTCTCCCGCTCGCCGCGCCTGAGTTGTGCCGACGCCGGTGTGTGCGTATTCCATTTCGGTGCCGGAGCCTGCAAGAGATAAACAGGGCTCCACGATGTCTCGACTGCTTTTCGTTGTCCACGGGATGGGCGCGCACGGTGCCAATTGGTGCGGTGATGTACTGGGCACGCTCAACAGGGCGGCCGCTCGGTACGAAGGATTCGGAGAGGGCGATCCATTCGTCACCGGCGCGCCTGCGGCCCATCAGGTGCAGGTGGTGCCGGTAGGGTACGACAGTGTTTTCGACGCGTGGCGCGAAGAGTTGAACGGTTCGGTAGAGGCGCTGCAGGCTTTTTTCGTGGGCGGGCGCATCACCTTTCCCGAAGCCGACGGCGTGCTCCGGTGGCTCCACACCGCGCCTGACGACGAGCGGCAGTTTTTCTGGTCGCATGTGGTAGACGTGCTCCTGTACCGCTTTACGCTTAAAGCAGGCGAGGTGCGGGTGCGGGTGATGCAGCAGATCGCCACGGTTCTGCGAGATGCCATGCAGGACGGCACTGTGGTAGAAGCCTCGGTGCTGGCGCACAGCCTTGGCACGTCTGTCGCGCACGACAGCCTCGCCCTGCTGGGCACGACGCCGCTCGAGGGCAGCGAGGCTTTTATGAAGCCCCGCCTGTTCAAAAACGTGTTCATGCTCGCCAACGTCAGCCGCATCCTGCAATCGCCCACGCTGGGCGTCTACGAATCGGTCGTGCGGCCCGCTTCGGCAGATCCGAAAGGCTACGTAGACGCCTATTTCAACGTGCGGCACTGCCTCGACCCCATCCCGGCGGTTCGGCCCTTCGAGCCGTCGGCTTGGGGCAGCCGGTACGTGAGCATCGACACCCTCAACCATCTCAAACAGTTCAACGTCCACGATTTCTGTCATTACCTCGACGCGCCACAGGTGCACGTGCCGCTGTTCAACAACCTGTTCGGGCTTGTCGTGCGGGGTGCTGAAAAGCGCGCGGCAGAGGCGCAGTTTGAGAGCGAGGCAGGCCTGCCGTGTCCCGAGCAGGTGGCCCTGTTCAAAAAGCGGATCGAGGCGATGATAGGACTGCTACGCAGCGGTGCGACGCCGCCGCAGTTGCTAGTGGCCGCGAGTCAGTTTCTGGCACTGGTCAGGGAGGTGCGCGATGCGTGCAACTGACAGGAAAGCCATGTTGCTGGTGTTGACTGCCATCTGCACGGTACCGATGGCGCGTACGCAGACGCCTGTCTCCGTCGATTGCGACGCCACGCGGGTGCAGGCGAGCGCGCCGGCAGACTTCCCATCTGAGTGGCAGGCGCGCCACCCCAACGCCGTTTACCTGCGCTACGGCAGCGAGAGGGACGAAAATCGCTGGCTCGATGTGTTCACCGATCTGCGCGCAATGGTAGCAGACCACCCCGACATCCCACCGGCTGAAAAAGCGAAAGCCCTGGGCCAGTTCGACGCGCTGCTGGCCGAGATCCGCCGGGTGGAAAGCAGCGACGATCGCGCCATGCTGCTCGAAACCGCGCGCGGCGTGGGCACCACCCGCTTCCGGATGGAATCGTTCGTGCCCGTCGATGCCGACGAGATGGTGTACACCCTGTTTCCCGACACGCCTGACGCTATCGAGGTTGGCGAAGCGACGGCACCGGAGGCGCGGCGCGCGTTGTGCTGGATGGCCATTGCCACAGACAGGCTCCTCGTGCGCTACGGGCAGACGCCGCGCGATGTGGCCGTGCGCGCGCTCGACGCGATGGTGGCGCAGTGGGACGCCTTTAACCAGAGCAGCTACTCGATGTATCCCTGGGAGCTATGGGCCAACAGCCTCGGCGCGCGGCGCGAGCGCCTCATCCCGCCGCGCCACCAGATCGTGCTGCTCCATCCTTCGATCGGGCTGGGCGTGACGGGGCAGGACTTCGAAAACCTCGCGCGGCAGGATGTGATCGCCTTCGAGCCGGTCGGCTACCTCGTCTACAACCGCGCCCGGACGTGGTACGGCGGAGCGTCGGCGCTGCTGACGCTGCCGCGTGAGGGCGGCCCCGGCGTCGGCGGGATGCTGCATTTCAGCCCCACGATAAGGGCAGGCTACGTTTTCCGCGTGGCCGACAGCGGCACGCCGGGCGGGGTGGTCGTCTCGCTCGACCTGTACAAAACCCTCACCGGCGTACCCGCGCGCTTGCACGCGCTGCGCACCCGTGTGGTAGAGATCACGCTCGATGATGAATCACCATAATGCACTCCTATGATCGCCACGCCTGAACCCATCACGGTAGCCGCTCCTGCCTCTGCACCGGCTCCAGCATCTGAAATGCCAGACACCGAGCGCTCGCGCGAGGTGCGGATGGGGCTGGTGATGTACGGCGGCGTCTCGCTGGCCATCTACATCAACGGGGTGGCACACGAGTTTTTCCGCGCCGTCCGCGGGCGCGGCGTGTACCGGCTCCTCAAAGCCCTCACGGACTCTGAGTTCATAGTAGACGTCATCAGCGGCACGTCGGCGGGGGGCATCAACGGTATCATGCTGAGCTACGCTTTGTGCAACGAACGCGACTTTAGCTCCACATCCACGCTGTGGCGGCAGCATGGCGGCATCCAGCACCTGCTGCGCACGCCCACCGACGGCAACGCGGTGTCGGTGCTCGACAGCGAGAACTACTACGAGCCGCGCCTGCGCGAGGCGTTCGCAGGCATGCCGCCGATCCGCATGGAGAGCAGTCCGTACGAGGAGCCGTCGCCTTTCGGCGAACTCGACCTGTTCGTGACAGGCACCGACATCGACGGCGAGCGCTACACGCGCTTCGACGACGCCGGCCACCCGATCTCGGTCAAAGACCACCGGGCCGTGTTTCTCGTCAAGCACCGGAAAGGGCGCAAAGAGCCTTTCCGCCCCACGCACGAGGCGGCAGGGCCGCTCGACACGACGCACCAGGCGCTGGCGCGGCTCTCTCGCATCACGTCGTGCTTTCCCGGCGCGTTCGCGCCCGTGCACGTCACCGGGGGCGACGAGGCCGGCGTGCAGCTGCAGACGTGGGGGCAGCTGCGGCCCTCCGCGTGGTTTCTGGACGGCGGCGTGCTCGACAACAAGCCGTTCACCCTCACCCTCGACGCTATCTTCTCCCGCGCCGCCGAGCGCGACGTGGACCGGAAACTGTTCTACGTCGAGCCCGACCCCGAGTCGTTCAACGCCGACGAGCGCCTGGTGAGCCCCAACGTGGTGCAGGCCGTGCTGACCTCGCTTATCGGCATCCCCGGCTACGAGAGCATCTCGGAAGACCTCAAGCGGCTTACCGACCACAACTCGCGGGTAGAACGCTACAGCCGAATCACCGAGCACGTGGCCGGAAGCCTGGATAGCAGTAACACCAGCACGGCTTCGCATGTGCTGTACGTGCGCACGCGGCTGGCCGTAATCAGCGAGCGGGTGATAGAAGGACTTTTCAAAACATCAGGACGCAAGCGCGTGCTCACGCCCGAGGAGCGCACGCGAGCGGCTACGCTCATCAAGGCGTTCGACGCTAACGTGTCGGCACCCGAGGCGCTGTTCGAGCGGGTAGACGTGTATTACCCTACTCGGCGCATCTACCGGCTGATCTACCTCATCTTCGGGATGCTCTACCGCCGCAGCCCAGATGCTGCCGATCTGCCGCCCGAGGTGGTGCATCGGTACCGCCAGCTGTGGCGCATGCTTAACCGGCAGATCAAGTTTTACGAGGTGGTGCGCTCGGCCATGGAACGCACGCTCGACGAGATAAACGTAGACTGGAAGACGCAGACGCCAGAGCAGATCTGGGTTACCGTCGAGGCGGCACTCGGGCACCTGCTCGCCACCGACGACGCGCACCCGTTCCAGCTCGACCTCGCTACGCGCCTGCCCGGTGAGCGCGGGGCCATGACGCCTGCGGAGTGGCTGACTTCGTCCACGCTTAGCGCCTTCAACCAGGCGCTCAAAAAGCGCATGGAAGTGCTCACCACCCGGCTGCCCGAGTTCGCGTTGCAGACGCCTAACCTGCTTCAGCAGGCGGCAAGCTGGGAGCGCGACTTTTTCGACCTGTACGCGCCCGATCCCGAGGATCCTGCGCGGCACGCGTACGACGGCTTCGAGGCGCTCGACGAGGTGCTCTACCCACTCGAGACGATGAGCGACGTGGGCGAGAAAGACGTGATCGAGACGGTGCGCATCTCGCCGCACGACGCCAACCGGGGCTTCAGCGCCAACAGCCTCGCCAACAAAGTCGCGGGCGACACGGTGTACCACTTCGGCGGCTTTTTCAAGCGGTCGTGGCGTGCTAACGATATTCTGTGGGGCCGGCTGGACGGGCTGTGCCAGCTCGTCGAGACGCTGGCTTCGGGGGAGCGGGTAGAGCAGATCGCCTCGCGTCCGGCGTGGCGCAAGCGCGTCTATAGCGCGCTTTTCGACGACAGCGGCGTGTTGCGGCCCGCCTACGAGATGGCGACGCTGTTTCCGCAGGCCGGCACGGCCTCACAGGCGCGCTTCGAGAAGTGGCTGCGTGACCTGCTCTCCGACGACGACGAGCGCCGCGCTGCCGCCCTCGACGAGCGGCAGCGCACGGCCATGATTACGCTCCTGATCGAGATGGGGCAGCTGGAAGTGCTGAGCGAGGAGATCCCGAACGTCGTGGGCGACGCGCTCGACGAGCAGAACGACTGGAACCGGTATCAGGTGCAGGAAGGCGACAAGCTTGAGGTCGAGGCCGGCGTGCAGCCGTGGGTGTACCGCGCGCCGAGCAAGCGCCTCGATCCGTTCGTGTCGGTGGTGGCAGCGGCGCACCGGTCGCGGCACGCCTTCGGCACGCTCGTGGGCGATGGCCACGAGGCGTCGGAGCCGCGGCAGACCCCGCTGGGACGCTTTTTCATCGACCGCTACCGGGTAGGCTCGGAGGAACTCACCCGCGATGTGCCCAGCATCGTGCTCATGGACATCCTGGCGAGTTCGCTGATGGTGGTCAAAAACTGCGTGCTGGCGACCTTCGGCGACGACGCAGTGCGCATCCGCAAACACCCTTTGTACCGTTACGTGCTCGCGCTGCCGCTGCGCGTTTTCTACGGACTCGCCAAGCTGTCGCGGCGGGTGCCGGGCCTCATGCTCGGCATCGGCACGGCACTCGTGGTGCTGTGCCTGATGCTGCTGGCGTCGGCGTTTTTTTGGCGCGACACGCTGCTCTGCGGCGGCGATGTGCTCTACTTCAACCCGCTGCCCTCGTGCCGGGGCGGCGTATTCGACGTGAGCGCGGTGCTTGTTTTCCTGGGCGCGCCGGTGTTTATCCTCTTCACCCTCGTGTTCGTGCTGGGCTGGGCCGGCCGGTGGTTTGGCGGACGCCCGCACACGCCACGCATTCGCAGAGAAAAGGGCTAGGCCGTGTCACGTTGGTGTAGATTGAGCTTTTCTCTTCTCAACGCCATGACCGTACTCACCGACGCGC
>PPFU01003077.1_pt1 | contig 14958 bp, 15 predicted proteins | sample 1535991 | NCBI WGS metagenome assembly PPFU01 (sample SAMN04901290, study PRJNA319586) | Hypolithon metagenome, whole genome shotgun sequencing project. | isolation source: Antarctic Hypolithon | place: Antarctica: Miers Valley | collected 2014
CTATGAGTCATGAAAACACCTGTCGTGCTGGGTGCTCAAGCAGTAAAAGCACTTGTTAAAGGGAGCATCTTTAAAGCGTCAGTGGTTATCTGCATGTCCGCCAAGGATCTATTTCATGAGTTAGTGAAGTGAGATCAAAAGCTTCATTGCCCCGTCGGTGATCTCAGAGTTTCATGTTGCCATCGGCCAATTTGTAAACTATCGGCTGGCACTAGAAGATGAAGATCCAGAAAGAAAGCTTTACCTCGCTGTGCCTGAAGAAACTTACGACCGCTTCTTTCACTATGCCTTCATTCAAAAATCCATTAACCGCAACCAAGTGCCGCTTGTGGTTTACAGCACTTCATCACCGAGGATAGTCAAGTGGATAAGCTAGCTCTTTATCGCCAATATGTTCAAGATCTGCTAAAGCAAAGAGCCGAGATCAAATCAGCTAATCCCGCCATGGAGACGCAGTTGATATTTGATACTGAACGCGACCACTATCAAATCGTCCATACCGGGTGGAAAAGCAGCAGTAAGCGAACTTACGGCTGCGTTGTGCATGTCGATATTAAAGACGGCACAATTTGGGTGCAGTACGATGGCTCGGAGATTGCGATCGCCGATCAGCTCGCAGAACTCGGCGTGCCTAAGCAAGATATCGTCCTAGCCTACCAAGCGCCTCACGTACGCCAATACACAGACTTTGCGGTTGGATAATGACAAGATCATCGAAGCCACACGGCCATTTTGAGCACATATGTAATGCAAAGATCTGTTATTAGGGCGCAAACTCGTTAGGCTAGGGTAAATTTGTCACTTCGGATAACTTCGTATCCGGCCAAACGTTATCCGCTTTCGTAAACCCGCCAGATGAGTTCTTTATTTCAATTAATCTCTAGCTTTTTCAAACGGCTGTTCGGCATCACAGAGCGTTCCGGCGCTGCTTTGAAAAATCGCCCAATTCCCGCAGAAGATAGCGACTACAGCCAATCATTCGACCCGCGAGTATCCGCCCCTTTGCGGCAGCTTGTGTATCAGGCTACGTATGAGCTGCCACAGCAAAAGCGCACTCACGCCGCACAGGTAGGGGCGCTATTGAGGAAAAAAGATCGCTCATTTTCCTACGAAAAATATAATTTCGCCAAGCTGATAGATCTGCTAGAAGCCTTGCCTGATCTGGTGCAGATGGAAAAGGTTGAGCCCGATCCAAGCAGCCCTGGCTCAGCGCCTGTGTATTATGTGCGGCCCGTGACCGATATCCGGCGGCTATTGAGCCGCACCTTGAAGGGTTATGACAGCACAGACGGTTGGGTACATGTAGATAGCCTAAAAGAGGCACTCACTCGTCAAGACGCTTCATTTTCTAACCAACGCTATGGCTTCAGCGATTTTCAAGCGTTCGCTCAAAGCAGACCCGATCTGATTGAGTTTAAGGCCGATAGTCCTAGTTACGTTAGGCTAAACCAACGAAAAGAGCTGCCGCACATCGTTGCCAAGCCCAAGCGCGTACTTAAGAGACCGAGGTTTCCGGATGTTAACGGTAATGGTCGGGCTGCGTCTGATCGGTCGACCGCTATGATGGTTGAGCCGCTGTCTAAGTTTGCAGGGCTCTCGATGGAAGTGCTGAATCAAAAGGTGAGTGAGCTGGCTGCGATCGCCCTCCCCGAAAACTGGTACTTTGGCCCCCAACCGCCAGAAGACTTTGCCTCCCCCATCCTCAAAAGCTACCTGCGCTACACCTTCATTCGCTTGCAGCACGAACGCAAAGTCATCGCCAGCGAAAACAATCAATACCGCGCCTTCAACACCGGACTCCTCGACACTTTGCTTCGCCCCATTTACGCCCTACTCACTCGGCCCGCCAGCAACCTGCCCGACCGTCAATGGAACCTGGCTTTTTGCATTGCCGGTGAAGGCTTCGCCGGCAAAAAACTCGTCTCTCAGTTCGCCGACTTGCCCATTGCCGCCAACTATCTCGCCAACGCAGATCAGGCCTTTTATCACCTAGCCGCTGGGACGCCACAGGTGGACTGGCAGCACGTCGTTAAAGACAACATGGCCCGACTGCCCCTGGCTTTTTTAGAGCGATATGCGCCCGCAGGCTTTACGCCTCGCAGTACCGAAGGGCTCACCACGCCAGAATTCTTTGACTATAAAAGGTCATTTATCGCAGCTTTAGAGGCTGATCCTGCTGGCTATCGAAGCCTTGTTAGTAAGCTAGAAGACGCGCTAGACCGCACGCTTAAAAGAATCCAAATTAACTATAAAACGGCGGTGCCAACCTACTATCCCAAAATCAACAGCATCGACCTGCTATTACCGATGTGCCTAGCGGATGAAAATACCGCTGACCTAGCGCTGGTTGTTAGACGCGAGCCTTCATCAAAATACATTGGCCACACCATTTTGACCATGAGGCAGGCATACAATAACGCTCGCCTTATCTGCAAGTTAGATGAGCACTGGCTCACTCGCTCTATGATCCTCAGCCAGCAGGAATTCGATGAGGACGATGACGAATCAGAAGGGTTCGAGACTGAGGAGCGCGTTTCTGATAACGGGATGGTGGTTACTGATACCATAAGCACGTATACAGAGGATTAAATGAGCGCAGAATTTATTGGTATTGCGATCGCTGCGGCCAGCGCACTCCTGGGCTGGTTTTTTGGGGCGCGTAATGAGCGCGGTTGCCGCTTATCAAATATTGAATGATGCGGTACCCGTTGAAGAATTTGGTTTTAGTAGTAAGAGAAGGGCGCTCGTCGACTTAAAGCGACAGTTTGTATCGAGTATTCAAGTTGTGCTCAATCCTCGTTTACAAGCTGAAGAAATCAATCGTCTGGTAGAAGATTCACGGTCTGAACAGTTAGACAAGGAATCACCTATTAACAAGCTTCTGAGCACTCGACTTAGGTTAAAGGCTAAGCGATAGGTTCAAAAGCCTATCGCCTACGGGAGAAAGTCAGCATCTAAAACTTGAGATAGCTCGTATGCAAGATCCTGGGGAAAAGCCTCAATCTCTAGATCTGTTTCCGTAGATGCTAAGGTTCTGGCATTCGCATAAGCTTTATCAATAACAGACGGCAAATAGTTCTTCAAGCTAGGGCTATCCGACAAAATATCCTCGATTTCGATTCTGGCATTTGCAATAGAAGCACGCCAGCTATTAGAACGATTGGCCGCTTGAAACTGCCATTTTAATAGATGCAGTAGCAGCACCTTCAAATGGCTACGAAGCGCTTTTTTATCGCGTTTAGCCAAGTCTTCTATTTCCTCGATTAGGTTAGAAAGGTCTAACTCTTCTAGCCGCCGCGACTGAAGCGCCGAGAGCTGAGCTTCTACCCAAAGATTAAAATCGGTATCGTATAGAGTTTTGAGCTTTAGCATGATGGCTAGCCAAGTGAACTATCTTTTCCCGAGCTTTTTCCAAAAGACGCCTTACGATGCGTTTTGGGCTGTTCTCTCTAATCCTAGCTGAATGAGCTTGTCTACTAGCTCGGGAAAGTCAACGCCGGAGGCTTGCCACATCATTGGATACATGCTGGTGGCCGTAAATCCGGGCAGGGTATTGATTTCGTTGATGAGGATTTCTCCGGTAGATTCGATGTAGAAGAAATCAACGCGGGCGAGGCCAGCGGCGTCGATGGCTTTAAAGGCGCGGATGGACATTTCTTGAATGCGATCGCGCACCCCCTCCGGCACCGGCGAAGGAATCAAAAACTCCGCCCCACCCGCCGTATACTTGGCCTCATAGTCATAAAACTCATTGCTAAACCTCGTCTCACCCAGCACAGAAGCCTTGGGATCGTCATTGCCTAAAATAGAACACTCCACCTCACGAGCCACCACGCCCGCTTCTACAATTACCCGCCGGTCATAGCTCGCTGCACTGTCCAAAGCAGCCTCTAACTCCTTGCGATTAGTTGCCTTAGCGATCCCAACCGAGGAACCCAAATTCGCGGGCTTAACGAAGCACGGATAGCCCAAGTCAGCTTCAATGTCATCGCATAGCTTTGGAAAAATGCAGGGGTTGGAATAAATTTCCGCGCGAGATACGCCTCGATATTTCACCTGAGGCAAGCCCACCTGAGTAAACGCGCTCTTCATGGCGAGCTTATCCATCCCTAAAGACGAACCCAAAACCCCGCAGCCGACGTAAGGCATTTGCAGCACTTCAAACAATCCCTGAATGGTGCCGTCTTCGCCATTGGGGCCATGCAAAACTGGAAACCAGATATCAATAGAGCCCAGCGCTGCTAAATTGGGCACTCGCTCGGCTAACTTTGCCAGACGAGGCAAATCTCCGGTGCTGTTGCTGCCTGCTAATGGCTCTTCAGAATCGAGCACTTGCTGAGCGACTTCACCGCTGATCCAGCCGCCATCTTTGCGGATGTGAACCGGGACGACTTCGTATTTAGCGGGGTTGTCGCATGAGGTGAGGGCGCGGGCGATCGCACCTGCCGAGCGAATCGAAACCTCATGCTCTCCCGAACGTCCACCAAACAGCAAGCCCACCCGCATAGCCATCAGCCATCGTGTCCTTATTACGTATCAAATGCTTAGAGAAGAGCCTATCACGACCCCGCAATGCGTAGGGACGTCCCCTTGTGGTAAACGCCTGGGATTCGTCAGAAAATCTGAATCCAAGCGTTTTATCAGGGTGCATCTACCACCTATTTCTTCTGCTTTGAGACCTCCCATCCGGGTAAAAAGTGCATCATCAGCTTTAATGTAAAAACTGTCTGGCGTAAACATGACTTCCCAAGCTTTCGCGCAATAATGAGCCGATCAACCATTTTGTACCTGTAGGAGATAGCGATCGCCGTGAAATACTTCTTTTTATCTGACACCTGGACAACCGGCAGAGTGTGGGAATTTGGTGGGCTATGGGACGAAAGGGCCAAACGCCGCCAGCCCCATTTACAGAAGCTAGCAATCTGTATTCAAGAAAACGATGAAACGCTCTCCCTCTTTCAGACAGAAGACGCTGTTTTGATGTTGGAAGTGGTGCCCAAGACAACAGTTCATGAAACCAGCGCCGCGAATCCAACCATCGGACAAGTCGTGCTAAAGCGCTTGCTAAGTGCCGATCAGGTCATTGAACGACTGTGCCAAGAAGCAATTATCTACAGCGCTCAGAATGCCTTGCATCCCGAACCCACCCAGCCTGTGCTGAACCCCAACGGAAATATGCCCGTCGCAGCAACGCCCGCTAGAGTTCCAAATTACTAACCGCTCGCTGCAACCCAGCAAGCGAACGGTTATAGCCCAAAATCGCGCTGACGTTGTTAAACTGCGCCTGAGTTAAGTCGCTTTGCGCGGTCAGCACGTCGAGCTGAGTTCCTACACCCGCCTGCAAGCGTAAATTAGCCAGGTTAAGCGCTTCTTCTGCCTGCGTAACGGCCACTCTAGAAGTCACAATGTTTTCTTCATTAGCCTGAAGGTTAAAGAAAAACTGCTCTACGTCAAACCGAACCTGATCAAGGTTTAAGCTAAACTGCTCTTCATTGATCGCACCTGCAATCTCCTGCTGCCTAGCGCGGGCTCTGGCAGCGCCGCCATCGTACAGCGTCAGGTTAAAGCTAATCCCAATTGAAGACGTGCTGTCGTCGAAGCCGGTAGGAGCACCTACCGGGCCGTTAAGCGTGTTGATAGTTGCATTGGTCGCTAAGGTATTACTGACCCCATAATTAGCAAACAAGCTCACCTGCGGGCGAATAGCCGCTAGGGCAATCCGACGCTGCTGCTCATTAATATCTGACTGAAGCAGTAGCTGCTCTAGCTCTGAACGGTTTTGAAACGCCAGTAAAATGCTGTCATCTAAGCTGAGAGGCCAGGATTCAGCTCTAGCGACTGGGGTTGCCTGTAGGCCAGAGGTTGACGGCAGATTTAGCAACCTGGAAGTATCTCTGCGAGCAATGTCCTGATTGAACCTCGACTGCACAAGCTGCTGCTGAGCATTGGCAAGCTGTACGTCGGCCCTCAAAACATCGAACCGGGTGCCTACGCCTACCTCCTGACGCAGCTCAGAATCCCGCAAATTTCGCTCTGCTTCATTCACAAACGACTGGTTGATGCGGATTTGCTCACCGGCTTCTTGCAGCGCATAGTACGCATTGGCCGTTGTCAATCGAATCTGCTCCTGCTGTGATTCTACCGCCAGCGCACTCACCTGCGTTTGTAGCTCCGCTGCCCGAATGGCAGCCTCCCGCTGCCCACCCGTCAGCAGGTTGTAATCTACCCGCGCCGAACTTCCTATCGTCGTGTTGCTGGTACTGCCCTGTCGTGAATTTATGGCCTCAGCACCCACAGAGGCAGTCGGCAACCTTGCCGCTTTCGCCTCTTGAAGAGCGGCCTCAGCCTGATCTAATGTCAGTAGAGAGGTCTGTAAGGTTTGGTTATTGCGGTAGGCCAGCTCAATGGCCTGCTCCAAAGTAATAACCGGGTTTTGCTCTATGTTTACGTCATCACGGCTGGTCGGCACGTTCAATGGATTAGGGTCAGAAAGCAAGCTGTCTGGCAGCGCTTCAATAGCGGGTTGATTCGGCGAGCCACCAGGAGATTCGGGGGGAGAGTCGCTACTGGGTGGCTCAATTAGGGGGCCTTCAGGCGCTTCGATAGAAGGGGCAGCCAGATCGCTATCGGAACCATCGACAGGTGGCACTGCTGGCGCACCTTCTGGGGGCACAGTTGGCACGGTGGGGCCAGGATTTTCGACAGGTGGTACGCCTTCCTCTAGCGTAGGAAGGTTGTCTTCACTAGGTGTTTGAGGTGTTTGAGATACCGCGGACGCATCTGGTTGGGCGGGCGCTGCTTGCAACAGCCGCCTGAAGCCTTCTAAGTTCATAGCCTGAGCGATCGTTTTGGCGGACGTAAAGGAAGACGAAGGTACCTGAGAAAACTCGGGCTCGCGAACTACCGCTGGCGAAGCTAAACCAGTTGTCCGAGCTAGGCGAGTTGTTTCGTCTGTAAAGCTCTCTAATAGGGCGCTATTGGGTTTGCCTTGGGCGCTGTTTAGCAGTGAAGAAAGGTCTGTGCTGATAGCTTCACCCTCAGCAGGTTGCGGCGTAGCGCTGGTATCTTCGGCGGCGTTGGCAGTACCCGACAGCGAAGTCGCCGAGCTGCTAAGAAGGGCTAGCAGGAAAGCGGCAGATTTGAAATATCGCATAGTGCTGATGGCTTCAATAGACTTTGATTCAATGGCTGTGGCAAAACTGAAAAGGAAATGGGGCTGGATAGCTGCTTTCTAGATAAAAGGAAGCAGCTCAACCATTCCGGTTTCTTCTCCAAAAACGGACGTCATAATATATACGCTCACCATACGATACATGGCAACCTGGCGGATGCCACTGGGATTAACTTCTGCGGCAACAGCAGTATCTCGAATAGTCTACGCTGAGCGGTCGTTTTGGCCAATCGTTTGGCCAATCGTGGTGATAACGCGAAATAAATCACGACATAGCACCATTATCCGCCTCTGTGGGCAGTTTCCCGGACGGCACTCTCAAGATTGCTCAAATACTTCACCTTGTTTATACCTTTGCGATCGCCCCTCGATCAAACACCTGTAACGCCAGTACAAACCGCTACCAGCTCAGCTAATCCTTCCACAGATAGTACTAAACTGTCTAGTTCATTTGCAAGCTGAGCCACCGACATGTCATCTAAGAAATAAGTCTCTTCCGGGCGCTTGCGGTCGCTTTGCTTAAGCATCAAAGAAGGCAGCAGAACAGCATCTCCCAATTTTTTTCCGGCGAGCTGCGTGGCAATGTCTTGCCCTGTGAGCAGGCCAGTGACGGTAATTTCCTGCCCCCAGTAGTCGCTCCTGATAGGGGCCATGGTGAAGGTAAGCCCCTTTATCTGGTTGAGTCTGGTGACTAGCGGAGCAAAGGCGTGTTCTACCGCGTTCCCAACAATCCAAGTGTACGCACGAGGCGGTGAAACTTTGGCTGGCAGGCTTTGAGAGATCGCCTCAAATTCCTTCAAAAATAGTCGAATAGAGCCAACGCCGTTGCCAATCTGCGGGTATGACTCATAGTGACTTTCAGGGGGCAAAGGCTGACGCCCGAGCAGGAACCACTCATCGGCTAGCCAAGCAAACGTTGTCCCTAGCTGGGCCTGAAATTCCGTCTGAAGCACCTGCACCTGAGCGATTACTTCTTGAGCTTTGGCCGTTGTCACGGGCACCAGCTCATCTTGCTCGGGGCGAAAGCGCGTGAGGCCCACGGGAACCACTGCGGCAGAAATGACTGCGGGAATATCGCCAGCGTGAAAGCTGGCCAAATCTCGCAGCGTCTGTTCCAAATGAGGGCCGTCGTTGATGCCGGGGCACACGACGACCTGCGCGTGAATCTGTAGCCGGTGCGCTTGAAACCAGGCGAGATGGTCAAGAATTTTGGCGGCCCTATCGTTTTTGAGCAGGCGCGATCGCACCTCACCCGCCGTCGCATGTACCGACACATACAAAGGTGACAGCCGCAGCCGCGCAATCCGCTCCCACTCCGCCGGGGGAATATTGGTCAGCGTTAAGTAGCTGCCGTACAGAAAGCTCAGCCGGTAGTCGTCATCTTTGAGGTACAGCGTTTCTCGCTTGCCCGGTGGCTGCTGGTCGATAAAGCAAAAGGGGCAGCGGTTTACGCACTGAATCAGCCCGTCAAACAGCGCGGTTTCAAACTCTAGACCCAGCTCTTCGTCGTTGTCCTTTTCGATTTCTACCCGGTGAGAAATGCCTTTAGCGTCAATCACTTCTAAGTCAATTTCTTCGTCTGCGCATAGAAACCGATAGTCAATGAGATCTCGGGGACGTTCTCCATTAATAGATACCAGGCGATCGCCCGCCTCGAAGCCGATTTCTTCAGCGATAGAGCCTGGTTCAACTCTGGTAATTCGAGCAGGCGAGATAGTAGTGGTTTTGATAGGAGAGGACATTCAAAGGAAGGCTCAGATCATGCCTTCACATTATCGCTTAAATGAGGAGTCTATCCATTCTCCAAGGTGCCAAGCGCGATCGCCATCAAAATCACCGCGCCAAACGCCAGACGATACCAAACGAACACCCAGGTGCTGTGCTTTTTGAGAAATTCGATCAGCCAGGCGATCGCTAAATAAGAAAATACCACCGCCGAGATCAGTCCACCGATCAAAGGCACCAGCCCCACGGCGCTATCAGAGCCAATGACGTCAGTGATAGAAACCAGGCCCGAAATTAAAATAGCAGGCATCCCCAGTAAAAAAGAGAACCGGGCCGCTGTCTCTCGTTTGAGCCCTGCAAATAGGCCAGCCGTCAGCGTAGAACCTGAGCGAGATACCCCTGGAATTAAGGCCAGCGTCTGCGCTAGACCGACCACTACGCCGTCACCCAAACCCAGCTTAGAAAAGTCTCGCTGGCGTCGGCCAATTAGTTCTGCAATGCCGAGCAGGATCGCCATGACGATAGAAGTGATGGCGATCGCGCCTGTAGAACGCACGATTGAACTGTCATAACCAGGCACAAACAGCTTAATCAACAGCCCCACCACCAAAATCGGCAGCGTTCCTAGCAAAATGCCCAGGCCCAGCCGAAAGTCAGCAGAGCTATAGTTCCCGCTTGTAGCCGACTTCAGGAACCTCAGCGTCACCGAGGCCAAATCATCCCAAAAGTACCAGATAATAGCCGCTACGCTGCCTAGCTGAATCACCGCCGTGAAAGAAACGCCCGGATCGCCCCAGCCCAGCATCACCGGCACTACCTTTACGTGGGCTGTACTACTAATGGGCAAAAATTCGGTTAGCCCCTGAACCAGCCCAATCACAATCGCATGAAACAGCGTCATGGGTTGCGTCACAGGCTGCACCTCAGCGCTACCCGCTGCCTGTGCTAGTAAACTCGTTATCTCTACCATGAGCACGCTTGACCCAGATTAACGAGCCCTGACCTAATGACCAGAGCAATCAAAATATCTATCGACTCTATCGACATAGTTGAAACGGCATAGTTGAAACGGCATAGTTAAAACGGCGTAGCTGAAAAGAACCCTTGATCTGAGGACATGTTCCCAAAGCTAGAAGTGATTGTATCTGACTAGCGCAGCTCAGCCTTATAGTTCTACCTGTGGTAGCCATGGTCAGGATTATTTCAACCGTAGTTTCAACCGTAGGTCACGGTTATAATAAATCGTGTTATGTTAAGAATAGTTAAATCATCTTAGAAAAGCCTTGCAAGTTCTTAAGCCGCCCGCGCCACATACTAAGGATTTTAAGGCTTTCCAGGTTTTTCAGCCTTCTTCTAGTAGCCGATATTCCGCAGATAGCGCCCTGTGCGAGCTATCTAGTGAGCCGTCTGCTATTGCGATCGCCAGCCTACAGCTCAAAAAGCGATATCAGGCGCTCAGCCAAAGAGCCGAAGACTCCAAAAGCAATCGCTCAAGAGCCTTCATTGCGGCTGCGCTCCTGGTGGCGGTGCCGGTATTTATTCAAGCGCCCCTAGTGAGGGTGGCACCTGCTTCAAGCTTTCTCTTTACGGCGCTATGGCTATGGCTGGGCTATCGCTGGATGAAAGAACCCGCCCTTAACCTATGGGGCGATTTAATCGTCGGCTTTAGCTGGACTTGGCTAGCCGGATCTGTGTATTGGGGTTGGTTTCGCACCAATCCATACATCCACCTGCCTTTAGAAGCCATTGGGCTGCCGATTGTGCTGGTGCTGATGTTTTATGGCAAAGCCAAAATTGGTAACTATTTTTACTTAGGTTCTCTGTTAGGCACAGCCATTACCGATGCCTACTTTTACGGTGTGGGCCTGATTCCTTACTGGCGATCGCTGATGATGAGTCCGCCTAGCGAGGCCGGTGGGATTTTGCACGGTGCCTTGCTGCGAATGGAGACTTATGAAGGCGTTGGCTATGCAATTGTGCTGCTAACGCTGCTGGTTATGTTGGGCACTATTCCGATGCGATCGCAAAGCACCAAGTGGTGGGCTTTTAGCGGCGCAATTCTCAGCACCATTTTGGTAGATAGCCTGTTCTTTGTGGCGGCTGTGCTGTCTTAAGCCCAACATTTTAAGACCGGTGCCTTAGCCAGAGTCTTTACAAAAGCATTGAGCCAGCCTCATATTAGGCGGTATGTTTTTGCCGGAAGACTCTGTAGTCTTTACGTATGGGTAAGCGATGGGTTCAAACTTCAGTGCTGATGGTGGCTAACCGCACTCCGTGGGATCACGTTGGTGCAAGTTCGGATATGGCTATAGGCTGTTAGCGCAAAGCAAGCGTGTGTTTGGACGTATAAAAATTCTTACTGGCAACTGTGACAACTGTGGCAACTCCTGAAACCACTTCACAACTGGGCCCCTGTCTGGTACTTAAGGCGGGCAATAATCCACAGTATTGGCCGCTCACAGGGAATAACTGCTGGACGGTTGGCCGCAACGACGACAACAATTTTGTGCTGGGCGATCGCTGGATTTCTCGCAACCATGCCATGCTTCAAAGCATGGACACTGGCGAATTTTATCTGATTGATTTAGGCAGTCGTAACGGCACCTTCATCAACGGTCGACGGGTCAGCGTGCCCATTACCCTACACAACGGCGACGCCATTACCTTCGGCCAAACCGAACTCAATTTTTACTGCCCTGCCCTGGAAACCGTTAGTCTTGGCGACCGGGGTGAAACGCATAACTTTGCAGCCACCGCTACGCTCCATGTCCGACGGCTGATTTCGGTGCTGGTCGTCGATATTCGTGACTATACCGTCATGACCCGCCAGCTCGACGAAAAAATCCTCTCTGAAGCGATTGGCACCTGGTTTCGCTATGCCGGAGACATTATCGGTGAGTACGGTAGCTGGGTAGATAAGTACATTGGCGATGCGGTGATGGCCGTGTGGATTCATGGCACCCAGCAAGTGACGCCCGAGTCTATGCTGCGAATTGCCAAGGCCATGAGTGAGCTGAACCGGATGACCAGCCAGCTACATGAGGAGTTTCCGCTGCCCTTTCCGCTAAGAATTGGGGCTGGGTTGAATACGGGCTATGCGATGGTAGGGAATGCCGGCAGTAGCGATCGCCCCGACTACACGCCGCTCGGTGACACCGTCAACGCCGCCTTCCGCTTTGAAAGCTCCACCAAGCAGCTAGGCCTCGATATCTCGGTAGGCGAAACCACCTATCAGTCCTTAGAACAGCTCGGCGTCAGCGACCAAACTTTCAGGCGCTACTCCGTAGAAATGAAGGGCTACGAACGCCCTTTGATTACCCATGGCTGCGCTTTTTCTGATTTAGACCGATTCTTGAATGCCTATAAGCGCCAGAATTAAGATTCGGTCTCCGTAAAGTCTTAGGAAAATGATATCCTCAAATATATGCTGAGAGTAGATTTAACAAGAGGGTTTGAGCGGATGAACAGCAGTATAAAGCAGGCGCTATACACAGTAGTCGCCGTTGGCATTTTGGTAAGCTCCTTGCTGTTTGGCAACGTGCAGCAAGCAGCAGCTCTATCAGTTCCACAGGCAGTCACCCAGGCAGGTCAGTTCATAGGAGGCCAGCCTGCTGTGCTAGCAAACGCGGGCGGCAGAGAGTTACGCAACTCTGTAGACGACAAGCTAGCCACAGAATACGGCAGCAAAATTGACGTTAACAACACCAACATTGCGTCTTTTAGAAAGTTCCGAGGGCTCTACCCTACCATCGCCGGCAAGGTTGTATCCAACGCGCCCTACGACGCTGTTGAGGATGTTCTGAACATCCCAGGCCTCAGCCAGGTAGAAAAAGACCGCCTTAAGCAGAATCTCGACGTTTTCACGATCTCTGATCCTGACCCTGCATTAGTAGAAGGCGCTGACCGTTTTAATAACGGCGTTTATAAGTAGGGCTGGTTTCGACTACGCTCAATCAGCAGCGTGCCCAAGAATCACACACACAACAATGCCTTCGGCTAACCTTAGCCGAAGGCATTGCTTTTAGGCTCATTGCGCCTGCTAGAGTAAATCAACCCCTTGCAGGAGCGCTTCTTATTGGCTAATCCTTCCTCTCAAACTAAGCCAAGCCAAACTTCCGTTTCTGGTGATGAGGCCCATGAAGTTTTTGATGTGCTGGTCATCGGTGGCGGCGCTGCTGGCCTGTATTCGGCGCTTTGTTTGCCTGCAAACCTTAAGGTAGCGCTCATTACCAAAGACAATCTAACTGTTTCCGCTAGCGACTGGGCGCAGGGTGGCATCGCTGCTGCTATCTCTCCCGAAGACTCTCCCAAGCTGCATGTTGCAGACACTCTGCGGGCAGGCGCGGGCCTATGCGAACCCAGGGCCGTTGAGCTACTGGTAGAAGAGGCTCAAGGTTGCATTGAGTCTCTGGTTGATTTGGGCGTTGCCTTCGACCGGTCGGGCGATCAGCTAGCGATGACCCTAGAGGCGGCTCACTCCCGCAAAAGAGTCCTTCACGCGGCGGATACAACCGGACATGCCATTGTTTCTACTTTGGCTTTGCAGGTTCTCAAACGAGGCAATGTTCAGGTTTTTAGTCAAACTTTTGTGCTGGACTTATGGACGGATGAAACGGGCTGCAAAGGCGTTTGTCTGTCTCAGGGTACGGCTCAAGGCAAGACTCAAGGGATAGATCGGCCTAGCATTCGATGGGTGCCTGCGCGTGCGGTCGTGCTGGCGACTGGCGGCGGCGGACAGGTATTTTCTCAAACGACTAATCCAGCGGCGAGTACGGGAGATGGGGTGGCGATGGCGTGGCGCGCAGGGGCTCAGCTACGCGATTTGGAGTTCTTTCAGTTTCATCCAACGGCACTTACGCAGGCAGGCGCACCTCGCTTTTTAATTAGCGAGGCCGTCCGAGGGGAGGGGGCGCATTTATTAGATAGTCGGGGCGATCGCTTCACCTTCAGCTATCACCCTGACGGAGAACTTGCCCCTCGTGACGTCGTTAGCAGAGCCATTTACTCGCACCTACAAAAGGACGAAGTCCCCGACAATCGGGTCTGGCTAGACCTGAGCCCAATCGAACCTGAGCGCATTCGCTATCGCTTTCCCAATATTATCAACGTGTGCAAGCACTGGGGAATTGATGTATTTAACGAGCCGATTCCCGTTTCGCCAGCGGCCCACTATTGGATGGGCGGTATTACCTGCGGGCTAGAGAGCGAAACGACGATTAATCATCTGTATGCGGTGGGTGAAAATGCGAGTACTGGGGTTCACGGGGCTAATCGTCTGGCGAGTAATTCTTTGTTGGAATGCTTAGTATATGGCGCACAGCTAAAGAACATTCAGCTCGCTGCTGAGATTGCTGAGGTGCCGACGGGCAAAGCCGAGACTGTTTTGTTGGCAGGTGAGTGGCTGAAGGATTTGGTGTATTGGCGATCGCACCTCCCTCAGCTCATCTGGCAAAACGCAGGCATTTCGCGCGAGCAATCACTCATGGTAGAAGCCTTAGAACAGGTCACCCAATGGCAGGCTCAGTTCGATCAGCTTTCGATTAGTAGGGCGCTTAAGCGACAGCCGGGGGAGGCGATTGAACTGCCTGAATCGGTGACGGCTGATCATATAAGGCTGTGGGGTGAGGTGAGGAATTTGTTGGCGATCGCCTCACTCATCCTCAAAAGCGCTAATTTCCGCACCGAAAGCCGAGGCGGACACTACCGCAGCGACTACCCAAATCCTAACGGGCAATGGCTAGCCCACACCATCGTAGAAGGCGATGCTTTAAGCAAAGCAGCCTCATCTACGCTGCCATCGCTCAGACACAGCAATTGATCGATGTTATTTACGCCCATAAGCTTGACGAAGGCAAAAAATAGGTCTATTCTTCGATTCACGGCTGTGATGCCTATCGTTGGGAGATTGTGGAGTGGGTGGCGATCGCGCTGCTCACTCTCAGAGTTTAGCGGCTGCTTTGATGATGGGTTTGGGTTGGCGATCGCCCTGCCCTTGGCGTGGTTCACAAATGGCTACTTTTAGGTAACACTGGCAGCACAAATTAGACCATCGACGTCGATGG
>PPFU01006825.1_pt1 | contig 14933 bp, 15 predicted proteins | sample 1535991 | NCBI WGS metagenome assembly PPFU01 (sample SAMN04901290, study PRJNA319586) | Hypolithon metagenome, whole genome shotgun sequencing project. | isolation source: Antarctic Hypolithon | place: Antarctica: Miers Valley | collected 2014
GACCGCCGATCCAGACCGGATCATCGCCGCCGTTAAACGCGGGCACCAAGTGTTAGATTCTATCCACTAGTAGTTAGAATCCCAGGATGATTAAATGCAGATGGCGCCTGCGCGTTGACAGGTATTGCGCACATGATCGTCATTGCAATAATGATCGGCGAGAATATTGACCTGATGCTCATCCAATTGGGCTTTCGAATGATTGACCTTTTAAGTATCGTGTCTCATTTTATGTTTACCAGGCGAGGCGAGCTAAATTGATGCTGCCGCTGAGACGAGCTTACCTTCGTTGAGGGCTCCGTACCGTCAGCTTGAATCGGCGCCAAGCCCACCTAAACGAAGCTCGTGTACCAATTTCAGATTAGTTTTACAAGTTTGAGGCGTCAAGTTAATTCTCGCTTAGGCTGCGCATTCGGGGCCAGTCACGATGGAGTGAGTCCGATTTCAATTTTTCGGCTGCCAGAGGGTTGCTTCCACCTTTGCCCAGTGTAAGTTGTCCGACTAATGATAGGATGCGCGCATGTGATTGACGGAGCGATGCTGATTGATGGCGAGGCGCGTCAGGCAGATGTCCGATTTGTGGCAACAAATCCTGCCACGGGAGAGGCCCTCCATCCGGATTTTTCGTGTTCCGGCGGCGTCTCAGTCACGGAGGCATGCACGCTGGCCGCAGCCTGCGCTCGAGCGTATGGGGACACCAGTCCCGCGGAGCGTGCGGCCCTCCTGGAAAGGATCGGCGAAGAAATTCTGGCGATAGGCGACGCGCTGATCGAGCGGGCGATGGCCGAAACCGGGCTCCCCCGCGTCCGGATTGAGGCTGAGCGAGGCCGCACGGTTGGTCAGTTCCAATACTTTGCGGACGTCGTCCGGCAGGGCGACTGGCTTGACGCGACGATCGATCGCCCTCTTCCTGATCGCCACCCACTGCCCCGACCCAACCTAAGTCGAATGAACGTGCCGCTCGGGCCTGTCGCGGTCTTTGGCGCGTCGAACTTTCCCTTGGCGTTCTCCGTAGCAGGCGGGGACACTGCGGCCGCTTTGGCGGCTGGTTGCCCGGTCGTAGTAAAGGGTCATCCAGCTCATCCCGGTACAGGCGAATATATGGCGCGGGCCGTCGCCGCGGCGGTGCGGGCGGGCGGCCTCCCCGCGGGGGTCTTCGCCTACTTGCCGGGCGACAGTAATGGCCTCGGCGCAGCATTGGTCGCCGATGACCGGATCAAGGCGGTGGGCTTCACCGGATCTCGCCGCGGCGGCCTCGCCCTAATGCAGATCGCAGCCGCACGATCGGTTCCGATCCCAGTCTACGCCGAGATGTCCAGCATTAACCCGGTCGTCCTGATGCCGGCCGCGTTGAATGCGCGGGGCCCGGAGATTGCCATTGGATTCATCCAGTCGCTGATCGCGGGCGCGGGTCAGTTCTGCACCAATCCAGGATTAGTGTTGGCGCTCGCTGGGCCCGCACTCGACACCTTCGTCGATGCCTCTGCCTGGGCGTTGGCCGAAAGCGAATCCGCGACGATGTTGTCGGCTGGCATACACGCAGATTTTGAGCAGGGAGTGGCGGCGCTGGCCGAACATTCCGCCGTGACCGGCGTCGCACGCGGAAGGACAGGCAACCGTCCGAATCAGGCGGTTGCGGCGCTGTTCCGGACGGACGCGCAAAGCTTCCTTCTCGACCCGGCCCTAAGCCACGAAGTCTTCGGCTCGTCTTCGATCGTCGTTGCGTGCCGTGATTTTCCAGAGCTGATGAAGGTCGTCGCGAGCCTGGAGGGCCAGTTAACCATGACGCTTCAACTCGATCCGGCGGACGAGGCGTACGCGCAAAGCCTGATCTCGGTAATGGCGGATCGCGCAGGTCGCGTGCTCGCCAATGGATGGCCGACCGGTGTCGAAGTAAGCCACGCCATGGTGCATGGTGGTCCCTTTCCGGCCACGAGTGACGGTCGCAGCACCTCGGTGGGCAGCGCGGCAATGCTGCGCTTCCTGCGTCCGGTTTGCTTTCAAAATTTGCCCGACGCGTTGCTGCCGCCTCCGCTGGTCGACGCCAATCCGTGGTCGATCGCGCGACGGATCGATGGCCGACGCGATCGCTCGCCGAGATGACCTTGGTCGCGCCGATCGGCCGGGGATGGAGACGAGCGCTGCATGACCTGCGCCGGGTAATGGCCGCAGGCGCGCTGCTCTGCCTGGGTGCACAGGCGGCGCGCGATGCACCCGCCATCGTCCTGAACATGATCCAAGCCCGGACGCTGCCCGATTTGGCCGGTTCAGCGCCTGGCAAGGGCTTCACCGTCACCGGGCTGGCCGACGCACCCGATGGGACAGTGTGGGCGGCCAATGACGGCCGGCTTCGCGAGGGCGACGGCACACCTTACCGACCCTCGCTCGTCCACTTGTCCCACGACCTCAGATCGGTGCTCGGCGAAGTGCGGTTGCCGTTCGCCAGCTCTGTTCAGGGGCTCGCGGTGGTGGGGAAACGCCTCTGGTTCGCGCTCCCTTCTGAACAGGCGATCGCCTCGGTCGCGCTGCCGCACGGTTACGATCTGCGCATCGAGCGGCGCCTGTCGTATCGACCCAATGGACTGGGATACAACTCGCGAAGTCACGAAATCCTGGTTGGATCGGAGGTGGCGCGGACGATCGTCGCTTATCCGATCGGCGGCGGCCCGGCGACGCGCACGCTGACGCCCGCGGATGCGCCGGACCAGCTGCTCTTCACACGGCGTGGGCTGCTCGTGTCCAGCGGCGCCAATCGGCAGCCCGGCAAGCTTATCCTGCTACGCGACGACGGTATCGTGTTGCGACGTTGGACGCTGCCGCAGTCGCAGGCGATCGAGGGTATGCTGCTGCGCGACGACGGTCTGATCGTGGCGAACGACGCCTGGTTTCACAAGGCCGGAACCGAACTGAACCAGATCATGCTCTACAGTCGTCCAGCCGAATTGCGTTAGCGATCTTGCGTCGCAGCCCGCGGGGCAAGTTAGTGAGCCGTGGCAAACGGTGCTCCCTCTCCAGCAAGTTGCGCGCGACTTCTGTAATTGCCGCGAGATGCACGTCCGACGGGATGGCTCGCGGGGGGGGGGCCCATGTCTTCTGGCCTTGCCTGGCCTAGCCGACCGCCGCACGGACATTCCTGTTGGGTCGATGGCGTCGTTTTTTGATTCAGTACCATCGTAACGGCCGCCCTCGCGGCGGTTGGATGACCAAGATCCACGCGCTCGCTGATGTTGTCGGTCGCCGGTTCGCGCTGATGCTCCCGCCCGGCGATGTGGCCGACGTGACGGCCGCGCCGGAGTTGCTCGCCGCATGGACCGTTCTCGCTACGTACTGACAAAAAAAGCTACAATGCGCTCAGCTCCACCGCTCGCTTCGCCAAGCTGGCTTGGTGCCCGGCATCCCCGGACGACCATGCCGCAAGCGCACAGTCCGATGTGACGGCGAGCAAGACACGGGTCGCCACCTGATCGAGAACGCCTTCTGCCGCCTCAAGGAATCCCCGCCGCGTCGCGACCTGCTACGACGAGTTCGCCGCTAACTTCCTGTCAGGCGTGGCACTCGCCACCGCCCTCGCGCTCTGGCTCTGAATGAGTCTGAACCCCAACGAGAGGATGAGCCACGACTTGCCCAGGATCGCACTAATTGCCGTCGTGCGAGCGGCTACTGGGGGCTCCGCACTCATCTGGCGGCAACCAGTCGCGGATCGACGAGCAGTACGGGTGCGTCATACACTGGTAGGTCGATGATCCGTGTCCCACTCGCGGTCGCCGCCGCCACGCTGCGGGTGGCGTAGACCGTGCGCGTCAGCAGGTCGACGTAGCGCGCATCCGTCGGAAGTTTGAAGCCTGGGCAATCTAGGTTCACTGCCTCGCGTGTCGTCCGCTCACCCGGTGCCTCGTCGGATCGCCACACCGCGAGCGCTGTCGCACCGTCTGGGCGGCGGAAAGCATACACCGCCAGTGGTGAAGCGGTGCCGGTGGTCGTGCACCGTAACGGCAACGGGCGAAGAGCGGAATCAAAGATCGCGGTGGTCGCCTGCATCGCCACATAACCCATCTTAGTCCGCACTACCGTGCGGTCATCTAAGGGGGTGCCCGGTGCATAACGGCGCGTCTCCAGCAAACCCTTGTAGTGTTTGGCCGTGGCGATGGAGCGGGTTTCACCCCTTGCCTTCTGCCAGGTCAAACCCATCTCGGCCGCCGGCGCAAAATGCATCTCCGTCAGCGAGAAGATTGAGGTCGGAATGCCGCGCGCCCAGTCGCCCAGCATCCGGCGCAGCAGCCATTTGGCCTGGGTCTCCTCAGTCCACCACAGGTTGCGAAGCGAATAGCTGGCCTGATTAAGCGAGGGCGCACCACTTTCGCCTTGGCGCACCTCGATGCGTGGATCGATCGCGCGGATTGTAGCCAAGAAATCCTCGACGTCCGGGTAAACCGTGTCGGGATTGATTGCATAGGCGTGATAGGTCAGCGCGTCGGCGCGGCCCCCAAGCGCAATGAAGGTCCGCAGCGATGCGATCCCGAAGGAGCTGCCTGGCCGATCTCGTGCCCACGCATGCGCAAAAGCGCCGAAGACGATGCGCGCGCGTGGATCGGCCGCGCGGATCGCCGCTGCCGTCTCGAAGGCGAACCGGCCGTATCCTTCTGCCGTCAGCAGAGGATTCAGATCGGGCTCATTCCAGATTTCGTATTCGGTCACCCGCCCGCGATACCGCGTCGTTACCGCCCTGACGTAAGATAGCCAGGCATCCCGCCCCGGCCCGGTCGGCAGCGCGCTGTCCCGGCGGCTGGTGCCGCCACCGGGATACCGCTCATTGCCATAGCTGAGGCTGAGCCATGGGGCGACGCCGTCGGCTCGCATGCCTTCGATGACTGGGTCGAGCCACCCGAAATCATAGCGGCCGCCGCCTAAGTCAGTCCGGGCCCAGCCGGATTGGATCCGCGCACGCTTGACGCCGAGCGGACCCAAATAGGCGCGCCATTTTTCGTACGTGGAATAGTCGCGGTCGATCGCCTCGGCGCCGATCGACCAGGGGTTATCGACGATTTCGCGCGCAGCGCGCGGCTGGACCTGACCAAGCAGCGTGAAGCGTTCGGGAAAGGCGGGATCACCACTCTCCTGCGCCGCCGAAGGTGCCGTCCCCAGCAGAAGCACTGCCGCGGCCACCGCCACTCTTAAACCATGACCCACAATCCAGCCTCCTTTTCTTCCTGTGCCGGCTCGCCGGCCAGCGTTGGTTGTACCGCCGCCGCTTGCGCCCACGCGGCGGCGGGCAGGGCGATGCCCGTCGCCAATATCGAGGGTGCGCAAAGCGGTGCACGAAAATGCCGGATCTGCATTGTTTCAATCTCCCCCTAATCGTGTCGGCACCGCGGGTGCGAAGCTTTAACGCGGTCTACGATGGACATTCGATAATCTGTATATATTTGTCAAATTTTGATTGGAGAAGTCATGCGTACATCAGGAGAGCCGATCACCGAGCGCCCGGCACGCACTTGCTCGATCGCAAACGCCTCACGCGCTGTCATCGGACCACGGCGGCACTCTTGATTAGGAATGCAGGTTGCGGCCGCTGGTGCATCGACGACCGCAATTGGTGCTACCAAAAACGCATGCGAAAGTGTTTCGAGGTAATCCACGCTCGATCGATTGACCCGGCACTCTATAAACCCTCGGAGCGAACGGCCTCAAAACACGACCAGCAATCTGCTTGTTGCCTTTCGAAATCTTGGCTGGGACAGCTTCAATCGTGTACGCCCGCATTTTGCGAGCGCATCATCTCGGACACAGAGGCGGCGGCGACAAGCAGCGGCAGTTCAAACGCGCAGGCCGCGTCCGGCAGCGTCGGCGTAGCGCCCGAGGCTTCCCGCGTACGCGAATCCGGCGGTCGGCGCAGCCTCCAACTGGGTAGGCAACAGGCATCTTATCGCGCCGACGACCATGTCCGCGTAGCCACGACGACCCACACCGATACCGTCCAGCGCCGCGGTGGAGCGCAACGTCACTGCGATGAGACCGATGCTACCGGTGTCGATCGCGCAGGCGAGGGGAAGCGCTTGGCCGCGCGCGCCAGCGTGACGAAGGGGATGACGGAGCCGATCGCCAGGAGCCCGTCTAGGTGATCGTTCGGGTTAACGGTCATCGGGCGATCCCGCGCGCCAGATCGGCGACCGCGGCTCTCGGTCCGCCGGTGCGCAGTTTCCGATGCGCGCCGAGCACTGCGCCGCGCACGGGCTCGGCCTGACCGGTTTCGCCGAATACAGATGCAAGATCGAGGAACGCGCCTGCGAGCGCGTCCGCATCGTCGCCGGCTTGTTGGCCCAGTCGGATAAAGCTGTTCGCGAGCGGATCATCGACAATGCGCGGCGTGCCTTGGCCCTTGTTCGAAGCAAAAGCGATCCACGCCGCCACTGCGAGGGCGGCGACATCGAAGCTGCGGCCTGCCGCAAGATTATCAGCGATCGGCGCGACCAGCCGCTGGGGAAGCTTCTGCGAGCCGTCGATTGCGATCTGGTCCAGCCGATGGGGAAGCGCCGGATTGGCGAAGCGCGCCATGAGCGCCTCGGCATAGGGTTCGGGATCGGGTCCGGCAGCCAGCGTCGGTGCCGCCTCGGCGAGCATCAAATGGCGGATGAGGGCGGCCAGATCCGGTTGGGCGACGGCCTCGTGGACGTAGGTAAGTCCGGCGAGCGCGCCCAGATAGGCGAGGGTCGAATGGCTGCCGTTGAGCATGCGCAGCTTGGCCATCTCGTACGGCGCGACGTCTTCGACCATCTCGACGCCAACCGCCGCAAAATCGGGACGGGGGCCGGCGAAGCGATCTTCGATGACCCATTGGCTGAACGCTTCGGTGCGGACCATGCCCTGATCCTCATAGCCGCATGTCGCGGTAAGTTCGGCCAAATCCTCGGGCGTGGTTGCCGGAACAATGCGGTCGACCATCGTCGATGGGCACGCGACATTGACATCGATCCACGCAGCCAGTCCGGGATCGCGCCGGCTGGCGAAGTCAATTAGGACGCGTCGCAGCAGCGCGCCGTTGTCCGCCAGATTGTCGCACGACAACAGGGTAGGCGCGCGCACACCCTTGTCGCGACGCCGCCGCATCGCGGCCGCCAAGTAGCCCAGCGCGCTCTGGGGATGTTCCGGGTCGGCCATATCCATCATAACTTCGCGCTTCGTCGCGTCGAGTTGCCCGGTTGCGGGATCGTGGCAGTAACCTTTCTCCGTGATGGTCAGCGAGATGATGGTCGTCGTTGGCGCGGCCATCGCGGCGATCACGCGCTCCGGATCGACGAAGGCGACGACGGCTTCGGCGACGGAGCCGACGACGCGGCGGGTGCGTCCTTCCGCGCCGTCGGAGACGAGCGTGTACAATCCATCCTGGAGTCCGAGCTGGCTGCGCACCTTGCCCGAGCGCAGCGACACCCCGAGGATGCGCCAGTCGCCCCCTTCTCGCGCAAGGACATCGTCAATGTAGACAGCCTGGTGTGCGCGATGGAAAGCGCCGATGCCGAGGTGAACGATGCCTACACCATGCGCCGCGCGATCATAGCCGGGCTTCGCGATGTCGCAGCTGATCTGGCCCAATGTGGCGGACGAAAGCTTCAAAGCTTGTAGGCCTGCTTGACGAGGTTATACGCCAGATCGACTGCGACCTCGGCCGCCTCGTCCTCGGGCAGACGGTGATCCACGACGAGTTCGGCCAGATGCGCGCAGTCCATGCGCCGCGCGACGTCATGGCGCGCTGGGATCGACAGAAATGCGCGCGTGTCGTCGTTGAACCCCGCCGTGTTGTAGTAGCCGCCGGTCTCCGTGGTCTGCTGCCGGAACCGCCGCATCCCTTCGGGCGAATCATGGAACCACCAGGGTGGCCCAAGTCTGAGCGCGGGATAGTGGCCCGCGAGCGGCGCTAGCTCGCGGCTGTAGCTTGTCTCGTCCAGCGTAAAGAGGATGATCGTCAGGTTGGGCGTGGAGCCGTAGCGGCTGAGCAGCGGCTGCAGCGCGTGAACATACTCGGTGCGCATCGGCACGTCCGCGCCCTTGTCGCGGCCGTGGCGGTGGAAAAGCGGCGTGTTGTGGTTGCGGTACGCGCCGGGGTGGATCTGCATGACGAGGCCATCGTCAACGCTCATCCCCGCCATCACGGTCAGCATGTGCGCGCGGAACAGCTCGGCGTCGGCGGGGCTCGCCGGATTGGTAACGCGGGCGAAAAGGGCTTCGGCGTCAGATGCAGACAAATCGGCGGTCGCCGCCGTGGGGTGACCGTGATCGGTCGCGGTCGCGCCCATGGTGGCGAAGAAAGCGCGGCGTTTGCGATGCGCAGCGAGGTAGCCCGGGTAGCTGGTAGCGTCTTCTCCGGTAAGGTCGGAGAGCGCGTCCAGATTGGCGCGAAAGCCCTCGAACTCCGGATCGACTACGGCATCCGGGCGGTAGGTAGTGATGACGCGGCCAGGCCAGCAAGAAGCCTGGAGCGCGGCGTGATGTGGCAAGATGTCTAGTGCGCTTTCAGTGGTCGCGATCAGTTCGATGCCGAACCGCTCGAACAGCGCACGTGGGCGGAAGGTTTCGGTGGCCAGCTGGCTGTTGATCGCGTCGTAGTAGAAATCGGAGGTTTCTGCAGTCAGCCGCACATCGATCCCGAAGACATTGGCGAAGACCCAGTCCAGCCACATCCGCGACGGTGTGCCGCGGAACAGGTGGTACCGTTCGGCGAACAATCGCCAGACGGCGCGGGGATCGGCCTCGACACCGATGCCGAGCGACTCGAACGATACGCCTTGGCTGTAGAGCATACGAAACAAATAGTGGTCGGGCGCGATTAGCAGCTTGGCCGGATCGGCAAACGACTCGTTCTCGGCGAACCAGCTTGGGTCGGTATGCCCGTGCGGGCTGACGATCGGGAGCGCTTCGACGTGCGCGAACAGCCTGCGCGCGATAGCGCGCGTGCCGGGGTCGGCGGGGAACAGCCGGTCGGGATGGAGGACGAGCGGCTGCGACACCTTATGCGCGGACCGCGAACCGGTCGCGCTGCGCCGCGACCTGCGCCTTGGCGGCCTCGAGCGCCTCGACTTCGCTCGCGTCGAGCAGATACTGGAGCACGCGTCTCAAATGCTCCCGCATCGCCGCGCGCGCACGACCCGGGTCGCGGGCACGCAACGCCTCGACGATCGCGAGGTGCTCGGCGATGACGGGCGCATGGCCTTTCGCCCGCGACTTCTCGAACATGCGGACGCATTGCGGAGAGCGGTTCCGTACCGTCCAGAAATAGTCGACGAGTGCGACCATGGCGCTGTTGCGCGTCGCGGTCGCGATGGCGATGTGGAACAGGCGGTCGGCGACCTCGCCGGAGCCGACCTTGTTCTCCTCTTCCATCTGTTCGAGCAGCCGCGCCAGTTCGGCGACTTCCGCATCGGTGATCAGCGTCGCGGCAAGCGCGGCGATTTCGCCTTCGACGGTCAGCCGCGCTTCGGTGAGCTCGAACGGGCCGATGTCCATCGCGACCGGGGTCGCACCGCGCGTTGGCTTGGCAGAGATGTAGACCCCAGACCCGACCTTGACCTCGACCAGCCCGTCGAGTTCGAGCGCGATGATCGCCTCGCGCACCGTCGGACGGCTGACGCGGTGCGAAGCCGCCAGTTCGCGCTCGGCGGGCAGGCGCTCGCCGACCTTGTACGCCCCCCCCGCGATGGCGCGGGCGAGCTTTTCGGCGACCTGCTGGTATAAGCGCGCCGACTTGGGCGCGCGGGGAGCAGCGAGATCTCGACCCTTGGTCGTCATTCTTGCCAAGGAAGTCCTTTCATTGCGCTAATCGGGCTGCTCCGCTCGAGCGAAAAGCACCCTGGAACCATCTATTGGTCGGGCCAACTATTGCCCACTTGACAGACCAATTGTCAATGGCCAGTCACTTTGCAGGTTAGCTACCAAGGCGCTTCATGAAAATCACCTCGGCGAAAGTCATCGTCACATGCCCCGGGCGCAACTTCGTCACGCTCAAGATCGTGACCGATCAGGGTCTGCACGGGATTGGCGATGCCACACTGAACGGCCGCGAGCTTGCTGTCGTCTCCTACCTTCAAGATCACGTCGTTCCCCTACTCCTCGGGCGCGACGCGTCGGGGATCGAGGACATCTGGCAGTATCTGTACCGCGGCGCCTATTGGCGGCGGGGCCCGGTGACGATGCGCGCAATCGCCGCGGTCGATGTCGCTTTGTGGGATATCAAAGCCAAGGCGGCGGGGATGCCGCTCTACGACCTGCTTGGCGGCAAGAGCCGGGAGGGCGTCATGGTCTACGGCCATGCCAACGGTGCCGATGTCGACGCCACCGTCGAAGCGATCGGGCGCTACATCGACATGGGATACAAGGCGATCCGCGCGCAATCGGGTGTGCCGGGCATCGCGCTCGCCTATGGCGTGGGTCGCGGCGACCTGCACTACGAGCCCGCCGACGCGGCGCTGCCGACCGAGACGGCATGGGACACAACCAAGTATCTGAACTTCGTGCCCAAGCTGTTCCAGAAACTTCGCGACACCTACGGTTTCGACCATCATCTGCTGCACGACGTCCACCACCGGCTGACCCCCATCGAGGCGGGGCGGCTGGGCAAGATGCTCGAGCCGTACGGCCTGTTCTGGATCGAGGACGCGACGCCTGCCGAGAACCAGGAGGCCTTCCGCCTCATCCGCCAGCACACTACTACGCCGCTCGCGGTCGGCGAGATCTTCAACACGATCTGGGACGCGAAAGACCTGATCCAGAACCAGCTGATCGACTATATCCGCATGACGGTCGTGGGCTCGGGTGGCATCACGCATCTGCGCCGCGTGGCTGATTTCGCGGCCCTGTACCAGGTGCGCACGGGAAGCCACGGCGCCACCGACCTGTCGCCCGTGACGATGGGGGCGGCGCTGCATTTCGACAGCTGGGTGCCCAATTTCGGCATCCAGGAATATATGCGACACACCGAGGAGACCGACGCGGTCTTCCCGCACGCTTACACGTTCCGCGACGGCTACCTGTATCCGGGCGCGGTGCCCGGCCACGGCGTCGAGATCAACGAAGCGCTCGCCGCCAAGTATCCGTACAAGCCCGCCTACCTGCCGGTCGCCCGGCTGGAAGACGGGACGATGTGGAACTGGTAGCGTGCAGGGGCGCGTCGTCGCGATCGGCGAATGCATGCTGGAGCTGAGCGCGGACGCCGGCGGCGGGTGGCGGCTCGGCTATGCGGGCGATACGTTCAACACCGCGCTCTACCTCGCCCGGCTCGGCATCGACGTCGCTTATTTGACGGCGCTTGGCACCGATCCGTTCAGCACCGAACTGTTGCGCGACTGGCAGGACGAAGGGGTTAACACCGGGCTCGTGTTGAGCGATGCGAGCCGGCTCCCCGGCCTCTACGCAATACGCAGCGACAGTTTTGGCGAGCGCAGCTTCTATTACTGGCGCGAAGCAGCGGCAGCGCGGCGGTTGTTCGACCTGCCCGGCATCGATGCGGCACTAGCGACGGCAGAAGGCGCGGGGCTGCTGTATCTGTCGGGCATCACGCTCTCGCTCTACGATCCGGCCGAACGTGGACGCATCGTGGCGCTTGCAGGCACCATTCATAAGGGCGGAGGGGTGGTCGCGTTCGATCCTAACTACCGGCCGCGCGGCTGGGCCTCCGCCGACCTTGCCCGTGCTGCTATTGCCGAAATCACGCCGCACGTGACGATCGCGCTGCCGACTTTCGAGGACGAGGTAATTTTGCACGGAGACCTCGATCCGCAAGCGACCCTTGCGCGATGGCGAGCGCTGGGCGCGAGCGAGATCGTCGTTAAGCTGGGATCGCGCGGCGCACTCGTCGCCATCGACGAAAGCGCGACGCTCGTTCCTACGCCGGCGCGCGTAAAGCCGGTCGACACAACCGGCGCAGGCGACGCCTTCAACGCCGGCTACCTCGCCGCGCGGTTATGTGGCGCCGCTCTGGTGGACGCCGCGCGGCACGGTCACCGCCTCGCGGGCCAAGTCGTGCTCCACCCGGGTGCGATCATTCCGCTTACGTCGATGCCGGACCTAGTCGCATGACCGGGTCGCAACCTCCCTTGACTGACCCTACCGATGCGGAAACGCCACATGCTTCGCAGGCAACGGCAACGCCGATTGGCCGGCAGCGCTGGGTCATCTGCGCGCTGCTCTTCTTCGCTACCACGATCAACTATGTCGATCGTCAAGTCATCGGTATTTTGAAGCCCACGCTGCAGGCCGAGTTCGGCTGGACCGAGACCGATTACGGCAACATTGTCTTCATGTTCCAGCTTGCCTACGCGATCGGGCTGGTCGGCACTGGCCGGCTGCTCGACATCGTCGGGGTCAAGCGCGGTTACGGCTTCGCGGTCGTCATGTGGAGCATCGCGGGGATGTGCACTGCGTTCGGGCGCAGCGTCGCAGGCTTCGCCGCGGCACGTTTCGCATTGGGACTGCCGGAAGCGGCGAATTTTCCGGCCGCCGTGAAGTCGGTCGCCGACTGGTTTCCCAAGAAGGAGCGCGCGTTCGCGACCGGGCTGTTCAACGCTGGGTCCAATGTCGGCGCGATCGCGACTCCGTTGATCGTGCCGCCGATTGTGTTTGCGTTTGGCTGGCAAGCGGCATTCATTATCACCGGCTCGCTGGGTTTCGTCTGGCTGATATTCTGGGTGCTGCTTTACGAAAGGCCGGAAAAGGCAAGGAAGCTGTCCGCCGCCGAATTTGCCTATATCCGCAGCGATCCGGAGGAAGACGAGCGACCCGTCAAATGGCGCGCCATCCTGCCGCATCGCCAGACCTGGGCTTATGCCACCGCAAAGTTCATGACCGACCCCATCTGGTGGTTTTTTCTTTTCTGGCTACCTGACTTTTTCGGCAAGACCTACGGGCTCGACTTGAAAACGTTCGGCCCGCCCCTCGTTGCCATCTACTTGCTAGCCGATGTTGGCAGCATCGGCGGCGGCTGGCTGTCGTCCGCGCTCATCAAGCGCGGGTGGAGCGTCAACTGGAGTCGCAAGACCGCGATGCTGGTCTGCGCACTGTGCGTCACGCCGATTGGCTTCGCCGCGTCGGCCGATAACGTCTGGGTGGCGGTGGCGCTGATCGGACTTGCCGCCGCTGCACATCAGGGCTGGTCCGCCAACGTGTACACGCTGGTTTCCGACACGATGCCGCGTAGCGCCATTGGCTCGGTGATCGGCTTTGGCGGCGCGATGGGCGCGGTCGGCGGCATGCTTATGGCCAAATACGCGGGTTATGTGCTGGACAACACGGGGAGCTATACGGGCATTTTTGCGGTCATTGGTTCGGTCTATCTAATCGCGCTGCTTATCGTACATCTGCTGGTGCCGCGGCTGGAGCCGGCCAAGCTCCTCCGCTAGCTTCCGGCCCACACGACAACCTGCTTCGCGCGCTGTTCGACGCGGGCCTCGCCGCCGTGTCGGCGCAAGATTGCATACCGTCTCACCTTTAGCCTCGGCGCGCGGACAATCGCTTGCCCTGATCACGGTCGTGACACCCTGCCTCGCAGGGATGTTTGGTCCCGGGTTTTGATGGTACATTAGCTATATAGAGCTGCTGGATATCCTGCGGCAGGATGGCGCCGCCACACTTGCCGATACCGCTCAGCTATGGCGCCGCATGGTGTTCAATATCCTGATCTCGAAAACCGACGATCACTTCGCAGTCACGGCTATCTCCGCGAACCTGGCGGCTGGCGGCTTGCTCCGGCTCATGACCTCAATCCGATGCCGGTCGATGTAAAGTCGAGACATCACGCCCTGACGCTCGACGAGACAGACGATGCAGCTTCACTCGACACGGCTTTCGCGGTCGTGGGATATTTCGGCCTCAAACTCGCCAATGCCAAGGGGACCGCGGCGGAAGTCGGCTCCGCCGTTCTTGCCTGGCGCGGCGTGGCGGCCACACACGGCCTGACGCCTGCACAAATGGACCGCATGGCCACTGCCTTCGAGCACGAGGACTTGAAGAAGGCAGTTACCCGATCGCGCGCACAGCGACATACCGGGAATGCGGTTGCGGAATTCGTACCGTGGGTTAGTTTACGCAGGCATCGCACGACAGCGATGCCGAGGCGTGAGAACCTCGCTTGAGCGGTTAGCCCCGCAGCTCGATGGCCGGGTGGCCGTTGCGTATGTCCAGGCCAGCTTGGCTAAAGGCATCGGCGCATGTCTCAAGCATGTTCTCAACACCCGGCTGACGCCGGTGTCGTCTCGCAGACGGAGACGACAATGGATTGGGTTCTTCCTAACGCTGCAACCGGTACAGGTGCGGGACGTTCGTGCTGTTGACATCGCGCGACAACGACGGCGAGCCGCGCCTCGCGGAAGACGACCCGCTGCCACCGTCCGATCGAGTGGTATCCGCACCCTCGACCGATCTCGACGACCTGTATCGAAGGCATCGAAGCAGACTCCTTCGATTTTTTGGACGCGCTGCGTCGGCAGAAGTTGCACAGGACTTGTGCCAGCAGCTTTTCCTGCGGCTCGTGGGCAGATCAGCATCGCAGCCGATCGATGCGCCGGATGCCTATCTTCACCGCTCCGCGCGGAACCTTGTCGCCAACCATCATCGCGATGCCGGGCGACGACCCCCGATAGATCCTTCGGCAATCGATCCGGATGATATCGGCGGGTTCGACCCTGCCGCGACGATCGAGGCGCGCGACACTTTGCGGCGGCTGGAAACCGCCATCGGGCGACTGAAGCCGCGCACGCGCGAGATATTTCTGGCGCACCGCTTCGACGGTTTCTCTTACCGTGAAATTGCCGCGCACACCGGCTTGAGTGTAAAGGCGATCGAGAAGCATATGAGTCGCGCTATCGCTCACATCGATCGCCTGAGTGACCGGCCCCCACTGAGTGGTCCGGGTTGATTGTTAGTGCATTGTCGCCTCCTTCGCCATTGCCGCC
>PPFU01001605.1_pt1 | contig 14931 bp, 16 predicted proteins | sample 1535991 | NCBI WGS metagenome assembly PPFU01 (sample SAMN04901290, study PRJNA319586) | Hypolithon metagenome, whole genome shotgun sequencing project. | isolation source: Antarctic Hypolithon | place: Antarctica: Miers Valley | collected 2014
GGCCGGGCCGGGGACGCGCCCCGGCCCGCACCGCCTTCGGATCGTCAGGTCACTGCGTCCAGGTGTAGTAGCCGGCCTCCTCCATGGTCTCGCGCGTGCGGGCGGCCACAGCGTCAAGCCCTTCCTGCACGTCGAGATCCTCGGTCAGCATCTGGTTCAGCGTGGTGCCCAGATCGGCGTTGATCTTGCCCCAGGTCGGGATGATCGGCCGCCAGTTCGGATCGGCAAACTCCAGCGCTTCGCCAAAGGTGGCCGAATAGGGATACTTCTCGTTCAGCCCCGCGTCCTCATAGGTCGAGAAGCGCGACGGGTTGCCGCCCTCCATCGCGATCATCAGGTCCGCCTCCTTCGAGGTCAGCCACTGCATCAGCAGGAACGCAGCCTCCTTGTTCTGCGCGTTCCGGGGGATGGCCAGACCGAAGCCGCCGGTCTGCGATGCCCGCTCCACGCCCATCGGGTGCATCGCCCAGCCCACATTGCCGACCACCTGCGAGTTCGCCGGATCCTCGAACCCCGCCGCGAAGGCGATGCTGTCGAGGAACATGCCGTAATTGCCCTGCGCGAAGGCTGCTGCCGCTTCGGACGGACCGAAGGCGCGGCTGCCCTCGACCCCGCAATCGACGATGGTCTTCAGCGCATTCGCCGCCTCGACCCCCTGCTCGTTGTTCACGATTGGGTTCCACTCCGCGTCGAAGATGGCGCCGCCCAGCGGGTTCAGATGCAACAGGAACGCATGGCTGGCCTGATGGCCCGACGCCGCGCGCGAGGCGAGGCCGCCCATCCCCGGCTCCAGCTCGGGGATCCGGCAGGCGAGGTCCAGAAGCTCCTCGTAGGTGGTCGGCACCTCCAGCCCGTGCTTCTCGAAGATGTCGGTGCGGTAGCCAAGCACGCTCGTCTCGGATCCGAACGGGATCCCGTAAAGCGACCCGGTCGGGCCGGGAAGGTAGCCCTGCACGCCACCGGCGACCCCGATGTTCTGCACGTAGCCGTCGATCAGATCGTCCGCGTCATAGGCCGGATCTGCGAGCGCCGGGTTCATGAAATAGCGCGCGAGGTTCTCGAGCTGGTCGGCGTAGACGTAGTCGGCCTTGGAGAACACGACATAGGAGATCAGGTCGTAGTCGCCCGCGTCCTTGGTCAGTTCCAGCGTCTGCGCCTCGCGCATCCTGAGGTATTCCAGTTGATCGACCTCGACCGTGATCCCGGTCAGTTCCTCGAACGCGGGCAGGACGCGGATGGCGGCGTCGTAATGCGGGTGCGCCGGGAACATCGCGACGACGGTCGTGCCGGCATAGGGTTGGTAGGGGGCCGGCACGTCCTGCGCGTGGGCGGCCCCGGCGATGGTGAACGCGACCGCGACGGGCGCCGACCAGAGTTTCAGGTACTTCATTGTCATCCTCCCAGATGGTTTCGGGCCGTTCGGCCCTTTCGGCTGCGTGCGGGCCGTCGGCCCGCGTCGAAAACTCGAGGGCACGACGCGCGCCTATAGCGCCGCCTCGGTCTGCGGATCGAAGAGATGTAGCTCGTCCCCTTCGACGGTGAAGTTGCGGGTCTCGCCGATGCGCACGGGCGCCAGCGAATTGACCTCGATCGTGACCCGGGCGTCGCCGAGCTGGCTGATCAGGATGGACTGCGCACCGACATATTCCGACAGGATCACCGGCAGCGTCATCGACCCCGGCCCGTCCGATTCGACGAAGGACGAGGGGCGGATCCCCACGATCACCTCGCGGCCCGAATGGCTGGCGAGGGCCGTGCGCTTGGCTTCGGACACCGCCAACGCGAACCCGTCGCCGGTGACGCGCAGCGTGCCGTCCCGCTCGACCAGCGTGCCGGGCACGAAGTTCATCGTGGGCGACCCGATGAAACCCGCGACGAACTTGTTGGCGGGGTGGCGATACAGCTCTTCCGGCGTGCCGGCCTGCATGATCTTGCCAAGCCGCATCACCACGATCCGGTCGCCCAGCGTCATCGCCTCGATCTGGTCGTGGGTCACGTAGATCATGTTCTTCTGGATGCGCTTGGACAGCAGCGCCAGTTCGCCGCGCAACTGTCCGCGCAGCTTTGCGTCGAGGTTCGACAGCGGCTCGTCAAAGAGGAACGTGCCCGCGTCGCGCACCAGTGCGCGACCCATCGCGACGCGCTGGCGCTGTCCGCCGCTGAGTTCGGCCGGCTTGCGGTCGAGATAAGGCGTCAGGTCCAGCGTCGCGGCGACCTCGCGCACCTTTGATTCGATCTCGGCCTTCGGGTAACGGGCGAGGCGCAGCGCAAAGCTCATGTTCTTCGCGACGTTCATGTGCGGGTAAAGCGCGTAATCCTGGAACACCATCGCCAGATCGCGCGATTTCGGTTCCAGCCGGGACACGTCGCGCTCGCCGATGACGATGGCGCCGTCGGTCACCGCCTCCAGCCCCGCGATCATGCGCAATGTCGTGGACTTGCCGCAGCCCGACGGGCCGACGAGCACCGTGAACTCGGCGTCCGCCATCTCGAGGTTCAGATCCTCGATCACCGTCGTGGCGCCATAATCCTTGCGCAGGTTTTGCAATGCGATCCGCGGCATTCCGTCTCCATCTGCGCGCCCCGACGTGGCGGGGGCGCCGGCCATCGCTGCCGAAACAGCCACAGTCTGTATACAAGCGCAATAGAAATGATACACAGGCGGCATGCTCGCGTGGCCGATCCGCCAGAGGCGCGGTACGCGACCATTGAAGATGTGCGCACGCCGCGCCCGAACAGGAGGACGAATGGTCACGCCCCGCCCCTTATTCTCCCGCCCCGCTCCATCCAACGCCTCCCTCGCCGATCCGTCGGAGGCGCGCGCCAGCTCCGGCGCAGACCGGATCGAGGCCGTGCTGCGGGACGAGATCGCGCACGGCGTGCTGGAGCCTGGTGCGCGGCTGGACGAGACCCGGCTGGCGGCGCGGTTCGGCCTTTCGCGCACGCCGGTGCGCGAGGCACTCAGCCGGCTCACGGCGCAGGGCGTGCTGACGGGCGGCGACCGGCGCGGTGTGCGCGTGGCGCAATACGATCGCAACGAGCTGGCGCAGATGTTCGAAGCGATGTTCGAGATCGAGGTCGTGTGCGCACGCCTCGCCTCGCAGCGCCTGACCCTTCTGGCCCGGGCAGAGATCCAGGCGGCGCAGGCCGAATGTCATGCGGCCGCGGATGCAGCCGATCGGCCGCGCTATCTGCGCGCCAACGAGGCGTTGCACTTCGCCATCTACCGCGCCACGCAGAACCCTTGGATCGCCGATCTGGCGCGCGATTTCCGGCGCCGCTCGGGGCCGTTCCGCGCCCGGAAGTTCGCGACCGACGCCGACCTGATCGCCTCGGCCTACAGCCACGACACGATGCTCGCCGCCATATTCTCGGCCGACGGCAAGAACGCGTCTGACGGGATGCGCAAGCACATGACCGACTCATTCATGCGGGTGCTCGCCCTGAACTGAGAACAGCGTCGATGTAGACAAGTCCGTGCAAGTGTATACAACCCGGTGCGACGGACACCACGGAGGGCCGAATGGGCATCGCGGAAACCAGAATCTACCCGATCAATACCGGCTGGCTAGAGGCCGATCTGGGCACCTACATCTTCTGGAAGGGCCCTGCCGGCCAGAAGATCTGGAACCCCACCTTCTGCTTCTACGTCGATACCGGGGCGCACAAGGTCCTGGTCGACACCGGCCTGTGCGACGAGGCGCGGGCGACGGAATACCATCACAAATGCGAGAAGCGCGGCTGCACCGAGGTTCACCACCATCTGAAGGACAAGCTGGGCGTTGACCCTGCCGAGATCGACGCGGTGATCTTCACCCATCTGCACTGGGACCACGTCCAGAACATGAAGCAGTTCCCGAACGCCCGTTACATCGCGCCACGGGCCGAGGTCGAGATGGCCTACAATCCCCTGCCGCTCTATTATCGCACCTACGAATCTCCCGTGCTGGGGATCGAACCGGCCTATACCGGCTGCGCCTTCGAGGTGATCGACGCCGAGACCGAGGTGCTGCCAGGCATCACCATGTTCCACACGCCCGGCCATTCGGTGGGACACATGGCGGTGACGGTGAAGACCTCGGCCGGCGACATCGTGATCGCGGGCGACGCCATCTTCCAAGCCCGCAACCTCGAGCCCAACGCCGAGGAGAAGTGGCGCTACTGGGTGCCGGCGCGGTTCATCAACGCGCTGGCCGGCTGGCAGTCGGTCGAGGAGATCGACAAGCGCGCGGACTACATCCTGCCCTGTCACGACAAGGCCTGCGGCGACCACGAGGTCTATCCGTTCGAGGGGATGCCGCTGCGCAAGCGGCGCCAGCACATCCCCGGCTTCCAGTTCTACTTCGGTGACATGGCGCCCGGCACGGCCGGGAAGGCCGCGCCCGCGATAAAGGCGGACGAGGTGGCGAGCTATCTGGCCGGGCTGAAGGCGCCGGTCGCCGACCCCCGCCCCTGATGCGCCGCCTCGCGTCGCTGGAAGAGGTGGCGGGCGACTACGACGCCCTCGTCTTCGACCAGTGGGGCGTGCTGCACGACGGCACGCGGCCCTATCCTGGCGCGGTGGCCGCGGTCGCGCGGCTGGCCGTGCAGGGGGTGCGGATGGCCGTGCTGTCGAACTCGGGCAAGCGGGCGGCGGTGAATGCGCGGCGCATCGCGTCGATGGGGTTCGCGGCGGAGGCTTTCGCCGTTGTGATGACGTCGGGAGAGGCGCTGTGGCAGGATTTCGCCCGCGATGCTCTGGGCGACCTGCGCGTGCTGCTGCCGATCGCCGGGGCGACGGCGGATGCCGCGTGCTGGGCCGAGGGCCTGGATCTGGTGCTCACGCATGACATTGAGACGGCACAGGCGGTGCTGCTGATGGGTCTGGCCGACGCTGCTCCGCTGGGCCCGGTCCGGGCCACGCTGGACCGGGCGCGGCGGCGCGACCTGCCGCTGCTCTGCTCAAACCCCGACCGCGCCTCGCCGCGCGCGGGCGGCCGGACGGTCGTGTCTCCCGGCGCGCTGGCCCACGACTATGCCCAGGCGGGCGGCGCGGTACGGTTCTACGGCAAGCCCCACGGCGCCGTCTTCGCCGCCACGGCGCGCGAACTCGGTTCCGTGCTGGGCCGCACGCTCGATCCCGCCCGGCTGCTGATGATCGGCGACTCGCCCGCGCACGACATCGCCGGCGCCGCCGCCGCCGGATGGGCCGCCTGCCTTGTGCAGGGCGGCCTGCACGCCGCTGCCTTCGCCGAAGGCGACGGGCTGGCCGTGGCGCAGGCCGCCTGCGCCGAGGCGGGCGCGCCCTTGCCGGACCTGACGATTCCGGCGGTGGCCTGAAATGGTTCCGGACGATTTCCGCGCACTGTCGGCCGCTCTGGGGCGCGATCCGCTGCAGGTGCAGGGGCCGGGCGGCAACACCTCGGTCAAGATCGGCGGCACGCTGTGGATCAAGGCGTCCGGCACCGAACTGGCCGATGCCGACGCCGCCGACATCTTCGTCGCGGTAGACCGGGCCGCCGCGCTCGCCGAAGCGCGGGGCGCCGGCGACTGGACCTGCCGCGCGGCCATGATCGGCGGCGCGGCCTTGCGCCCGTCCATCGAGACGACGTTCCACGCGCTGCTGGATTGGCCCGTGGTCGCGCACACCCACTCCGTCGCCACGCTCGCCCACGCCATCTGTGCCGACGGGCGCGCGGCGGCGACGGCCAAGCTGGCCGGCCTGCCCGTCGCGACGGTGCCCTATGCCAAGCCCGGCCTGCCGCTGACGCGCGCCATCGCCAGCCGGATCGACCCCGCGACGCGCGTGATCGTGCTGGAGAATCACGGGCTTATCTGCGCCGGGGCCAACGTGGACGACGTGGCCGCCCTGCTGGCCGAGGTGGAGCGGCGGCTGCGCCTGCCGGGTGCCCCGCAGTCGCGGATGCCGGATGGCGACGCGCCCGAGGGCCACGGCTGGCACCCGGTCGCGACCCCGCTCGCCACCGACCCGATCCTTGCCCGCTGGTCGAGCGCGGGCAGCTATTACCCCGACCACGCCGTGTTCCTCGGCCCCGCCCTGCCGCCCGCACCGGCGCCGGACCGGCCGGCCGTGCTGGTGCCGGGCATCGGCGTCGCCATACGGCACGGCGCTACCGACGCACAGCGCGCCATGGTTCGCTGCCTTGCCAATGTACTGGCGCGCGTGCCGGCGGGCTGGACGCCCGAGCCCATCGGGCCCGATGCCGAGGCCGAACTGCTCGACTGGGACGCCGAAAGATATCGTCAGAAACTGGCGGCGCGGGGCCGCGCATGACCGACCTCTTCGGCGGCATCGACCTTGGCACCTCCGGCGTGCGCTGCGCCATAGTGGACGCGGACGGCGCCGTCGTCGCGACCGGCCGCGGGTCCTACCCCGCGCGCAACGGGCCGCCCGATGCGGAGGACTGGTGGACCGCCACGGCCGATTGTCTCGACCGGACGCTTGCGGCATTCGCAGCGGGGGCGGCGGGCGATCCCGGCGACATCCGCGCGCTGGCCGTCGACGGGACCTCGGGCAGCATGGTGCTGGTGGATGACGACGTGGTGCCGGTGACCCAGGCGCTGATGTACGACAGCGGCGGGTTCGACGCGGAGGCCGCGGTGATCGCCCGCCATGCCGCGCCGCAATCGATCACCCGCGGCACGGGATCGGCGCTGGCGCGGATGCTGCGGCTGCAATCGCTGGACCCGGGCGGCATGGCGCGGCACCTGTGCCATCAGGCCGATTTCGTGCTGGCCCGGCTGCGCGGCCGGGCCGGCGCCTCGGACGACAACAATACGCTGAAGCTGGGCTTCGACCCCGCCAAGCTCTCATGGCCGGACTGGTTCGCGGCGGCCGGCGTGCGCACTGGGCTGCTGCCGCAGGTGCACCGGCTCGGCGATGCCATCGCTAACATCGGTCCGGCGGCGGCGGCGCGCTGGGGCCTGGCGCCCGGACTGACCTTGCGCGCCGGCACGACGGACAGCATCGCCGCCTTCCTCGCCGCCGGCGCGGCCGAAATCGGCGAGGCGGTCACCTCGCTGGGCACCACGCTGGCGGTGAAGCTGCTGTCGGACGTCCGCGTCGACGATCCCGCCCGCGGCGTCTATTCGCACCGCATGGGCGACCGCTGGCTGGCCGGTGGGGCGTCCAATACCGGCGGCGGCGCCTTGCTGAGCGTCTTCGACGCCGACGCCATCGCGGCGCTGAGCGCGCGGATCGATCCCGCCACGGATAGCGGCGCAGATTTCTACCCGCTAACGCGTCCGGGCGAACGCTTCCCCATCGCCGACCCGGCGCTGGCCCCGCGCATGGGGCCGCGCCCCCACGACGATGCCGCGTACCTGCAGGGCCTGCTGGAGGGCATCGCGCGGATCGAGGCGGGAAGCTACGCCGCGCTGGTGGATCTCGGCGCGCCCGCACCGACGCGGATCCTCACCGCCGGCGGCGGCGCGCGCAACGACGCGTGGACCGCGATCCGCCGCCGCGTCCTCGGCGTGCCGGTCATCGCGGCGGACGAGGTCGAATCCTCGGTCGGCATGGCGCGGCTGTGCGCAACGCGGCACCGCGCGGTCTAGGCCAGGGTCGGTTCAAGGCGGGTCGGTCGGCCCGAGGCGGGTCCGCTGCCGGTTGGGGGGTCGGGTGGGGGTCGCAGGCGGAGCCGCGCCGGGCTTCGACGCAATCCGGGCCGGTTCCGCCGATCGTGCGGGCGTGCCCTTCCCCGTCGGCCCGTTCCCCGGTATCCCGCCTGCATGAAGTGGACTTTGCCCAACGTCCTGACCATCCTTCGGCTGCTGGCGGCGCCGGGCGTCGCGCTGATGTTTCTCTACTTCAACCGTCCTTGGGCGGACTGGTTCGCCTTGATCCTGTTCGTCGTCGCCGCCGCGACCGATTGGTTCGACGGCTATCTCGCGCGGACATGGAAGCAGGAAAGCCGGCTGGGCGCGATGCTGGATCCGATCGCCGACAAGGCGATGGTGGTGATCGCGCTACTGGTCATCACCGGGTTCTCGGGCATGGACCCGTGGATCCTGCTGCCCGCGACCGTGATCCTGTTCCGCGAGGTGTTCGTCAGCGGCCTGCGCGAGTTCCTGGGCGATACCGCGGGCACGCTGAAGGTGACGAAGCTGGCCAAGTGGAAGACGACCGCGCAGATGGTCGCGTTGTCGATCCTGTTCGCGCGTGGCGTGTTCGAGCATCAGCTGGCGATGCAGACGCTGGGGCTGGACCCGGCCGCGGTGTCGGCGGCCATTGCGGTGGACGATTACAACGTGCTGGGCCTGGCCTGGATCCATACCGCGAAGAACGCGACGTGGTGGATCGGTGTGGGGCTGCTGTGGGTGGCGGGGGCGCTGACCCTGGTCACTGGCCTGGACTATTTCATCAAGGCGTGGCCCTACCTGAAGGAGGAGACGCGATGATCGACGTAGTCTATTTCGCGTGGGTGCGCGAACGGATCGGCCTGCCGCACGAACGGATCGAGACGGACGCCCTGACGGTGGCGGATCTGGTGGCCGAGCTGCGTTCGCGGGAAGAGCGCTACGAGGCAGCCTTCGCGGATCAGGGCGCCCTGCGCGTTGCCGTCGACCAGACGCTGACCGGGTTCGATGCACCGTTGGCGGGGGTGCGCGAGGTCGCGTTCTTTCCGCCGATGACGGGTGGCTGATCCGGACCGATGACGGTCCGGGTGCAACAGGCGCCATTCGACCCGGGGGCCGAGCTGTCGGCCTTCGCCGCCGGTCGCCGCGACGTCGGCGCGGTGGTCAGCTTCACTGGGCTGGTGCGCGACGCCACGGGCGAGCTGCAGGCGCTGGAGATCGAGCATTACCCGGGCATGACCGAGCGTGCCATCGCGGGGATCCTCGACGGCGCGGCGCGGCGGTGGAGCCTCGCCGACGCGCTGGTGATCCACCGGTTCGGCCGGATGGCGCCTGGCGAGGCCATCGTGATGGTCGCCACCGCCGCCCCGCACCGCGTCGCCGCGTTCGAGGCCGCCGACCACCTGATGGACTACCTGAAGTCCCGCGCCCCGTTCTGGAAGCGCGAGATCTCGGCCAATGGCGCTGCCTGGATCGCGCCCCGGCAGGCCGACGAGGACGCGCTGGCCCGCTGGTGACGCCACCGAACGGCTCAGGCGCGCTGGTTCATCCGCTCGATATAGTCGCGCATCGCGTCGGCCTCGTGCCGGGCGTCGCGCAGGCCGTCCATGGCGGCGCGCAACTCGGCTTCGGCCTGCGCCAGTTCGCTGGCCATTTCGGCCTCGCGGTCTTGCAGGTAGGCGATCGCCTGGTCGCGTGCCGCCTCGGCCTCGTGCATGTCGTGCGCCATGCGGTCCAGTTCCGTCATGTCCGCCCGACTGACACGGGTGAGACGGTGCACCACCCAGCACGCGAACCACCCCAGAATGAACGCGGCGAAGAGGATCGACGCCGTGACGACGACGAATTCGGTGCGGTTCAAGCGTCCCCCTCTCGACCCGGCGCCGCCCTGACGCGACGGGATCCTGCAGCCGACGGCGTTCCACCGTCTGTCGCCCGCGGCGTCATCGCAGGGCCCTAGCCCTCGTCGGCGGCAGCCGGCGCCGCGCCATCGCCAGCCGCGCCGTCCGCCGACGCGCCATCGCCCTCGGTATCATTTGCGGTGGCGCCGTCTGCCGCCGTGCCGTCTGCCGCGGTGCCATCGCCCGCGGTATCATTTTCCGTCGAACCGTCGGCCGCCGTGCCATCTGCCGCCGCACTGTCTGCCGCCCTGTCGTCCGCCGCCGTGTCCCCGGCCGTCGCCGGGCCATTGTCCGATGCGTCGCCAGCACCGATACCCACCGCATCAGCGCCCGCATCGCCGTCATCGACGCCGGAACCGCTATCGGGCCGCTGCGTCCCGTCGTCCGCCTCGATCAAGCGGAACTCGATGCGCCGGTTCGCCTCGCGGCCGGCCTCGGTCGCGTTGTCGCCGATGGGGTCGGCTTCGCCATAGCCACGTGCGAACAGATCCGACACCGCGACGCGGCGCTCGCCCATCGCGGCCAGCACTGCGTCGGCGCGGCTCTGGCTCAATTCGCGGTTCATCACCTCGCGGCCCTGGCTGTCGGTGTAGCCCGCGATTTCCATGCGTGTGTCCTCGCAGGTGCGCAGCACGGCGGCGATGTCGTCGAGGATCGACCGCGCGTCGGCGTCGATCTCGCCCGACCCCGGCGCGAACACGATCTTGCGCGCCTCCAGCACTTCATTGACGCGGGCGACGCATTCCTCCGGCGTCGGCAGGCCCAGCACCGGATCCAGTCGCCTGTCATAGCGCACCGCAATATCGTAGGTGGCCTCGGTGCCCAGTTGCGCCGACAGGCGGCGGGCGATCTCGGCCCGCGCGTCGGGATTGCCGGTGGTGCCGGCAACCGCGATCGCATCCTGAGTCACGGTGACCGAACCGCTGGCCAGCAGCGCCAGCGCGTCCAGCCCCGCCAGGATGCGCGGCGACCAGCCGCCCGGCACGCCGTCGTCGAGCCGCAAACCGTCGGTCACCTGCTCGACGCCGAAAAGCGCGCGCGCGTAGTTGCCGACGACGGCGCGGGCTCGGCTGTCCGCCAGCCGGCCGCGGAGCTGCACGTCGCCCTCTGGGCTGCGGGTGGCGGCGAACGCGGGCGGGCCGGGGTCGGCGCGCGCGGGATCGTCCACCGCCGGCTCGGGCAGCACCGCGTCCAGCGAGAACGCGGCCGGGAGCGCCGCCTGAAGCGCGCCGGCATGCCGTTCGAACAGGCCGGGCGCCATGCCGCGCGGCGCGGCGAGCGTCACGTCGAGATCCGAGAATGTGACCGACCCGCGCCCCATCGCCGCGACCGCCTCGATTCCCGCGAGGGTGCCGGCGGTCCAGTCGGGCGTCGGCGCGCCGAGACCGACCGTGCAGGTGCCTTCCTCTGCGGCCATCCCGGCTGCCCGCGCCGCCGCCTCGATCCGCCGGGCATCGGGGGCCGACGTCGCCGCGCAGGCGTCGAAGCGGGCGCCGTCCGGGCCGATCAGGAATCGGGTGGTGAAGGGCGTGATCACCGGCCGCGGTGCGGAGATGTCGATCGCCACCTCGATCTCGTCCGGCGCGTCGTCGCGCAGGCCGTTCTCCAGTCGCAGCTTGTCGGCACGGCTGTCGGCCATCGACAGGATCGCGACCCGGTCCGCCGCGACAGACACCTTGGACCGGGGCAGCCGCGCCAGCGCGTCGAGCCCGTAGGCCACCGCCGTGGGCCACCCATCCGGTTGCGGGTAGGAGGCAACCTCGAGCAAGTCGGTGATCGGCGTGTCCATGGCCGTACGCGCGACCGCGTCCAGCAGGGCCTGACGGTTCGTCGCGGCGGGGATCAGCCCGATCAGCGAAATCCCGTCCTCGCCGCGCAGCATCTCGATAGAGAACCGCGGCGCTTCCACGGTTTCGGCCGCAGCGACGCGCATCCGGTCGATCACGCGGGCACTGTCCACCACGCCGCCCGCGACGCCGAGCGCGCGGAACCGCGCAGCCTCGTCCGGCGCGGTGCCGCGCATCTCCAGTTGCAGCCCGTCGGCCGAGACCTGCGCCCAGTCATCTTCGGCGGCCCCGAGCGCGGCCGTGACCTGCGTCACGCCGTGCCGCTCGATCGCGTCGACGGTCCACGCGGCGCCACCGACGGCCAGCGCGCCGGCCGTGGCGAACATGGCCAGCGTCACGAATTTGGCGCGCAGCGTCATGCGGTCTCCCGTATCATGGCGGCTTTGACGGCCGCCGGATCGGCCGGTCCATCGCGGCCGAACGGATACGCGCCCGACCCGCCCGCCGCAATCCCGCCGCGATCACAGCATCGCGGCGACGGCGAGAAACAGCGCAGCCAGCAGGCCTGCGTCGCGGTTGGCGCGGAACAGGCGCAGGCAGGTCGCCCCGTCGTCCGTGTCGAGCACGCTCAACTGCCACGACAGGTGCGCGTAGAACGCCAGCGCCCCGACGATGGCAACGACCCAGCCCACGATCGGCGGATGCGCAGCCGCGATGGCCAGCAGCATCGCCGCCAGCGCCAGGGCCGAGAAGCGTCCCAGCCACCGCTCGCTCCGCGGTCCGAACAGGCGCGCGGTGGACTTTACCCCGATCAGCGCGTCGTCGTCCGCGTCCTGATGGGCGTAGATCGTGTCATAGAACAGCGTCCACGCGATGCCCGCGAGATACAGCAGCAGCGGCGGCCACCACCAGGCGATGCTGCCGGCGTGCGCGGCCCAGGCGACCAGCACTCCCCAGTTGAAGGCGAGGCCCAGGAACGCCTGCGGCCACCAGGTGAACCGCTTGGCGAAGGGATAGACCGCGACCAGCGCCAGCGACGCGACCCCCAGCCAGATCGCCGTCCAGCCGAATGTCACCAGCACCGCCAGCCCCACGGCCGACTGCGCCGCGATCCAGATCAGCGCCGCGCGCACCGTCACCTCGCCCGCCGGGATCGGGCGCGACCGGGTGCGTGCCACACGACCGTCGATGTGGCGATCGGTAATGTCGTTCCAGGTGCAGCCCGCGCCGCGCATGACGACGGCGCCGATGGCGCAGCCGACCGCAATCCACGCGTCAAACCACGACACGGTGCCGGTGGCGAGGCAGGCCAGCGCCAGCCCCCACCAGCACGGGATCAGCAGCAGCCACGTCCCGATCGGTCGGTCTGCGCGGCTGAGCCGCAGGAACGGCCGCCACGCGTCCGGAGCCCGGGTATCGACCCAGTTGCCCTTGACCGCGTCGGCGACGTGGCCTTGTGTCGTGGCCTCTTGCGGCATGGCGGGGCGGATCCATGGGTGGAACGATCAGGCTCTGTGTAGATCACCCGCTGGGACCGGGGCAAACCGTTCCGCTGGATCAGGGGCAGGCGAACTATCTGTTCGCGGTGATGCGGCTGGACGTCGGCGCCGATCTGCGCGTCTTCAACGGCCGCGACGGCGAATGGCGGGCGGTGGTGCGCGAGGCGGGCAAGCGGCGCGGCCTGCTGGAGGCGGTGGAGGCGACGGCGCCGCTGCGGGTCCCGTCCGATCTGTGGCTGCTCTTCGCCCCGATCCGGAAGACCCGCACCGATTTCATCGTCGAGAAGGCGGTCGAGCTGGGCGCCGCCCGGATCTGCCCGGTCCAGACCGCGCATACCAACGCCGACCGCATCCGCCGCGATCGGCTGCAGGCCCACGCCGTCGAGGCGGCCGAGCAATGCGGCGCCATGGTCGTGCCCACGGTGACCGATCTCGCCCCGCTCGGCCGCGTGCTGGACGACTGGCCCGCCGACCGGCGATTGATGTTCTGCGACGAGGGGCTGGCCGGCACCGCCGCGGTCCTGACCGACCCCGCCGCGGCTCTTGACGCCGCTTCAACCGCGGATAGGGCCGCCGACCCCGCCGGCCCGTCCGCCGCACGGGTCGCGGTGCCCGGCCCGTGGGCGATCCTCGTCGGGCCCGAGGGCGGCTTCGCGCCCGAGGAACGCGCCCGGCTGTCGGCGCTGCCGCAGGCCCGCCCCGTCTCGCTCGGGCCGCGCATCCTGCGCGCCGACACCGCTGCCGTCGCGGCGCTGGTGCTGTGGCAGTTGACGATGGGCGACTGGCGGTGAGCCTCCGCCGCGCCACCGCCGCCGATCTGCCCGATCTGGAGCGGATGCTGCGGGCCCGGATCGATACGTCGATGTTTCCGCTCGCCAATCTGCGCGACCACGGGCTGGATGGCGACGCGCCCAACGGCACGCGGTTCTGGCTGCTGGCGGGCGGTGCCGTCGGCCTGACGACCCGGGGAATGCTGCTGCCGCAGGCGCCGGATGCCGGGCCGGAGGCGTGGGCCGCGCTGGCGCATGTGCTGCGGGGCGAACGCGTCACCGGCGCCATCGGACCCGCGGCGCAGGTCCGTGCCTGTTGCGCCGCGCTGGGCCTGCCCGGCGCGACTGCCACCGTGGACAGGGACGAGCCGGCCTACGCACTGGATCTCGTCGATCTGGCGATGCCCGAGCGTGCGGGGTTCGCGTTGGCGCCCATCGGCCTCGGCATCCGCGAGACCGCGGTCGCCTGGCGGCTTGCCTTCGACCTCGAGGTGCTGGGCACGGATGCGGCGCTGGCCCCGGCGCGGGCGGCGGCAGATATCGAGGCGTGTATCGCTCGCGGCAGCCACCGCGTGCTGCTTCGGGACGGCGCGCCGGTTGCGATGACCGGCTTCAACGCGGCGTTGCCCGGGATCGTGCAGGTCGGTGGCGTCTACGTCCCGCCCGATTTGCGCCGCCGCGGTCATGCCCGGCGCGCCGTCGCCCTGCATCTGGCCGAGGCGCGCGCGACTGGCGTCACCCGCGCCGTCCTCTTCACCGCCAGCGACGCCGCCGCACGCGCATACACCGCCATCGGCTTTCGCCCTAGCGGGACGATGGCGCTGGTCGTCCTGGACCGGGGCGGCTGAGGTGGCGTTCCTGCGGCCCGCGGCCAGGGCGGCCGTGCTGCGCTGGCGCGAGGCGCTGGTCGGCGCGGGCGTGGTAGCCGTGGGCCTGTGGTTCGTCGCCGCGGGCGGCCTGCTGTTCTGGATCGGCTGGATCGTCGCGGCGGCGGGCGGCGCGCTGACCGCGGCGGGCGTGCAGCGCGGCCGGTTCCGGCAGGGCGGCGACGGCGCCGGCGTCGTGCGCGTGGTCGAGGGGCAGCTGGCCTATTTCGGCCCCGAGGACGGCGGCACGATGGCCGTTGCCGAGATCGAATGGCTGGCGCAGGCGGGCGGTGCCTGGGTCCTGCGCGACGCCTCCGGCACGACCCTGCGCATCCCGGTAAATGCGCTCGGGGCCGACGCGCTGTTCGATGTGTTCGCGGCGATCCCCGGCGTCGGCCGCGTCCCGCAGCCCGATGGCAGCCCGGATCGCATCATCTGGCGGCGCGGGGCCGGGGACGGGGCCGGGGCGGGGCGGCTGGGGCGTCATTGACACCGCCCGGCGGACCGCTCACGACACCCCGGCCAAACGC
>PPFU01010818.1_pt1 | contig 14927 bp, 13 predicted proteins | sample 1535991 | NCBI WGS metagenome assembly PPFU01 (sample SAMN04901290, study PRJNA319586) | Hypolithon metagenome, whole genome shotgun sequencing project. | isolation source: Antarctic Hypolithon | place: Antarctica: Miers Valley | collected 2014
CATAGGCCGAGATCGTAGACCTCATCCCCCCCCGCCTCTTCCAGATCACACCGGATCGCCGCCGGAAGAGAGAGGTAACGCCCGTCGACAACGTCGTTCCCAAACTCTTTAGCAAACTTCGCCGCAAGCTCTTCGGAGACTTCATAGCAGCACCCCCGAATGCACGGCCCTATATAAGCCCGCACCGGCTCATCACCCATGCCCCGAACCGCCTTACCCGATATCCCCGAAAGAGTGCCCCGCCAGCCCGAGTGGACCATGCCGACCTCGTTCTCCGCCACCATGGCGACCGGAACGCAGTCCGCAACGGCCACGACCAACGATATCCCTCTCTCGCTAGTTACCAGGGCATCGGCCTCTCCGGCGAGTCCGGGTTTATCTACCCGTAAAATCCTATCCCCGGCGACCTGACGTACCCAGGCTGTTTTGAGACCATCCATGGCGTTTCCTATCCGGGATAGGTTTTCCTTTACAGCTTCGCGGCTGTCTCCAACCCCAACTGATACGTTCAGGCTGTCGTATGGCGGCTGCGAGACGCCACCCAAACGGGTAAAGAATTGGATCCGCGCTTTTTCGGGTTCGGGGTCCGGCGAGATATAAACGGCGCCCCCGGTTGGATCCTCTAGGGAACCGGAGGCGGTGTGTTTGGTCCATGACGCGCTTCGTTGCACGCCTCTATTCTAACGCGGTTGGCTGGATCGGTTAGCGACGCCTGAGGAATGCCGGGATGTCGAGCACATCGTCGCCCTCTTGCGGAGGCGTCGATGGCGACGGCGACGAGACTTCATCGTCGAGATCTAGCGCCGAAGGACGCTCAGCGCGACGCTGGTTGACCAGACGCTGATCGAAACCGGTCGCGATTACCGTAACCGTTACCCGGTCTCCGTAAGACTCGTCCACCACGGAACCAAATATAAGGTTCGCCTCCTGGTGGGCGGCGTCGTGAACGATCTCCGCCGCCTCGTTCACCTCAAAGAGTCCGAGGTCTATGCCACCGGTAATGTTGAGGATTATACCGGTCGCGCCCTCGATGCTCGCTTCGAGTAGCGGACTCGATATGGCGGCCTTCGCGGCCTCGGGCGCACGGTTCTCGCTATTAGAGTTGCCGATTCCCATGAGCGCCGAACCGGAGTCCTGCATAATCGTCCGCACGTCCGCGAAGTCGAGGTTTATAAGGCCCGGCACCGTGATGAGATCCGTAATGCCCTGAACGCCTTTTCTCAACACGTCGTCGGCCATCTTGAAAGCGTCCATCATCGTGGTCCGCTTCTCCGCGACGTCTAGGAGCCGGTCGTTCGGGATGGTGATGAGCGCATCCACGTTCTCTTTGAGCTTCTTGATTCCCTCTTCGGCGTAGGTCGAGCGACGGCGTCCCTCGAAAGCGAACGGCTTCGTAACGACCCCAACAGTAAGCGCCCCGGACTCGCGGGCTATCTTGGCGACGACTGGCGCCGCACCGGTGCCCGTACCGCCACCCTTGCCGGCGGTCACGAAGACCATGTCCGCGCCGCGGAGAGAATCCTCGATCTCAGCCTTATTCTCTTCGGCGGCGTCCATACCGATCTTCGGGTCGGCGCCGGCGCCAAGGCCGCGCGTTACCTTCTCCCCGATATGGATCTTCTGATCCGCATCACACATCTGAAGCGCCTGGGCATCCGTGTTGACCGCGATAAACTCGACGCCCTGTAGACCCGAGTTGATCATGCGGTCCACGGCGTTGGTCCCACCGCCGCCTATGCCGACAACTTTTATAACCGCCAAGTAGTTAGTGCCCGCGTCCAACATACCGTTCCAACCCTCCATCACCGTGCTACATAAACGCTGTCGGGCTTAGCCAACCCCGAACCAGCTCTTGACTGCCGACACTATGCTACCAAAACTGCTGGCACGTGCACCTTTACCTTGAGGTTTACGTTTACTCGTTGAAGATGGAAAGTGAAGTAAACCTAAAGCCGTTGAGTACTGAGGCTTTTGAAGAGCTTTAATGTTGCCTTTCACGCGTTGGGGTGCGGCGGTGCGGGCCGGCACGCTCAAAACGTCTTCACAGAGGTCCGTCATGCCGTCGAGGAGAGAGCCTCCACCGGTCATTACCGCGTCGCCGGAGAGTTGTCGCAGGCCATTTTTTTCGAGTGAATCCCGGACGTAGTCGAAGATTTCATTCGCCCTGTATTCGAGGATCTGGCTTAGAAAGTGTGCATTGTAGTGACGACCGTGCAGCTCTACGGCGGCGACGGAGTCCACAATGCGCGACAGGACCGTGCCGTAACGCACCTTCAAGTTCTCTGCGGACTCATAAGGAACCTTGAAACCGTAGGCAACATCGGAGGTAAAGCTTTCTCCCCCGATCGGAATGACATCCGTATGAACGAGAGACCCCCGTAGAAAAACGGCCAGGTCGGTCGTCCCCCCGCCAATATCTATGAGCGTAACCCCGGCGTCCCGATCCTCCGCCCTCAGGCAGGCCTCCGCAGAGGCCAACGGCTCTAAGACAACCCGGGAGACCCGCATCCCGCAGTCCTCGACTGCGTACAGGAGGTTCTGGATGCTGGAGATGGCGCCGCCCACGACATGGGCCCTCATCGTTACCTTGCGGGCCGCGAGCCCTATGGGCTGGTGTACGCCTTCAGAGCCGTCCAGGACGTAACCTCGGGGAACTACGTGAATTACCTGCTCGTCCTCCCCCACGCTAACCTGCCGGGCTTCTTGCTCCAGCTTTCCCAAGAACCTTTCGTTGACGGTGAGATTCCGGCTGCGGTTTAGAAGGGTTATCTCAGTATTGAATGAAGAGATGTGGCTCCCGGCGATCCCCACGACCACGGGTTCCTGACCCATCCCACAAGCGTCTATGGCCTCGGCCACCGAGTCTGCCGCGGCTTCGCGGTCAACTACCACGCCACGCTTCAAACCATAGCTTGGCGCCTCTCCCATGGAGAGTACCTCGACCGAGCCTCGCTGAGGGTCCACGCGACCTGTCAGGGCGACGATTTTGGTCGTCCCAACGTCGATAGCGTGGACTAGAGATTGCGCCACAGAACCTCCGCTACCCGGACGCTTCTCCGCCGGCCCGGCCTTCTACAATGATCCTCTCCGGAGAACGCAGGTCAAAACTCGATACTTGCGGGTTGTCGGACATAAGTTTCGGCAACGCATCGGCCTGTGCGGGACGGATCCCCTCTGCGAAAACTATCTTTCGACCGTCTACCGTTGCTTCAACCCCGTAAGGCCCAACTCCAACGATAGAGTCGACCGCAACACCATTATCTTCAAGAGTTCTACCCGCGCTCAAGATTTCCTCCAGCCGTTTCGGATCCAACGGCACACTCTCCATACCAATACCTCCGAGACTAGGGATCTCTACCCCGCCCGATGAGTAAACGACTTTGCGGCCTTCCAACTCGCCACTCACGAAAGGCCGTCTTTCCTTAACCTCTACTGTAACTATACCCGAAGACCAATCCTTGTTCACATCCACACCTTTGACCCAAGGGTTAGACTTCAACCGGTTTTCGAGCAGCTCTGCATTGAGGGTTATGAGGCTAGTATGGCCCGGGATGGCCTGCCATACCTCGGATTTTGGGACCATTCGGGCGCCTTCTACATCTATACCGGAGACCGGGTAGATCAGATACGAGCCGATGTAGACCACGATGGCGGTTAGCGTGGCGACGGCTAAGGATAAGGAGATAGGCCGGAGAAACTGCATCAAGCCTTCAAAAGCTCCAGAAGCTCATCGCCCACCTGCGATATATCCCCTGCACCCATGGTCAATATGGTGTCGTTCGGGTTTGAGATGGTCCCAAGTATTCGGGGGATGTCCCGCTGCTCCGGTATGTAATAAACATCGAGATGATCCAGGGTTTCACATATGGCATCGACGATCAGCTTTCCGTTAACGCCCGGCTGGGGCATTTCACCGGCACCGTAGACGTCGGTGATGAGGACTGCGTCGGCGGCCGAAAAGGCAGCCCCGAATTCATGATAGAGCCTGCGGGTACGCGAGTAACGGTGCGGCTGAAAAACTGCTATCACCCGTCCAGCCGAAGTGTCCCGGGCGGCATCGAGTGTGGCGGATAGTTCTGTTGGGTGGTGGGCGTAGTCGTCCAGTACCCGGATGCCGGATCCCTCACCCTTCAGTTGGAAACGGCGCCGGACCCCGCCGAAGTTTTCCAGAGAGCACGCGGCTTCGTATGCGTCGTGGCCGAGCCAGCGGGCTACACCAGCGGCGGCCAAAGAGTTCAGTACGTTGTGTCTACCGTAAACGCACAGGCTCACCACCCCGCGCTCGGTTTCATTCTCAAACAGCGTGTATGAGTTTGGAGAGAGGACCTCCGCCCGGAGGTCGCCGCCGGAGATCCCGTACGTCGTAGACGCGCAGGGGGCTTCTTCGGCGAGGCGCACGCAGTGAAGGTCATCGGAGCAGGTAACCAGGTGCCCATCTTCCGGCAGGGCGCCGACGAAAGCAGAAAAAACTCCGATCACATCTTCGAGCGACGAGTAGAAGTCCGGGTGATCAAACTCGACGTTTGTAACGACAGCGGACTGGGGCTTTAGATACAGCAGCGAGCGGTCGCTCTCGTCAGCCTCGGCCACGACCAATTCCGGATCGCCGAACGCAACGTTGCTGCCGATATCGTTTAGCTCTCCGCCAACCAGGGCTGTCGGATCGTCGCCCAGGGCTTTCAGTACGTACGCCGTCATGCTCGTCGTCGTCGTTTTGCCGTGGGTGCCGGCAACGGCCACGCTCCGGTTTCCCTGGAGTATCGTGGCCAGGGCCGCGGCCCGCGGTATCACCGGGATGGAGCGACGGTAGGCTTCTAAGAGCTCCGGGTTTGTTGGCGGTATGGCGGTTGAGATCACCACTTGTTCCGCATCACCGACTTGCCCTGGAGCGTGCCCGATGTGTACTTCGATGCCTTGTTCGTCTAGTCGCCTGGTGTACGGCGACTCCTTCAAGTCCGACCCGGTAACGGTATTGCCCCGGCGTTCGAACACCTCAGCGATGCTGCTCATACCCGCCCCACCGATGCCTATCATGTGGATCTTCAATTTTTTTGCTCCTTCACTGATGTGGCGACGGCCAGCAGCCTATCTGCTACTAAATCCGCCGCGTCGGGGGTGGCGAGCCCGCGCATTTTGCCCGCGAGTTCTTTGCGCCTATCTTCGTTTTCGAGAAGGTCCTCAACCCTACTACGCAAGGTTTCGTACGTTACTTCGGAGTCCGCCAAAAACTCAGCGGCGCCCTTACCGGTGAAGTAGAGCGCGTTGTGGAGTTGGTGGTCTCCGGCGGCGTAGGGGTAGGGAATGAGGATCGAAGCCCGGCCGGTTGCGGCGGTATCGAAGAGAGAACCGGCGCCGGAGCGTATCACGACCACCTCGGCGGCCGCGAGATAGTCCCAGATCTCCTCGGCATATTCGAGGATTATGTGCCGGGGGTTCTCGGTCGAGAGTTGGGGGAAATCCCTGCGACCGGCGATCTGGACCACCGTGTAGGGCGTCTCATCATGGAAAGCCTTGGCTGCGGCCAGGTTGATCTTGAGCGCCCCGCCACTGCCACCGAAGATCAAGACCACCGGCGGTTCGAGTCCCAAACGCTCCAGCGCCTCCTCCCTCGAAGCACGGGAAAATTTCTCGCGTGTCGGCATACCAACCCACACCGCGTCCTTTAGTTTCTCTTCCGCGAGAGGAAAGGTCGTCATTACCTCTCCGGTGAATCGGCTGGAGAACTGGTTGACGATACCGGGCACGGAATTCTGTTCGTGAAGGAACGTTGGAATTTTCATGGTGCGCGCCGCCAGAACAGCCGGTGCGCTGGCGTATCCGCCGACCCCGAGAACCGCCGATGGACGAAACTCTCTTATGATCCGTCGGCACCTGAATATCGCCCGCAAGAGAAGAAGCCCGGCCCTGAGACGGGCCAGCGGATTCCCCGCAAGGCTTTTGAGGGGCAAGGAGTGGAGCTTGTAGCCGGCTTCGGGCACGAGATCCGCCTCGATCCCCGATGATGAGCCTACGAACTCCACTGTGGCGCCTTTCCGACTCAAGCTATCCGCCACGCACAGCGCGGGAATTGCGTGTCCCCCGGTTCCACCGCCGGCGATCAAGACTCGCACTTGCGGTGTTTGATCTCGATTTTGACCCGGGTTTTCTGCGGTTTCGGGGTTTAATCTCTCTGACTCGTTCACTGTCCTCCGAAATTCGGTGAAGGATGCCGACGGCAGCGAAGCTGACCATCAGGCTGGATCCTCCGTAGCTGATAAAGGGCAACGTCATTCCGGCCAATGGCAGTATATTCATGGCGGCCCCGATGTTGAAGATCGCCTGTGTGGCGAGCATCGTGGTTAGGCCCGCCGCCATGCATCGGGCCATTATCGAAGGCGCCGCCAGGGCAATCTTGAAACCCGTAACCGCGATGAAGCAGAACGCCCCGATAACCAAGGCCATCCCGAAAAGTCCGAGTTCCTCACCTATTAGGGCGAAGATCATATCCGTTTGAACCTCCGGTATGGTGCCGCCTTCCGCGCCGGCCCCGGCTCCGGCTCCGAAGAAGCTTCCGCTCCTTATGGCGACGAGCGACTGAACTATCTGGTAACCAGAGCCTTCGGATGTGGACCAGGGGTCGAGGAACGTCAAGAGTCGTTCTCGCCGATATGGTTCGAGCAACATCACCCCAACCAAACCAACCACGGCCACAACGCTCGCGAGCAAAAGATCCCAAGTGCGCGCCTCCGAGGCCCATAGAACCCCGGCTACTCCCGCCAGCAAAATAATTGCCGTCCCAAAGTCCGGCTCCAGGAGGACCAATCCAAACAGCAGCCCGATTCCGACAAGCGGGCCGAGCGGCATTACCGATCCTGGTCGGTACCCGGCGACGGCGGTGCTCAAGACCACGATGGCGGCGATCTTCGCGAACTCCGCGGGTTGAAGGCTTATAACGCCGAGATCGAACCACCGCCGTGAACCGCCGGCCTCCATGCCTATTCCGGGGATCAGCACGAGTACGAGACTCACGAGCACCGCTACATAAAGCACCGGCGCGAACCTTCGCCACGACGTGTACCTTATGCGCCGCGCCACCATGAACGCCAAAATCCCTAATACTAGGTGCCCGGAGCGTAGCAACAGATAGTGGGTACCGAACTCTCGGTATGTCGCCGAATACACCATGACGAGCCCCAGCAACGAGAGAGCCAAAACCACGAGGACAAGGTTGTTCCGCGACGTCATGGCCGCCCTCCGGCCACCTTCTGTGCCTCCGCGCCTTGCTTGGCGGGTTTGGCCTCCCGCACAAGGCGGGCGAATGACTCACCACGTTCCGCGTAACCGGAGAACTGATCGAAGCTCGCGCAGCCAGGCGATAAGAGAACTACGTCACCCGGCATGGAGACATCTTCGGCGAACGAAACCGCCTCCGCCAAATCCGAAACCGAATGCACGATAGCGCCACATCCCGCGCCTCTGAGATATTCTGCGATATTGTACCGGGCCGCCCCCTGGCAGATCACCGCCCGGCACTTCTCCATATGAGGCAGTATCTCGACGAACTCCGTGTCTTTCTTGGATCCACCAAGAATTAAAACTACCGGCACGCTGAAACTTTGAAGAGCGGCGGCGGTGGCGGCCGGATTCGTCGCCTTGGAATCGTCCACGTACAGTACACCTCCAAGCTCGGCCACAACATCCATACGATGCGGCTTGAGCTTGTAACCCGAAAGGCTCTCCCGGATCTTCTCTGGCGAAATCCCTATTCGGAGCGCCATCACGGCCGCGAAGAGTGCATTCTCGTGGTTGTGCGTCCCCGCAAAACCAAGTTCCTCTACGGACATCAAACGTTCGCCCTGTACAAAAAGATTATCATCCCGGATCCCAGTACCCTCGGCCCCCACTACTACGGACTGCGCCACAAGTTTCGGGGCGACGTCTAGTCCTATCGGGTCTGCGGCGCTGACGAGGGCGAGGTCTTCCGGCCCTTGGCCCGCGAAGATTTGCAACTTATCCTCGATGTACTCTTCCATCGAAGCGTGCCAGTTGAGGTGGTCCGGTCGGACATTGAGCATGGCCGAGGTATCGAAGCCTCCTTCGTCCATATAGTGAAGCTGGAAGGAGGATATCTCCAGAACAAGCAAACCGGCTTCCCGGACCTCGTCGAGACATCCTGTAAGGGCCCGCCAGGAGTTACCCGCCACGGCATGAGGCACTTGGGCGGCGGACAGCACATGACGCAACATGTCCACCACGGTGGTCTTACCGTTCGTACCGGTTACGGCTACTACTTTCACGGCTTCACCGAGCAGTTCGAGACCGAGAGCGACCTCGGAGATCACCGGTATACCTCGGGCTTCGGCTGCCGCGAGCACACTCTCATGTGGCGGTATTCCCGGGCTCGCAACCAACCGGCCCACACTTTCTAATACCTCGGTACCGGCGCTTAGATGCCCTTCGACATTCAGTTCCGCAAGGGCGTTGCGGAGGGCTTCCGTATCGCCGGAATCAGCCAGGATTACGTCTTCGCCCAACTGGATCAAAGCCTTGGCGGCGGAGATCCCAGACTCTCCGAGTCCGTATACGAGTGTTTTCACCGGTTCCTCACAGCCTGTTGTTGTAAAGGAAGAAGTAGTAGAGAACGAAACCGAGCGAGGAACACACGGCCTGGAAGATCCAGAACCTCACCACTATCTTGTTCTCGGCCCACCCGGATAACTCGAAGTGGTGGTGTATTGGCGCCATCTTGAAAATACGCCGTCCGGTGAGCTTGAAGAACCCATACTGGACGATCACGGAGAGTGTCTCCAACACGAATAAACCCCCGATAATCGGCAGCAGCATCTCGGTTTTCGTCAGGATAGCCGCGGACGCCAAAACGCCCCCGATAGCCAGCGAACCGGTATCGCCCATAAATACGTCCGCCGGATGCGCGTTATACCAGAGGAACCCGATTATCGCACCAACCATCGCCCCGCAGATGATCGCCAGATCGTACTGCCTCTCAAGGAAGGCTATGGCCGTGTACGACAGCAGGGCGATGCTCCCCGCGCCGGCCGCGAGACCATCCAGGCCGTCCGTGAGATTCACCGCGTTGGTGGCCCCGACTATAACGAGCAACATCAAAACGCTAAAGAGCGCCACCCCGATAATTCCGGGCCCGAGCGCCAGGTTCCGATCCCAACCCGGAATCACCACGTTCTGAGTAACCCCCACATAACGCAACGCCAGAATGTCCGCCATCACCACCGCGAGCGTCAGCAGCAAGAACTTGTAGCGAACGCTCAAACCCTCGGAGCGCCGTTTGGATATCTTCTGCCAGTCGTCGTATAACCCGATCCCCGCAACCGCCGAAACCAGGATCAAAGTGGTGAAAGTAGCCCCGTTCGGGCGCGATACCACAAGAAGCGCCGCCAGCAGTCCGGCCAGCATTAAAACCCCGCCCATCGTTGGCGTGCCGGCTTTTACGAGATGCGTCTGCGGTCCCTCCTCGCGAACGAACTGCCCGAACTTCCGTGCCTGGAGGTACTCTATAAACTTCGACCCAAGAGCCACGGTTACGAGAAACGCTATACCTGCACCTAATATAACGCTAAACAAGCGTCAACCTCTCTCTTAACTTCCGCGTTAGAGAGTCTAATCCTACACCCCGAGATCCCTTGACGACCACGTATTCGCCGCCCGTCAGGCGTTCTTGTAGCCCATCGGCCGCGGAATCGGCGTCCTCGTAGAAGATTGTCGGGCCCGAGAACGTCTCTGCGTACCAGCGGGCTTCATCACCCACGCAGACCAGCAGACTCGCTCCAACCTCCTCGGCGATTTCGCCGGCTTCGTGATGATAGGCACGCATACCCGGCCCAAGTTCGAACATCCCTCCTAGTACGGCCACAAGATCCCGGCCCTGGGTCTTTGCCTGCTCGGCGCCGTAACGCAGGACGGCGGACATTGCGGCAGGCGAGGCATTGTAAGAGTCGTCATAGACTACTATGTCGTCCTTCAGCCGATAGACCTCCCCGCGAAGACCCGTTCTCCTCAGACGTGAGAGGCCTGCGACACAATCTTCGGGTCCAAACCCCAGGGCGATGGCGCCTCCGCAGGCGGCCAACAGTGGCTCTATGAGGTGGGTGCCGAAAACCGGGGTAAGAACCTCGGACTCGTCTCCCCCGGCGTGCAACACGAAGCGCAACCCCTCTTCGAGCTCCTCCGCATCCGAAGCCCAAAGTGCCGCTCCGAAGTCTTCGATAGGCGCGAAGGGGATCCGGAGCTTCAGGTCCCTGCCGTATCCCGTGGCGGACTGCGAAACATTGACGGGTGAGACCAACGCTCCGTCTTCCGGTAGGGACGACGCCAACTCGCCCTTCGCGGCGGCGATATTTTCCAGGCTACCGAACGAGTCGAGGTGTACGGGAGACACTGCCGTAAGAACCCCGATCTCCGGCGGCGCGATGGAACAGAGGTGGGCTACGTCTCCGGGGTGGGTCGCGCCCATCTCCAGGACCAGAAACTCGGCCCTTCCTCCGGCCGAGAGAACCGTCAGAGGAAGTCCGATCTCGTTGTTGAAGTTTCCCTCGGTGGCGCAAACTTTCTTCCCCGCAAACCGTAGGATCGTCGCGAGCGCGTCTTTGGTCGTGGTCTTGCCGACGCTCCCCGTGATACCGACGATGATTGGTTTCGTGGCGTCTTCTCGCGAGAGAGTCCAGCGAGCGAGTTTTTGCAGGGCTTCGAGTGGGTCCCGGACCACAAGCGTCGGGACCGCGAGAGGCCGATCCGCGACCGTCGCCACCGCCCCATTACGAAAGGCATCGGACGCGAACTCGGCTCCATCCGTGGTTCCACGAAGGGCAAAGAAGATGTCCCCCTCGCGAACCGCCCGCGAATCAACCGCGGCGCCACGTACGAGATCGTCCAAAGAAGGTTGACCGTGGACTTCGGCCCCCACAGCGCGGGCGACATCCTGAAGTTGGGTAGGCTTCACCGAACTCCCACCTCGTCCGACACGTTTTCGGTGTTTGGGTTATCCGGCGGGACGTTGAAGTACCCGAGCGTAAACTCCAAAACTTCCTTAGCCGCCGGGGCGGCTACGACCTCACCCCAGAAGGTAGTCTGCGGCTCATCGGCGATTATTAGCGTGATGTATTCGGGATCCGAAGCCGGCGCAAAACCTACGAAGGAAGAGATGTGCCGGTAAGCGTAAGCCCCAGTTTCAGGGTCCACTTTCTGGGAGGTGCCAGTCTTACCACCCACGGTGTAACCGGGTATCTGGGCCAGGTGGCCCGACCCTTCATCGACCACATTTTTCAACATCCCGCGTACTATATCCGAGGTCTCGCGGCTTATCACCCGGGGGCCGGGTTCAGGTTGTTTGTCCTGTTGGATGACGTGCGGGGTAACTTTCGTGCCGCCGTTTATAAGCGAGGCGTAGCCCGTAACGAGTTGGAGCGGAGTAGAGGTGATCCCCTGCCCAACCGGTATATTACCGATAGAGGATCCACTCCAGTCCGCGTAGGCGGGCACCAGGCCCGGGTCCTCGCCCCAGAGGTCTATTCCTGTAGGCTCACCGAAACCGAAACGTCGAATGTATTGCTCCAGGCTCTCGCCACCGAGTTGCTGGGCGACCTGGATCATCCCGACGTTGCTAGATTTTTCGAGGATGGTCTTAGGGTCCATTATCTCTGTTTCGTGTGGCTCGGAGTCATTTATCACCCGGTCCGCGACCTGTATGTGATCCGGGATGGTGAAGGTGCTGTTCGGCGTGATGGCGTTCTCCTCCAAGGCTGCAGCCATGGTGAATGGCTTGAAGGTGGAGCCGGGTTCGTACGGATCGGTCAGTACCCGGTTACGCTGGGTCTCGGGCGTCGCCTCGTTGAAGCTATTGTTGTCATAGCCCGGATTGTTAGCGAGTGCGACGATCGCACCATCCTCGACCCGCATCACGAGGCCCATCGTACTGTTTGGCCGATGCTCCTCCATAACGTTCTGAAGCTGACCTTCGAGCTCCTGCTGCACGGCGGCGTCAATGGTCAGGGATACATTTTCTCCACTAGCCAGGTCTTCGTCGTAACGGGCCTCTACTCCGCCGAATGGACTTCCGTAGTCGCCCATATACCCGACCAGTTGGCTTGCGAGTGAACCGTCAGGATAAACTCGTTCGGCCGTAGATGAGAGGTCTATACCGTTGATGCCGAGGCTTTCTATCTCCTGTGCGGCCTGAGGATTTACCGTATCCACGATGCTGTATCCGCCCAGGTTGCCTTTTGAGTCGTGTTCAGTGATCTCCGCTTTTATCTCCTCCGGGCTTTGTCCGGTAATTGGTGTGATCACACCCGACAGAGCCTTCGCCACCTCCTCCGAATCTTCTATCAAATACGGAGTCGCTATAACACGGTACTCATCCAGACTCGTCGCGAGCTTACGATCGTCCGAAGTAAGTATGTCGCCCCGGCCGACCGCCGCCACGGGGGCCTCCTGGTTTTGCTCCGCCGCTAAAGCCTGGTGAACACCACCTTCCATCACGCTCAGTTGAGCGGCCCGTCCGGTCAAAAGGATGCCGATGAGAAGAACTAGCGCGACCACGAGCCGAACCCGCCGACGTCCGCTAGTGGGCGGTGCGCCAGAGCCCGAGGATGTCCTGCGGGTCTTACGCCGGGGCCTACCGTTCTTCGGCATGCTGACTACGCGCCCGGATTCATGGCCACCAGAGGGACGGGCGCTTCTTCTATTCCGGGAGGCGCGGCCGGGCTCGCTTCCACGAGCCCTACCTCCCGTTCTTTTGCGCCGCTTCTCCCCCATTCCGTACTCCATCCTCCCTGTTGTTCTCGTATAAATTCAAGTTTGCGCTACTCGGCTCTTTCATTCCGATAGCGCGTGCCTCCGCCCGTATTCGCCCCGGCGCGGATAACTCCGAGACTTGTACATCCAGAGTCTCCTTCACCGCCGAAGCCCGGGCGTTCTGCTCTTCGAGCATCGCGACCCGATCCCCGAGATTCGCCGACACCGTGTGCAAATAGACGCTCCCCAGCATCAAAAGCACCGGTACTACCACCAACATTGCGAAGCGTCTGCGATTAGCGGCCGCCCTTTTCCAGTGATCCGGCCTCGCTTTCTTGCCCACTCCGCGGCGATTCGGCTTCTGTAGAGGAGTTGCCGGCCAAGCCTGGTGTCGCTGCGGTGCGGCCATCAGGCACCCTCCACTTCATCCAGCGGCTCGCCGGTCCTGAAAGCGACCCGAAGACGGGCAGAAGAACTGCGCGGGTTCGCTTCGATCTCTCGCGCCGAAGGAGTCTTGACGGGTCCTTTTCGGAAAATTGAGCGCGCGTCGCAGACACAAACCGGCAGCTCAGGTGGGCAAACGCAACGGCCGACACGGCCGGCTATGAAACGCTTTACCAGCCGGTCTTCGCCGGACTGGAAGGTGATCGCCACGAGTCTCCCGCCCTCGACAAGAAGTCTCTCCGACGCTTCGAGCGCCCGCTGCAATCCACCCAACTCATCGTTGACCCGTACCCGGATCGCCTGGAATACCCTTTTCGCAGGGTGACCGCCTCTCTCAGCCCAGCCCACGGCTGCCCTCACGGCCTCGGTGAGGTCCAGGGTCGTAACCATCGGCCTGCGGTCAACGATCTCACGCGCCACCCGACGGGCCTCGCCGCACGGTACGTCCCCATACACGGTCAACACCCTCGAAAGCTCGCCCATCTCCACCGTGTTTAGAAACTCGGACGCCAGAATACCGCTGGAGGTATCCATCCTCATATCCAGCGGCCCTTCCTGCACGTAGCTAAAACCACGCTCCGGGACGTCTATTTGGTAACTAGAGAGGCCGAGGTCGAAGAGTATCGCATCGGCCTTGATTCCCTCTTCAACCAGCTTCCCGAGAACTTCGTCGTAAGCACCCGCCACAAAGTTAAAGCGGCGGTCCCGGAGGAGCGCCGCCCGGTCTACCGCTTGCGGGTCCCGATCTATTCCGATCAGCCGACCGTCGGGCCAGAGTTTCTCGAGGATGAGTCGCGAATGCCCACCGCCGCCGAATGTGGCGTCAACGACGGTACTGACGCCCGAAAGCGCGAGAGCCTCTACAGCTTCCTCCAGCATCACCGGACGATGTTCCATAGCCATCAAGCTCCGAGGTCCCGCCCAGCGAATTCTTCGACGATATCCACGAACGACTCATCGGCTCCTTCCAGATACCGGTTCCACTCCCCGGTGTCCCAGATCTCAAGCCGATCATCCACGCCGGTCAACGTAACCTCGCGATTCAGTCCAGCGTACTGTGCCAACTTCGTTGGGATCAAGACACGCCCCTGACGGTCCAAAGCAGCCTCGAAGGCCATGGAGAAGAACATCCGTGAGAGCTGCCGACCCTTCGATGAGAGATCCGCGTTGGCCTTGATGTTGGACTTGAAAACCGCCCACTCTTCCGGTGGAAAGGCGAACAAACACCGATCCACCCCTTTGGTCACTACGATGCCGCCATCGAAATAGGTCCTCAGACGGGAGGGGAGGGTCAACCGGCCTTTCTCATCAAGCGTATGCTCATATTCGCCTAGAAGAGCCAGGGTCTCGTCCTCCCACTACGCTCCATTTTGACCCACAACTAACGAGAGTCTTGCACACACCTATACTTTTGGCAATCCGAAGACAAATTTCATCCACCAGACGGCCAGAAATCGGGGTTTTTGCCTTTCCATCCCTCCCCCCAAGGGATATGAGCCCCAAAGAAACAAGCTTTCATGAGGTATTTACTGCAACTTTGAGGGTGTCGCCAGCCTGCTATCAAGAACAACATGTAGGTATGTCGGTCTTTTTCACACTACATGTTGTGGGCTTTACAGGATTTACTTGGGATTTGAACCTGGAGGCGAAAGAGTAGCTTGTGGGCCCACCAGGACTCGAACCTGGGACCGTCCGATTATGAGTCGGATGCTCTAACCAACTGAGCTATGGGCCCG
>PPFU01019417.1_pt1 | contig 14927 bp, 14 predicted proteins | sample 1535991 | NCBI WGS metagenome assembly PPFU01 (sample SAMN04901290, study PRJNA319586) | Hypolithon metagenome, whole genome shotgun sequencing project. | isolation source: Antarctic Hypolithon | place: Antarctica: Miers Valley | collected 2014
AAAGGACGGCTCGCACTAAAACTAATGCGACTATTGATGTGTTTTAGATATGTTTGCTAGCTTAACAAAACTTAGTTCCTTTGAATGACTTTTTAGAAAAAGCCGGATATTGAGTGTCTTAGCTTGTTATAGGAAGGGGAGAATTGGCTTAACCGCTCGCCTAAGCTGTAACAAATAGATCAGATAGCGGAGGTCGTCGCTAACTAGGTTGCCGCCTGCAGGAGCAGCGAGTTCGGCTTGTAGCTGAGCATAGTCGGCTGCGCTGAGCGGCTCCCCAGTCAGAGGCGATCGCGCCTCGGTAATAATCTCCGTCCGCAAAATTTCTTCCGGTATCTCTGGCGGCAGCTCGGCAGTTACTTCTGTAGCCTCAGCACCCTCAGCACCCTCAGCACCCTCAGCCGCACTAGCAGCCTGCACTACTACTACTATTAGCAGAAGCACTACGCCCACGCATCTACCACACAGATGATCTACCCTGGCGATCATAAGTTTCTTTCTCACAGCCCCTGAAGACAGCTACTATAGTGTCCCACAAGATACCGGCAGAGCTTGCAAGTAGCCTAAGGTTTGTGGCATACGATGTACCTGGATTACTAACTAAGAAAGCACTATGAGAAAGCTGGTAGAGAAGAAGGGCTTTGGGACAATGTTGCATCCTGTTACTAGAAGCCTGCTGGCAGCAGCCGTACTGACTGGGGTAGCAGGCATTGCTCACAAGGCCGCATTTGCTCAAGCGCTGCTGCAACAGCAGGGCACCCTCGCCCCCATGCAAGACGCCTACGCCTTCGAAGGCGAGTCGGGACAGGTGATGACCATCGAGCTAAAGAGCGAAGAATTCGACACCCTGCTAGTACTCAAAGGCCCAGACGGCGAAGTCATTACCTCTAACGACGATTACGGCGGTACGCTCAACTCCACCATCGTATTAGAGCTACCGGCCTCGGGTGAATATAGCGCGATCGCCAGCTCATTTGCCGGCGACGGCGGCAACTACCAAATCGAAGTCCGCCCCGCCAGCGAATACGAACAGGTTTTCAGCCGCGCCTACGATCTCTCCCTCTCCGAAAACTACGCCGACTCCATCGAAGCCTACACAGCCGCCATCGAGCTAAACGACACCGATCCAGGCGCTTACTTAGGCCGCGCTGAAGCCGTCATCGGCCAGACCTACCTAACGGCGGACACCGACACCACCAGCCCTGAAGAACTCCCTAAAGACGTGATTGATAAGGTCGTTGCCGACTTCCTCAAGGCTGCTGATTTGCTAGAGCAACAGGGCCAAACCGGCCCCGCAGAATCCTTGCGTGAGCAGGCCCAGTACTTCTTAGGCGAGTCCCCAACCGCAGCGCCAACACCCGCCCCCTCAACGCCAATACCTGTAGAGCCAGACGGCGGCATCGGGGATGGCGCTACACCACCGACCCCATTAGAGCCAGCAGCACCGGCCCCGACCGAATAACCCAACCGAACAATAGCCAAATAATAGAAGCTCTGCGTTTGCTAAAATATCGAAGCAAAACCTCAAAAATAGCTAGCCTGTACCCATCTTACAGGCTAGCTATTTTTTTGTAAAAAGACCCCTTTAACCTCGCTCAAGTCGCTAATCTGCGAGCGATGCCCGCACTTAGAACATACTGTGCTGGGCCCTTCTCCGACTCCCGGATCACCCACCGGAGGCGTAAACCAGTCGATATAAACCCGTTGACACTGCGAGCATTTCACCATGATGTTCTTAGGAGGCGTTGTCATAAGCTAGCAGCCTTCGTATCATCGCTCTCGGGATCACCCATCTCAGGAATGTCCGTTCTAATGCTTAGCTGCACCACGTTGAAGATGCCGACGCCCGCCTCTAACGTGACTCTTTCAGCATTCATACCTCGCTCTCGGACGCGATCGCCGGCTACTTCTATAATGTCTAGTGCCTGATCTACCGCCGCCTTAATCGCCTCTTCGGTCACCTCTTCCGTCTTCTGCTGAGGAATCAAGTTAGCCGCACCCTTTGTCACCTGCTTACCCGCTTTCTCAATCGCGTTATTCACCTTGCCCACAATCTTTTTTCCGCCTTCCTGTAAATCGGCATAAACCTGCTGCGGCTCTTTATCTTTCAATGCTCTGGGCTCCTAATCATTCGTCCTAATCAATCAAACACATACCCACCACCGGCGCATCATGCGAAAGAGACACCTTACAGGCCTATATCGATAGACCCTAACTACCGCGCTGCTCGAAATTTCTTCAGCACCCGCCCATCCAAAACAGCGAGCCCAGTCAAAATAAGGCTCATGCCAACAACAGAGGCCGCGTCTAAACGCTCACCCAACAACGCCGCGCCCAGTATTAACGTGCTCAACGGCACCAAAAACGAAACCAGAGAAGTATTGACGACCCCAGCCTGTGCCAGCAGCCGGTAGTAAATCAGGTAGGCACTCGCCGTAGAAAACAATCCTAAGCACACAACTGCCACCGCCGCAGGCCAGCTCCATGCCATTATCAGAGGCTGGTCGGACGTGAGGGCGATCGCACCTGTCAGCCCCACCATCATCAGCGCCCCCATCGTCACCGTCATCGTCGAAAGCAGCTCAGACGGAATCGCCTTGAACCGCCCGCCGACAAACCCCGCCACCGCGTAAGACAGCGCCGCCGCTAAAATAGCCAGTTCCCCCAGCCCCTTTAAGTCAAAACCGCGCAAAACCTCCGGGCCAACCAGCACCACCACCCCGGCAAACCCCAGCATCACCCCCAAACTCCGCAGCAGCGACAGCCGCTCGCTCAGCCAAAAAACAGCAAGCACCACCGTAAACAAAGGCGCAGCCGCAATCAAAATAGACGCCAGACTTGCGCTGATATGCTGTTGCCCCCACACTACAAAGCCAAAAGGCAACAGATTATTTAGCAGGCTCAGCCCGCCACACTTCAGCCATAAAGAAAGGGGCGCTGTTTGCAGCATCCCCCGGATCTTTGGCTGACACCACAGCACGCCGTTGAGCACCACAGCCGCTACCCCCATCCGGCCCATCACAATCAGCAAAGGAGAAAATGTCGGCAGCGCCACCTCCATAAAAATAAAAGCGCTGCCCCATAAGCAAGACAGCAGGCAAATCCACAGCCACTGACGTGATGACATTACTCGGCCACTTCGTGACCGGTTGCCGTAATAGCCTGTCTTACAGACGACTCAGACAAACTATCCGAATCCACTTCAACCGTTTTATTCGCAATATCCACTTTCACGCTTGCATCCGAATCGTGAACCTTAATTTCCTTCGTGATCGTATCGCCGCAGCCTTCACACTTAATCGAAGGCACTTTCAAAGTCATGCTCATAAAGCAATTTCTCCTAAATTTTTATTCGTTCTTGATCCTACTAGCTGGATGGATGGTTTTATGCCTCTACCCAGCGCACTCCACTTTCTTCCGACTATGGGCAGGTCTTTGACCTATCTGTAGAAAGAGATTTTAAAGAGAAGCTCAAAACGATTAGAGTCTCCTAAAGCTTGCCAACAAACCGCCCAGGACTCAGCATTCTCTGCGGATCGAATTTTTGCTTAATATCGCCCATAACGCTCAAAGCATTACCGCTGTGGCCCCATACGTCTATCGCCTGTTTGACAGCCTTAGACGCTTGCAACAAAGTGAGGAAGCCCGCGTTTTTTTGACAGTGCGATCGCAGCGCCTCCACCCCATTCACCACACTCTCTAACGATCCACCAGACGATTCACCAGACGATTCACCAGAGGGCTCAAACTGTATCCACCCCAGCCCACTGCTGCCATACAGCCTCACCTCGGCCCCCGGCATCACCTGATCCGCCAGCTCTATCAGCCAGGGAATCCCACTTGGCCTGAGCCCCACCTTACACAGCACCGTATCAGACCTGATGGCCTGACGCGATCGCCCCCAAAAATCTTCATCCTCTGGCCCATCTAGCTGCTCACAACGCATCCCATGCGTCACCGCAATCTTTCTCAGCCGCGCCGCCTGCTCCTCTACCCCATCCTCAATCCCCTGAAAGCGAGCCACTAAACCACGCCCCCACGCCCCCATGCCCAACCTTTCCATCAAAGATCCAGAAACCACATCCAACCCCACCGGCGTCAGCCCCGACAGCCTCACCTCCGCCGTCGCCGCCTCAATCGCCCGCGAATCACCTGCCAAAACCAGCGACCGAGAACAAGCCTGCATCGGATACAGCCGAAACGTCAGCTCACTCAAAATCCCCAGGCTGCCATAGCTTCCCGTCATCAGCTTCATCAGGTCATAGCCCGCCACATTCTTCACCACGCGCCCGCCCGCCCGCGCCAGCTCACCATCGTAGCGAGCAAACTGCATCCCAATCAGCATATCCCGCAGCCCGCCATAGCGCTGCCTCAGCGACCCCGTATCCGCCGTGGCCACCACCCCGCCCACCGTCGCCTGCCCCTCAAACGCCGGATCAATCGCCAAAAACTGTCGCTGCTCAGCCAAAATTCGCTGCAAGTCAGCCACCTTCAGCCCCGGCTCCACCGTCACCGTAAAGTCGCCCACCGCATGTTCTACCACCCGATTCATCCGAGCTGTACTCACCACCAGATCGATGCCTTCGGCCAGCCCGCCCCAGCCCAGCTTGCTACCCTGACCCATCGGCAGCACGCGCCAGTTTTGAGTAGACACGATCGCCATCACCTTCCCCAGCTCAGCCCCTGTACCCGGCAAAGCAACACAGGCCGGTGGCTCAGAAGCGATCGCGCCCATAATCGACTGCTGCCAATCGGGCGCGATCGCATCCCAAAGCTCCACACCATCTCCACCGAGAACACCAGACAGCCGCGCCGCGATCTCACTCATACCTACATCCGTCCCACTACATCGGCAACCCGTCTACATCGGCAACCCATCCACATCGGCAACCCGTAAGATGGGCACACCCCAAAACACACCCTAATCAATCCCAATGGCCACCGGCCCAGATCCACCAATTCCCGGCCCATCCTCCCGCACCTTGCGAAAATTACTATATATCTGATCGCGCCACAGCCAAAAAGCACCAAACGCCGGATCATCCACCAGCCCAGGCACCCCCTTATTGCAAATACCCGGCGGCAGATCCACATAAATCTCCGACGGAAACTTCAGATACATCGAAAGGCCCGCCACTGCAAAATCAGCCAGCGTCGGCTCATCCCCGCACAGGAAAGGCTGATCCTCCAAAATCAGACAAACCGCCTCCAGATCCCGACGCAGAATCTCCATTGATGACTTAATCGCATCTGCCCCCAAACCAACGCCCGTGCCCAGCAAATTCAGCACATCACCCGGCACCGCGCTCACCACATTTTTCACCAGATCAGGCGTAGAAATAGGCAGCAGCGCCGTCCGAAAATTCGGATGCTGATTAAACGCGCCAATCATCGCCTTCCGAGCATTCGGGCCAATCGACTCATCCGCCCACGCCTCCATCATCAGGCACAGTCCCCTTTGCTTGCGATCCACTGGAATCAAAGGGCGCTCAGGATATTTGCTGTCTAGGTAGCGGGCGATCGCGCTCGAATCTGGCACGATTTCATCACCATCTTTCAGCACCGGCACCTGCCGCTGACCCGACAACCTATAGAGATCTATCTGGCCTAGCCCTGGGGTAACTTCAATAGTCTTATACGGCAATTGCTTGTAATCCAACACCAGCCTTATCTTTTCGCTGTAGTGAGACGCCTCAAACTGATAAAGCTCTAACATCCGAAATTCTTCCTTTTTGATAATACTTGGCCGGTTGTTCCGTAAAAATAGCAGGTGCCATAGCTCTTTTTTAACAAGGGATTCCCCGTGTTTACAGAAGAAGCTAGCCGACCCAATTTTTGACAGCCTCCCTACCCTGACACCTCATCTATCGAATAAGCATCTACCTAACGCACGAACATTTCATTTGCAGATTCTTCGATACACTTTGTAGAAGCTTAATGAACTTTAGTTAACCCTTTACAACATTAAGTAAATAAGCGCAGTGATTCGGCAACGTAGCGGACAGCCTCCTCTCCCTCCTCGCCGAACGGCCCACATCAGCAGCCAACTGCCCAAAGACTGCTCACCAAGACTCACCGAAGAGGTTCTATGCAAATTACCAACAGCCCCCGTCAGACTAAAAAACTGGCCCAGCGATTCCTACTAGGTATCGTAGCCAGCAGTGCGGGTGCCTTTATCGCGCTTCCCGGTACAGCCATGCCCGAGGCTAGCGAAACGATGACGGAAGCGACCGAAGTCCCTGTCGAAGCCATTGAGACGCTTCCTGATGAAGCCATCGTTGAGCCCACCGCAGCAGAAACTTTGCCCGTCACTGAAGCCGATGAGCCAATCGCTGATCCGGTTGCTGAAACCGAGATGCTAGAAGAAACGCCTGTCGTTGAAGCAGACGAGGCAACTGAAGAAGAGCCGGCGGCTGACACTGAAACATCAGAAGAAGAGCCGGTTGCTGAGGAGCCCGTCACAGAAACTGAGGCTGCTGATGGTGGAATTAACACCGAGGACTACACAATCACTGAGCTCACTGGCAACAGCGACTCCTTTGATGTGTTGACCGCTGCTTTAGAAGCTGCCGACCTCACCGAAGAACTCAGCAGCGAGGGCCCTTTCACCATTTTCGCGCCCACTGATGAAGCCTTTGAAGCCTTGCCCGAAGGCTTTGTCGATCAGCTCATGCTACCTGAGAATAAGGCTGTACTCAGGCAGATTTTGACCTATCACGTTGTTCCCGGTGAAGTGCTCTCTACTGATTTAGAAACCGGCAGCCTCGCTACCGTAGAAGGCGAAGACATTGAGGTCGCAGTCAATGATGCGATCACGACCATCAACAGCGCCAACGTGATCTTCCCTGACGTGGTAGCCAGCAACGGCGTTATTCACGTTATTGACAGCGTGATTGTGCCCCCCGAGCCTGAAGCCGATGCTGATACCAACAGCTCAACAGCAGCTCAGTAACTCTGATCAGTCCAAAGTGCAACAGTATTAAACGCTTGTGTAGATCTCATCTCATACTTTGTCTTGTGCAACGCTCCCTCGGTGATGGAATCGAGGGAGTTTTTTTACTCTATTTTTATCATTGCGTAGGCTCAGCCGCTGGCGATGTCTTGATCACGACTTCGTCAAACCCGGCGCTTTTCAATAGCTGAGTCACCACTAGCTCAGCCCGGTCATTCGCCTGACCCAAAATATTCTGCTCAAAAGCAGCCCGCTCGATTTTTGCCAGCGCTTCCTTCTGAGCCATTTCCTGTAATTCTGGCGCTCTGTCAGGCCCGAGATTAAAAAAGCCTCGGCTGTAGTCGTACACTTCCGAGCGAGCCATGTCTAATTTGGTATCTAAAATCTTTGGCGGCGGCAGCGTCAGCGTTACCCGACGGCCCGTTTCAGTATCAGAGGTCGTCACATCGTTAGTCGATAGCTCTTCTAAGTCCACGCCGGCTCTAACTTCACCGTAGGCTACGTAGAGCAAATTCGTTTTGCCGATGGTGTAGTCGCCTAGCTTGCGATCGCTCTCGGCAGGCACCACCGCCTCCATCGTAAACACCGCCGTCGTCAGCTCACTCACATTGCGCACCTGAGCGACCACCACCGTGCGCACATCCACCTTTTCCTCAGGTGGCTGAAGCGTAAAAGCCGTTTTCACCCCTTCCATAAACTGGCTGCCCGAGCGAATGAAGGCCAATCCTGCCAAACTAGCGAGCATGACTGCGCCGCCTGTGGTTGCGATCGCCAGCAGCTTAAGCACCCCCATCCCACGCGACTTCTTACTTTTGCGATAGCGATCCTGCCGGGTCGGCACCACCTTATAACGATTGGGATCAGTCAGTCGGGACTTCATATCAGGCACTCAGGCAACATGTACATTCTAAGAGAACCCATCCCAACAAACCATAGCGTTACGAACAATCCTTATGAACTATAGCAATCAGCACGCCAAAGCTGTCGCGCACGGAGGATATAAATCCCTACACATACGACAGCTTTAAGGCTTAAACCAATCGCTCGTTGCCACAGTATCTGCAATAACCTGCGCCTTCGTATATGTAAACAAACGTTGAAGATTCGCTACTGGTGACGAATCCGCTCATACACTTCTACGTACTGATCTCCTGGATGCTTCCACGAATAGTCATACGCCATCCCCTGTTTTGCTAGCTGAGTGAATAGCTTTGGCTCATTGCTATACAGATCCAGCGCTCTCCCTAACGCAGACTCCAACGCCACCCGATCATTCTGAAAGAATACAAATCCATTACGCTCTTCTTTGGCATGAGCACTGTCATAATCCCAGTCAAAAATAGTGTTAACCAGGCCACCAACGCCTCTTACTACCGGTACCGTGCCGTACTTTAGGCCAATAATTTGGGTGAGCCCGCACGGTTCGTAATTGCTAGGCACCACTATGATGTCTGCCGCTGCGTAGATCAGATGAGCCAGCGTTTCATCAAAGCCAATTTCTAAATGAGAGTCAGGATTGTTGTTTAAAAAGCTTTTCTCATGCCAGAACCAGTCATTAATGCCCGACTCCGACGCCGTACCTAACGTTACAAGCTGCACCTCGCGTTCAAGGCTGTAGTAAAGCGCGTGATGAACCTGATGCATTCCCTTCTGTTGATCTAACCGACCGATAAATGCCACCAGCGGCTTATCACTTTCTCTGAGCAACAGTCTTTCTCTCAGCGCTTTTTTATTAATAACTTTGTTCTCAAAATCATCCACTGAAAAGTTCATGGGAATGTGACTATCGGCTTCCGGGCTCCAGATACTATAGTCAATTCCGTTCAGAATTCCTGAAAACTTCGACTGATGAGCATCCAGCGTAGGCTGCAATCCGCAGCCCACATCCGTAAAGCGGGCTTCCCAGGCGTGATGAGGAGACACTGTATTCACATAGTTGGCGTATACGATCCCTCCTTTCATAAAGTTGATGGCAAAGGGACTACTGTGATCTAGCAGTCGATCCGGCGTGAAATAGTATTCTGCTCGGTTCAATCCGGTCGCTGTCAGCACCTCTGTTCCCCAGGTGCCCTGATGCTTAAAGTTATGAATGGAGTAACAAACTCGCTGATTCTCCATGCCGTAATACTGGTACATTTCAAACAGCATCACCGGTATTAGCCCCGTTTGCCAGTCATGACAGTGAATCACATCCGGGCGTTTGTTGCTTTTTAGCAAAAACTCCAACGCCGCCTTGCTAAAAAAAGCAAAGCGCATTTGGTCGTCCCATTCGCCGTAAACCTGGCCCCGATTAAAGTAGCTGTCGCCCGAATGCGGATTGATAAAAAAGCACAGCAGGCCATGCACCCAGCCGCACTCTACGGTGCAGCGAATCGCGCCGCCAAACCAAGGTACCTGCAAGTCTTGGTAGGCTACGTGCAGGTCATAGATATGACCATACTTCATGCAATCGTACTTGGGGAGCACTAGCTCTACAGCGTGCCCCCTGGTGGTTAGCTCGCGGCTAAGGCCATACACCACATCACCCAGGCCACCTGCTTTGATGGCAGGCGCGCATTCCGAGGCAATTTGCACGATATACATGGCGACATTCCCCAATTATCTTTTCACAAGAGTTTATATTTATAGCCTTATTCAATCAGAAATAGGCGGGCACTTCACAGCAAAGGCGCAGGCACATCCATCAGATAAACTTAGAAGGATTAGGCCAGATGCTTCAACTTACTTATTACAGATTTTGTTTCTTCAGATATATATAGAAGTATAGAGATGTGGTGGGGTTTTTGGAATTGTGGGCGGTGCCCACCCTACGCACTTTTTGGTAAATCTTTCAGGAACCGCTCGATGATTGCAACTGCTCCCGCCCGCCAAACTCCTAATCCCCCTATCTCCCCATCCGGTTTGCCTAATATTTGTGGACAGGAAGCTGCTATTGCCGCGATCGCCAACCACAACAAGCCCATCTTCCTCCCTACTACCAACCTCCGCATCCAGGACATCACCGCCGGATTCGCCTGCGCCCTGCACATGCACCAGCCCACCATCCCCGCTGGGCCAGGAGGCGCGCCCATCAGCAACCTTCAGCACATGTTTGAGCACCCCAACGACGGCGACAACCACAACGCCTCCGTATTCGCGTGGTGCTACAGGCGTATGGGCGAGTGGATTCCTGAACTCGTAGCCAAAGGCGAGAACCCACGCATCATGCTCGACTACTCCGGCAACCTATTTTGGGCCTTCACCCAAATGAACCGCGACGACATTTTGGGCGATCTCAAGCGTCTGTGCGAGCCCCAATACCAGCCCTACGTAGAATGGCTGGGCACCATGTGGAGCCACGCGGTCGTACCTTCTACCCCCATTCCTGATATTAAGCTGCATATTCAAGCCTGGCAGCATCACTTCGCCGCCCTTTTTGGCTACGAAGCGCTAGCCAGAGTTAAAGGCTTCTCACCTCCTGAGATGCATCTGCCTAACAACCCCGATACGCTATTTGAGTACATCAAAGCCCTCAAAGAATGCGGCTATCGCTGGCTGCTGGTACAGGAGCACTCCGTAGAACGCTTAGACGGCAGCGGCCTGCATCAGGACGACAAATACATTCCTAACCGCCTCGTCGCCCGCAACTCCCACGGTGAAACCATTAGCATTACCGCCTTAATTAAAACTCAGGGCTCAGACACCAAGCTCGTCGCCCAAATGCAGCCCTACCACGAGGCCAAAAGCCGAGGACGTCAGCAAATCGGCGAGGTGTTAGTTCCCGGCTGCGTCTCCCAAATTGCCGATGGTGAAAACGGCGGCGTGATGATGAATGAGTACGGTCGTGACTTCGTGCCGTTTTGGGCGGGCATTAAGGATAATGGTCGGTCCAGTGAACAAGGTAGAGAAGGCGTTGTTGGGCTGAATGGCACTGAGTATATAGAGCTGATTGAAGCGGCTGGGGTGAATCCTGACGATTATCCAACCTGTCAGGCGATTAGCCAGCATAAGATTTGGCAGCGGGTTGATCCGGATAGTGCTACACCGGAGGCTGTGAGTGCGGCGATCGCGCACCTCACTAAAACCGACCATCAGTTCCACATGGACGGCGCTTCCTGGACAGATGACTTGAGCTGGGTGAAGGGCTATGAGAATGTGCTAGAGCCCATGAATCAGCTCAGCGCCCGCTTTCATGCCAAGTACGATCCGCAAATTCAAGCCGATCCGAGCGTCACACAGCGTTCTGACTATCAGGAGGCGTTGCTTTATTTACTGTTAGTAGAAACAAGCTGCTTCCGCTATTGGGGACAGGGCATCTGGACTGACTACGCGCAGGCGTTATATCGCCGAGGGGAAGCGCTGTACCAATGAAAGGACGACGACTCATTGTGACGACTCATTGTGACGACTCATTGTGACGACCCATTGTGACGACCCATTCTCACCCGCGGGCTTTGCGCCTACTCCCTCGCAGGAGGGAGTAGCAAGCACATCTCTACTTCCTCTGCTTCTTCGTCCGCTCAACTGCCTTTAGCATGTGATAGGTAATCAGGAGCTGCGTTAGCGCCAGCGGATAGCTTTGAAGCGTTTCACCCGTGGTGCCCACGACCTTGCCCACATCCTGATTGCCGCCCAGGCTACAAAACTGCCCTAAATAGGGCACTTCGGTGCAAAGGATTTTTTCTAGCTGCTGCACCTGCTCCTCGGTCGCATGGCCATCTACGCACAGCATATCCACCGGCTTGCCCATATCGCGGTCAAGGATCAGGCGAATGGCATCTCCTAAGTCATTGCCTTGATCGTCCAGAATGTGCGTGAAGTCGGGATGGGGAAGCGTAGGCCGTAGCACGAGCTGCACATCTAGTAAAAGATCGTTGCTATCTTCATTGTCTCCGTTAGGGGGAACAAACGAGACAATCACATCCGACCACTGGCGCTGAGGGCGAATAAAATTCTCTGAGTCGGGCTCGCGTTTGCGCAAGGCATCTCTCACCTGCTCCTCGGTATAGCCGCGCTTGCGAGTGTCACGCTTAATTTTCCACTTGGCGCGTAATTCCTCCGGTGGGGCCAAATACACCTTCACATCGTAGGCATCGCGGGCAACCTTGGTCGAATAGCCCAGCAGCCCTTCTACGATTACGAACTTTTTCGGCTGGATGTATTCAGGCGCATCGAACCCACCGGTAGTGTGGTTATAAATCGGCTTAAGAATGGACTTGCCGTTTCTTAAGTCCTGCAAGTGCTGCTCAATAATGTCGATGTAGTTACATTTGGGATCGAGGGCCGAAATGCCCATTTCAGCGCGCTGTTTGCGGTCGTAGCGGTGGTAGTCGTCTGTGCAAATGGCTACAACGTTGCCTTCACCTAGCACCTGAGCGATGCCACGGGTTAAGGTCGTTTTTCCAGCAGCGCTATCGCCTACAATGCCAACGATGATCGGACGTTCAGCCATAGTTCCTCCTAATATCTCTTGCGAGAGCTTTGTTTCTCTTAACACAACTCCAATTCTAGGGATCAACGGTCATTGACTCAAGCGGTAGCCATGCACTCTGCGGCAGGTCGTTATATAAATCGTTAGAAAATGCTATGCCTACAAATACCTGAGTGTGCAAATAGGTAGAGTCAGCCGTCAGCCGTCCATCAAAGGATGGGCTCACTCTACAGCAGGTTGTTCTCTTTTACCGTGAGCCGAGTGCCTATCGGTAGATAGCTCGTCTCGGAACCGCGCTTTTGCCGACTCAAACGCCTCAGCCATCACCTGCTGAATTTTCTCAGGGTCGGGCTTTTTGCCCCCCATCAAATCGCCGAAGTATGCGCAAGCGCCTTCACCTAGCGCCCAAGTGTAGCCTGCCGCCCATGACGCTGCTACGACGCTGCCAAAACCAGGGATAAACTTCACCAGCTCGCGGCCAATCGCCTGTGCAAAGAATCCGCCGGCGATCGCACTCACGACCCCACCCGCCTGCGAAGGCGTCAGCCGCTGCCCATATAGCTGCCCTAACACCCCCACCATCGAAACCTGTAGCGCTGTAAGCACCGGCATGGTCGCAAAGGGCAATGGCACCGCCGCCAGGGTCGCCGCGATGACGGCAAAGGCGGAAATATAGCGCCTGCCCACGTCCCGATACAGGTTACCAAGCTGGTCGCTAGCGATCGCCTGATCGTCTATTAGCTGATAAATCGCATTAGATTCTGCCTCGGGCAGCAGCTCTGCTAGCGCATCTCGCAGCGCATCTTGCCCATAAAACACGGGGTCGAAGCCGTCTTCTTCAAGCGTAAAATCTAGCAGCACCGCCCGGTCAAAACAGCCCTCAAAAGCTTCCTGCAAGGCCTCAAACGCTCGCGTGAGTTCTACTTGCTCAGGCGGATAGTCAGGGTGGTTGTCATACTCAGGCGGATAAATTTCGTGAAGGCAGGTCACGGCGAGCAGGCAGGGCACATGGGGATAGCTTTTTTTGAGTTGCGATACGATTTGCCGTAGCTGATCGACCGCAAAGTCCGTAATTTTTACTGTCAAAATCAAAATTCGAGCGCATTTGCTCTCCTGCTTCAGCTCGTCGCTCAGCTCCTGTACAATCCCTGCGGTTTCTTGACCGATATCGCCTAGCCCTACCGTGTCGGTAAAAATCAGCAGTGGCAGATCTTCCGAGGGGTATGCATAGCGCTCCGTACTTTGCGTATGCGGCCGAAATCCCTGCCCCACAATCTCAGCAGATACCCCTGTAAGCCCACGCACTATGGAGCTTTTGCCCGCCTGTGGTTTGCCGATTAATAACGCCTCGGTTGTCGGCAGTTCGGCGCGCACCTGCTGTAAAATATCGGCGATTTTGCGATCGCTAACGCTAAACGACGTCAAAATATTTTGCACATTAGCGTAGGCCTTACCCGGCGTGATGGTGCTTGTGGGCAACCATTTAGTCACTTGACTGGCTACTTTATTGGCCACTTTATTGGCAATGGGTAAGCTAGCAATTTTCGCTTGAGCCTCCTCCCAAAAGCCAACCGAAAGATTCATAGAGCGATCAATCATGCCACGCCATCTAGAGCGATCGGTCTGGGGCTGATCGCTCTGGGGCTGATCGGTCTGGGGCTGATCGGTCTGCGGCTGGTCGTTCTGCGATAGAGCAGCTTGCAATAAATCGAGGCGTGTTGCCAGCTCTTCAGACAGCTCTTCAGACGAAGCAGCTTCTAGGGAATTGCTGGCGGGAGTCTCTGGATGGTCACCCATATTTTTAGCCCGTTTTCTTAGCCCGGCTTCGAATCCGGTTGTGCCTTAAGCCTCTTTATTTTAGACGACTAACCCTGTTCAGAAGCGTCAAATTAGGTGAGTGTGCCTCTGTATAAGGCAATCCATAGTAGGATTCTTAGGCTCAGCAAAACATTCAGCGCATTAATCTCATGGCAGACGGCATCTGGACGCTGCTGAGCTGGATATTGTCTGCAATTGGCCTGCATGGAGCCGGCCTGTCTCGCCGCTGATAGATCTACGCACGATATAACAACTCTCATAAGTCTCAAGTTTACAAAAACTTTAATATCGATCTTGAAAACAACCTCCGCTGTTACATGAAAGCAAGAAGTTGACCGATAACGGCTATACAAAAAGCTCAAAGGCCCAGCCCAAGGTCGCTGTATTAGTATCAACTGACCCTGTTTCCTTGTTTTCTTTCTGCGTACATTCATTTACGTATGTGCTGAACCTTTTCGTCTCAGAGGCTGCAGGTAGCAGCGGTTGATGATAGCTTTCAGGCCATTCAGGCAATCTTGAGTGCAGCAACAGCTACGAGTGGTCAAAAAGTTGTTCTAAGTCAGAACGATAGGCTGTTGTTTCTGCTGTTTTTTTGATTGAGCTATTTATTGTTAAAGAGAGCTTTTGCTATGTCTTTCGCTTCTAAATTTCGTACTTGTGTAGGCACTGCGGACTGGGTGTCGGGCGCATCCAGATGATGTGGGAGGGTTGCGCAAAAGAAAGAAGGGATGAGATCATAGACCTCGTCCC
>PPFU01018269.1_pt1 | contig 14926 bp, 10 predicted proteins | sample 1535991 | NCBI WGS metagenome assembly PPFU01 (sample SAMN04901290, study PRJNA319586) | Hypolithon metagenome, whole genome shotgun sequencing project. | isolation source: Antarctic Hypolithon | place: Antarctica: Miers Valley | collected 2014
GCTTCTTCGACTGGCGCGACCAGCCCGCGGTTCGCTAGCCGATCGGCCGGCGGGGGCTTGGCGACGCCCCACGCGACATCAGGTCCAGTAGAGAAGTCGCGCCGCGGGAAGGTGCGTCGCGACCGACCGCTCTAGCGAGGTCCGCATCTCGCGCATGAGATCGCGCGGATAGACGAATTTCACGCCGCCGAACTTGTTCCGCTTCGGCGTGCGCACCGCCTCGTCCATCTCCAGGTCCGACTTCGGATACCAGCCGGTCAGCACGTCGCGCGAGCCCGCGGTGAACCGGTGGGTGATCAGCTCGACCGTCAGGTCGGCGCCGTCCGGCAGCGCGACGGCGGCATCGGCAAACAGCCCGTCGTAAGCGGCGGCCCAGCCGTCCACGGGCATGATCGGCGCCACGGTCAGGCCAACGGGGTAGCCCGCGCGCGCCATCCGGCCCATCGCGTGCAGTCGCGCCTCCAGCGGCGCGGTCCCACCCTCGAACCGGCGCGTGATGTGCGGCACGTTCACCGAGAATCGCACCCGTGTCCGTCCGCCATGCGCGATATCCAATAGCGGCCCCACCTCGGCATATTTCGTCGTCCACCGCAGTTGCACCGCCGCGTCCCAGGCACCGAAATGCGCGATGACGGCCGACAGCGCCCCCGAGACCGGCTCCAGTGCCAGCGGGTCGGTGTAGCACGACGCCTCGAACGTCGTGCCCTCGCCGGCCCGGGCGGGGTCGTCCGAGGTGACGTGCCCTTCGCCAACCAGCGGCGGCAGGGCGCCCAGGATCTCCGGCAGGTTCGCGAACAGCCGCGTGACCGGCGGCCCCGCCAGCGATCCGGCCAGATAGCAATACTGGCAATGCGCGGGGCAACCGGTGGCGATGTCGAATCGCCAGTCGGCCGAGGGCGGGATCGGCTGCGGCCGGCGCGCCGATGGCGGCGCGACCACCACCGCGAGGGTCGACTTGGCGCGGCGATAGACCTCGGCGTCGGTCCCCTCGCCCATCCCCGTCACGCGGTCGCCCGACAGCTCCGTCACCTCGGCGCCCAGACCGGCCGCCCGCTCCGCCACCTCGCGCGCCAGCGGCCAGTCGCGCGCCGATCGCGTGATCAGCACCCGTCGCGGCCGCCAGATCCGCTGCGGTGCGGACGGCAAGGCCGCGTCCAGCGCCGCCGGGTCGCGGCGCGGCGCGGCGGCATGGGTAGGCGCCAGGTGGGCCTGCACGGGTCCGTTCATGCGGCGACAACGCCCCGCCCGCCCGATCGGCGCCGCGACAGGGTGCCACGCCCGGCCGGCCTGAACGCGCCGCCACGCCGTCGCGCACGCGGACCCCTCGTCTCCTCACTTGTCGAAACACGCGTGTGGATGGGTGCGGCGACGCGCGAAGCCCCCCGCCCGGACGAGGCACCGGGACAGGCTGTCGCGCCCGGCTGAACCGGCTCACGCTGCGACCCAGACTCGCGCCCCCGAACCCTTCGTCCCCGCATTTCGTCGACACACCCACGCGCATGGGCGCAGCGCCGCGCGAAGCCCCCCGCCGGCACAAGACACGCGGACAGGGTGTCGCGACCGCGACCGCCCCCTCATCTTGTCGAGAAATACTCTGGGGAGGCGCGCAGCGACGGGGCGAAGCCCCGCTTCCTCCCGGCGGCACCGCCGGGCGCCTTCAGTCCGGCAGCACCTTGCCGGGGTTCATGATGCCCTGCGGGTCCAGCGCCGCCTTGATCTGGCGCATCACCTTCAGCGCGACCGGGTCCTTGCGCCGCGCCATCGACGCCAGCTTGCCGAGGCCCACGCCATGCTCCGCCGAAAAGCTGCCGCCGAGGTCCTGCACCACCGCCTCGATCCGCTCCGTGATCGCGTCGGCCAGCGCCGGGTCGGCGCGGCTGGGATAGATCGTCAGGTGCACGTTGCCGTCGCCCAGATGCGACACCGGCAGCGTATCCGCGGCGGGGTCGAGCGCCTGCAGCGCCGCCAGCGCCCGGTCCATGAACGCGGCGACGCGGTCCAGCGGCACCGCCACGTCGGTCGCGATCATCGGGTGGCGGTGCATGGTCAGCTCGCCCGCCAGTTCGCGCCGGGCCCACATCTCGCGCCGCTGCGCCTCGGTGCGGGCGACGACGGCGTCCAGCACGCGGCCGTCCGCGATCATCCCGGCCAGCACCTCCTCCAGATGGCTCGCCACCGGGATCGCGCCCTCGGCGTCCGGCGTCGCGTCGCGCGGCGCCGTTGCCCCGATCTCGACCATCACATTGATGTCGTGTCGCGCGGCGAAAGGGGCGCGGGCGGCGGGATCGTGCGCCAGATGCGCGGCGATGTAGCTGGCCGGCATCCATTCGAACGCCTCCACCGCCCCCGCCGTCGCGTCCTGCAGGGTGTTCAGCAGCGCCAGCGCGTCTGACAGCGCCGGCAGCGCGACCATCGCGGTGGCGTAGGCGCGAGGCTTCGTCGCCAGCTTCAGCACCGCCGCGGTGACGATGCCCAGCGTTCCCTCCGCCCCGATGAAAAGGTCGCGCAGGTCGTAGCCGGAATTGTCCTTCAGAAGCGCACTCATCAGGTCCAGGACGTCGCCGGACGGCAGCACCACCTCGATCCCCAGGCACAGCGCCCGCGCATTGCCGTAGCGCAGCACGTTCGAGCCGCCGGCATTGGTACCCAAAACCCCTCCGATCCGGCACGAGCCCTGGGCCCCGAAGGTCAGCGGGAATACCAGCCCCTGCGCATCCGCCGCCTCGCGCAGCTGCGCCAGAACGACGCCGGCCTCGACGATGGCGATGCGGGCGTCGGCGCGGATCTCGCGGATCGCGTGCATCCGCTCGACGCTGACGATCAGCCGTCCCGGTGCATGGGCGCCGCCCATCAGGCCGGTGTTGCCCGCCATCGGCACGACGGGCGTAGCGGTTTGCGATACCAGCCGCATCACCGCCGCGGTCTCGGCCGTATCGGCCGGCCGCACCACGGCCAGTGGCTGACCCTGGTAGCAACCGGTCCAGTCGCGTGCATAGGCGGCGCAGTCGCCCCCGGTCAGGACGTGGCCCGGACCGACGATCTCGCGCAGGGCGCCAAGAAGCGCCGGGTCCGCCGGCAGGTCGACGACGGGATGCACGATGCCCATGAGTCCTCCGGTTCGGCCGCACGGCCGTGGCGCGCGGCTGTCAGGGCCCCGCCGCTCCAGTCTCGCGGAAGTCAGGCGCCGGATCCAGCCTCCCGCACCAGTTTCAGCACTTCGGGACCGACCGCGTCCACGATCAGCTTCACACCTTCCGCGTTCGGGTGAATGCGGTCGGGCTGCATGTAGGCGGCCAAGGCGCCTTCGCGGTCGTCGAGCCCCTCGAGCGCGCCGAGGAAGCTGGGGACGTAGAGCGTGTCGTACGCCTGCGACAGGGCAGGATACATGGCGTCAAAGTCGCGCTGGAAGTCGGGGCCGTAATTCCCGGGTGCCGTCAGCCCGATCAGCAGCACCGGCACGCCCCGCTCCTGCGCCGCGCCAAGGATACCGTCGAGGTTGGCGCGGCTGGCGGCGGGGTCGATGCCGCGCAGCAGGTCGTTGCCGCCCAACGCGACGATCATCGCGTCTACCTCGGGCGTCAGCGTCCAATCGACGCGGCTGAGGCCCCCGGCTGTCGTGTCGCCGGAAACGCCGGCGTTGACCACAGCCACATCGGCGTCGCGCGCGCGCAGCCACCGCTCCAGCACCTGCACGAAGCCGTCCCGCGCCGGCAGCCCATAGCCCGCGGTCAGACTGTCACCCAGTGCGGCGACCGTCACCTTATCGGCCCCGGCGGCAACGGCGTTGTCGGTGGCCTGTGCAGTGGCCTGTGCGGTGGCCACGGTGGCCGCCACCGCCAGCGCCGCCGCAGACGCGGCGCATAGGTTGCGCAGGCGGCGCATCGCCCCATATCCGCAGCGTCGTCCCACACGGAAAGCCGCCATGACCGACCCCATCCTCGTCCTCGACGACGCGCGCCTCTCGTTGGACGGAAACGCGGGCCGCGTCGACATCCTGCGCGGCATCACCTTCGACGTCGCGCGAGGCGAAACGGTAGGGCTGGTCGGTCCTTCGGGGTCGGGCAAGTCGTCGCTCCTCATGCTGATCGGTGGGCTCGAACGTGCCACCGGTGGCCGTGTCTCTGTTCTGGGCCGCGATCTGGGCCCGATGGGCGAGGATGCGCTGGCGCGGTTCCGACGCGACAATATGGGGGTGGTGTTCCAGTCCTTCCACCTCATCCCGACGATGACGGCACTCGAGAACGTTGCAACTCCGCTGGAACTGGCCGGCGCGCCCGACGCGTTCGAGCGGGCCGAGGCCGAGCTTGCGGCCGTCGGCCTCGCGTCCCGCGCGCATCACTACCCGGCGCAGATGTCGGGGGGCGAGCAGCAGCGCACCGCGCTCGCCCGCGCCGCCGCCCCGCGCCCCGCGATCCTGCTGGCGGACGAGCCGACGGGCAACCTCGACGGGCCGACCGGCGAGGCGATCATGGGCCTGCTCTTCGGCCTGCGCGACCGCCACGGCGCCACGCTGATCCTCGTCACCCACGCGCCCGAACTCGCCGCCCGCTGCGACCGGACCGTTCGGCTGGAGGACGGCCGCCTCGCCGGCACGCCCGCGGCAAGCGCTGCCCGCGACGCCGCCGCGCGCGACGAAGGCCGCGGCGCCCGCCCGGATGCGTTGACCGCGGCCGCCGAATGACGCGCCGCGCTCTGTCCGGTCGCCCAGGCGTCCCGCCGGCCCGCGGTTTGACCGAAATCTTCAGGTGGTCGGTCGCCCGCCCGATCGCCGGCAATGCGTCCGCATCGTTGATCCGGTCGCCCACCTGCCCGGCGCCCCCCTCATCTTGTCGCAAATACTCCCGCCGGAGGCGTCCGTCCGCCCGGCAAGGGAACCGACCGGCATGTCGCTAGCCGTCGCCGCGCGCATCGCGTGCCGCGAGTTGCGCGGTGGGATCCGGGGCTTTCGCATCTTCCTCACCTGTCTCGCCCTCGGCATCGCGGCCATCGCCGCGGTGGGCAGCGTGCGCAGCAGCATCGACGCCGGGCTCCAGCGCGAGGGGGCGAGCCTGCTGGGCGGCGACGCTGCGGTGATGTTCACCTACCGCTTCGCCGACCCGGCCGAGCGTGCGGCGCTGGCCGCCCTTGCCGGCGGGCCGGAGGCCATCGCCGAGATCGCCGATTTCCGCTCCATGGCCGTCGCCGATCCGGGCGACGCGGCGCGGCGGGCGCTGACGCAGGTGAAGGGCGTCGACGGCGCCTATCCGCTCTACGGCCGCGTGCGGACAGAGCCGGAGATGCCGCTCGACCGCGCCCTGGCGGGCGACGGCACGCATCCGGGCGCGCTGATGGACCCGGTGCTGATCGACCGGCTGGAACTGGTGCCGGGCGACATCTTCCGGCTGGGCACGCAGGATTACGTCCTGTCGGGCGCGGTGCTGGCCGAGCCCGACGGCGCGACCGACGGCTTCGGGCTGGGGCCGCGCACGATGGTCTCGCTCGCCTCGCTGGAGGGGTCGGGCCTGCTGGCGCCTGGCACGCTTTACAACACCGAGTTGCGCCTGCGCCTGCCGCCCGACGCCGATCTGGCGGCGCTGGAGGCGCAGGCCGCGGTGGCGATGGAGGGATCCGGCCAGCGCTGGCGCGACCGGCGCAACGGCGCGCCTGGCGTCTCCGAATTTGTGGACCGGCTGTCGGCCTTTCTGGTGCTGGTCGGGCTGGCGGGGCTGGCCGTCGGCGGGGTCGGCGTCGCCGCTGCCGTGCGCGCGCATCTGGAGGAGAAGACGGCGACCATCGCAACGCTGAAGACGCTGGGCGCGCAGGGCACGACGATCTTCCAGGTCTACTTCCTGCAGATTGGCGCCCTGACCCTGCTGGGCGTGGCGCTCGGGGTGGCGCTCGGTGCCGCCTTGCCGCTCGTCTTCGCCCCGGTCATCGCCGCGGCGCTGCCGGTGCCGGCGGTCTTCGCCCTGCACCCGGCACCGCTGGCGCAGGCGGCGGTCTACGGCCTGCTGACCGCCGCGCTCTTCACGCTCTGGCCGCTGGCGCGGGCACAGGACGTGCGCGCCGCGTCCTTGTTTCGCGGCGCCGTCACCCCCGCGGCCCTGCCGGCGCGCCGCTATCTCGGCGCGCTGGCCGGCCTTCTGGCGGCGCTGGTGGGGCTGGCGGCATGGTGGTCGGGACTGGCGCTGCTGACGCTTTACGTCTTTGCCGGCCTCGTCGCGGCCTTCGTCGCGCTCCTGGGCATCGCCTTTGTCGTGCGCCGCGCGGCCCGGTGGGCGGCGAAGCGGCCAGCGCTGCACGGCCGCACCGCGCTGCGGCTGGCGCTGGGCTCCGTTGGCGGACCGGGCGGCGAGGCGGCGTCGGTGATCCTGTCGCTGGGGCTTGGCCTGACAGTGCTGTCCGCGGTCGGCCAGATCGATACCAACCTGCGCGGCGCCATCGCGCGCGACCTGCCCGAGGTGGCGCCAAGCTTCTTCATGCTCGACATCCAGCCCGACCAGATCGACGGCTTCCGCGCGCTGCTCGAGGGCATGCCCGGCGTCGGCGAGGTCGAATCGGCGCCGATGCTCCGTGGCGTCCTGACCGGGATCAACGGACGCCCCGCGGCCGAGACGGCGGGCGACCACTGGGTGCTCCAGGGCGACCGGGGCCTGACCTATTCCGACCGCCCCGGCGCGGACACGACGATCACCGCCGGCACCTGGTGGGCCGCGGGCCATGACGGCCCGCCGCAGATCAGCTTCGCGGCCGATGAAGCGGCGGAGATGGGCATCGGGCTTGGCGACACGCTGACGGTGAACATCCTCGGCCGCGACATCACCGGCACGATCACGTCGCTGCGAGAGGTCGACTTCTCCAACGCCGGGCTGGGCTTCATCATGTCGATGAACCCGGCCGCGTTGCGCGCCGCGCCGCATACCTCCATCGCCACCGTCTACGCGGCGCCGGAGGCTGACGCCGCCATCCTGCGCGACATCGGCGACGCCTATCCGAACGTCACCGCGATCCGCGTCCGCGATGCCATCGACCGCGTTACCGACGTGCTGGCCGGGATCGCCGCCGCCGTCACCTATGGCGCGCTGGCCACGCTGGTCACCGGCGCGGCGGTCCTGATCGGCGCGGCCGCCGCCGGGGTGCGCGCGCGCACCTACGAGGCGGCGATCCTGCGCACCGTCGGTGCGGCGCGCGGCACCATCCTCGTCAGTTTCGCGCTGCGCTCCGTCATCCTTGGCGCGGCAGCGGGGCTGGTTGGGGTCGCGGGCGGCGGCCTGGCCGGCTGGGCCGTCAGCACCTTCGTGATGGACACGGACTTCCATTTCGCCGTCGGGTCCGCCGCCGCCATCGTTCTCGGCGGCATCGCCGCCACCACCCTGTCGGGCGTCGCCTTCGCCTGGCGGCCGCTTGCCGCGCGCCCCGCAGGCGTCCTGCGCGGACAGGCGTGACGCTGCCGCGCCGACGGATCGCCGCCCTCCTTCGGCGATTCGAAGATGACCGCCCCGCGACGCCGGGTCGCGTGAGCTTCGCCATGCCGCGCGGGACGGCCGGCACCGTGACTGCGCACCCTCATTCCCGCTTGACCCGTGCAGCGGCGGCGCCTACCTAGCCCGCGGCTCGGCGGTGTAGCTCAGTTGGTTAGAGCAGCGGAATCATAATCCGCGTGTCGGGGGTTCAAGTCCCTCCTCCGCTACCAAATCTTCCCGGTAACCACAGAGATGCGCTCGACGGGTCCCGGTCCTCTTCGCTTGCGTCTGGCCGGGACGGCGCTGGGCCGGCGCCCCGACCGGCTTATCGAATCAGGCGTCGGTGCGATTGATGGGGCGCCACGTTAACGTTTCCGTTATTGCTCCAGGCAGGTGAACCGACGATTGTCGCGCAAGGCGACGCGTCGAGCCGGTGGCCCCTGATGGACGACGCTGCGTCGCACTCTTCTGCGAATGAGATCTTCATCGAAGACGATATTGACAGCTTCATCGCCGGGACGGCAGGCCGGCGGCTCGATCGCTGACGAGTGGACGCGGACGATCACGGTGGACCATGTCGCCGCGCTGCATGGCCGGGCCAAGGCCGCGGGCGTCAGCGATCTGCCTGCCGCGCACGGTCCAGACCAGCGAGGAGCGACGCCACTGCCTCACCGATCTGGTCGCCATGCCGCAGCAACGCGCCGCCGAGAAGAAAAACCGTGTCGTCGCCATACATCTCGTGCATGCTTAAGGCCCGCTCGGGGCTCATGCCGCCGCCGGGCGACGGGAGCATCGGCCTGCCGATGCCCGAAGGATCGTGGCAGGCTGCGACGATCTCGAGGCACTGCTCCGGCGTGAAGCCGAAGCGGCCGCCCGCGTTGGGAAAGACCGAGATGTCCGACCCGGCGAGACGCGGCAGCGTTCCGAACATCATGCCATGGGTGAAGCCCGTGTCCTCCGACAAAACGTACGGCCCGAGGAAACTCGGATGCGTCATGACCGGTAGGCCGAGGTCGGGCGCCTCCGCCACGCGCCTGACGAGGTCGAAGCCGAAGAGGCCGGGCAGGACAAGAAGCCCGTGCGCGCCAGCCGCCTTCGCGAAGCGGGCGTTCGCCATGAGATCCTCGGTCCGCCCCGCGAGATTGGCGAAGTAGAGCGTGGTGCGCGCCTTCGCGGCATTCGCCCGCGCCACGGCGGCCCCGATCGCCTCGACGCGCGCCCGGAAGGGGTGGATGGGCTGATCGGTAAGGCCGTGATCTTCCTTGACGACATGCGCCCCGGCGCGGGCGCAGCGTTCTGCGATTCGGGCCAGGACCTGCGGCGAAGAACCCTGCGGTTTCAGGACGGGCGCGATCAGCGGACCGTGGGCGCAGCCCGCGATGCGGCGCATGCCCTCGATGCCGAAGCGCGCGCCGGGGAAGGCGGCCGCGAGCGGGCCGAGGTCGAGCCCCGTCACCTTGATGCCCTTCTGGATCGAGGAATTGCCGAACATCACATTCAGAAGCTGCGGCAGTTCGGTTCCGCTGCTCTCGGGCGAGTAGGAGACGACGGCGCGGAAGCGGCCCTCCGCCTCCGCCCCGATCTCCTCGATGCGGCCGACGATCTCGTCGGCGATGAAGCCCTCCGGCACCACGTCGCGCGGCACCTCCACGGTCTGCTCAAGCGCAATGCCGTCGGCGCGCGCCCGCGCCGCGTCCGCCGTCGCCGCGAAGATGCGGTAGGTGACGGCGAAGCGCGTCACAGCGCCTCTGCCTTCTGTGTCGAATGCACGGCCTCGATGCGGGCCGCAGCCAGCATGTCATCGGTGACCCCGAGGTCTTCGCCCACCAGATCGCCGATCTCCGCGACGAGCGCGGTCGCATCAAGTCCGTAGTATTTCATCAGATAGGGCCGCGAGCCGCCATGCGCGTAGGTGTCCCGCAGCCCCAGCCGCACGAGTCGCTTGCCCACGCCGTGATCGGCCATGATCTCGGCCACGAGCGAGCCGATACCGCCCTCGGTCAAGTGGTTTTCGAGCGTCACCACACCCCGCCCGACGGAGGCGATGTGGTCTAGCATCGCCGCCGTGGCGAAGGGCTTGATCGTATTGAGATGCAGGTGGCGGATCGACAGTCCCGCCCCTTCGAGCGCGCCGCGGGCACGCAGCGCCTCCTCCGTCGTGATGCCGGACGTCACGACGAGGACATCGTTGCCGAGCGCGAGCTCCCTCATGTGCCCGACCCTGATCGGCGTGTCGAAAAGGCGCGGCACGGTTCCGCGCAGGACACGGCAGTAGACCGGCCCGTCGATGGAATCGGCCGCTTCGCAGATCGACTCCACCTCGGTGGCATCGCCCGTCTCGAGGATCGTCATGTTGGGGATCGAGCGCATGACGGCGATGTCCTCGATCGCCTGATGCGTCATGCCGCCCGGCGTCGTGATGCCGGGAAGGAACCCCATCAGCCGTACCTTGCGCCGCGGATAGGCGACGGAGGCCACGAGCTGATCGTAGGGCCGACGGTAGAGAAAGACCCCGAAGGAGTGGACGAAAGGCCGGAAGCCGGCGAGGCCCAGACCTCCGGCGAAGGACATCATGTTCTGCTCGGCCATCCCCAGAGACAGGAACTGCTCGGGATACCTGTCGCGGAACGTGTCGATCTCACACGACGAGGTCAGGTCCGCCGAGAGACAAAGCACCTCCGGGTTGGCGCGGGCATGTTTCTCGAAGGCCCTCTCGTAGGGCCGGTTCACCATCTCGACCATGTCAGTGCCCTCGCTGTCCGTAGTCGATGGGCGCGATGCGCAGCGATTTCGCAATCTCGCGGTTCATATCGGCCCGCTCGGACTCGGATTTGAATCGGACGTAGTGGAGGCGCGGGAAGCGAAGCTGGAGATGCGGCATCCCCTGAAACGGGCTGGAATTGGCGAGAATGATGAGCGGCTTGCCGCGGTGCGGCGTGCGGACCGCCGCGCGCATCTGATCGAGGTCGTGCCCGTCGATCCAGACCGCGACGCCACCGAAGGCCTCGATCTTCTTGCCGATGTCGCCCACGTCCATGACCGCGTTCATGGCGCCGTCGCATTGCTGGCGGTTCACGTCCATGATTGCATAAAGGTTGTCGACGCGGTGATGAGCGGCGGCGGCGATGGCCTCCCATGTCTGGCCTTCCTGCACTTCGCCGTCGGACATGTAGACCCAGGTCCGACCCTTCTCGCCCTTGCGCCTGCGTCCCCAGGCAAGGCCCGCAGCGGTGGAGAGTCCGATCCCGAGCGTGCCGTTATGGACCTCCATGCCGGGCGAGTGCTCGGCCCCGATCATCTCGACCGAGGATCCGTCCTTGTTGAACATCTCCATACCCTCGGGCGCCATCCGCCCGACCTCGATCAGGGTGGCATAGGCTACCAGTGCATAATGCGCAGGGGCGATGAAAAGGCGGTCGAAGTCGGGCGCGGCCGGCCCGTTGTATCCGGCGCCCGTATGATAGTCTGGGTTGTCCGCCGCAGGCACGCCGGCGAACGGCTTGGGGATCATGGGAAGCGTCGGGACCCCGAGCTGCAATTCTTCGTTGTAGAGCCACGCAAGCTGCTCGGCGGCCGAGCATGCCTGGCTGATGTAGCCGCCGTTGTTGCGCATCGTGTGCTCGAACACCCGGCAGCGGATGCCGTGGGCGACGTCTTCGGTGGATCGCTCGTTCCGGCGCGCGGACTCGGACATCGGCGTCTAGGCCTTCCTGATGTGGCCGCGCCCATCTGCGGGCGCGGGATACGGGGGTCGGTCGGGCAAGCAGGCGCTGTCCCGCCCCGGCCGCGCAGACGGCGGGGGCGGGCGCCATGGCGTCAGCGCGGCGGCAGCGGCATCCAGTCCGTCATCGCCACGTCGGCATGGGAAAACTGGGGCATCGCAGCGGCGAGATCCTCCATGTTCCCGATATCGTTCTCGTTCAGAAAGTCCTGCGTGATCAGCGTCGGCGGCACGATGACCTGCGCGCCGGGATCGCCGTCCGTCAGCATCATGGCCAGCGCCCGGACCGACACCTCGCCCACGACTGCGGGATTGGTGGCGACGGTCGCTCGCCACGGGCTGCCGGTCTCACGCATCAGGGCGATGTCGGCCGTCGAGACGTCGGCCGAGTAGATCGACAGGTCGCCACTCATGCCCGACTCGTCGGCGGCGATCTTCACGCCCTTCGCGAACTCGTTGTAGGGCGCGAAGAAGACCGAGATTGTCGGGTTGGCCTGAAGCGCCGCGCGCGCCTGGTTGGCGTTGGCGTTGGCGATCGGGTTGTCCAGCGTGCCGATGCGCGCCACCTCGTTGATGCCGGGATTGGCCTCGAGGACCTCCTCCCAGGCGACGTGCCGCCGGTCGAGCGGCGCGATGCCGGGCACGTAGACGTAGCCCGCGTCGAACGCGGTGCCGTTGTCCGCCAGCGCCTGCTCGAGCGCCATCTGTCCGAGAAGGTAATCGGACTGCTCGATCTGCGGGATGGCCTCGTTCTCGACGTTCACGTCGAAGGCCACCACGTCGATGCCCGCGTCGACGGCACGCTGCGCGGCGTCACGCATGGACTCGGTGAGGCCGTGCTGGATGATGATCCCGTCCACCCCGAGCGCGATGGCTTGGTCCACCATGTCGGCCTGGAGAGCCGCGTCCTGACGGCTGTCCAGGACGCGCAGGTTGATGCCGAGCACCTCGGCCTGTGCCTCGACTCCGGCGAGATAGGCCTGGAAGAAGTCGCCGGTGGACAGGTAGCGCACGAGCGCGATGGTGACGTCCTCGGGGCTGTCGAGGGGCGCCGGCATTTCCTGGGCGAAGGTCGGCGCAGCCATCATCGCCGTGGCCATCAGACCCAATGTCGTCCGTCTTTTGAGATTCATGTCTCTTCCTCCCTTGGTGTGGGCATGTCGCCCGTCAGTGACCCGCGCCGGCCCTTCTGTGGGACAGTGCGAAGGTGAACATCAGCGCGATCACAAGGACCGCGCCCTTTACAAAATCCTGCGTGTAGTAGGGCGCATTCATCATCGTGAGGCCCTGGAGAAGGATGCCCACGAAGAGCGCGCCGATGGCGGTGCCGAAGGCGTTCGGCTTGGCAGCGCCAAGGACGGCGAAGCCGATGAGCGCCGCGGCGACGGAATCGAGCAGGAGGTTATTGCCGCTGGCGATGTCGCCCCGACCGAGGCGCGCGGCGAGCAGAATGCCGCCGACCGAGGCGAGCATGCCCGAGATCATGTAGGCCACGACCTTGTAGCGCGCGACAGGAGCCCCCGCGAGGCCGGCCGCCCGCTCGTTCGAGCCGATGGCGTACATCAGGCGACCGTGGCGCGTGAGTTCGAGGAACACCCAGATCAGGACCGCGATCAGGAGGAACAGAACCACGGGCACGGGCACCAGATCCTCGAGGACGAGGTCGAATCGGTGCCGGCCGAGCCAGAGGAAGGCCTCGGAGAACGTGCCGTCCGCGACCTCGCCCGACGGCATCGTCATGCCCGTCGAGATCGAGCGACCCTCCGTCGGGATGCGCTGGAGCCCGATCAGCAAAAACATCATGCCGAGGGTCGCGAGCAGGTCCGGCACGCGCATCTTCACGATCAGAAAGCCGTTGATCGCGCCGACCGCGGCACCCATCGCGAGGCAGGCGAGCACGGCGACGATGGCAGGCTGCTCCAACACCACCATGACATAGGCCGACAGCATCAGGGCCGAGGTCGCGACCGAGCCGATGGACAGATCGAAGCCGCCGACAACCAGCGTGCACGTCACGCCGAGGGCGAGGATGCCGGTGATCGCGACCGACTGGAACACGAAGACGGCGGACCGGGGCCCCGCGAATCCCGGCGCGAAGATCGCGAAAAAGACCACGAGGCCGATCAGGAGGCAGAGAAAACCGGCGCGGATCGCGAAGTGTGTCCACCCCTTGCCCTGCCTCACCGGGGCTTTGCCCGCCCGCTCGGCGCCGATCTCCGACATGCCGCTCATCCCTCCGCCGACATTGCCGCGCCCCGTTCCGCGATCCCCGAGACCTCGGCGAGGAGTCGATTGATGGGGACAGTGTCGTTTCGATGCGCGCCCGCGACCCGCCCCTCGTAAAGGACGACGATGCGATCGGCGATCTCCAGCGCCTCGTCGAGTTCGGACACCAGCACGATGGTCGCGCGTTCGCCCGCCGTGTCGCGGATGCGACGGCCGATGTCGCGGCGCGACTGGATGTCCACGCCCTGGAACGGCTCGTCGAGGACGAGCACGTTCGAGGCCTCGGACATCCAGCGCCCGACCATGACCTTCTGCTGGTTGCCACCCGAAAGCGTCGCGATGCCGTCGCCCGCGCCCCGACAGACGATGCCGAGCGTCTCGATCATGCGCTCTGTCTGTCGCTTCTGATCGCGGGGGCGCAGGAAGGCGAGGCGCGCGCGGCGATCGAGGAACGGAAGCGTCAGGTTGTTGGTGATGTCGAAGTCCCGGATCACGCCGTTCGCCGCGCGGTCCTTCGGGCAGAGGAACACGCCGGCGGCGATCCCCTCCCGCAGCGACCGCGGCGCGTAGGGCGCGCCGTTCAGCCGCATCGTGCCGGCCGCCGGGCGCTCGAGCCCCGCAACGATCGAGGCGAGCCGCGTCTTGCCCGAGCCGAGAAGGCCCGTCACGACCACGACTTCGCCGCGCCGGGCCTCGAAGTCGATGGGCACGGCCCCCTCCATCAGCCGGAGCCCGTGAAGCGAGAGGATCGCCGCGCCGCCGTCCGCCACCGTCACGTCGACGGCCGTCATGGCGTGGCCGAGCATCGCCGTCACCGCGCCTTCGTGATCCAGATCCGGCCCCTCGAAGACGCCCGCGACCCCTCCGTCGCGCATCGACACGATGCGGTCGGCGATGCGCCGGATGTCCGAGGTCCGGTGTGAGATGTACAGGATCGCGACGCCCTGCGCCCGCAGCCGGTCGATCAGCCGGAAAAGGCGGTCGGCCTCGGTGGCAGACAGCGACGACGTCGGCTCGTCGAGGACCAGCACCTTGGGGTTGCGCGCCATCGCACGGGCTATCGCGATGAGCTGCCGCTCCGCGAGCTCGAGGTCGCCGACCGTCGCGCCGAGGTCGAGATCGAGTCCCATGGCCTCGGCGACGCGCGCGGCTTCGGCCCGCATCGCCTTCTTGCGCACAAAGAAACCCGATGCGGGCTCCGTCAGCCGGTCGAGCAGGAGGTTCGAGGCCACGTCGAGGTCGGGGATCACGCCGTCGTCGATGGACTGATGGACGGTGACGACGCCATGCTCGATGGCCTCGGAGGCAGAGCCGGGTGCATAGGGTACGCCAAAGAGCGTCATGGTCCCCTTGTCCGCGCCGTGCACACCGCACAGGATCTTCACGAGCGTCGATTTGCCGGCGCCGTTCGCGCCCATCAGCACGGTCACGTCACCCGCCCGCAGCGTGACGTCGACGCCCCGCAGCACGCGGTTCGGACCGAAGGCCTTTTCGATCCCGATCGTTTCGAGCGCCGGTCCGACCATCTCGCCCCCCC
>PPFU01027575.1_pt1 | contig 14925 bp, 17 predicted proteins | sample 1535991 | NCBI WGS metagenome assembly PPFU01 (sample SAMN04901290, study PRJNA319586) | Hypolithon metagenome, whole genome shotgun sequencing project. | isolation source: Antarctic Hypolithon | place: Antarctica: Miers Valley | collected 2014
TCTCGGGCTGGCTGAGCAAGTCGTCTCGTAGAAAGAAGAATCCCCGCGCCTTCAGGCCGGGGAGTGTCAATTATGGATGTTCGATGGTCTTAAAACAGGAAGTCAGCTAGCCTACAAAATTATCCGAGTCAGCGATGGCCAGCTATTAGACGATCAAACCTCTGAATCAGTGCTGGCAGACCTTATGCAAGCAGGAAGTATCAAACCTAATGCCGACAATTTTATTGAAGATACCGACACGATTATTCAGCGGCAACAGCAGTGCAACCGCGTTGTTGAAGAAGCTTTTGAAAATTTTGACATTGAGAATAACAATCGCTGCAATATCCAAGAAAAAAGCGCTCGTGCCTTTGCCGAACGAAAACAGCGCGAACTAAGGGCGCGGCTAGAAAGATTTTAGCAAGCCGGTAAAACCAGAATTATTCCAGCGACAAAAGGGCAGCTCAATAAAGTTATCCGCGAGCTAGAAGTTAAGCTCATTAGCATCCAGCAAAAGCGCGATGGCGTTAGCTTTGAGCAAAAGCAGTTGGCTTCAGGCGTAATTTTTGTCGAAACATAAGGTACTTTAGCTGGAGCCTCACTTATGATGTTTTGCTAAAAATCGGTCTAGCTGATTGGCAAAGTTGGCCTTATCTCGATTGTTTAAAGGGGGCGGGCCGCCGCCAACGGGTTCTGCGCCACCGCGAAAGGATTCTAAAAGGTTGCGGACGGAGAGGCGATCGCCAATATTGCGGCTCGTATACTCATCGCCCCTCGGATTAAAAACGTAGCCGCCCTTCTCCAACACGTTTGCTGCCAGCGGAATATCAGCGGTAATTACCAAATCGCCAGCCCTTAGCAGCTCTACAATTTTATTGTCAGCGCCATCAAACCCACCCGGCACCACTATCATCTCGGCGTAGGCAGGTACCTGAACAGGCTGATTGGCCACCAGCGTCAGCGGGCAACCCGTGCGCTTAGCCGCCCGAAAAATGATTTCCTTAATCGCATTCGGACAGGCGTCTGCATCCACCCATATTTGCATCGGCTAACGCCCTCCTAATTATCTAAGCGGGTAAATTCACTGACTTTATCCGTAAAAACTTACTTTCTTACTATAAAGCTTGGTCGATTTCACCCACGCGTTTTCTCCGTAAAATAGCTTACGCTGTCAGGCAGTCTTGCTATCTTTACCTGCCTTCAAGAGCCTGCTATGTCTAAAATCAAGCCTACCCTTCATCAAGTTTGTCATCTGGTTTGTAATTTAGGACTCGCAGCTGCTTTACTCATTGCCATTGCCCCTATCTCTCCCGCCCAGGCCCAAACTAGCCGCGTTCGGGCTACGCCAGCGCCGGGGCTGACTACTGCGGGGATGACCTTTCAGCAGGCGATGAACGTTGGCTATGCGGCCTCTCGCCAGGGCGACTTTGACACTGCCCTAATCAACTTTCAAAGGGCGCTGATGATTCGGCCAGGAAATCCATACGCCTCAGCCGCTGCTGACAACATGGCCTACTACATTCAGTACGAACGCGTTTCTAAGCGACAAAGGGCGATTGACCGGCTACAAGCCCGGCTAACAACGTCCATTACCCAAAAAGACTGGGTATGTGCGGCCGCCACCGTCGATCAGCTCACGGCCTACACGCAGCCCAACTCCCTGAACCGCGAACGATTGATCGGCCAGCGAGGGGAGATAAGCGGCTTGCTAGATGCCCGTATAGATCACGGGCGCTGGTCAACCGTGTGCGCAGCCCAAGGGCCGGTTTATTAGACAGTTTACGAAGCTTGGGAACGGTTCTTTTTGGTTCTTCAGGGCTTGATGTGTCTTTTCTTATGTATCTTTTCTTATGTATCTTTTCTTAATTGATTGATCGATTCGATGGTTAGGCCGGTAGCTTGGGAAATTTCTTCGGTTGTTAGCTTATTTAGAAGAGAGCGGGCGATCGCGACCTTTGCGGTTTTCTCACCTTCTTCCCGGCCTTTTTCCCAACCTTGCCGCTCGCCCAGCAAAACTGCGTTTCGGCTATCGTGAATAAACATCGCCTGCTTATCTAAAATCTCCATTTCATCTCGCGAGTCGGCTTTGGCGAGCGACTTCAAAGGCATCGTGAATAGCAGCTTCTTGGTCTAGGCTAGCTGGCACAGACTCTAAACGATTAGCCTTTTTTATAAAGTAAAGCCACTTGTCAGTGAGAGTTGCTAGCTCGTCAATTTCTTTATTAAACTTAGGTAGTTCTGCGAAAACTAACTCAATATCGTCGCCGTAGTCAGTCAGCTCGTCTTTTTCTTTCAGGCGATATCGCGAAACGACTTTGTCGCTGTCCTCAAACATTTCAAAGTCAGTAATGGTGAGTGCAATCACTGGGTTGAGCAGGCTGTAGTCATCACCTACCTCTAGCTGTGTAGAAAAAGTCTTGGCCGCGTTGTACAGCACTCGCTTTTTGAAGCCCAGTACGTTGAGTACCTGCATCTCAATGATGACTATTTTGCCATCTATAAGTTCGGCTTTCACATCTAAATACGAGTCTTTAACGCCCTCAATGCGAGGCGCTTGGTAGGGCTCAATGATGGTCAGATCTTGAATAATCGATTCGCCCTCATATAAAAGGCCATTCAAGAAGCTGAGCAGGATACTTTTGCTTTGAGGCGAGCCAAAGATTTTTTTAAAGGCGAAGTCGGTTTTGGGATTGATGAAGGGGGACATCGATCGCTGGGTTGCAGAAAGAAGGAATGCCCTTAATGTTAGATGACTTACGGTTTCCACTGGGTATTTTTTGAAGACAACCTATTTATTTGCTTAAGGCGTTGCAACTGAAGTTACATTTTGTTACATTGATGTCAAGTTAATGTAACTTTACATCTGTAAGCGCCAGCCATAGGCAGCAAAAGGCAGCAAAGAAATGGACGCTTATCAACACGCTTATCAACTCAGTGCCGAGCAACTTATTGAAAAATGTGCAGCCGGTCAGCTCAACCTTGAAAGGGTGGATTTGCGTGAGGCTCACCTCCCTTTTATTCAGCTAGAAGATATCCGCCTGTGCTGGGCTGATTTGACCAGCGCTGACCTGAGGGCAGCAAGTTTGGACAACGCCAATTTGACTGGGGCGATGATGTGGCGCGCTAATTTGCAGCGGGCTAGTTTTCGCTGGGCTAACCTGCATCAGGCTATGATGGTGCGCTGTACAGCAACAGGCGCAAACTTTAAAGGCGCTAGCTTGCATAGGGCTGACTTACGGCTGGGAAATCTTCGCTCGGCTAGCTTTGTGGGGGCTGATATGCGTGGTGCGAAGCTTTGTTATAGCGACCTGCGGGAGGCCGATCTGACAGGGGTTAATTTAACCGGGGCTGATTTGACCGGCGCTAATTTACTAGGGGCTCGAATGGAAGCCGCTTGCTGGCAGGCCACTATACTTCATCGGGCGCAGCTTGACGCTAGCTTTGCACTGGATGGTGCCTTATCACGAGCTTCGACGCTGATAGCCGTGTAACAAGAACGAATGTGATGCCAAGCTGACAGACCCATAGTGCTTCGCCTACAATACTTCTCTATGGAATTTTAACTATGGGATTTTATACGTGGCGAAACTACCGGTGCGCTTTTAACAAAGTGCCTGCTCGGTCTGCTGCTGAGCAAGGCTCGGGGCAAGGATTGCCTGCGCTGCTACTCGTTCACCCGATTGGCGTAGGGCTTTCTGGGCAGTTCTGGCAACCTTTTATTCAGCAGTGGAAAGCGAATGGCGTCGCTGATAACGCTATTTACAATTTAGACCTGTTGGGCTGCGGCGAAAGTGATATGCCCAGCCGAGCCTACGCGCCCGCAGACTGGGCCGAGCAGCTTGCCTACTTTATTGAGCAGGTGGCACAGGAGCCGGTGATCTTGGTGGTGCAAGGAGCGCTGCTGCCGGTGGCGGTTAGGCTGATGGGTTTGCCTGCGGCCAAAAAAGTGCGTGGACTGGTACTATCTGGGCCACCTGCCTGGCGACTGATGACTACGCCGACAGAACGCTGGAAGCAAAAGCTTAGCTGGAGCCTGTTTAGCTCGCCTTTGGGTAATTTATTTTATCGCTATGCGCGGCGGGAGAAGTTTTTGCGCTCGTTTTCAGAGCGGCAGCTTTTTGACCGGGCAGAGGATGTGACTGACGGCTGGCTGGCCATGCTGGATGAGGGCGCATCAGACATAGCCAGCCGGTACGCGGTGTTTTCTTTTTTAGCGGGGTTCTGGCGACAGGATTATGCTGGGGCGATCGCCCGCATTCAGCAACCTGTCCTGGTGGTCATGGGCGAAGACGCCTCCTCAATCGACCGTCAGACCGCGAAGGAGGCCGAAAAGGTCGAGGCGCATCCTGCTCAAAAGCGACTGCAAGACTATATCGATCACTTTCCCCGCGCGCAGGGCGTCATTATTAAGGGCCGTAACGTGCTGCCGTATGAGTCTACGGCTGAGTTTGTGGCGGTGATCGCGCCTTTCATTCGCGATCTTTCAGACTGAGTAATTCTCCCTATTGAGCAGATTCGTCAGATTCTCTGGTATTTTCCCCTTGAGGAGCCTCCGAATCAGTCGTATTACCAGCGCCGTTATTCTGGCTATCAGTTTGGCTATCAGTTTGGCTATCAGCCTGGTCATTAGTCTGGCCATCAGTTCCGACCGATTCGCGAGGCGGCGCAACCGGTGCTGAGGTGACATTGTCTACCGACATGGCTAGCTGATAGTCAATTGTTTGATTAGATTGGTTCACCACAACTAATTCGTAAGCGCCCGTTTGAGTCAGCGCACCCGACCAGGTAGTTTGCTCTGAGTCGGCAAAGACAGCCGGATTGTCGTCTGTGGGTTCGGGCGGATACAGGGAGATCTGAGTGCTGTTTGAAGGAGCGCTCAGGTTCAGGCGCAGTAGCTGCCCTGCCGAGAGCTGTACGAGATAAGTTCGACCCTCTCCAGCCCTAAGCTGGCCGCTCACGTCCTTACTGAGTTGACCTTGGCCGAAGGCGACCGTTTCGGTTGCGCTGCCCGCGCTGATAGCCTGGGCGGTGTCGTCTGCGATCGCGTAATAAAGCTGGCCAACGGGCTGTGTCAAAAAGTCCCGCCCTGACTGATTGGGAAACAGCGTAAAAAACTTGGCATCGACCAGATCGTTGAGGGCGCGATCGTTCACATTTGCAGAGGCAATGAGCGATCGCCACTGGCTGCGGTTTTCTTCACTGTAGCTACCCAGCTTGCTACGGCTGCTGCTGCTGAAACTGTTGTCCAGCGTATCGAGCAAACCAGCAGAAAGACTATCCCAGCGGATGCGCAGCGGCTCGTCTTCGGGCGCTGAGGTCAGTGTCTTACGCCCGCCATCGGGCCCACTGGTAAGTAGCATAGGATATTGCTGATAGAACATCTGATCGACGAGGCGCGTAAAGTAGGCCTCACTAATGCCCAAGGCGTCTAAGCGGCGACGAATCTCCTGCTTGCGAGCGGCTTCCTCTGGAGAATACTCGCCGCTAAGCTGGGAGGACTGAGCGCCATTCGATCCATCTGCAGAAACCTGCTGGCCGTTGTCCGCCGCCGTACGGTTGCCTCGGGTTAAGGCATACAGCATCAACACAGCCGCTGCTAGACCTAGCACTATCAGCAGACCTATCAACGCCTGACTCGCACCCGTCCTACCGTCTTCGCGTTCTGGAGAGCGCAGTTCGTCATCATATACCTCAGATTCGTTAGCGGCGCTGTCTACATAGCCCATCGGTTCGACGGGCATCACCTCTGGGGACGTGATCGCCCTTACCGTGTTGTCTTCATAGTCAGCGGCAGGTAGATAGAGTGGGTTAAAGTTCCCACCCATGCCGCCGTTCATCGTTCCGTCGATTTCATCTAAGGGGGTTTCATGGGCCTGCAATGCAGCCAGCACGGCGTCGGCTGTCGGAAAGCGCTCGTCAGGATTGGCCGACAGCATTCGCTTTAAAATTTGACCCAGCTTAGGACTGAGTGTTTCGTACCCTCGCCAGTTGCCGTAGGTAGAATCGTTGAGCATTTCGGGGGCTTCGCCCGTTGCGAGCACTAGCAGCGTTGCCGCTAGTCCATACAGGTCGTCAGAGGGATGGGCACTGCCCGTATCTAGCTGCTGGGGTGATGAGGCGTAGCCCGCCGTGCTACCCATGCTGCCAAAGCCCGTCAGCACCGGCAGCCCATCAAACTGCCTGAGAATTAAGTTACCCGGAGAAATATTGCCATGCACCACGCCCATACTGTGAATGTATGACAGCACGGGTAGCAGTTCATAAAGCAACTGCGTGATTTCGGTCTCAGAGAACGTACCGCCCTGTCTGCCTTCTAATATGGACTGGTAGTTGTGGCCTTGTACGAAGTCTTGCGCTAGGTACAGGCGCTCTGATCCCGCTGCCGAGTCTTCTGGTTCTACGGTGGATGATGTTACTTTCGGCAGTTGATGAAACTTAGGAATTTGCGGATGATTGAGCTGATAGAGAAGGTTAGTTTTTTGCTCAAACCGTGTCTTTGTTGCTGAGAGTACCGTCTCGTCTTGTGCTTGGGTGACTAATTCTTTGACGACGCACAGCTTTCCTTCTCGCTGGCGATCGCGAGTCAAATAAGTTCTGCCAGATTCAGTTCTACCAGACTCAGTTCTACCAGACTCAGTTCGGCCAGACTCACTCTGCCCTAGCTCACGAACCATCTCAAAGCGTTGACCTAGTTCCTCCTGTGGAAACTCGCCCGACAGCGACTCTGACTCGCCTTGCCCACCACCTGCATTCATGGAAACTCCCGTCAAACCTGATTAGATAAATCCACTAAACCAACAGCCCACTAAAAATTATCTCAAATTGGCCATAGACGTTAGATAATCATCTCAATTAAATCTAAAGCCCAATTCTGTAACATCCTCATTAGCAAGATCTTAGTGATTAGAACCTTACGTCATAATCTCTCTACGTTAACGCTTTCATCTGAGCCGCATCTAGCCCCTATCTGCCCATGAAGTCTCTCGGTCGCCATATCTTAGTCGAATTTCACGGCTGCTCCGCTGAAATTCTCAACGACGTGCCTCGAATAGAGCACGACATGCTGGAGGCTGCCACCCGATCGGGAGCCACTATCATCAACTCTGTATTCCATCATTTTTCACCCTTTGGCGTTTCTGGCGTCATTGTCATCCAAGAAAGCCATCTGACTATTCACACCTGGCCAGAGTATCGCTACGCAGCGGTCGACCTTTTTACCTGCGGTGACTCGGTTAATCCCTGGGTGTCTTACGAGAGCCTTAAGGTCGCCTTTGAAGCAGCCCACGGCTCAGCCATTGAACTCAATCGCGGTCAGCTAGAACTGCTGGAGAAAATAGACGTTGACTTAGGTGATATGCGTGACGAGGCCACTCAAAAGCTAATGCCGCCTAAGCAGAGCCGCAGCGTGTGGTTTACCGATAAGGACGATAATATTGCCCTTTCCATTCGGCATAAGGGCGATCGCCTCTTCAAAGAAAAATCTCCTTATCAGCTCGTTGAAATATACGACACGTTCAAATACGGCAAAATGCTCACCGTTGACAAAATGGTGATGTGCAGCGAAAAGGATGAAACGGCCTACCACGAGATGATTATCCATGTGCCGATGCTGACTAACCCCAGCGTCAAAAAAGCGCTGGTGATTGGCGGCGGCGACGGCGGCAGCGTGCGTGAAATTCTAAAGCATCCGCAAATAGAAAGCGTCACCATGGTCGAAATTGATGAGGTCGTGGTGCGGGCCTCTCGCGAATTTTTGCCCTCGCTCTCTTCGTCTCTAGACGATCCCAAGCTCAAACTGATTATTGGGGATGGCATCGAATACCTAAATCAGGCGGCGAGCGAAAGCTTTGACTTTATCGTGGTCGATTCTTCCGATCCGGTTGGCCCCTCTGTGGGTCTATTTAGCGCCGAGTTTTATAAAAACGTCTACCGGGCGCTCACGCCTGACGGTGTGATGGTGGCCCAAAGTGAATCGCCGCGCTTCAACCAGGCGGCTTTTGTAGACCTGACCCACTGCCTGCAAACCGTCTTTGACCCTGAAAATATTTATACCTACTTGGCCTTTATTCAGACCTATCCTACTGGCATGTGGAGCTTCACCTACGGCACCAAAAACGGTACCCATCCCGTCGGCGGCCTCGACACGGCAGCGGCCACCCAGTTTGCTAATCAGCACGAGTTGCAGTATTACAACAGCCCGGTTCATCAGGCCGCTTTCTGCTTACCTACTTTTATTCAAAAGATGCTTTCGCGGCCTTAGTTCCTTCAGCCAGTTCCTTCAGCCGTTCCTCAAGATTAGTGCCTAAAAATGTTGACTAAGCAGCAGCTCATCGACGGGTTTGATCCGGGTGGCGTTGGATTGGACAACGGCAATATTTTTGGCTTTCCTTTTGACTACGACACGGCTAATATTTTAATTTTTGGCGTGCCGTGGGAGGTAACGGTGTCGTTTCACAGCGGTACGGCCCTTGGGCCACAGGCCGTCCTGAATGCCTCGCCTCAGCTAGATTTTTATGACTATGACAATCCTCAAGGATGGCAGCAGGGAATATATATGCCGCCTGTGCCTGACTGGATTAAAAGGCAAAATAGGGATCTGCGATCGCCCGCCGAAAAAATCGTCAGGCTCACCGAACAAGCCACACCTCCTACCGAGCCAGAAAAGCAGGCTCTAGCGGAGAATCTAGAACGAGTAAATACCGGCTGCGAGCAGGTTAATCAGTGGCTGCTGGGCGAGACCCGTAAAGCGCTAGCCGCAGGTAAAAAAGTCGGCATTCTGGGTGGCGATCATAGCGTGCCACTGGGCGCACTTCAGGCGCTGGCCGAAAAGTATCCTGACTTTGGCATTCTCCATATCGACGCCCACTGCGATTTGCGCGATGCCTATCAAGGCTTTCGCTTTTCTCATGCGTCTATCATGCATAACGCTCTGGAGATTTCTCAGCTTTCTAAGCTGGTGCAGGTAGGCATTCGCGATGTTTCACATCAGGAGGTCGAGCGGGCGGAGCGATCGCAGGGTAGAATTGTGCTGCATCATGACACGGGGATTAAGCGATCGCGCTACAGTGGCACTTCCTGGCTGAGCCTCTGCCGTCAAATTGTCCGCGATCTACCGCATCACGTTTACATCAGCTTCGACATTGACGGACTCGATCCTAAGCTATGCCCTACCACCGGAACCCCGGTTCCCGGCGGATTAGAGCTAGAAGAAGCTTTTTGCCTGCTGCGCGAAGTCGCGGATAGCCGTGAAATCATTGGCTTTGACCTCTGTGAGGTCGGCCCCGATGAATGGGATGGCAACGTAGGCGCACGCATTATTTATAAGCTTTGTAACCTTATGGGTATAAATTCGTGCTCATAAACGTCTAAGCGGTTATGAATTTCTCGCGACGCATTGATAATCCATGGCAGACACTGACTTTTTGGCACTGGACTTTTTGGCACTGGACTTTCTGGCACTGCTTGAGCAAGGGGCTGAGTCCTGGAACCAATGGCGGAAAAATAATCCTGACGTTAAGCCCGATTTGAGATCTGCCTACCTTTTTGGCCAGGCGCTCAGCGGGTTCAATCTCAGCGAGGCTAATTTAGAACGGGCTTGCCTGATTGACGCAAATTTACGCGGCGCTAACTTAAGTAAAGCTTGCCTGCGGTCGGCCTATGTGAGCAGCGCCAACCTGGAGAATGCGAATCTCAGCGAAGCTGATCTAAGTCTTGGTAACTTTAGCGAGGCTAATTTTAGTCAGGCTACCCTGCATAGCATTCAGGCCAATGGCACCAATTTTTCACAGGCCCGCTTTACCGGCGCTTTCCTATCAAGCTGGCAAATTGATCCCAACACAAAGCTCCATGACCTTCGGGGCAGTTACGTTTACTTGAGATCGAAGCAGCGATCGCCCGAGCAGGGAAAGTTCAAGCCAGAAGAGCTAGCCGCCTTGATCAAGCAGATGCCCAGCATTGAGGTCGGCAGTATTAAGGCCCCGATCAATGGCAGGATCGATGGCAGGATCAAAGCCAGTGCTGAGGCCAAAGAAAAGGCCAGCGTTAAGACTAGCGCTAAGGCTCCAACCGTTGCTCGCTCAAGCGGCCATAACCGACCCCGAGCCGTGCTAGTTGGGCTCGGGTCAGCAGCGATCGCGCTTTTGGGACTCACCACCCTCTTTCGCTCAAACAGCCCAGCTCCCGCTTCAATCGAACCGAAGTCAGCCCGCTTTGCACAGCAGCTCAGCTCGGTTTCTCTACCTTGCCAAGACATAAAAGTCACCCCTACATTACCCGGCTCAGCCGCTCATCAATACAAAAACGGGATCATCTACTATGGTGAATTTGCCAATGGCCAACCCGCTGACGGCAAGGGCACCATGGTTTACCCTAGCGGCAATCGCTACGATGGGGAGTATCAGAACGGCGATCGCAGCGGCTGTGGCGTTTTTGGCTTTAGCAACGGCAGACGCTACATCGGTCAATTTGAGGCCGATCAGTTCAACGGCCAAGGTACCTGGATTTTAGAAACCGGCGAGCGCTACATCGGCGAATTTAAGAACAATCAGTGCGACGGCAAAGGCACCTTCATATTTTTCAACGGCTCTTATAAGTCAGGCATTTGGGAGAAGGGCAAGCTGCTAAACGACGACCTTTCCTGTGACCAGGGCGGACTTAACTTGCCGCTCTCGTCCTATCAGTAACGCTGTCCGTATCTTTGACCAATTGTGATTTTTATCACAGTTGAGCATAATAATGGCGACAAAGTTCATCCAACTTATTTGTGAGGATTACACTATGCTTCAGCGATCGCTCCTATCTCTCAACCATTGGTTCCTGTCAGTTTCTATGCTATCTGCGCTTGGAGTATGCCTAACAATGCCGCCAGCTGCCAACGCTCAGGACACGCCAGAGGCAACCCCTAACCCCACAATTATAGAAGAAACGCCTAGCGCTATGCCTGAGCCGACGCCAGCACCAGAGCCTGAGACGATGGACGAAATGGAGACAGATTCTGTAGAAACAGAAGTAGAGACAGGCACCGAAACTGTGATTGAGCCCAGCACTGAAGGGGAGACAGTCATTACACCTACGGCAACGCCTACAACGACGCCTTCGGGTATCCCAGCAGCTACCCCAGTGACCAATCCAACCACAATGCCTACGTCCGCGCCTACAGCTACACCTACAGCTACACCCACAGCTACACCCACAGCCGCGCCAGCCGCTACCAGCACTAGCCCACGAGCGCTCTGGTAGACCACCAAGCTTTGGAGCTATTAATTTTGGCTCTATTATTCGGTTAATTACCTCGCCCGTTACAGCCGCACTGCGACGGGCGTTTGAAGTAATCATTCACTCAACCGGCACGATATAATTAAGAGAAGAATGACAAACCTTTTAGCTATTCATGACTTTGGAGCCAGGGCAGTCCTACGCCCCTAACCCAGATCCCACTACCAGCGCGCTCGACCGGCTCGATAGTGCTGAGAAAAAAGCTCAGGCCAAAGCAGCGCTTGCACTCGGTCAGGCTGCCTTTGAGCGAGGCCGCTATCGTCAGGCCATAGAGTCCTTTAAGGCGGCGCTAGCGCTGTCTAATCCGATGGGTGCTCGCGGTGGAGAGATTCAATTTTGGCTTGTGAACGCTTACGTCGCAGCCGGAGACAATGCAGCCGGACTGGCCCTTTGTCGCAAGCTAGTTCTGCATCCAGACTTAGAAACCAAGCGCCAGAGCAAGCGCCTGCTGTACATACTAGAAGCGCCAGAGCTGGAGATGAAGCCGGAGTGGGTCACCAAAATCCCAGACTTGGCTGAGCTAGAAGACGGCAGCGGTAAAGGCTATGTGCAAAAGCCAAAACCGCCTCGCCGTCGCCAGCCCAAAGCCGAACCCGAGCCGCTAGACCTGAGCCAGGTAAACACCGCCGACAATCAGTTTGTGTGGATTGCGCTTATCGTTATCGCCTTTACCCTGGGCGGGCTAGCCTGGTTGAGCTGAAGCGCCTGGACAGCAGTATGATAAAGGCTGATAGTTTTACTGCTGCTGGATTTTAACTGCCAGATTCCACCGCCCTCATGGCTTTACAACTGCGTATTCACGTTCCGCCCCATCCCCTGATCAAGCATTGGCTGGGCGTTTTACGCAGTACAACAACGCCCTCGTCCGTGTTCCGTAGCGCTATGACCGAGCTAGGCCGATGGCTGGCCTACGAAGCCGCCCGCGACTGGCTACCAACGATAGATATGACGGTTGAAACGCCGCTGACGAGCTGCCCCGCTACTTTTGTCGCTCCTGAAGCGCCGATAGCGATTGTGCCAATTTTGCGGGCTGGATTAGCCTTGGTAGAAGGTATCCAAAGCGCAGTCCCCAACGCCACTACCTATCACATTGGCCTAGCTCGTGATGAAGAAACTTTGGAACCCACCTGGTATCTCAACAAGCTACCCAAGCAGTTTGAGCCGAACACGCGCCTGATCATTTCGGAGCCAATGCTAGCCACAGGCGGTACTATTATGGCCACGATGGCTGAGCTTACAAAGCGCGGGATCGATCCCGCTCTGGTTCGCATTATCTCTATCGTCACTGCTCCCCCCGCCCTGCAAAAGCTTGCCGAAAGCTACCCCGCCCTGACTATCTACGCCGCCGTCATTGACGAAGGCTTAGACGAAAACGGATTTATTGTTCCTGGACTAGGAGATGCGGGCGATCGCACGTTCGGCACCTAACTTCGGCTGCGCTCAGCCCAACCCCACCCAACACACAAAAGGAGACCCATGAGCCAAAATAATTTCGCTGGCGGTTTCATTGCCGGCGCCTTCCTCGGCGGCATCGTCGGCGGCGTGGTCGGCGTGCTGGCCAGCAATCGACTGCGTAAAGAAGCGCCCGCCGACTTTAGCCAGCTATCCGAAGAAGAGCGCCGCCAGCTAGAGAACGCTACTACTGAAGAACGCATGGAAATTGCCCGACGCGGCCTAGAAGATAAAATTGCCCAGCTTAATATGGCCATTGAAGACGTCAGAGGGCAAATGGGCAGCGTAAACGGCGCACATCCTAACGACTTCACCAGCCAAGTCTCTGAGCTGGAAAGCTGAGCTGAGCCATTCAGAAGAAACCCTAAGAAGAAAACCGTACTAACAGGTAAAATTCGGTTAGATAGAATATATGCAATAATTCAATCTAACAAGCAAACCTATGAGTGTCCTCGCTGCTGTCCCTATGAACGCCCTCGCTATATCTGCTGTAGACCTCGTACAAGGCGTCGCTATCTTCTTTCAAATTTACTTAGCTCTGCTGCTGGTTCGCATTTTGCTGAGCTGGTTTCCCAATGTTGACTGGTCAAACCCCTTCTTTTCGACTATATCCCAGCTAACAGACCCCTACCTGAACCTTTTTCGCTCCATCATTCCACCGATTGGAGGCATAGACCTATCAGCCATCCTGGCCATTTTTGCGGTGCAAATAGCCTCATCTCTGATCACAAACGCTGGCATGAGCCTGGTTTCCTTGGGCGGTAGCTCTTTCGCCTCTTACTAAAAGGCCATCTATTAGTTTGCTAGATAGTCTAGTTTGCTAAATAGTCAGCCGTTGCAATAGACCCTTAAACCCTGCTTGATCGTCCCACCGAGCAGGGTTTTGCTGTTTGATGCTCGTTAAAGTCCAAACTCATCAATGAGACTCGTTTGTGCATTTTCAGCTTGTGCATTTTCATCCAAGTTTATTCTGTCAAAAGTAGGAGAGTTTGAGCGGTCTATAAACTAGCCTGTGGCTTATGTATGAAGGTGGGGTTGGCGCGATCGCATTCTTCTTTCTGTAGGATGACGAGCGCTACGTAAGGAGTATTTAAGGCAGGCGCATTGGGAACGGCGTACCGTTAGATCAAGAATTATTCCACTTGGCTTTCATGGTCAGTTCTTTAGGGCGTGAATCAACCCAAATGAATCGAGAACGACGTCACAAAGCCAACACATTCTTATCGTAGGGTAGGGATAAATAAGCCTTTTTTTACCTGTTCACCCAGTGAGGCCAGCTAGTGACTCAAAAAATCGTCAACTTCACCTTGATGATGGTTACCAGAGGGGTTGATTTAGTTTTGTCGACCTACCCTTACGATCCTTATCAGGTCGCCTTTGAAGATTCTGACTTGCGCAATCAGCTAATTGTTAAGGTGCTCAAGCAAACGCCTAGTAACTACATCCTGGCTAATTTAGATCGCCACGATCCTTTACTTAACCAGGTGCTTCAAATGACTTTAAGGGAGCATCTGCTGATCAAGTCTTTAATTCATCAGGGCATCCACCAGCTTTTACCGGTTGCTGATCGCCCGCCCGTTTTTTACTATCCACCGAATACTCCCTCACCGGCATCTTCACTGAGACGAAGTTCTGCACGCTAAGCGTCTTTAGGGCGTTTTGGGGCATTCAATCGTTGAGTTAGACTATCATCTTTGGCCATTTTGAACTCCACGCTTCTCGGGTTACTGGCTTCATCTGATTGAGCGCGGCTGCTCTATGGGGTTTTCCTAAGAGGGAAACTACTCCAGGCTATGTCGCTGCAAGTGGCTGTCAGAAAGGTTTTAGCTCAATCTCTTACCCCGAACTGAAGGTGTAGAAGAAGCTGGATAGAGAACTGCTTGTGCTGTAAGGCTTTTTGCTAAAGCTACATCAAGATCTGTTCGAGCGGTAAGGCTTGCTGCTTGAGCTGCATTAAGAACTGCTTGTGCTGTAAGGCTTTTTGCTAGAGCTGTATCAAGATCTGTTCGAGCGGTGAGGCTCTTTGCTTGAGCTGCATTAAGAGCTACTTGAGTGGTAAGGCTTGCTGCTGAAGCCGAAGGAGATTTGGTCGTGCCTCCGCAAAAAGTGGGATAGGTAGCAAAGTCATGCCATGACCAAAAATTTCACTTTTATAGGAGTTACGCATTGACAAATATATTATGAAAATGCTAAGCAAAAGTAGTTTCGGTCAGATTTTCT
>PPFU01003086.1_pt1 | contig 14851 bp, 14 predicted proteins | sample 1535991 | NCBI WGS metagenome assembly PPFU01 (sample SAMN04901290, study PRJNA319586) | Hypolithon metagenome, whole genome shotgun sequencing project. | isolation source: Antarctic Hypolithon | place: Antarctica: Miers Valley | collected 2014
CCCCCGCGTGAACGCCTCCGCCCGCTGAGCCTCCAGCACCGCATCCCCCGCCGCCACATCCGCCGGAACCACCGCCGCACCGCCCGGCTCCACAACCGCCGCCCGGGCCAGCGGTCCGCCACCCATCATGCACAACACGCCCGCCGCGGCGATCCGCAGGTGCCATAGCCCGTGTGTGTGAGAGCGTGACCCCATGTTCGAGTAGCCGTAGGGGTACCCGCGAATCGCCTCGGCTGCAAGTACGTCGGCCCGTCCCCCCATGCCCGCTACCCCCCGCCCACCATGAGCCGCGCCCAGGAAGTTCATCAGCGAGGAGGTAGAACCCGACGTCCGCATCGTGCTGGTGCTCGACGCCGCAGGTTGGCACCGCAGCAAGACGCTGGTGGTGCCCGACCACTTCACGCTGCTGCCCCTGCCGCCCTACTCGCCCGAGCTTAAGGACGTCGAGCAGGTACGGGCGATTATGCGGGTTAAATATCTGAGCAACCACATCTACGACGACGATGACCCTCTCATACAGGGCAACACCGAGGCCTCGAACCTATTCACCCCCGATCCACTCCAAACCATCACCGGCACCTCAGGGCTGACGCCCGCGTTGTAACTAAGACGTGTATCAGAAGCTACTCGGGTCGAGTAGACGATGTGGCTTGGTATCTGTGTTACGTTGGGCTGTTCCTGCTCGTGCTGGGCGTGAAGATGGCGGATGGGAAAATGATCGGACGGGCGGTGGTACGGGGCCGAGGGTTAGCCCGGATTGTTCAACGAACGCTCGACGGCAGAGGACTCAGCCACCGATCAACACCGATGAACGCAGATCAACCACTGAAAATTCGCACGTTATAGTCAATCTTTCACTTCAATCGGTTGTTGTGCAATTAAGCAGTCATTGACAGCTCGCATTGCGGGTCATATCATCCCCGATCGTATAAGTCTGTGTATGATTATGATTTATTCGTGCCTATCGGTGTTCATCGGTGGCTATATGCATTCTTCGGTTTAGTTGGGACGGCCATTCGACGGCGTCGAAACAGGGGGATGCAGCAGATCGGGCCGAGCGCTGACCTACGCGGGGCGGTCGGGCGATCGCTGCGACATCAGCGCCCCCACATGCCCCGCGACCGATTCGCCCAGGGCCGCGAGGTCATAGCCACCTTCGAGCACGCTCACCACGCGGCCGCCGCAGCATCGGTCGGCTGACGCCATCGCACGGCAGGTCATCGCGGTGAACCCCTCGGCTGTCAGGCGGTGGTCGCCCAGGGGGTCGGCGGCGTGGGCGTCGAAGCCCGCGGAGATCAGCAGCAGCTCCGGCTTGAAATCCCGTACCGCGGGCAGCGCGTGGCGATCCAGCGCCGCCAGCCAGTCGGCGTCGTCAGCCCCCGGAGCCAGCGGCAGGTTGAGCGTGTAACCCTCCCCCTCTCCCAGGCCCCGCTCCTGGGCGTGGCCCGTGCCGGGGTAGAGCGTGGCGGGGTGGCCGTGCAGGCTGATGAACAGGATATCGCTGCGATGTTCGAGCAGGTGCTGCGTGCCATTGCCGTGATGCACATCCCAATCCAGGATCGCCACGCGACTCAGGCCGTGGTCACGGATCGCGGCGTCGGCGGCAAGCGCGATGGTGTTGAAGAAGCAAAACCCCATCGACCGCCCCCGCCCCGCGTGATGCCCCGGCGGCCGCACAAGGCAAAAGGCGTTGCTCACCGCCCCCGACACCACCGCGGACACGGCCGCAAGGCCCGCCCCCACCCCCAGCGATGCCACCTCGGCCGTATGCCGGTTGCAAGGTGCATCGGGTGTGTCCACGCATGACTCGCCCATGTCGCAGGCGGCAAACACCCTATCGACATACCGCGGATCATGCAGCCGGCCCAACACCTCCCGCGACGCAGCCTCGAATGGCAGACGAACCATGCGGCCCATCAAACCCGCATCCTCCAGCGCCCGCCTGACCGCGCGGAGTCGATCCGCCCGCTCCGGGTGCCCCCGACCGGTGTCGTGCAGCAGAAAACAGTCGTCATCGAAGAGCGCGGTGGACATGGCGGACGCAGCCTTGACACACTACCCCCTCTTGCCCCGCCCGGTCTCCTTCTGCAGCGCATCGATCCGCTTGCTCGCCTGGGCCTTGCTCAGGTTCGGGTCAAACTCCTGCCCCGCCTCCTCGCATAGCGTCTCAAGATAGCTCGCCTGTGCGCCGGTCATCGCCTCATCGCCGGTGGTCCAGTTGTCGGGGTCCTTCTGCGTGTTCGATCCCGGTGTCGGGTCGCTCTTGGGATGATCGCTGATCTTCTGCTCGGCCATGGTCTGACTCCTCAACAAAATCGGGGTGGTGAAACGGCAGCATGATGTTAGGCGGTGACCCGCCCGCGGTCTATGTCGTGAAAGCATCTCGTAGGCTGACGATTCAAGACGGATGGGTCCAAGCCGGGGCACAGAGGCGAGCGGCGCGAGTCTCGCCGCCCCGGGTTCTGCAGAGAGAGACCCAAAGTCGAGAGACCCGGGGCGGCGCTCGCTCTGCCCCGGCTTGTCTCAAATATTTGTGTAGTACCCCGTAGGTCAGGATTTATCCTCACATCTTCCGCGGCCTCGGTAAGGATTTATCCTCACATCTTCCGCGGCCTCAATCAGGATGAATCCTCGCGTCTTCCGCGGCCGCCGTCAGGATGAATCCTGACCTACACCGGAGTATCGATTTTTGCTAGAGGGGGGATCGGCTCCCCACCGGCAGCACCCTTCCCAAGCGTTCGACCACCCGCGGGACCACTTCGAGGCCGCGATCCACCTCGGCGTCGGTGGTGAACCGTGAGAGCGAGAAGCGGACGCTGCCGTGGGCGACCGGGTCGGGGATGCCCATCGCGCGGAGGATCGGCGAGGGGTCCAGCGAACCGCTGCTGCACGCCGCCCCCGCTGACGCCGCCACCCCGCGCTCGCTCAGCCCTAGCAGGATCGCCTCCGCCTCAAGCCCCGGGAACCCCAGGTTGCTCGTGTTCCACAGCCGCTCCCCGATTCCGCCCGCCGCGTTCACCACCACGCCAGGAACCCGCTCGCTCAAAACCCGCTCGAATCGATCCCGCATCGCCCGCACCCGATCCACCGCGGGCTGATCGGCGAGGAACCGCGTCGCGAGCTCAGCCGCCACGCCCATGCCCAGGATCCCCGGGACGTTCTCCGTGCCGCCGCGGCGGTCCCGCTCCTGGGGTCCGCCCCGGTTCCATGGCGACAGCCGCAGACCCGTTCGCACCCAGAGCCCTCCAACGCCCTTGGGGCCGTGAAACTTGTGCGCCGCCAGCGTCAACAGGTCCAACCCCGCACCGCCAACCTGCACCGCATGCACATCCACGGGCAGCTTGCCCACCGCCTGGGTCGCGTCGCTGTGCAGCAGCAGCTTCCTCGCCCCGCCCGCGGCTCGCAGCCGCTCCCGATGGGCGGCAACCAACGCCGCGACCTCCCCCAGGGGCTGGATCGCCCCGGTCTCGTTGTTCGCCCACTGAATGCTCAGCAGCACGGTGGCGGGAGGGGACGGCTGCGTCCGGCTGCGGTTGTCGGAGCGCTCAATATGTTGCTGCAAGATAGAGTTAAGTTGTTCTATATCGGTTTGTCCATGGGTATCGACATCCAGGCGAATCATATGGACGCCGTTTTTTTCCAACGCGTCCGCGGGCTCGCGGATGGCGGAGTGCTCGGTGGGAGTCGTGATGAGAACGTCCCCGCCGCGGAGCAGGCCCCCCAGGGCGAGGTTGTTCGACTCGGTGCCCCCGCTGGTGAAGATGATTTCCGCGGGCCTGGCACCGATCAGCGTCGCGACCGACTGCCGCGCCAGTTCCACCCGCTGCCGCACCGCCTGGCCCATGCGGTGGACGCTGGAGGGGTTCGCCCATAAGTCCGTGCAAGCCTCCTCGACAGCGGCGATCACCTCCCGCGCCGGGCGGGTGGTCGCGTTGTTGTCAAGGTAGGCCCAGTCCATCGCCCGCATGATAAGCGGCCGCTACGATCCGACGTGGCCACCGCCACTGCCATCACCACCACCACCGTCAGCCCCGGCGGGCGGCCCGCGTTCATCGACGAATGCTGCGAAGTCGGCGGCGACCTGTGGATCCAGAAGGATCAACTCTACGCCGCGTGGCGGGCGTGGTGCGAGGATCGAGGCGACACGCCGGGCAACAAGGCCACTTTCGGGCAATCGCTGGTCAACGCCGGGTGTGATATTCGCGCGGCCCGCAAGGGCACCGACGGGCAACGCTTTCAGGTGTACGAGGGGGTGCGGGTATGCCAGTAGCGGCTCAATATCCATCGGCGTCAGGGCAGCGTCGTCACCGATGCCCTTGGAAACAAGGGTGAAGCGGAGTACGTCAGGGGCGTCAGGGCAATCTTCAACTTCTTACGCACGCGCGCCCGCCCGCATACGGGGGGGGTGGCAAGTCACGGTGACGCCACTGACGCGAGGGGGTGGCCTGTGAAGCCTGATCCCCTGATTCTGACCCTCACTACCCGCCCCGATCCGCCCGGTGTCGATGACCGAACCGCTTACTTCGTCCGCGGCTCTTTACTCACCGGCTGCCGATGAGGGGTCGTCGTCCGCGGCGTCCGGGGAGGGGGTTGAATCGCGTCGTTGTTCGATTCCGTCGACGGCTTCGATCAGTGTGGTGATGGCGAGGAGTGCGTAGGCGTTGGGCTCGATGGCGAGGCGGTTGTCCCAGAGCGCGAGGCGGATGCCGCCCTTGGCTTCATCGGGGTGGCGGAGGTAGAAGCCCGCGGTCTCGCTGATCATGAGTTGGCCGATGAAGCGGCTGGCAAATCGGGCGGTGGAGAGCCAGTCGGTGACCTGGCCCTGCCTTGTGAGGTCCGGATCCTTGAGCGCCTGGGCCAGGAACCAGAGCGGGTAGGCAGAGTGCCACGCGACCTGGGGCGGGTCCCCCAGCGCGAAGCCCCCGACGGTGTCGGTGGGGTCGCCTTGCGGCACGCTTAGGACCTGTGCGCGGCAGACCTCGGCAAGCACTTCGACCAGCCGCCGCTCCCTCTGGGTGATGGCGTCGGGGTTTTGACCGGCGTCGAGCAAGTGGGCGGCGCGGGTGTGGGCGAGGGTGTACCACGGCAGCAGCGAGACCATCGGGTCCGCCCGCCCGGCATTGAGCCAGAGCGTGTCGAGCGCGTCGCTGGCGACTTCGCCCGCCTCTGGCCGACGGGTCTGCTCGAACCACGCCGCCACCGCCGCCGTCGCCATGGCCGACTGGGCAAGGTGCGCCAGCCGGGCCCCCGGGGCCGCCGTCTCACGGAAGCCGTCGCCCTTTTGGTACATCGACAGCAGCAGCATCCCAAGCGCATCGCGAAGTTCATCCTCCCCGTGAGCCACCGGCGAATCCACCAGCGTCAGCAGCGCCAGCGCCACCGCGGGCAGGTCCACCGCCTCGGGGGTGTTTCGCCCCGCGCCCACCTCCTGCCTCGCCACACGCAGGGCTGCCCGCATCACCGTCTGCAGGTCCGGGTCGTCCGGGTCGGGCCTGGCGTCGCCCCGCCCCATCGCCCGCACCAGCGCATAACACGCCAGCGCCGCCTCGCGGGGCGTGGCGGGCCTGGGGTCGTACCGATCCTCGCTGGGCAGGTACGTGCCCCGCACCCCGCCCTCGCCGGTGAACCCCCGCAGCATGTGCGACGTGACCCTCGCCGCCAGGCTTTCGAGCGTCTCACGATTCACGGCGGTGGCGGGCAACTCGGTGCCCCCTCGCACCAGCCGGATCGCTTCCATCGCCACCGCGGGGTCGGCCACATGCATCACCTCGAACCGCTGCAACCGCGGCCCGCCCGTCCGCGCCAAGCGGGGCAGGTCCTGCAGCGGGACGCCCTGCCCGCTCATCAATTGAAACAACTGCGCATCGGGCCGAAGGTTCTGCGCCAAAGCCGTCGCCGGCCACACAAACGTGCCCGGCCCGTCGCCCGCGACCAGCCGCAGGCCGTGGAACCCGGACGAGAACCGCGTCTGCAACTCATTCATCGGAGCCGACGCGGGCAGCTGAATCGACTCTAGGTGATGCCCGATCTGCACGTCCACCAGCAGGTCCTTCAACGCGTTGCTCAACTCGTAGGGCGGGAGCTGGACATCTTTGCGATCCGCCTGCTCCTTGTCATACATCCGCCTGGCCTCCCGATCAAGCTTCACCAGCGCCTGCAGCGTCGCATCCCTCGCCAGCTTCCCGACATCGGCCACATCGCCCTGGGCATCGACGAAGCGGTCGAGGTTCTCCTCATAGGCATCCCCCGCAAACCCCAGAGCCCCGGCCTGCCGCAGCGTCACCCGCACGCCAAAGACGCCCCGCAGCATGATCGTTGGCACGTTTGGAGGTGTCTCCACCACCCCGCGCAGGTCCTTTGACCAACGGTTCTTCACCCAGTCCCTCACCATCCCATTGACCCTGATCCCATGAAAGCGGTCGATACGGGGCAACGTCCTTCCCGCCGGAGCTTCACCCTCCTCAACCTCCGCAACCTGGCCGCGGGTTCCCGACGTGAGCATCAGACAGACCGCCAAAGCTACCGACAAAGCCACGATGGAGCTTTGAAGCGACCAAAACAAGCCGGTTTCGCGTGATTGCCCGCACGGTCGGCCCGCCCGCCAAGCCCGGCGGGGCGGTGGCGTCGGGTGGAGCGGAGCGTCAGGGGCGGCCTCGGCGGCACGAGGCGATGAAAACTTGAAAATTTTTTTCATTTTTCTAAAGTCCCGTCAAAGGCGTGTGGTATGGTTGATACGGAGGCCGTCCCGACCCATCCCCCCCACCGAGGTCCCACATGATGCACTTCCTGGGAATCGAGGTTACCACCGCGCGGCCCTCCCGGCGAATGAAGATCCTGCTGCTGACCCTTCTGACGTTCGCGGCATTGTGCTAGTTCGCACCCGTTGTTTAGCCCGGATGATTCAACGAACGCTCGACGGAAGAGGAATCAGCCACCGATCAACACCGATGAACGAAGATAACCCACTGCAAGTTCGAACGTTATAGTCAATCTTTCACTTCAATCGGTTGTTGTGCATTTAAGCAGTCATTGACAGCGGGCATTGCGGGTCAGGAATTCCCGATCGTATAGGTCTATGTATGACAATGACTTATCCGTGTCCCTCGGTGTTCATCGGTGGCTATAGGCATTGTTCGGGTAAGCGGAGGGCGTGAGGCCCCGATTGTTTTGGCAGATCGCGATGCCGGTCACACCCCGCGTCGCGGCGGCTGACGCAGCCCGCTTCACGACGATGGTTTTGGGGGTCAGCGTCCGGTGAAGAATCGCTTGATGGTATGGAGTGTGACGCCGCGGCCGATTTTGGCGATGGCTTCGGTGAGGGGGACCTCCTTGGGGCACACCTTGACGCAGTTCTGGGCGTTGCCGCAGTCGGTGACGCCGCCCGGGCCCATGAGGGCTTCGAGTCGGTCTGCCTTGAGCTGTTTGCCGGTGTCGTGGAGGTTGAAGTAGTGGGCCTGCCCGATCGCCTGGGGGCCGATGAAGTCGTTGTCGATCTGGAACTGCGGGCACGCTTCCAGGCAGCAGCCGCAGGTCATGCAGCGGGAGAGGGCGTAGCGCTCCTCCTGCTTGTCGGGCAGTTCGGTGGGGCCGGGGCCTAAGTCGTGCGTGCCGTCGATGGGGACCCATGCCTTGACCTGGGCGAGTGCGTCAAACATCCGCTGTCGGTCGACCCAGAGATCGCGGACGACGGGGAACTTGGTCATGGGCGAGAGGGTGATCGTGCCGACGCTGCGGTGGTCGCCGCGTAAGGCGGCGGGTGTGTCGCGTGGTGGGGGCGGGGACGAGGGCGAGGCGACCCGATCGCGGCCGTCCCCCTCGCGGGCCTGGACCGCTTGGGCGGCGGCCTGTGCGTCGGCTTTGGAGGCGGTTCGCCCGCGGGAGCCCTGCTGGGTGCTGTGGTTGTGCTCGGTGCCCTGGACGCGGGCGGTGCCGTTGTTTTCGCCGCCGGGCCCCGCCCCGGTGGTGTCGAGGCCGAGCAGGTCATCCACGAGCGCGGAGCACGCCTGCCGCACGTGGCCGTTGACGAGCATGGTGCACGACCCGCACACCTCCTCGAGGCACGAAGCTTCCCAAACCGGAGGCTCGACGTGCTCCCCCTCGACCGTAAGCGGCGCGGCCGCGACGGCCTGAAGCAGCGAGATCACGTTGTGCCCCGGCTTGTAAGGCACCTCGAACGTCTGCCACGCCGGCGTCGCGGTCGGGCCGTTCTGCCGCTGGACCTTGATGGTGATGACGGGGCCGACGTCGTTGCGGATGGGGGCGATCATGAGGGTAGGGTAGGGCGAGGAATGAAGAAGGGCCACAGATGCACACGGATGAAATTGGATTGAAGAGGATAAGAGTTTGAGGAAAGGGCTTTGAAGCTCAGAGCGACACCCGCTTGATCTGCAGCCTTGGGTTGCCAAAATTAAGAGTAAGAGACCGGGAATAGCCGGTGGCTTTTAGGTAATTTATGCATTGAGCGATGTGAGAGGGATCAATAACTTGAGCGTGCCTGAGCTCGAGAATCAGAGACTGATCGACAACAATGTCGGCAAAGTATCTGCCTACCATCTCATCGCGATACCAAACCATCAGTGGTGCCTGGGTCACCACGTCCAGCCCCGCCAACCGCAACTCGACCGCGAGCGCATTCTCGTAGACTTTCTCAAGAAACCCCGTCCCAAGTGTATTTAATACTTCAAACGCGGAGCCGATCACCCGCTCACTTAAGACCTCAAGATTTCTCTGATCCTCTTCCATCCGTGTGCATCCGTGGCTATGCCTTGGCCGCGGCCGTGGTCGCGTCCTTGCCGTCCACCGCCGAGCCATAGGCCGGGTCCGCTTCGCTGGGCCGCTGGGAGTAGCCCGCCGCACCGGGCACCTCCTCGACAATTTCCACTTCCTTCTCCGCGGGCGTCGCCTCCACCGCGCCATACGTCCTCGCCCGCGGCTCAACCAAGGGCTGGGGGACATCCTCCCACTCGATCACCGGCTCACCACTCTCCACGTCGTACCGCATTTTCGTCGTCTTCAGGAACGGATCGTCAATCCGCTCCTGATAATCCGAACGGTAGTGACTCCCGCGACTCTCCTTTCGTTGAATGCTGCCCTCGATGATCGCCTGGGCGTAGAGGATCATGTCCCACAGGGCGCGGGCGAAGCTGAGGTTCTGGTTGGTGTACATCCCCGTGTCCGACAGCCGCATCGAGCCGTACTGCTGCTTGATCAGAGCGACCTCCGCCTTGGCCTTTTGCAGGCGGGACTCCTCTTTGACGACGGTGCAGGAGGCGGACATTTCCTCGCCCAGGCGGCGGTGCAGCTCGTAAGGATTGAACTCACCTTGCCCCGCGATCAAGCGGTCCACCTTGCCCGCCTCGGCCTGTACATATGAATCGAACATATTCTGGGGCAGCGACGCGGCCCGCCCGCTGTCGGAGACCTCGTCCATGGCGTAGTTGGCGACGCTGACGCCGCAGAACAGCCCGTCGAAGATGCACGAGAGCAGCGCGTTGGCGCCGAGCCGGGTGGCCCCGTGGTATTGGTAGTTGACCTCGCCAAAGGCGTAGAGCCCGGGGATGTTGGTCATCATGTTGCCCGGTGCCCCAAACTGCATCCCCTCGTTGGGCTTCCGCTTGGGGAGCTCGGGGCTGGTGAGCTTGTCCTTCTCCGGGGTATAGGGAACATACGTTGTATAGAGTCCGCCCATCGTGTAATGCACCGCAGGGAAGATCTTCATGGGGACCGTGCGGGGGTCATCGCCGGTGAATTTCTCATAGATTTCTAAAATACCCGCAAGTTTGTCCTTGGTGGATTCGGGAAGCTCGGTGACATCCAGGTAGACCATGTTGCCCCCGCCCACGCCGTACCCGTCCTGACAGATGTGGAAGATCTCGCGGGTGGCGATGTCTCGGGGGACGAGGTTGCCATATTTCGGGTATTTTTCTTCGAGGAAGTAGTTTCGGTCTGCCGCGGGGATCGAGTTGGGGTGTCGTTTGTCACCCTGCTTCTTGGGCACCCAGACCCTGCCCCCCTCGCCGCGGGCGGACTCGGACATGAGGCGGCACTTGTCCTCGCCGGGGATGGCGGTGGGGTGGACCTGGATCATCTCGGGGTTAGCGAGGTAGGCCCCGGCCTGATAGCAGCGGGCGGCGGCCCCGCCGGTGCATATCACGCTGTTGGTGCTCTTGCCATAGACCAGCCCGCAGCCCCCGCTCGCCATGACCACCGCATCACCGCGGAAGGCGTGCAGCTGCATGGTCCGCATGTCCTGGGCGATGATGCCCTTGCACGCCCCGCTTTCGTCGAGCACCGGCCAGAGGAACTCCCAGAACTCGTACTTATTGACCTTGCCCTCCGCGGCAAATCGCCGGGTCTGTTCATCCAGGCCATAGAGGAGCTGCTGCCCGGTGGTGGCTCCGGCGAAGTGGGTGCGTTTGTAGAGGCTCCCGCCGAACATACGAAGGTCCCGCCGCCCCTCCTGCGTGCGGTTGAAGGGAACGCCGATGCGGTCGAGCAGGTCGATAATTCTTGGTGCCCAGTGCGTCATTTCATAGACGGGCGGCTGGTGGTTGAGAAAGTCGCCGCCGTAGAGCGTCTCGTCCATGTGCTGCCACTCGGAATAGCCCTGCTGTCGGGCGACGTCGTTGCAGGCGTTGATCCCGCCCTGGGCGCAGACGGAGTGGGACCGTTTGACCGGGACCATGGAGAAGAGGTCGACGGGCAGGCCCTGCTCGGCGATGCGGACCGACGCGGCAAGCCCCGCGAGGCCGCCGCCGACGACGATGACGCGGGGGGAGGAGGGGGAGCCGTTGGGGGAGGGGGAGGGGGAGGGCATTGGGGGATGATAGAGTAGGGGCGTGGAGCGGTGGTGGCCGCGCGAGGCGGCTATAGTCGGACATGCCAGAAACTCACGCCCAAGTCATTGCTCGGCCCCATCGGACGGCCCCGGATGAATGCGTCGCTTTCGAAGCACCCGACCGTGTGGCGGCCTTTCTCGCTCAAAACCCGGACGGGGCGAGCGTGCGCACCATCGCCCGCTTCCTGGCCTCCGCCACCCTCGAGGAGAAGGAGGCGCTTGCCGCTGTGGTTGTCGGTCGCTCGCCGCTAGCAGAGTTTGCGGGCATTTTTAGAGGCGATAATACAAGAGGCGGCGATAACGAGGGCATTGATCGGGATTTGGCCGAGGAGTATGCCCGAGGCTTAAGCCCAAGTGAGTCTTAATGTTCATCGACACCTCGGGCTTCTACTGTCATCTCGATTCGAAGGAGCCGTCACATCGAGACGCCCTCGTCTACACCGCGTTGGCTCGGTCGCCGTGGACGACCAACTATGTGCTGGATGAGCTGGTCCCGCTTTGTCAAACCCGCGGCTTACCGCGCCCAAAAGCTTTAGACCTCTCTCTCACACGGTCATCAACGACCCGCGTATCGAAGTGGTCTGGGTCACCCGCGACCTCCACCTCGCCGCCCTCGACCTGCTCGCCGCCCGCCTCGACAAGTCCTACTCCCTTTGCGACGCGGTGAGCTTCGTGCTCATGCGGGAGCGGGGGGTGGGTGAGGCGCTGACGACGGACCGACACTTCGAGCAGGAGGGGTTGACGCGGCTGCTGGGGTGAGCCTCCCCTAAAGCCGCCGCCGGTGGCGGGACGTTGGGGGGGCGTTGGGGGGGGCGAGGTGGGGTAAAGCGCGACCATCGGTCGCGGCTTTGTGCGCGAGCACCGGTCGCGGATTTGTGCGCGAGCTCAATCGGCGTTCTCCCCCGCATCCGGCTGTGCCTCGGCGGGGGGCGTTTCCAGGTCGGCAACGGCCTTCCATGCGTCCAGGTGGGCCGCGTCGGGTACGTAGGTGAGCGAGCCATAGATCGCCGCGGCAGAGAACAGCGTCAGCGCCGCCGCCATCCCCGCACACACGTAGCCCCACCGCCTCATGCTGGCGACGCTGGTGGTGATGCCCCATGTGATCGCCGCCGTCCACAGGCCGTTGCTCCAGTGGTAGATCACCGCGGCGATGCCGACAAGGTAGAGCGACAGCACCAGCCCCGCAGCCAGCAAACTGCCCTGAGGCCCGCCCTGGAATGCGATCGCCAGGCTCGTCGCCGTCAGGCCCAGAGGCTCACCCGTGGCATCTCTGGCCAGCACCACCGCCTCCCCGTTCACCAAGCCCACCGCGTCGGTATAAAACGGCGTATACCAACCGAAGATATTCCAGCCCCACCGCAGCGTGGCAACGTGCAAAAAGATAAACACCAGCGCGATCCAAGCGGTCCACCGCTGGAGCGAATAGCGAAGGTTCCCCCCATAGCGGTAGCTTTGGACGTTGTGCCGCCCGCTGAACATGTAGTAGACGCCCAAAATCGAGTGGAACGCGATGGGCAGCCACAGGCCGAACACCTCGGTGAAAATCACCGCGGGCAGGCTGTGGATGAACTCCACTTCATGCTGGAAGTTCGACGGCACGACCATCTGCGCGTTGGTGAACAGGTGAAAGATCACGAACACCCCCACGGGGACGATGCCCGTCAGCGAGTGCAGACGGCGGAGCAGGAAATGAGTGTTCACCGGCCCTCCCACGCGGGGCTGGGGCGAGGTCCGCGGCTGGGTCGTCCGCGGCTGAGCCGAAGGCGGCGGCACGGTCGTGGCGGAGGTCGATTCGGTAGTGGCAGTGGCGGATGGCGGCACGGCCGCATCGTAGCGAACGCGAAAGGGCGCGGCGATTCGTGCCTCCACGTTCTCACCAAATCGCGACAACTCGCGGCGCTTCATCCCGCGAGGCCCTCCCCGCCTTCTGCCCCCCTGCTACACTCCCGGTTCACCGTCTCGACCCCCAACCCCCGCCCACCGTGCCGCTGCAGACCCAAGTTCACGAGCTCTCCCGCCTCGACCGTATGGTCCGGGCCCTTCGCCGCCGACTCGACGCAGCCCACCGCCGCGAGAAACTCCAGCGGATCAAACTGGGCCAGCTCGAACAGCAGGCGGGCGAGCTGGCGCAGCAGCTCAAGCTCACCCGCGCCACCGCGACCAATCTGGAGAACGACGCCAACGCGGTGGAGGCTCGGATGAACGCACTCCGCGAGCAGATGAATGCCGCGAGGAACAACAAGGAGTATTCCGCACTGCTGGTGGAGGTGTCCACGCTCAAGACGCAGAAGGGCAAGGTCGAGACGGAGGCCCTGCAGCACCTGACCCGCGTCGAGGAACTGCAGGCCAAGAAGGCGGAGCTGGACGCTCAGATCGACACGCAGCGGAAACTCGTCGAAGGCTCCGCCGCCGAGGTGGTCGAGGCCCGTGACGAGGTGGGTGATCGTCTGGAGCAGACGCAAGGGGAGCGGGACGCCGCCGCCGCCTCGGTACCGGATGGGCCGCTGGCGCTGTTTGAAAAGCTGGCGGATGAGTACGACGGCGAGGCGGTCGCCACCGCCGATGTGCAGGACAAAAAGCGGATGGAATACTCCTGTGGCGGCTGCTTCATGAGCCTCCCCGCCGAGCGGATCAACACCCTGATCAGCCGCCCCGATGAGCTCACCCTCTGCACCAGCTGCGGCCGCATCCTTGAACCCTCAGAAGCGCTCAAGCCTGAGAAGAGTTGACCGGGAGCCGATCTGGTGAGTTGGCGATTTGGTGATTTGGTGAGGAACAGCAGGAGGAAGGAAGAAGCAGAAGAAGAGACTCGGCTTGGGGTGGCGGATGCTCGAATGAAAGTGGGAGAACACTTGCTCTCAACTCTTCCTCTTCTTCCTCACCAAATCACCAAATCGCCACATCACCAAATATTCGGTCCGGTTCAATATGACGCACCTCATCCTCCACACTGACGGCGGCTCACGCGGCAACCCCGGGCCCGCGGGCGTCGGGGTCGTGCTCATCGACGCCGACACCGGCCAAACGCGGCACGAAGCGGGCTACTTCCTGGGACACCTGACCAGCAACCAAGCGGAGTACCAAGCCCTCCTCCGCGGCCTCGAAGTCGCCCGCACCCTCAGCGCCACCCGCATCACCCTCCGAGCCGACTCGCAGCTCATGGTGAGACAACTCGCCAACATCTACAAGGTCAAGAACTCTGACCTTAAGAGGCTGCACACGCGGGCGATGGATCAGCTCTATCAACTTGAAGATGGGTACGAACTCGAACATATTCCCCGCGAAGCCAACGAGCGGGCGGATGAACTGGCCAACCACGCCATGGACCGCAGCGGCGACTACATCGTCCCCGGAGGCGACATCGCCTCGGGCTCCACCGACGCCGAGCCCGCCCCTCCCCTCGCCTTCACCGCCACCCTCGTCCCCACCCGCAGCTCGGGCCAGCGATCCTGCCACGCCGGTCAGGCCACCGGCAGCCCCTATCACTTCGGCCCGCGAACCCCCGAAGGGTTCTGCCTCCACGCCGCCGCCGCCGCCCTGGGCCGCCATGGCCCGCTCCACTGGCCCGCCTCCACGGCACGCGGCCACGCCACCTGCGGCACCTGCAACCTCCGCATCGAACTCGAAAGCCTCCCCGCCTCCTGACCCAACCCCCCCACTCCATCCCACGCCGACGCTGAGCGAGGCTTTGCGAGCGAAGCGTCTGGTACGAAACGTATGGTATCCTGTCTTCCCACCCAGCCCGTACCCACTCCCCACCCACCACCCTCCCACTAAGAACAACACCATGGCGAAGAGCAAAACCAGCAAGAACGACCCCTTCACGCCCTCCAAGAAGGACAAATTTACCTTCGGCCTCTGGACCGTCGGCAACCCCGGGGCAGACCCCTTCGGCAAGGCCACCCGACCCACCCTCGACCCCGCCCAGATCTGCGACCTGCTGGGCGAGGTGGGCCACGTCTACGGCGTCAACTTCCACGACAACGACCTGATCCCCATCGACGCCACCGATGC
>PPFU01001223.1_pt1 | contig 14846 bp, 11 predicted proteins | sample 1535991 | NCBI WGS metagenome assembly PPFU01 (sample SAMN04901290, study PRJNA319586) | Hypolithon metagenome, whole genome shotgun sequencing project. | isolation source: Antarctic Hypolithon | place: Antarctica: Miers Valley | collected 2014
GGAGTGGGGGGCGTGGGGGGCGTGGGGGGCGTGGGGGCGACCGGGGGGACGTGGGGCGGGTCCGGGCGGGTGTTCCTGTCTCGCACCGGTGGCCCGATCACGCGGGTGGTGGTGTGGCAGATCGTCAAGCGACACGCCCGCCGCGTGGGCCTGGGCCACGTCCACCCGCACACACTCCGCCATTGCTTCGCGACGCACCTCCTGGCGGGCGGCGCGGACCTCCGCGTGGTCCAGGAGCTGCTGGGCCACTCCAACATCGCCACGACCCAAATCTACACCCACGTCGACCGCTCACGGCTGCACGAGGTGGTCCAACGGTGCCACCCGCGGGCGTGAGCGGGAGTTAGCCGCCTTCACCCACCCGCAGTACCTGCCCCTGCACGGTCTGGGTCATCTTGGTCTGGATCTTCACCTGCGGGTGGTTCACCCGCACTTGGAGCACCTGGCGGGTGAGTGTGTTTCGCCCCACGGCCTCGTGGCGGAGCAGGTCGAAGTAGACCTGCGTGCTGAGCGTGCCCTCCATCTGCTCGATGGCAATTGGTGGGCCGTTGGCGGGCATCTTGGAGCGGTCGACTTCGAGCTTGAGCTTGCCCGTGCCTGTGATGGTGGCGACGGGGATGTCCGCGATGGTCTCGACCCCGGCGAGCCGATAGGACACGTCGTGGTCGACGCTGCCCAGCTCATGGTCCCAGTGATACGACTTGTCCCACTTGCCATCGAGCTTCATCTCCGCGGGCACGCCGGGGAGGGTGGCGAGGTCGCTGGCGGTCTCGACGAGGTCGTTGGCGGACGGCCCGGCCTCAGCGCTGGCGGGCGGGCCACCGGCGGCGGCGAGCTTGCGGCGGAAGGTGTCAATCCCCTCGACGCTCTTGACCGTCCCGTCGGGCTCGATCACCACCCGCATCGGGATGCCGGTGAGCGCCTTCATCATTCGCGTCGCGTCGGCGTTGTCGCCATCACCGGCCTTTCGTGAATCGACAGTCTGTTTGCCCTGTATCTGCGTGCTGGTCACCTCCACCACAATGTGCTCGATCGTCATGGTGCAGGTGGCGCCGCCGTCGGGGCGAACTTCATCGACGAACCACCGCATCCGGCCCGTGGAGGTGGTGGTCTCGCCCGCCTCTCGCTCCTGGGGCGGCTGGCCGTTGACCACGGCCTTGACACTCTGCTGCCGCTCGCGACGCGTCCAGAAGTCGTACTCGCTCACCTGCCCCGCCTCCCACCGCGGGCGGAGCAGCACGCCCGCCGCCTCCGCGTCGCCCCCTTGCGCGAAGGCGGGCAACGCCAGGATCAGCAGCAGCAGCGCGACGAGGGGGTGACGCATCATGGCGGGATCATACCGCCACCGCACCGTGAAAGCGGGACGCTTCGCATCACCCGCTACGCAGCAGCGTCACCACGCCCGGGGGGCGGCCGGGCCCAGCAGAAGCCAGTCGATGCGGTGAAGTCGCCACACTCCATCGGCGTCGCGGGCCCAGATGAGATCCCAAGTGGTCGGGAAGGGCAACTCCGCCATCTCACCTTCGTGGAGCGTGGTTGTCAACTCCACGATGCTGCGTGCCTCGTCGGGCCCCGATAGGTCGGTATGCAGGCGTCGGATCTGGTGCTCCACGCCGTTGGGATGGTCCGCGATGAGCGATTCGAGCCGAAAGATGAGGCCTTGGAGGGTCGCCTGCCGCTCCCCAGCGATCCGCCACTCCACATCGTCACGGAGAAACGACACCAACGTTTCCAACGACCGCTCATCCTTAAACCCCGCGGCATCGACGACGCCGCGGGTGCGAAGCTCCACCCGCTCCCTTGGCGTCGTCACCGCCCACGCCACGACGAACACGATGACGAATGAAACCAGCGACGCCAACCCCGCCACCCGCCATCGCCGCCTGGCCTCCCGCGTCGCGACCCGGCGGCTGACGATCCAGCACACCAGAACCGCCACCAGCAGCCCGGCGAACAGGGGCCAAGGGGACTCGAAGAGGAGGCTTGTCACACCTCGATCCTAGGACCGCGGGGACCGCGGGGACCGCGGGGACCGCGGATGATTTGCGTGGGGTTTATAGGCGGACATCCCACATCACCCGCTTATTCGTTGATCGTCAGCCCCTCGATGTAGTCCGAGAGGGCGCGGGCCTTGGCTTCGGCTTCCTGGGTGAGGGCTTCTTTCTTCGTGAGCAGCTCCTCAACCTGCTTCTCCTGGGAGGAGAGCTTCTCGATGTAGGTCTTGTAGAGCGAGGTGTTGCGGTCGACGCGGGCCATGTTCTCGCGGATGCGGTTCTGGTCACGGGCGATGTTCTGGTATCTCGCCTCGATCTCATTGATCTGGCGGCGGAGCTCCGCCTCGTCCTGACGCAGGGCGATGGCCTTGGTCAGGGCATCGCGAACATCCTTGGAGATCTTGCCGTTCTGGGCGTAGGTGAGCAGGGTGGCCACGTCGTTGCCGACGATGGAAACCTGCTGCCAGGTGACCAGCTCCTCGATGACGTTGAACTCCTTCTGGCTCTCCTCCTCGACGCCGACGCGGAAGCGGTAGAGGTTCTCGGTCCGCTCGGCGAACTTCTTGGGCTCGACCAGTTCCCGCTGGGGGTAGCGGGGGTGCTCGATGATGAGCGTCTTGTCCTTGCCCGCTGCGTTCTTGATCGTGTAGGTCTGGGTGTATTGGTACTTGTACTGGACCTGGAGCACGCCGCGGTTGATCTTGGCACCGACGATGGCGTTGTCGGCCTTGGTGGAGGGGTCGACCTGGACCTCGAGGTCGACTGCGTAGGAGAGCAGGCGGTCCTCATTGGGGGCCATGTGCCCGATCTGGGCGTCACCGGCGTAGGTGCCCGAGTCGTAGATCGTGATCGGCCCCGCCATCAGTTTCTGATCGGTGGAGTTGACCATGCGAGCCCCGAGGAGGGGGTGCTTGGGCTGGGTGGACTGGTTGTAGATCGAGACCTTGGTGGCGTGGACCTTGCCCGAGAGGATCGGGAGCATGGCCGACTGCTGGCGGGCGAGCGTGACGGGGGCATCGACGGAGTACTGGAACAGCTCGCCGACGGAGCCACCCGAGGCGGCGGACTGCATCGCGGCGAGGGAGAGGGGGGCGTTCTCTTGCTCCCGCAGGGCATTGCCCGTAACCATAGAGGTGTCGTCCATCGCCTCGCTGGCCATTTCCGCACCGGCACTAGGTGAGGGGGACATGGAGCCGCGGCGGGATTTCTCAGCGAACCGCATCGCGCGATCCATCGGTGCGTCATTTGCCATCTGCTCCCGTCGACCGTCCGCCTCGCCAAACCCGCCGTCATACCGCTTGGGCATCAGCGACGCGTACAGCTCGGGCTGGACGGTCGGGCGGGTGACGTAGAGGGGGGTGTAGAGGTCCTGAATGAACGAGATCGGGCGGCCCGACACGAGGGTGAGCTTGACATCGGTCCAGTCGGACTCGGTGGTGTTTTCGACGATGCCCCAGCCCTGGAGGAACGAGTTGGGGTCGCCCTCGGGGGCTTTGGGTTTTTGGGGGGCTTTGTCGGGTTTGGACGTCAAAGAACCGGGGGCTGAAGCCCCCTCCGCCGGGGCGGATTTGGGATCGGAGTCGGCGGCGGAAGTGGGGGCGTCTGCGGGCTCGGCCTTGGCATCGGTGAGGTCGAGGCGGTAGGTGGTCTTCCACACCGGCATCTCGATGAGGTAGCTCACCGCGACGACGCGATTCTCCTTGGCGGCTTCGCCCGGGGCGTTGGCGAAGCTGATCGAGACGGCTTTGGTGTCCTTGTTACGGGCATCTGCGAGCACATCCAGCGCTTCGGAGAGCTCCTCGCGGAGCGTGGGGTCTTCGATGACGATGGAGCCGACGGTGTCGAGCGCGACAGTCTTGATCCCGCCCTCGGTGACGAGCACGAGGGAGTACTCAGTAATCTGGGTGGGCGGGTCGCCGACGACGCGGTCCTGGCTGATGACGGTGAGCACCCGGCCGGTCATGGGGTCGGGGGTGGAGACGGTGACGGTGGCACCCTTGAGCTGCTGGAGCAGGTTGACCAGCGACGGGTCGCCGGCGAGGTTGATCGAGAAGCTCGCCAAGCGGCGGGAGAGGGGTTCTTTGGAGGCGTAGTTGACGCGGACGGAGCCGGTGTCGCCCCAGATGGCGAGGGACTTGAGGACGTCGTTGAGCTGCTCGGGCTGGAACGTGAGCCTGACCTCGGCCTTGTCGCCGTTCTGCTTGTCGCCCGCGACGGTGCCGTTGTGCTCGAAGTAGCCCACGCCGGAGGTGTAGAGGGTGACCTCCTGGAGCGGGAGCGTGCCGGGGTCGGCGGCGGTCTTCTGAGCGGCGGGTGCGTCGGGCTTGACAGGTTGATCGGAGGGCTGGCCAAAGACTTGCATGGGCACCATCAATGTAGCGGCGAGCAGAAGGGCGAGGGGGGGTGTGGTGAGTCGGCGGGCGGTCATGGTGGGGCTCCGGGGGGCGAAGAGGAAACGGGGGAGGTCGCGGGGACAGGGGTATAGATGCGCCGTGACGCGACAGGTTCCCACGGGTTTGGCGAAAAGGCAAACCCGAACAGAGGTTACTCTGAGATGGAATGGTTATCTCCGGGTGCCGCGCATTGACGCTTGGGTCAAGGCATGCCGTGAAGCTTGTGGCGAACCGCACGCATTGGACAAAGCCGCGAGGCGTGGCACCCGTGGCCCTGCATGTCCAAAGAGATGACGCGGTAGGGAAACACGCGGTGTAAGACGTCCAGCACAAGCGGGGGCGACGCGGCTTATCACGATGGGAGCGGGAGGGATGACCGCCCAGGCAGTAGAAAGCGACCGATGGGGACGGCCGGGCTATATGAGGAGGTCAGGGGGAGACGGTTTGAGTCACCCACGCGTGCCACTCGGGGTCGACCTCGTCGAGCGGGGCGATATGGAGCTCGAAGAGGCGACGCAGCTGTGCGGGGGTGGGGCGGGGGTTTGAGCCGTTGCGGAGGGCTTGAAGGTAGGACGCGAGGCCGACGGGGTGGGTTTCGAAAAGGAAGCGGAAGAGGGCCCAGGACTGGGCGTAAACGCGTCGGACGGCCTCGGGGTCGTCGGTGGGGACGCGGGTGAGCGTGACCATCTCCGCCAGGGGCAGCAGGGCGTCGGCGTCGTGGGCGAGGGCGAGGTGGCGTCGGCGGAGCGGGTTGTCGGCGGCGGGGCCGAGGGTGTGCCCCTCTTCGAGCTCGAAGTTGGTCGCCAGGCCTTCGCTGACCCAAAGGGGGTACAGCACGCCCCGCCGCTGCAGGCCGGCGTTGAACGCGAGTTGATGGGCCGCCTCATGGGTGGTGCTGGCGACGGCGACGCGGTCGAGCGGGGACGTGGTGGTGGCGGCGGGCTGGGCCTGCACCTCGGGATTTGAGTCGGGGGCGGGCTGTGGATCGAGCGGCTCGATGAGGCCGGGCGGCTCAGGGTTGGCCGCGAGCTGCACCAGTGCCACCCGGTTGGTGCGGGCGGAGTAGTAGGCGGCGGTCCAAGTGACATCCGCCCCATCCGCCTCCCGGGCGTAGCGGATCATCTCGCCGCGATCGGGGAACACGAGGCATGCCAGCGGCTCACGGATCGGCTTGAGCTCGAACCCCGCCCTTGTGAACACGTCGACGAACTGATCGTGCGTCCGCTCCAGCAGCCGCCCCCGCCGCCGGGCATCGGCGAACCCGCCGCGGTAGCCCACTCGGAAGTGCTCCGTGTGGTGCCATTGCCACCCCTCCAGCCCGGCCGGGGTCGCCGCGGTCGCGGACCCCTCAACCGTCGCCTCAAGCGACGGCGGCCCGTCGGCGGGCGGCTCCGCGGGCGTGGCGGAAACGACGCTCGGCAATGCGTCGGCCACGACGGGCCGGGGCGTCGCAGGACCACCCATAAAATCCAGCACGCCCCCCACCACCGCCACCACCATGACCGCCACCACCCCCGCAACCACGCGGTGTGCCGGGCGGCCGTCACCTGTCTCACGCACCCTCTTCAGAATCGCCATGCCCATGGCATCGACCCGACGCGGTCGCGTCTTTATTTCTTGCTTCAGCAGGAGCCGCGCACGAAGTAAGCGGTCCGGCTCCGTAAGGAGCCGCGCACGAAGTAAGCGGTCTTGATCCGTGTCCGCCGCATGCTTTGTCGCGGGTTGGGCGTGACGGGTTCGGGTAAGTACCAACACGGCTCATGCCGAGGCGGAGAGGACCGCTTACTCTGTGCGCGGCTCTCTATATGGACAAGGCTTGCTTTGTGCGCGGCTCACTCGGGTGGTGGCGGGCGATTAGCCCAGGCCTTGCAAATCCCCTCACCGCCACCGCTGGGCCAGGCGGTACCGCCTGCACCAGTCCGACCTCAACCGGCGGATCCCTTGTGCCCCGGCTCACGACGCCTGTGAGCCGGTCCGATGACCGGGGCAGAGGAGACGGCTGCATGAGCATCGAGATGTTCCCACCCACCGACGCTACCCCACACCCCACCGCCAACACCGCCACCATCCCCCCCGTGGCCCCCGCCTGCACCGGGCGGCGAAACTGCGGGTGCGGGTGCGGGAGCGCGATGAAGGCGTACACCCCCAAGGCCGCGGCCGACGCCACGGCGGTCCCCCCTGCCGCGGTGCCCGGCATCACGCATGCCGACGCGAGCACGGCGAGGGTGATGATCGTCGATGATGAGTTGATCAACATCAAGGCGGTGCAGAAGTACCTCCGCAACGAGGGGTTCGAGAAGTTCATCTCCACCACCGACCCCGGCGAGGTGATCGCCCGGGTGAAGCGTGAGCGGCCCGACGTGATCCTGCTCGACGTGGTGATGCCCGACATCAGCGGGCTGCAACTGCTCCAGCAGATCCGCCAGGACATCGAGACCGCATACATCCCCGTGATCATCCTCACCGCGACCGAAGATGCCCGCACCAAGCAGCGGGCGCTCGAGCTGGGGGCGACCGACCTTTTGGAGAAGCCCGTCGACCCCTCCTCGCTCTTGCCCCGCGTGCGGAACGCGTTGATCGTTAAGGCCTACCAGGACCACCTCCGCCAGCACGCCACCCGGCTTGAGCGGGAGGTTGCCAAGAGGACCCGCGAGCTTGAGCACACGAGGCAGGAGGTGGTTCACTGCCTCGCCCGTGCTGCCGAGTGCCGGGACAATGAAACGGGTCAACACGTGATCCGCGTGGGGCGATACGCGGGGCTGGTCGCCAGGGAGATGGGGCTCGACGAGCCGCTTTGTGAGTTGATCGAGTTGGCGGCCCCGCTGCATGACGTGGGCAAGATCGGCGTGCCCGACGGCGTGCTGCTCAAGCCGGGCAAGCTCACGCCCGAGGAGTTTGACATCATGCAGACACACACGACCATCGGCAAGGGGGTGTTCACCAACCTCACCGAGGCCGAGGCGTGCCTGTATCACGACCACCCGCAGGTCGGGCACGACATAATCGGCGAGGCGAAGTTCGACCTGCTCCGCATGGCGGGGCGGATCGCGCTGACGCACCACGAAAAGTGGGACGGCACCGGGTATCCGCTGGGGCTGGCGGGCGAGGACATCCCGCTTGAGGGGCGGATCACCGCGGTCGCGGATGTGTTTGATGCGTTGAGTTCCAAGCGGCCGTACAAGCCCGCGTTCCCGCGGGAGAAGTGTTTCGGGATCATGCGGGACGGGCGGGGGACACATTTTGACCCGCGGGTGCTTGACGCGTTCTTCTCGTGTGCCGATGACATCATTCAGGTGCAGATCGACTTCGCCGATGCGGAGGTGCATCGACCCGCGGGGCTGTTTAATGACGTGGCCGGAACGGCCGATAAGTCACAGCAAAAGGCCGCGGCGTGACACCCGGCCGCCGCGAGAAGCCGGACCTGAATCCGCGCAGGTCCGGGTGCTTCATGCGGGACATCCCAATCGGGACCCACCCGGCCCTTCGCCGCTCACCGGCACTCGCCGGCACTCGCCCCTCAGCACCGGCTTCGCAGGAATTCGACAGCCCTACCCCCTCATGACCCCGCGGAACCACTTCCTTGCCTTCAACCGACTCCAACCGTATAGCACCCCCCGCACGCCCGGCCGATCAGCCGCTGGTGCTGGTCATCGATGACCACCCGCTGATCGCCCGAGCGGTCGCGAGCAACCTGAAGCCCCTGGGTGCCCGCGTGCTCCACGCGCACAGCGGTGAGGAGGGGCTTAAGGTCGCGATCGCGGAGCGGCCGGACGCGATTCTGCTCGACGTGAACATGCCGGGCATCGGGGGCTTCGAGACTTGCCGTCGGCTTAAGGCCGACCCGCTGACCTGCGACATCCCCGTCGTCTTCGCCACCGCGTCCACCGACACCGAGGACATCGCACGCGGGCTGGGGCTGGGGGCGGCCGATTATGTGTGTAAGTCGGCAGAGCCTTTGGAACTCCGCGCCCGCGTCGCCTCGGCGCTCAAGGTGAGCCTGCTCATGCGGCAGCTCCAGAAGCAGGCGTCCACCGACAAGCTCACCGGGCTGCCCAACCGCGCTGGGTTCGAGGCCGCGGCCGAGGCGTGCCTCGCCCGAGCGAGCCAGGACCCGCAGCACCGCTTCGCGTGCCTGTTCCTGGACCTGGACCATTTCAAGCTCATCAACGACTCGCTGGGCCACGACGCGGGCGACGAGCTGTTGGTACAGGTCGCGCGGCGGATTGTGCAATGCGTCCACGGGGGCGGCGGCGAGGAGTGGGAGTGGGGCGTAAGGCGGTCGGGCGACCATGGCCACGCCACCGTTGCACGCATGGGGGGCGATGAATTTGTCATCTTGCTCGAAGGCCTGAGCCACGACGACGCCGCGGCCAGGCTCGCCGAGCGAATCGCAGCCGAGGTCGCGGGTGTGATCGACCTCGAGCTCGAGCAGGTCCGCGCGGGCATCAGCATCGGGATCCGACGCGGGCGGCCCGGCGACACCGCCGAGGCGCTGCTCCGCGACGCCGACGCCGCCATGTACGCCGCCAAAGCCGACACGCACCAGCGATGGGCGTACTTCGCCCCGGCCATGCGGGAGTCCGCCCACAACCTCATGCGACTCGAAAAAGACCTGCACGAGGCCATTGAGAACGATACGCTCCGCCTGGTCTACCAGCCCACGATCCGGCTCAGCGACGCCGCCGTCGTGGGCTTCGAAGCCCTCGTACGGTGGGATCACCCCGACCACGGCCCGCTCCCGCCCGAGCGGATCACCGCCCTGGCGGCCCGCAGCCGACTGATCCTCGACCTGGGGCACTGGGTGCTCGAACGCGCCTGCCGCGACTTCGGCTCGTGGACACACACCCGCACCGCCAGTCCGCCGCTGAGCCTCACCGTCAACGTCGCAGGGCCCCAGCTTCTCCAGCGGGGCTTCGTCGACGAGGTGCTCGCCACCCTCGCCGCCACCGGCCTCCGCCCAGCCGAGCTCCAGCTGGACATCCCCGAGCCCGTGCTCATGGGCCAGTCGCCCGAGGCGGTCAAGGTGCTCCACCGACTCCACCGCGCCGGCGTCCGTCTCTCCATGGACGACTTTGGCACCGGGGCCTTCTCCATCGGCTCGCTCCACCGCTTCCCGCTCTCGACCCTCAAAATCGACCGCACCCTCATCAGCAACGCCGACGCACGACGACAGTACGCCGCCGTCATCCACGCGATCATCACCCTCGCCCGTGACCTGGGCATCACCGTCTCGGCCGAGGGCGTCGAAACCCAGGAACAAGTCGCCCAACTCCTCGCCCTCAACTGCGGCGAAGCCCAAGGCTACGCCTTCAGCCACCCGCTGTGCCCCCACGACGCCGCCGACGTCGCCAGGCGGGGCTTGGGCAGGGAGCGGGAGCGAGACCGAGCCGCGGCTTAAGACGCGACCTGTCGAAACGCTTCCACAGGTTTCTCACTGAACCTCGACGATCTCAAACCGCTTCGCCCCCCGCGGCAAATCGACCCGCACCGTGTCGCCCATCCTCGCCTTCATCAGCGCTTCACCCATCGGACTCGACGAACTCACCTCAATCTCATCCGTGTCAAACCGCCCGCTCGACTCGCCCACCAGCTTGTACAGGTCCTCGCTGTCGTCATCCAGATCCTTGAGCTTCACCACCGACCCCAGGAACACCATCCCCTCGGGCACATCCGCGTCCCCCGCGACCTGGGCGGTGCTTAGCTTCTCCTCGATCCGACGCACCTCCGCCTCGTTCAGCCCCTGGTCATCGCGGGCGGCGTGATACTCCGCGTTCTCCTTCAAATCCCCCATCGCCCGCGCCTCGGCGATCCGCCTGGTGATCTCCGGCCGACGGTTCTTCAACTCCTCCAGCTTCTCCTCGAGCCGGGCCTTGTCTTCAACCGTGATGATCTCCATGGAGCAATCCTTTGGTAAAGGGAATGGGTGGTGGGGGCGGGCAGACCTTCGCTTTAAAGCATCAACCCGAAAATCTGAACTTCGAATTTTGGATTTCGGATTTCCATCTCCCCCTTTCCCTGCCACGAATCCCTGAGGTTAGCACAACACGCCGTGCCCGGCTACGCCGATGTTCAACCCGCTGCGGGCCGCGGCGTATACTCAAACCCCGCCCCCATCGAGGAGCTGATTATGACCGCCCTGGCGACACCCTATCTCGAACACGCCGCGCCCGACCTCGCGCTGCTCCGGCCCGAGCCGATCACGCCCGAGGAGATGCTCGAGATGCACGGCACGAAGCACGCCGAGCTCGTGGATGGGGAACTCCTGGAGAAGTCTGCCATGAGCCTTGAAAGCGGACATGTCAGCGTTCGTGCTTCGAGATTTATCGCGGGGCACGTCGATTTATTGCACCTGGGGCTGGTCGCCGATGGCCAAGCCTCCTACCAGTGATTCCCCCACGCCCCGCGACAGGTCCGCAAGCCCGACGTCTCCTTCATCCGCGGCGGTCGAATCACCCGCTCCATGCTTCGGGGCCACCTCAAGATCGTCCCCGACCTGGTCGTCGACGTGATCTCGCCTGACGACTTCGCCGAGGAGGTGCAGGGTCGAGTTGAAGACTTCTTACGCGCGAAGGTGCCCCTGATGTGGGTCCTCTACCCTTACCTCAAGCTCGCGGTGGTCTACTCCGAGGCGGGCGATCGCATCTCCCGCCTGCATGAGGATGCGGTGCTCGACGGCGGCGATGTGCTCCCGGGCTTCAGCGTGCCGCTGCGGGAGCTGTTCACCCTCCCGGACAACCTGATGGCGGAAGGCGACGAAACCCCCGAGTGCGGGAGGGAGAGCCCGGGGGAGTAAATCCGCTTGCTCACCGGGTGAATAAGGCTACACTTAGAGCGGCTGGAGCGGTTGTGGCGGTGGGCACATGGGGGGGGTGACGACCGCCGCGGTCAGCCTTTCATTCCCCGCACCTTCTATCGGAGGCTTTCCCTTGTTGATCCTCATCGTCGTCAGTGGGCCGGACAAGGGCAAGGTGTTCGAGTTGGCCGGGCGGGACACCATCATTCTGGGCCGCGATGGCGACCCGGTTCGCCTGAGCGATTCCAAGGCCAGCCGCCAGCACGCCACGCTGGGCTTCCACGACGGGCACTGGCACATCCGCGACCAAAACTCCCGCCACGGCACGTTCCACAACCACGAACGCGTCACCGGCGAGGCCCGCCTCCAGGACGGCGACCACATCCAGGTGGGCTCGACCCTGCTCGTGCTCGCCCAAGCCGACGACGCCGCCCACCACGCCGCTCTCGCCGCTACGCCCACCTCTGCCCCCACCTCAACGGGGACACCACCCCACGCCGACGCTGAGCGAAGCGAAGCGGCCGGTATCACCTCCACCCCCGCTCCCGCGTGGCGAACCCCCGCCCTCCTCGCCGCCGCACTGGGCGGTGCCCTGCTTCTGGCCGGGGGTGGCACGCTCTACCTGAACCACCAGATCGAGGCCCGCGCCCAAGACCTCGCCCGCGACCTCGCCGACCGCGACGACCGGCTCGCCGAACGCGACGAACGTATCGAACGCCTCCTCGCCCAGCGGCCGACCGACCCCGAGCTGCTCCAAATCGTCGCCAAGCTCGACGCGCAGGAAGCCCACTTCGACGCCATCGACGACCTCACCGCCCTGGTCAAAGCCCAGCCCGACACTCTGGCACCCAAACTCGAGGCGATCCTCGCCAAGCTCGACGGGCAGCCCGACTACACCGGCGAACTCGCGTCCCTCCGCGACGCGATGGAGTCCTCGCTCAAGATGCAGCAGCCCCTCACCTCCGCCACCACCCGGCTCGCGGAAGCTAATCAGGGGCTGATCTCCCGCATGGAGACCCTCATCACCCGTGCCGAGAAGCAGCCCTCGCTCGATGAGGTGCGTGAGACGCTGGCCGCCCTCAACCAGCGGCTGGATGACGAGCCCGGGGCCGACGCGATCATCCGCGGCGTCACCGACGCCCTCGCCGCCCGCCCCGCCGACCCCGCGCTCGCCGAGGTCCGCGACATGCTCGCCCAGCTCACCGAGCAGGGCCGACAGGCCGCTGTCGTGCAAGATCAGCTCGCGTCGCTCGAGGCCGCCGTCCGCGACGCCAACCAGCGTCAGGCCCAGGCCGATGAACTCGCGACCACCATGCTCCAGTCCCTCGCGGATCGCCTCGACGCCACCGGCGGGGACGAGGCGGTGCTCGCCGCCATCACCCAGCTCAAGGCCGACCTCCCCCTCCCCGCCGTCGAACGCATCGAAGCCTCCATCGCCAAGCTCGGCGACGCCCCCTCCCCCGAACAGATCGCCACCGCCGTCGGCCACGAACTCTCCCAGGACCGCGAATCCCAAGCCCTCGCGCTGGCAAAACTCACCCAACTCCTCGACGGCGAACCTTGGGCGGACAAAATCCGGGAACAGGGCGAGCAGACCCGCGAAGCCCTCGCCGCCGTCACCACCGCGCTGCAGGACCGCCCCACCCTGGAACAGGTTCGCACCGAGCTGGCGTCGCTCTCCCAAGGCGACCGCGACGCGGTCCGGGAGCAGTTCGACCAGGTACTCGCCGCCGTTCAGGGCGGGGGCGACGTCGCCGCCGAGCTCGCGGCGGTGCAGAAGCTGCTCAAGCAGCAGCCCGCGATGGCGGAGGCGGCCCTCTCCCGCGTGATGGAGGCGGTTCAGACCCTCCAGGCCGACGACGACGGCCAGCGGATGCTCGCCGCCATCCAGGAGCTCCAGGGCATGATGGGCGGGATGTCCCTGGTCGCCACCGGCGAAGTCAAGCATCAGGTGCAGCGGGGCGTGATCGACGCCATGGTCGCCGCCAAGCTGCTCGATGAGGACACGCTGGCTGCGATGATGAACGCCCGCGGAGACGAAGACGCCAGCCAGCTCACCGAGGTCGAAATCCTCTACCGCTACGCATGGGTCTCCAATGAGCCGGTCACCATCGGCCTGGGCAAGGTCAACCCCCTCACCGGCCAGGCCGAGCCGGGCCAGCTCATCGACCCCCGACTCGCCAAGCAGGCCGGCATCCAGAACTGGCGGCAGTGGTACACCAACGACCGCTACATCGCCACCCGCAACATGTTCGCCGACCCCGCCGCCGTCGCCCGCACCGATCCATCCACCTCCACCGCCTCCCCGTCCGCCCCCTCACCCCCCCGCGTGATCGAGGATGTCAACCTCGACACCCCCGGCTCCATCAACGACCCGTTCATCAACGCCATCCCCGACGACCCCGACGGCCGACTCAACCCCGATCACGCACGCACCCGCCCATAACGCCCCCGACCTCTCCCTTCTAGGTGGCGCAGGCGTCCCGCCCGTGGGCCGCAGAGAGGCTTAGGTCCGTCCACAGGCGAGACGCCTGTGCCACCAAAGCAGGCCACAAGCGGCCGGGCAAAAATCGAATCGGCGTCGAACGCCGCGCGACACCCCATGCCCCCCCAACCCCTCCTGCGAATCACGCTCTCGATCTTCGTGCTCGCGGCCGGGTTCCTGCTCGTCCGCTTTGGCTGGGGGCCCCTCTACGCCTGGATGCGAAGGCAGGAACTCGCCTACGACCGGGTGTTCCGACGTCAGCTCCTCATCGACCTCGCGCCCCGCACGGCGCTGGCCCTGCACGTCGGCGGCATCCTCATCGCCGTGCTCGTGGGCTACTTCGCCAGCGGCAGCGTCGGCGTCGCCCTCGTGCTGGGCACCACCGCGTTCTTCATCCCCCACCTGGTGATCCGACACCTCGAAATCAAGCGGCGGCAACACCTCGAGACCCAGCTCATCGACGGCCTCACGACCCTCGCCTCGGGCACGCGTGCGGGGCTCAACCTCGTGCAGGCGATGGAACTCCTCGCCGCCAACCACCGCGGCCCGATCCAGCAGGAGTTCAGCCAGATCCTCCGCGAGTACGGCATGGGCCTCGACCTCAACCAGGCGATGCGAGCCGCCAGCGACCGCATCGGCTCGCCGCTGTACCGTCTGACGTTCACCGCGATTGAGATGCACCGCCTCCGCGGGGGCGACACCGGCGAATCCATGGACCGCATCGCCGAGTCCATCCGCGAGATCCACCGCCTCGAAGGCAAACTCGACGCCATCACCGCACAGGGCCGCAGCCAGGCGTGGATGATGGCCGTCATGCCCCTGGTCTTCCTTGGCATCCTCTACGCTATCAACCCCACCGGCGTCACCCTGCTCTTCTCCACCAACATCGGCCGCATCATCCTCCTCTTCGTCGTCGCCCTCATCGTCCTGGGCTTCCTCTGGATCCGCAAAATCATGCGGGTGGATATTTGAAGAAGGGGCCGGGGTGCCGAGGGGCCGAGGGCAGAGCGAGTCGATCGCGCGGGGCTGAGGCCGCTTCAGCGGCCGTCTCTTACGCCAAACAATCTCACCCCCGTCATTGACCCCCTACCCCTCCCCCGCTACGTTCGCCCTCCCATGCCTACCACCACCACACCACCCCCCACCCCCCTTGGCCTCGCCCCCACCTTCGGCTTCGGCGA
>PPFU01006348.1_pt1 | contig 14837 bp, 9 predicted proteins | sample 1535991 | NCBI WGS metagenome assembly PPFU01 (sample SAMN04901290, study PRJNA319586) | Hypolithon metagenome, whole genome shotgun sequencing project. | isolation source: Antarctic Hypolithon | place: Antarctica: Miers Valley | collected 2014
GTGGGCGGCAGCGCCCGCCTGCCGCACCTGCCCGATCCGTCGGCGAAGGTCATCCCGGCCCGCGAGGAGCCGCTGCCGATCCTGGTCGTCGCCCTCGATGATTGTCTCAAGCAGACCCGTGACCTCCTCCACCAGCGCTCGCACCGCCGCCCGCTCAGGATCGTTCCCGCGGTCGGCGAGGTCGCCGATGGGTGGCTGGGCCTGGAGCTCGCCCACCCGCTCCTGCATCTGTGCCAGTTGCGTCATCACCCTGCCCCGCGTGGAGAGCAGTTGGAGCAGCGCGGCGGTGTCCTCTCGCTCGATGGCATCTCGCTGTTTGTGGGCGAGGTCGAGGAGTAAGCGATACAGGTCCCGCTGCCGCGTGAGCAGTGCCACCATGGTCCCCCCCGCGGCCGCTTCCGCGGTGGAGTCGCTGGGTGTGGGCGGAGGGCTTAGGGTCGTCATCCGTAACGCTGGGGTGGGTGGGCTGTCGAATCGTGACAGGGATGGCTATCGGACCCTCGGGGTGGGTGGCCGCAAAAAAACGCGCGGGAATTGCGCGGTGTGGGGTGGGGGCGACGAGAGCCGCGCACGCAGTGAGCGGGCTTTGTTGGCGTGACGTGTGCGGATGGCGCGAGACCGCTTACTTCGTGCGCGGCTCTTTTCAGAAGGGCGGGACCGCTTACTTCGTGCGCGGCTCATGCTGAGGGCGAAAAATCAAGGGGCGTCGACTGCGGCGGTGGCGTCGAAGAGGCCGCCTTGCGCCGACCAGCGGAGCCAGTCTTCCCAGTGCTTGCGGTCCATGGGCAGGGCGAGGGTGGGGTCCTCGAAGGCGGAGTCGGGCGTGCGTTCCAGGTGAGCCAGCGCCCGCTGGTTGGCGGCTCGGGCCTGCCCATATTCGCCAAGGGCGCAGTGGGCGTTGACGATTTGAACCAGGGCGGCCAGCGAGGCGGCGTCATCGCCGTAGCGGCGGGCGGCGTTGGTGTAGAGGTCGATCGCCTCGCGGAACTGGCCTCGTTCGTAGGCGGCATCGCCGCGGTAGAAGTAGCTGTTGCGGAGTTGCAGCTGTTCGGGCTGGGTGAGGGTGGAAGGGTCACGGGCTTCGAGGCCGGCGATGGCGCGGGTGTAGAGGGCCTGGGCCTTGACGAGTCGGGCGTCCGCCTCGGCCGCGAGCGTGGCCGGGTCGGCCGCTGGGCCCGGAAGGTCGGCGTCGTCGCGGGGCGGGCGGTTGAGCAACACCGCGGAGCAGCGGTAGGTATCGGCAAGCAGGTACGCGACGGCGGGGCCGGCGGGCGTGTCGGCGTATCGGGCGTGGGCCTCTTCGAGCACATCGAGCGCCCGGGCCACATGTCGTGCTCGAACCGCGGGTGATTCATCCTCGCTATCGCGGTTCGACGCAATGGGGTCCGAGTCTGTCACGCCGAGGCGGTGGTGCAACTCGCCCAGCTCGATCAGCGCTTCGCGGTAGGTGTCGCTGTCGGGGCCGATGACGGGGTGGTTGTCCACGACGCTGAGCAGGGTCCGCTCGGCGGCCCCCGTGTCGTTCAACGCAAGATACGCCCTCGCCCGCGGCACGAGGGTCTCGAAGTGGAACTCGCTGTTGGGGCTGGCGGCCTCGAGGGCCCGGAACTGCTCGAGCGCCGCCTCGGGGTGGCCCTGCGCGAGCAGAGATCGGCCGAGCCTGCTGCGGGCCTGGAGCTCGAGGCGATCGCCCGCGTGGGTGCGGATGATCCGGGCGAAGGCGTCGGCGGCGTCGTCGGCCCGCAGTGCTCGGTCAAAGCAGATCGCCGCGTGCCACAGTGCCTCGCCGTCGCCGGGCTCGGCTCGGGCGGCGAGGGAGGCGGCGTGTTGGCGATACGCGGCCCCGGCTTTCTCGAAATGCACCGCGGCCGCGAGGCGATACCGCCGCCTCGCCTCGAGCGACACGTCCGCCGCCTCCCCGCGGGCGGCGATCTGCTCGCCCCGCCTCTCGTGCGCCCGCGCCAGCTCGGGGAGCACCGCCTCGGGGGTGTGCCCGTTGCCGCCCTTCATCGGGTCAAGCACCGCGAGGTACGCCAGCGCCGGTTCGTATTGTTCGCGTTCGACGGCCGCGTCGACTTGGGCGCGGACGGTGTCGACCAGCACCGTCCGCCGCGGGTCGGCGAGCTTGGTGCTGTCGAGGAGGCGTTTGACCGCCTGCTGAAAGGCTTCCTGGGCCTCGTCGTGCCGACCGCTCCCGGCGAGCACGTGGCCCAGGCCGATGAGTGCATCAATGGCGGGGTCGCTGCCGGGGAAGTCGCGGGTGACCTGGTCGTAGAGCGAGTGGGCGAGTTCGAGGTGGTTGGGCTGGGCGCTGTTCCGCATCGCCACGCCCGCGAGGCCGACCAGGGCACGGGCGGCGACGGGGTGGTTGGCGGGGGCGTGCTGCTGGGCGAGCAGGTACTGCTGCTCGGCGGCGGCGTCGTCGCCGATGCGGGCGTAGGCGTCGCCCAGCAACACCCGCAGCGGCGCCAGGGCAGCTTCATCGCCCTGGTTGAGCAGCCGCGGGAGGTGGCGGAGCAGGTGGTCGGCGGCTCCGCGGGGGTCGCCGGTCTCGAGCCGCAGCTTCGCCTCCGCCAGCGTGACCCAAACCGCCGCCTCCTGCCGCGCGGGGCCTGGGGCGAGGCGTCGGGCGTCGGATGCGTATTGATCCAGCAGCCGCGCCAGCCGCTGCGTGTCGCCGCGCCGGGGTTCGTCCAGGTGAGGCTCGATGACCGCCCGTAGCACCTCTAGCCGACGGTCCACCTCCCCCTCACCCATCGCGTCCACCAGCGCCGCCGCCTCGTCCCCCTGCCCCAGCGCGGTCAGCGCCCGAGCCCAGCGGCTGAGCACGGCCGGGGGGAGCGAGCGGCCGAGCTCCCTGCTTCGGCCGTACCCCACCACCACCGTCTCGAGCTCCTCGCGTGTCACCGGCGAGGCGACGTCCACCAGCCCCGCCTCCGCCAGTCGGCCGTAGCGGACGTCGGCGAGGTACTGCTCGTACCGCGCCCGCAGATCGTCCTCCGCCCCATTCAGCGGCTCCGCCAACACGCGAAGCCGCGCGGTCGCCTCTTGGTAATTGCCCGCCGCGATGTACTGACCCGCCTCATCCAGCGACTCGCCCAGCCGCAGCTCGCCCCGCGTGGGCATCGCGGTCCAGACGCCGACGGTCAGCACCCCCATCCCCAGCAGCAGCACCGGCAACTGCCACACCTGTGCCCACGCGGGGTCCATCGCGTGCCACCCCAGCCGGACGGCGAACTGCTTGGCGGTCTGGGCGACGACGGGCTTCATGGGCGCGGGCGAGGGGGCAGGGCGGGATTTGGGACGCGTCGGCAACCGTGCCGCTGCGAGGGGAGGCACGGACGGGCGAACCGCTGAATGGATTATCGGGCGGAAGGGGGGGTGGGGTTGAGGGGGGAGGCATGGGTACTTCGCGGCAACGATGATGTCGCCTCTGACTTGGGTAAGGCATGCTTCGTAGAGGAGCCACGGGATCGGGTTGTGGTGCAGGCATCCTGCCTGCCTCTGGTAGGGGCTCAGCGGTGGCAAGAGGGCAGGCTGGAAGCCTGCACCACAAGTTCTATGAGGAGCGGGTGAGGCACCGTTCGCTGACGCGTTGGGACTCAGATCCTCGGCTCTGTCGCACCCATCACGCAGCCTCGATCTCAACAATTCAAGACGGAGCGGCGAGTGACAGCGAGCCGCTCCCCATGGTCCGACGATGCGACGGCGGACCCGGGGCGACGCTCCCCGACTCGCTCTGCCCCGGCTTGGCAATGGGGTTGCGTGGTGGGTCAAGTCGTGGGTGCTCCCCTCGTGGCGGCGGGACCGTGGGCGAAGCGTGCGACGTCGCCTCGCTTCGCATATCCTCCGCCCCCATGCTTGCCTCGATCCTGCCCACGACGCTGTTTTTCGACCGCCCGCAGTGGGTTTTGCTGGTGGTGGCGGTGGTGGCGCTGGTGGCGGTGATCAAGGGGGCGGACTGGCTGGTGGAGGCGGCGGCTGGGCTGGCGGAGCGGGTGGGGATGCCCAAGATTGTGGTGGGGGCGACCGTCGTCTCGCTGGGGACGACCACGCCGGAGGCGTCGGTTTCGGTGCTGGCGGCCGTGGGTGGAAATTCGGGGCTGGCGCTGGGCAACGGCATTGGGAGCGTGATCGCCGACACGGGGCTGATCTTCGGGGCGGGCTGCCTCATGGTGAAGTTGCCGGTGGACCGCTTCGTGCTCACGCGGCAGGGGTGGGTGCAGTTTGCCGCGGCGGTGGGGCTGGCGGCGGTGGCGTACACGCTCTATCTGATCCGGGGCGAGGAGGCGGTGATCGGGCGGCCGGTGGGCGTGCTGCTGCTGGCGTGCCTCGGGGTATATCTGTGGGTCAGCGTCCATTGGGCTCGGGCCCACGCGCGGGCGGAACGCAAGGCGGCGGATCAGGTACTCCGAGATACAACCGAGGCGGCGGGAGCGGGGGCGGAGGCGGGCGACCCCGAGGCGTATTCGGCTCGGGTGCTGCTGGGCGAGCACGCGCAAGCAGCGGGACGCTCGCTCTGGGGCTTGGCGGCGTTGGGGCTGATCGGGCTGGCGATCGTAGTGCTCTGCGGCGATGCGATGGTCGGTTCCGTCGCGGAGCTAGCGAGGCAGTGGCACGTACCCCAGGACGTGATCGCGGGCACCATCGTCGCGCTGGGCACCTCGTTGCCCGAGCTGGTCGTCGGATTCACCAGCATTCGCAAGGGCCACCCCGAGCTGTTGGTGGGCAACGTCGTGGGGGCTGATATCCTCAATATCCTGTTCGTGATCGGTGCCGCCTCCGTGGCCGCCCCGTTGGCGATTGTGGACACCTACACCCTCGACGGCGGCGGCTCGACGCTCTCCTACGCGTTCCTGACGATTCAGCTTCCCACGATGTTGGCGATGCTGGTTTTGTTCCGCATCTACATCTTCGTCGCGATGCGGAAAGGCCGATTCAGCCGGTGGATGGGCGTGCCGCTGCTGGGGATGTACCTGGTCTACCTCCTGCTCAACTACACCGCCGCCTGAATCATTCCGCCCGACGCCCGGGGAACTCGTCCCCCGGGGGGGCACCTCAAGCCAGCCTCCGACTCACCACCGTCCCCGCCTTGGTGGTCATCACATCAAACCCCGCCTCCTCGAGCTCACCGCGGACGCGATCGGCGGTCGCGAAGTCCCGCCCGGCCCGGGCGCGGTCGATCTCCGCCGCCCGCCGCAAGGCCACCTCATCCGCCCCGGTCGAATCCACGCCGCGGGGCAGCACCCCGAGCACGCCGTCCACCGTCCGCAGCACCGCCAGCGAGTCGGCGGGGTCGGGATGCTCGCCTGCCAAGAACTCGAACACCGACGCCAGCGCCCCCGACATGTTCAGGTCATCCGCCAGCGGCTGGGCGAACTTCAGCACCGCGGGGTGCGTCACTTCCGCGGGTTTGACCTGGTCGGCCGCCTCGCCCACCTGCTCCTCCAGCCACGCCGCCGCGGTGCGGATCCGCTTGACCGCCGACGCCGAGTCGCCCAACCCCCGCCGCGTGAAGTTCATGTTCGAGCGGTAGTGGGCCTTGAACAGCTCGTACCGCAAGACCGCGGGGTCGACGCCCCCGCCTTCGCCATCGCTCGTTAAATCTCGAACGGTATAGAAGTTCCCGCGGCTCTTGGACATCTTTTCCCCCTCGACGAGCAGGAAGCGGGTGTGCATCCAGTATCGCGCGAACGACTCCTCGCCCGAGAAGCTGCACGACTGGGCGATCTCGCACTCGTGGTGCGGGAAGATGTTGTCTTCGCCGCCGGTGTGGATGTCGATCACCTCCAGCCCGAGCACCGACATCGCCATAGCGGTGCATTCGATGTGCCACCCCGGGTAGCCCTCGCCGAACCTCGATTCCCACTTCATCAGGTGCGTGTGGTCGGGCTTCCAGAGCAGAAAGTCGGCGGGGTGGTGCTTGAGTTCCTGGTGGGCAGTTTGCACGCGCCCGCCCGCGCCCCCGCGGATGCGGCCCAGGGTGTTGCCCGAGAGTTGGCCGTACCTTGGGAACCGCTGCACATCAAAGTAGACCGCGCCGTCGGCTGCTACATAGGCATCGCCCTGCTCCACCAGACGCTCGATCACCCGCAACATATCCGGAATATGTTGCGTCGCCCGCGGCAAATGATCGGGCTCGGAAGCGACTTTTATATTCAGCGCTTTGGCGTCCTCCAGAAATGCCTCGGCAAAGTAGCCCGCCACCTGAAAGGGGTCCCCGGGGTCCTGCACCTCTCGGGGCGACACCCGCCCGCTGTGCTTGGCTTCCTTGAGCCGCTCGACCGCCACCGCCATTTTGTCCTCGCCCCCGCCATCGGGCAGGTTGTCTTGGGTCATGTGTCCGACGTCGGTGATGTTCATCACCTGCCGTACACGGTAGCCCGCCAGTTCCAGAAACCGCCTCAGCACGTCGGCGAAGATGAACGCCCGGAAGTTGCCGATGTGGGCGAAGTCGTAGACGGTCGGGCCGCAGTTGTACATCGCCACCTCGGGCGGCGAGAGGGCCTCGAATGTTTCGACGCCGTGCGTGAGGGTGTTGTAAAAACGAATGGGGAGCATGGGGGGCGAGTGTAGACGGCGGGGGCGAAGCCGGAAAACCATCAGGTCACCGATGAACACGGATAAATTCAATGATGTTAGAGGCTTGAGCAATCCACGATTCGCTCAAACGGATTGCACCCTGCACGTGTCTTATGCACAACAAGATTGCACAACGATCAAGCAGCGTTTTTTTGGTTACTCATAGGGGGCTTCTAAAAAAGGTCGGGCGGGCGGGACGCCCGGCCCGCCATATGAGAAAAACCGACATTTTTTTTAGAGGCCCCATAGGTCTATCATGCTTTATTCGATTTTATCTGTGTCCATCTGTGGCTAACTCTTGGTTTGGGGCGACCGCGGCGCATGATGGGGGCTAAGCCGCGAGCGGCTTGCGGTCACGCGGTCTTTCGCAAGTCCGTCGGCGACTCGTCCGCCAGCCGCTCGATCCGCACCCGCTTGACCTTGGTCCTCTCGGCATCGGTCACGGTAAAACGAAAGCCGTCCGCCTCGAACGTGTCGCCGGGGCTGGGGATTCGGCCCAGCGTCGCCACGATGTAGCCCCCCACGGTGTCATAGTCCTCATCCTCGGGCACCTCGGTGTCCAGCGCATCGTTGAGGTCATCGATGTCGACGCGGGCGTCCACATCCGCGGTGTCCTCGCCGGTGCGGTCGATGGTGGGTTCGACCTCTGTATGTTCGTATTCGTCCTGGATTTCGCCGACGATCTCTTCGAGGATGTCCTCGATGGTGACCAGCCCGGCGGTGCCGCCATACTCGTCGAGCACGATGGCGATATGGACCTTGCGGGCCTTGAACTCGGCGAGCAGCTCACGGACGCTCTTGCTCTCGGGGACCAGGAGCGCCTCGCGGAGCACCCCGGGCAGGTCAAACACCCGCCCGTCGCCGACGAAGTGGATCAGGTCTTTGGCGTAGAGCAGACCGTGGATGTGGTCGAGGTCCTCGTCGTACACGGGGATGCGGCTGTGCCCGAAGCTCAGGATCGCCTCCTTGACCTGCTCGAGCCCCGCGGTGACCTCGATGCCCTTGACATCGGTGCGGGGCGTCATGATCTCGCCCGCGGTGGTGGTGGGCAGGTCAAAGACCGCTTCGAGCATCTCCTTCTGTTGATCGTCGATGCTGGCGGAGGCCTCGTGCTCCTCGACCACGTTGAGCACCTCCTCGCTCAACCCGCCCTCGTCCTCGTCGAGCAGGTCCACCCCTGAGATCCGCCGCACCACCGGGTCCAGCAGCTTCAGCACCGCCGTCACCGGCCACAGCGCGACCGCGATGACCCGCAGGATCGGCAGCGACCACGCCAGCAGCCTCTCCCTGCGGTACCGCGCCCAGCTCACAGGGATCGCCACGATGAACACGCTCATCACCACCGCCGCCGCCAGGAACGCCAGCGGATAGGGGAGCCAAGCGCTCTGGGTGTACCCCGTGACGATGTGGAACGCCGCGAGCACCACGATCAGCGCGGCCGAGGTGCGGAGTAGCCCCGTGACGAGCACGATCGAGGGCAGGTCTCGCAGCAGCTCGGCCGCCCGCCTGGCCCCGCCCTCGCCGTTGCGGTCGTCGAGCAGGTCCGCCAGCCTCTTGCGGGAGCACATCTTCAGCGCGCTGTGGCACGCGGCGAAGTAGCAGCCGGCGAGGGCGGCAAGGCAACCGATCCAGTACGCAAGATTCAAGGTGGCGGGGTCTCGAAAAGGGGTGAGCGGGTCAGCGATGGTAGACAGGGGCGAGGCCTGAGGCACGCAGCAGCGCATCCTCGCGGCGGTGCATCGCTGCCGCACGGCCTGGGTCGTGGTCATCATGCCCCAGCAGGTGCAACAGGCCGTGCAGCGCGTACAGCAGCAGCTCCTCACGCGGTGAGTGACCCCGCGCGGCGGCCTGGCGGATCGCCTCATCGCGGCAGAGCAGCAGGTCGCCCTCGACCCTGACGATCATAAGCGAAGCATCGCGCGGGGCGGGGGCGGCGGGCAGCAGATCGAACGTCAGCACATCCGTCGTGCCCGCCACGCCGGTGTGCCGCTCGTGCATCCCCGCCATGCGTTGATCATCGATCACGAGCAGGCTGAGCTCGCCCGACGCCACCCCCGCCTCCCCCGCAAGCCCGGCCAGGCGTGGCTCGAGCCAGCCCGCCGCGGGTGGATCGACATCGGGGGCGTCCCAGCCCAGCTCGATGCGTAGCTTGGAGCGGCGTGTCGCGGGGCGGGCGGTGGGTCGGGCAGGTTCGGGTTCCGCGTCGTCGTCCCCAGCCCGGCCACGGGATGGTTTGGAATCCGCCAAGCTCGCGGAGCGAAGGGTGGACATGTCGCTGTGTTTCTCCCGGGTCCGGCTGCGATGCATTGAGGCGGCATCGTAGCGGGTCGCGGGGGGTTGGCAATCGCAGCGATGTCGCACGCTATCGCTCCCGCACCAGCGTCACACAATTGCCCCGCTGGTTGTAGCGGACCTCGCTCATGTAGACCCGCATCAGCATCACACCCCGGCCATGCGGCTGGTTCAGGTGTTCATCCGACGTGGGGTCGGGCAGCCCATCGGGGTCGAATCCGCTGCCCTCATCACACACGGTCACCTCCAGGCGGCGGGGGGTGAGGATGTAGTCGATGACCACCGACTTGGAAGGGTCGCCGCCGTTGCCGTGCTTGACCGCGTTGGTCACCGCCTCATCCAGCGCAAGGCGAATCGCGAACGTGGCTTCGGGATCGTAGCCCCGTGCGAGCGCGGACGCGGTGATGCGTCGCCAAACGCCCTCCACTTCCGTGACCCGGCTGGGGATGCGGATCGTCCCCCGCTCGAGCGGCTGAGCCATGGCGGGGCGGGATGTCTCGGATTGAATCGGGGTGGTCACGGTGAGCCTCCTAACCCCCCCCCGGCGCCCTCCTCCCCGGCCCACACCGCCCGGGCTCCCTGCCCTGACGCATGACATGAATGCAAAACCGGCATCACCTGAAGCTCTTCATGGCTTCCTCGTTGTCCTCGTGAATCTGGAAGTGCTTGTTGAGCCGGGTGATGACGAAGACTTCGTAAATCTGCGGGTCGATGTTGCTCAGGCGAAGCTGACCGCTCTTGTGGTGGACCTCGTTGTTGACACGGATGAGCGTGGCGAGGGCCGCCGAGGAGAGGTGCTCCACATGGCTGAAGTCGATGAGGATGCGGGGGGTCACCTCTCGCTCGATGATCCCGCTGAGCTGCGAGCCGATCTGAGCGATATTGGCCTCGTCAAGGATGTTGCGGTCGAGGAACTCGATCCGTTTCACCCCGTCGTCGGCGTCGTGCAACTTGAAGCGGGCGTCCTGTGCCGACATCTGGCGATACTCCTGGCGGGGCGGGAACGGACAGGATACCCGCGTACAGCGGCGGCGTCAAACGTGATCTGGCGGGTGTCACGAGGCGGCCTCACCACCCCAGCACCAATTGCCGCCGCTGCACCGCCCGCCTGGGCACCACCGGCACCCATCGCGTCCGCCTTCGCTGCTCGCTCAGCACAATCCGCCGCGCCAGCGCGGGGTCCCGCTCGAAGACGCGGCGGACCTTCATCGGATGGTTGCACTGGCTCGAACGATGCAGCAGCACCACCGACCGCGGGCCGCCGTGCGGGCTGGCGTCGCTAATGCGGCAGACCGCCTCGAACGCCTGCTCGTTGGACAAGTGCCCGCTGTCCGACAAGTTCCGGCGGTTGACAAAGCTGGGCCTGGTGCTGTGGATCGTCATGCCCACGTCGTAGTTGGATTCGAGGCACAGCACCTCCACCCCCGCCAGATGCGTCACCAGCGCGGACGGGGCGTGGCCCAGGTCGGTCGCGTAGCCCACCGACGCCACCGCCCCGGCATCGCCCTCCCCGAGGATGCTCAGGCGATACCCGATCGTGCCTTGTCGGTCGTGCTGCAGGCGAATCGGGTCGGCTACGAGCGGGAGGTCGTCCAGGGGTCGGAACGGCTCGTCTTCGAAGCCCCGGATCAGCCCCGCCTCCTGCAGGGCCGATGCACCGCGGAGGCGGAGCAGGTCGGGCAGGTGCCAGCGGTGGCAGAGCAGCATGACGCCGAGCTTGATGAGCGTCGAAACCCAGCGTGGCTGAAAGTGATCGCGGTCGAGGTGGGTGAGCAGGATGCCCCGAAGCTGGCCGGGCTCCACGCCCGCCTCCGCGAGCCTTGCGATGGTCACGCGGGGCCCGAGGCCGGCGTCCACCAGCAGCACCGGTGGCCGGTCGCAGCCCGTCGCGGCGTCGAGCCGCAGGGCGGTGGAGTTCCCGCCGGACCCGGACCCCAGCACGCACACCTGCATCGCCGCCCGCCGCTTTGTCGGCCGTGACCGGGGCCGGGGCACCGCCAGGTTCGCAACGATGCAGACCTCGCCCGCGGGGTCGAGCGGGAAGAGCGGGGGGTGTGTTGCGTTCTCGTGCATCCCTGCGGCCACAGCATAGGCAAATCGCCGCCTCGAAAATATAGAGCCGGGTCATCTTGGACCGCTTCATGCACGACCTCTCACCGCCCGTGCAGCGGCGTCTGCCACGCGTCGATCAGTTGACCCAGCGAGACATCCAGCCCCTCCGCCCCACCCCGGAGCGTGAGGCGGTCGTGTTCCACGAACGTGCCAATGCGTACAGCCGCGACGCCCGCCTCCGCGAGCACCGCCTCGGCCTCGGCGAGCCGATCCGCGGCGACCTCCAGCAGGTAACGAGCGGGCGTCTCGGCGAACAAGGCCACCGTCGCGGTCAACCCACCGCCGACGAGGGCGGCCGCCTCCAGGTCCAGCCCGACCCGCCCCGCGAACGCCATCTCGGCGGCGGCGACCAACAGCCCCCCCTCCGACGGGTCGTGTGCGGAGGCGACGCAGCCCCGAGCGATCAGCGACGCCACCGCCGCCGCGTGGCGGGGGCCCTCCGCGAGGTCCAGCGCGGGCACCACATCCTCGCCCTCCCGTCGCCCGAACAGCATCCTGTGGTGCGACCCCCCCATCGCAGCCGTCGTCCCGCCCACCAGCATCAACGCGTTGCCCGCCCGCTTCGCATCCATCGTCACACAGCGGCGGGTGTCCTCCACGATCCCCATCGCTGTCACCAACAGCGTCTGCGGGATCTGAATCAGCCGCCCATCCTCGGTGGTGAACTGGTTGTGCAGCGAGTCCTTCCCCGACACGAACGGAGCTCGGTACACCGTCGCAGCGTCGTAACACGCACGCGCAGCCCGGACCAACGTGCCCATCTGCTCCGCATCGTCGCAGCTTGGCCAGCAGAAGTTGTCGAGCACCGCGATCCGCGTCGGGTTCGCGCCGACGCAGACGACGTTGCGGATCGCCTCATCAAACGCCGCCAGCGTTGCCCAATATGAATCCCCCTGAACCCACGGGTCGTCCGCCAGCGCACCCTCCGAGAGGTGCGGAGCAATGCCACACCCCAGCGCGATCCCGCGGTGGCTATCGAGCTTCGGGCGGAGCACCGCCGCGTCCGAAGGGCCATCCCCCATCGGCCCAACCAGAGGCTTGACCACGCTCCCGCCCTGCACCTCATGGTCATACTGCCGAATGATCGCCGCCTTGCTGGCGATGTTCGGATGCGACAGCAACGCCAGCAGTTGCTCCGCAAGCGGGGGCTCCGCAGCCGTTGCCGCAGATGCCCGGCCCGAACCCCGCACCGACTCAGCGGCGAATTCCTCTGTCTCGCCGCCACCCCTCTCGCCCCCCACCCGACCCGAATTCCGCGGCGGCCACACCGCCTCCCGCACCGGCATCGGGATCCCCCCATGCAACAGCTCCATCGGCAGCCGCCCCACCTGGGCATCCTTATATAGAAGCACGAGCAGCGGACTGCCCCCAACCCCTCCATCCTTCGGTTCATCCAACACGCCAAACTCCCCCAGGTCTGCCATCAGCACATCTTCCGCATCGCACATCGACCGCAGCCGATCCATCTTCCCCGGCGGAACCGCGAGCACCATCCGCTCCTGCGCCTCGCTGATCCACACCTCGGTGTAGCTCAGCCCGGCATATTTCAGGGGGGCCTTGTGCAACTCGACCCGCGCGCCGACCCGCTCGCCCATCTCGCCGATCGCCGAGGAGAAACCGCCCGCCCCGCAGTCGGTGATCGCGGAGAACAGCGGCCCGCCCGCCGCATCCCGCGCCTGGAGAATCACATCCAGCAGCTTCTTCTGCGTGATCGGGTTGCCGATCTGCACCGCGTGCGAAAACTCGTCGCCATGCGTGTCGGTCAGCTCCGCTGAGGAGAATGTCGCCCCATGGATACCATCACGGCCCGTCGCACCGCCGAGCGCCACGATCCGATCCCCAGCCCCGGCATGACCAAAGCACCTATCGAGCGGGATTAACCCGACGCACCCGGCAAACACGAGCGGGTTTGCTACATAACCCGGATCGAACACCACCGCCCCCGCGACCGTGGGGATGCCCATCCGGTTGCCATAGTCGCGGACCCCGTCGGTGATGCGGGTGAGGATGCGGCTTGGCGAGATGACCCCCGCGGGGAGAGGCCCAGGGGAAGACGGAGAAGAGAGGGGCCGAGGGACCAAGGGGCCCAGTGGCGCAGAGGTGGACACACAAGACGGGGACGCGGCGAATTTGGGACCTTGCTCTGCTTCCTCCCCTTGGCCCCTCTCTTCTCCTTGGCCCCTCTCTTCCGCCACACAGAACACGTCGAGATTCGCGATCGGCCTCGCAGCCAGGCCGGTGCCCATGATGTCGCGGATGCACCCGCCGATGCCTGTCGCCGCCCCACCGTAAGGCTCGAGCGCCGAGGGGTGATTGTGTGTTTCGACCTTGATACAAACGCCGTGGGCCTCATCGAACTTCACAATCCCCGAATTGTCATCAAACACACTCACCAGCCAATCCCGAATCCCCGGATCGTTCTCCCGCAACTCCCGGGTCGCTGCCGCGATGGTGGACTTGAGGAGGTTGTCGAAGAGAACGGGCCCGGGGGCCGCGGGGCCGAGGGGCCAAGGGGAAGAGCGGGAGGCGGGGGAACTTAGGGACTGCTCTGTTTCTTCCCCTTGGCCCCATGACCCCTCGGCACCTCGGCCCCTCTCTTCCCCCTCCTGATACCGCACCGGGCTCTTGAGCGTCTTGTGGACGCAGTGCTCCGACCATGTCTGCGCAAACGTCTCGAGCTCGATGTCCGTCGGCTCCCTGCCCTGTTCCCGGTAGTAACGCTGGATCGTCTGCATCTCCGCCAGCGACAAAAACAGGTGCGCGGACCTGCTCAGCTTGAGCAACTCGTCGTCCCTCAGGTCCCGCAAGGGGATGTGGATCAGCGTCATCTCATAAGGTCGGCCATGCTCGAACGCATCGGGTCGGTACGGCCCGAGGTGGATCGACTGGACCACATCGTTGGCTAAGTGGGCCGCGGCAAACTGATGAAGATCGGTCGGCGGCGGCGGGGCAGCGGTGAAGTGAAAGTCGTACCGCAACCCCGTGCGGATGTCGAGCGAGTCGGCGTCGAGCGACGGCAGCAGCTCCAGGATCGCCTCCCGCGTCGAGGCGGCCACCGGGTCCATCACGCCCGGCAGGTAATGCACCTCCACCACCGCACCTCCCTCCTTGATCGGCCGTGTGCCCAGGGTAGCCGCTTGGCTGATCGGGTCCGCGAGCAGCCCCTGCGCCAGGGCGGCCGGGTCGACGCAACCCGCGGCCGCCTCGATGAGATACACCCCCGCCGACGTCACCCCCACCAGCGAAGGCCACGACGGGCCGGCCGCGGAAAAGGCCGCCGCCCCCCGCGGGTCCGGCTCACCCGCCGCCGGCGCGACCTCGACGCGGAGCACTTCGAGCGGACGGGCTGCGTGAACGGCTTCTAAATCAGGGGCGTCATCAGGGGTGTCGGGCATCACTCGCCGGATGATAACGCTTACCCCCCACCGCCTCCCCTACTGCACCAACCGCTCCTCCAACTCCCCCACCCGCCCCGGCCACACCCGCCAGTCGGCCTCGATCCCGGGCACCGGCACCCCCTCCGCCCACCGCGGGTCCACCTCCCGCACCACACCCCGAAACACCGGCACATACACCCGCCCCGACTCATCCGTCGGCAGCACCGGGTACCAAAGCGTCAAAGAAGAGTCCACGTGGTCCGCCCGCACTCGATCAAACGCCAGCCGCAGCGGCGGGGGCTGATACCCCATCACCGGCGTACCATCCGACCGAACATACCGCCGCACCAGCGCCGCCGGCGCCAGCCGAAACGCCTGCGTCAAAAGGGCATCCGCACGCTCCACCTCCCCCTGCCGCATGTACCACCACCCTAAAAGATATCGCGGATAAAACAGCCCCGCCTCCCCCCCCAC
>PPFU01098497.1_pt1 | contig 14825 bp, 18 predicted proteins | sample 1535991 | NCBI WGS metagenome assembly PPFU01 (sample SAMN04901290, study PRJNA319586) | Hypolithon metagenome, whole genome shotgun sequencing project. | isolation source: Antarctic Hypolithon | place: Antarctica: Miers Valley | collected 2014
GTAGTTTTAAATAAAAACCATAGGCAAATAATAATATGAGCAAAAAAGGATCATTGGACCAAATCATTGGGAGCGACCAGGCTGTGCTGGTCGATTTTTTTGCCACTTGGTGTGGCCCTTGCCAGGCAATGCAGCCCGTTTTAGAGGAGACAGCGCGGCTGGTAGGAGATAAAGTAAAAGTGATAAAAATCGACGTGGACAAGAACCCTTCGGCTGCCAGCAAATACCAGGTAAGGGGCGTGCCCACCCTCATGCTTTTCCAGAATGGCAAGACCTTGTGGAGGCAGTCGGGTGTAGTGCCTGCACATCAGCTGGTGCAGGTAATCAGGGAGCACGTGAAATATACCTGATAATCTTTTATAGAACCTTTATTCAGCGCCAAACCTGCAGCCTATTTGCCCGGAAAGAAGATAGACATAAATCTACAGGCGCCCTTCATTTAAACAATTATTAGCAGTTTGGGTGCGTTCCTGCAACTTTCCACCAAATGTCCTCTTGTTTTCCTAAAGGGTATGTAGGGGATCAGCACCTTCCTGTCACCTTCCGATTGTACTCATTTTGTTGCATTTAAATCTTTATCAAAAGATCCGGAATTGTTCGCCAGGAATTTGGCGCTTTTGAAAAATGACTTTTCTAATTCCGATATAATTGGTACTTTACCAAGATTTATCGTATGGGAAAAATTGTTCAGTGCATTAAGACATTTTTGGCAGAGGATTTCAAGCTTGGAAAATACCTGCTGCAGATTCTATTGCTCACCATTTTTATATGCTTCAATTATTACTATGATTTTGAAGATAAGGTAATCGATGCCTACGCCGGGCGGGAGATCCGGATGCTTTTTTACTTTTTAATGTATGGCTTTGCCTATTATGCTTCCTGTCTGATTACCGCTTGTAGTCAGCCCCACTCATTTATATTGCGGTCAGATTTCTGGTTCAAGAGTTCGTTTTTCTTAGCGCTTTTAGCCTTTGATGCAGCATTTTTTTATCATCGCCCACTGATACAAGTTACATTTCCCTCCGAGATACATTATTATTTGATCAAAATTGGGAATAACTTAAAAAGTTTGCTCACCATCTTCATTCCTCTGGCCATCTTCTATGTATCATATGAAAAGGATAAAAACAGGTTCTATGGTTTTACCGCAAAGGGTATAGACTTAAGGCCTTATGGCATACTTCTTTTGTTAATGGTGCCGCTGATCGTTGCCGCATCTTTTGAAGAAAGTTTTATTCAGTACTATCCAAGCCTTAAAGACAACCTCGCTGCATGGTATCTTGGCATACCCAAGTGGGTTACCATCGTTATTTTCGAATTAGCCTATGCTTTCGACTTTATCGCTGTAGAATTAGTTTTCAGAGGTTGTATGGTCATCGGTTTGATAAAAGTCATGGGAAAAGACGCCGTGCTGCCCATGGTGGTTACCTATGCCGTGTATCACTTTGGTAAACCTGCTGGCGAAGCGATTAGTGCTATTTTTGGAGGCTATATTCTGGGCATCATTGCCTACAATACCCGAAGTATATTGGGTGGCATTGTCGTGCATATAGGCGTTGCATGGCTGATGGATTTTTTTGCTTTTCTTCAAAAGCAGATCCCGTAGATTAACGTAATCTTGGTTGTCCTGATCGCCAGGGTTAGTTGTTAAAGAAAATCTTCGTGTTATTTTTTATGGCTGGTGGTAGGCGAAAGACGATCTAACTAAACTTACCTGCCGTACTTTAGATCTTATTTGCAGCTGCAGGCTGTCGGAATTTTGAAATAGTTTTGCAATCAACTATTCCGTGGAGATGACGGATGAAGCTAATAATTGATCAGCTGATGACAATACAAGAACGACTTCAGTTTTGTAAAATCTGTACGAATAGAACGATGGATTTTGAGCGTGGCATACTTTGCAAACTAATCTCAGAAAAGGCAGATTTCGAAGAATTATGTGCAAGTTTTCATGTAGATGATCTTGAGAAAAATCTTCAAAGTAGCCGATATCACGCCGAAGCTTTAGCCCTCCGTAAAAGACGCTCTTTTTTGGAGCTGGAAAAGTGTACTACAGGGCGATTTTTAGTTTTGTAAGAGCAGGATTGAAAGGCTTTGACGAGCGCTTTAAAACTACCTTTCTCTTTATAGGGATTGGCTGGATACTCCTCGCTTTGCTACTAATAATTGGCGGCAATGGGTCGAAATCATTCATACACTCGCGTCCGATATCTGCTATTGATACAACTTACTTTCACCCTTTCAAAAATATCAGTCGGATAGTTACTGTTGTTCAACCCGTTTCCTCCAATATCGTCTTGTCATACATCTTTAAAGCCATGCTTTCGTAGGTTAAAAAATCCAGCCGGATTCTTTTTTTTACGATTTTATCCCTACTTTGGGTCTTTAAAAATAACAAAGGGTCTATGGATTTTGATATTTCTAACATTGAAAATTTTACGAAAGGATTACTAGCCTACGCCTGGATTGTAGTTCCGGTGCTGATTAAGGCATTGATATTTTACTTTATTGGAAGTTACATTATTAAGTTCCTGATACAGACTGTCGCTAAACTCTTTCTCAAATACGAGATCGAAGTTTCCCTTGCCATTTTTTTAACAAGCTTCCTAAAGGTCATTTTATACATCGTCCTGATTGTGGCTGTGTTAGCTACTTTAGACTTCGATATCACCTCATTTTTAGCCATACTTGGTGCCGCAGGTTTGGCCATTGGTCTTGCCCTGCAAGGTTCTCTATCCAATTTTGCGGGTGGCGTACTCATCCTTATTTTCAAGCCCTTTCGGGTTGGCGATACGATCGATGCCCAAAGCACCTTAGGCAGCGTTGAAAAGATCGATATTCTCTATACAACCGTCCGCAATTTCGACAATAAGGTCGTCATTATTCCCAATGGTGGCCTTGCAAACTCCAGTATCACCAACCTGTCGGCAAAACCTACCAGAAGGGTAGACCTGAATGTTGGCGTAGCCTACGGTACCGACCTGAAAAAGACGCGGCAAGTGATCCTGGACACTTTGAAAAAGGATGAACGGATTCTGGAGGACCCAGCACCCGTGGTGTATTTTATCAACTTTGGCGATAGCTCGCTGGACATTACAGTTCGTGCCTGGGCCAACACTCCCGATTTATGGCCTGTCTACTGGGACAATATGGAGGCTATCAAAGAAGCTTTTGAAACAAACAAAATAGAAGTGCCATTTCCACAGCGCGATGTAAATCATTACTATCCAGAAGGTAGGCACGAGACGCCCTTGCAAGGTGTTTGATGCAAGCATTTTTGCTAAAGACCATAGCGAAAAGAATGCATTAAACTTAAATAAAGCTACGGGAGCTGCAAAAGAGTAGGAGCAACGAGTTAAGCTTTGTCTCTGAATTAGCTTCAAAAACTTGGCACCCACAGCTAATACATAAAGGTGAATGAGATAGCTACCCTTAGGTTGTATTTTCTACGAAACTAGCGTATCCTTATGGTTAGGTTATACGATCTGGCACAACTTTAAAAAGTAATGGAAGAAAAATCGAATAAGTCCAACAAACCTAATACAGAAAGAAAGCCCGGTAAAAAGCCCTATTATAAGAAAAGGTATACGCCACAGCCTGCTAAAAAGAAATTTTGGAATGCTGATAAGATTGTGAGTTTGTCGGCCATGGCTATTGCACTTTTTACTTTAGTGGTGCTGTTGTATCAAAGTAATATTCTAGAGCGGCAATATGAGCTTACTGTTAAACAGCAGAAGGCGTCTGTTTTACCATACATTCAATTTACAGCCGGGTTTAGCTCAGAGTCCTTTCACATAACCATAGAAAATAAAGGTTTAGGCCCAGCATTTATTAAAGGTTTATATGTAAAAGAAAAGGATTCAACTTTTATGCTTATTAATTTAAAAGATTATTACGATGACAATATTGATGAGCCAATGTACTCATATAATATTAGTGGTCTTTATAAAGGGGTGGTACTTGCTCCTGGAGATAAAACGGAACTTTTGTCCGCTGGAGGTGGCAGTACGGCCGTAAAACCTGTGAAAGAATTTTTTGATGATTTTTTTTCAGGACAGCGATCAAATGTATTTATTATTGAATATGAATCTGTTTTTGGGGATGTATGGGTGGTAGAGAGTTCTCTTCAACACGCTAGTAAAGAGGAATATGGCGCATTCGAAATTTTCTATGATAAAGTGCAATAACCGGGATAAATTGAATCTATAATTTCGCTGGAGTACTAATAAAATTTTCCAAGTGGCTCTAGCGAAAGACTTGGAAGAGCATAAGCTATAGTATGAAATGAATTTCATAGCAAATTAGAGTTCCGAAGTTTCAAACCCTTCGGAAGTCTTTACCGTTTTTATTTGGTACACCTAATAAAATACATATGCTAAAAGTGACCATAATATTTTAAAGGCCGTAAATTTTATCCATTAAGACCCACTTTTCTCCCTTTTTTGCCATAGGAAGCGCTTGTTGGTAATTACACATTAAAATTTCCCATTCTTGAACCTTACGATTATTTGCGTCCATTTTAGATTTATTTTCGAATGAAAATGAAGCATTAACTTCTAAAATCATGAACAGGCGATTGCCAATACAATAGATTTCAGCATTTTCAACCCCAGAATCCAAGAGGCTTTCTGTAATTTCCGGCCAAACCTTTTCATGATATTTTTTATATGCAGCAATGCTTATGGGGTCATCTACCAAATCCAAAGCCATACAAAAACGTCTTGAATGTTTCATTACAACTATATATTGTGTAAAAAAACACCCTTTGGCTCGTACGTTTTATAAACTCTCAATCCGTACCAGGCTATATAAACAAAACAAAGAAGAGGTAAAATAAATGAAAAGTTAACTTCTGAAACCCCCATAATTTTGGTGTCCGATACCCCATTACCGCCAACATCAATAATTATCCCCTGAAGTTTAGGCAGTAAAGCACCTCCAACAATAGCCATAACTAAACCAGCAGATCCAACTTTAGATTGTTCTTCTGTTAAATCAGCTAAAGCTATCCCATAAATAGTTGGAAACATTAATGACATAAAGAATGAGATGGCTACCAGACTGTATAGTCCTAACATGCCCTGAACGAACATTGTGCCTAATGCAAAAATGATAGATAATCCAGCAAAATACATTAATAACTTACCGGAGCTCATAAACCTCAACATATAAGTACCTACGGCTCTTCCTACCGTAAATAAAATAAAAGCTATCAATTGATAATATCCTGCTGTAACACTGTCCATATTTATCGCTTCGGCATATTGATAAATATAAGTCCAACACATAATTTGAGCCCCAACATATAAAATCTGGGCAACGACACCCAAAACGTACTTTTTGTTTTTGACCAAAATAGCAAGTGTATCTCCAATACCAGGAATCCCGCCCTCATCTTTAGACTGTGGCATTTTATTGACGACGAATAAAACAAACACACCTAAAATAACTAAACCAAGAATAACGTAGGGGTCTCGGATTGCCATTAAATCGGACGTTTTGATTAAAATTTTTGAAGCCTCATCTAAAGCACTAAAATTGTTGACATCATGAGATTTTAAGTTCTTCAAAACAAATTGTTGTGCAACAATCAAACCTGCTATTAAACCTACAGGATTAAAAGCCTGCGCTAAATTTAAACGTTGGGTAGCCGTTTCCTTAACGCCCATAGCTAAAATATATGGGTTAGCTGCGGTTTCTAAAAATGCTAAGCCAAAAGTTAAAATATACAACCCCATACAAAAAAACGTAAAACTTTCAGATTGGGCAGCTGGATAAAACAGAAGCGCTCCAGTAGCATATAATCCCAATCCAATTAAAATACCCACTTTATAAGAATACTTTCTCATAAATAAAGCAGCAGGTAATGCCATACAAAAATAACCACCATAGAATGCCATTTGTACCCAGGCAGCCTCAGAATTAGACAGCTCCAATACTTTTTTAAAGGCCTGTACCATGGGGTCGGTTACTGCATTGGCAAATCCCCAAAGGGCAAATAACGAGGTGACCAAAATAAATGGGATAAGCACCTTTTTTGATACCACGGGCGCTTTTTCAATGTTACTCATATTTTTAAGTTCGGTTTATTGGTTGTTGGTTATTCTATTGCTCGATCTAAATGGGTATAACCCCCATCAACAAAAAGTAATTGCCCGGTGGTATGACTGGCTTTTTCTGAAAGCAAAAACACTACTGTATCTGCTATTTCTTGTGTGGTAGTCATTCTTTTTTCGAAAGGAATATTTTTAGTGATGCTTGCTAACTTTTCTTCTTTATCGGCAAAAGTGCTGATCCATTTTTCATATAAAGGAGTGTAAGATTCGGCTACTATAACAGCATTGACACGAATACTGTAGGGGAGTAATTCTACTGCCCATTCTCTGGTTAGTGCATTTCTACCGCCATTAGAAGCCGCATAACCTGATGTGCCTCCTTGTCCCGTTAGAGATACTTTTGACCCTATATTAACAATAGAGCCTTTGCTTTTTTTTAATTCTGGCAAGGTAAGGTGGGCCATTAAATAATAATGCACCAGGCTTCTTTTAAGAGATTCCATAAAGCCTGCATAGGATCCAGTTTCTAACCCAATGCTATCATTAACACCTGCATTGTTGACTAAACCGTCTATTCTTCCAAACTCATTTACTACTTTTTCAACGGCCAATTTACAATCTTCAGGATTTGTTAATTCAGCAAAGGCATAAGCGGCTTTATATCCTTTATTTTTAATAGCTTTTACTGCTTCTAAAACATTTTCTTTATTTCTTCCTACTATAACAGGAATGGCGCCTTCTTCAGCTAAAACATTGCAAATCCCATTTCCAATTCCCTTAGATCCACCCGTTACGATAATGACTTTATTTTTTAGTTTCAAATCCATTTCTAAATATTTTAGCGTGAAATATTATAGACTTTTAAGGCATTTTCACCAAAAACCTTTGCTTTAGACTCAGAAGAATAGGTTAGAAAATAATCGTAAATTATTTCTATAACTTCCTCATATTTCGCTTCTAACAGGCAAACTGGCCAATCGGAACCAAATAATATTCTATCTATTCCAAAGGCGCCAACAATCGCATCTAGAAATGGTGTAAAATCATTTTTACTCCATTTAAAGTCTTCTGTTTCAGTAACCAAACCTGATAGCTTGCAGGATACGTTTTCATTAGCTGCCAATAATCGAATATTTTTTAACCATTGGTTATTCATTCCTTCAGAAATCCTTGGCTTGGCAATATGATCCAATATGAATTCTTGATTTGGGAATTTTCCAACCAATTCAATCACTGCTGGAAGTTGATTTGGATACACTAAAATATCATACGTTAAATTAAATTGTTCCAATTTACTGATGCCGTTTTGAAAATCTTTTCTTAAAACAAAATCGGTCTTTTCAGCTTGAACAATATGACGTACGCCTTTGAAAAAATCATTTTCTGAAAAATATTCCAACCTATCTTCAATGGTATCGGCTATTAAATCGACCCAACCTACCACACCTTTGATAAACGGGTTTTCTTTGGCGCATTGTAACAGAAATTTGGTTTCTTCTTCGGATTGGTCTGCTTGAACAGCAATACATCCATCAACATTATTTCTCTCAAGAATTGGTTTTAGATCTTTCGGAAGAAAGTCTTTTTTGATGACTTCCATAGAATCATCCATCCAAGAATCTTTCATTAGGTCAAATTTCCAAAAATGCTGGTGTGAATCGATTATCATTTCAATCCTTGATAGTTCTTACAAACTTGTCTGGACACACCCAATCCATCAATACCCAGCTCCATCACATCACCTTCTTTTAAATACAATGGTGGCTTTAAACCTAATCCTACGCCAAACGGAGTGCCGGTAGAGATAATATCACCTGGCAATAATGTCATAAATTGACTAATGTGGCTCACTACATATTGCACATTGAATATAAAATCAGTAGTTGAGCTATCTTGCATTATTTTTCCATTTAATTTCAACCAAAGATTCAAATTATTAGGGTCTTTAACTTCGTCTTTAGTCGCAATAAAAGGTCCAACAGGAGCAAAAGTATCGCAGCCTTTGCCTTTACACCATTGCCCGGAACGTTCTATTTGAAAAGCACGCTCACTCACATCGTTGTGCAATACATAACCAGCTATATGTTCAAACGCATCGGCTTCGTCTACATATGATGCTTTTTTACCAATTACGACTCCTAATTCTACTTCCCAATCAGATTTTATACTTCCTTTAGGAATAATTACATCGTCATTTGGTCCCACTAAAGCGGTGGTTGATTTAAAAAATAACACAGGCTCTTTTGGGACTTCCATGCCCGCCTCAGCTGCATGTTGCGCATAGTTTAAGCCTACGCAAACAATCTTCGAAGGTCTCACCAATGGAACTCCTAGACGTACTCCTGCTCCAATTTCATGACATCCTCCATGATTTTTGACCAACCATTCAGCTAATCTTTCGATACCTCCATTTCCAAAAAAATCTTCATTATAATCTGACCCGAAAGCCGAGACATCTATTCTTGCTCCACTGGCTAATTGAACTCCTGGTTTTTCTTGTCCTACAGCTCCAAATCTTATTAATTTCATTTATTATTAATTTATTTCCCATTTAATTTTATAAAACCGCCATCGATTGCATAATCTGAACCTGTAATGAATGCTGCTTCGTCGGAACATAAAAACAAGGCCAAATCTGCTATCTCTTGCGGTTTTCCCATACGCCCTATTGGCTGTGTATTAGATAAATTTTTAAACATTTCATGCTCTTTACCTGGATAGTTTTTCTCAATAAAACCATCTACAAAAGGAGTATGTACTCTTGCTGGAGACATGCAATTGCAACGTATACCTTCTGTTACGTAATCTTTAGCGATAGAATAGGTCATGGTTAGTACAGCACCTTTAGTCATGGAATAGGCAAATCGGTTATTGATACCTACTGATGATGCAATAGAAGCTAAATTTAAAATAACTCCTCCACCATTTTGTTTTAAGGAGGCCATACTTGCTTTGATACAATTATAAACACCCTTAATATTTACATTGTACAAACGGTCTAAATCAGCTTCTTCTACTGCTTCAATATTTCCAACATGCGCAATACCAGCGTTATTTACTAGAATATCCAAAACGTTGGAGCGAGTGATTTTTTCAATAGTTTCAAAGACATTGATTTGGTTGGAAACATCGCATTGATAGGCTTCTGCAAAACCTCCTGTTTTTTTAATTTCATCAACCGTTTCCTCTGCAGCCTCAATATTAAAATCCAAAATATGGACTAGTGCACCTTGTTCAGCGAACGTTAGGGATATTGCTTTTCCAATGCCACTTCCTCCACCAGTCACAATGGCTACTTTATTTTCTAAACTGAATTTTTTCATTTATTTCAAGGTAATTTCTACAATAGTATCTATGGCATCCAGGTCCTTTTCAAGTAACTTCACCAAAAGGCCATACTCATCCATTTTATATGCTATATTTTTCTTATTCTTATAGAGTACAACAGATTTTATTGGAGCTTCAAAGTTTGGAACAAAAAAGGTGTTTTTATTATCTGCCAACAAATGAAGATACAGTTTCTTCCCTTTTTGCGTGGACACCATATCTTCTGAAGGAGCTATAATTCCTTCCCTTGTGCCATATATCGTTTCGCCATTTGTTTTTAGCCAATTTCCTATCTCCTTCAATGACGCTATATGTTCGGGTTGGATTTTTCCATTGGGCATAGGTCCTACATTTAACAATAAATTGCTACCATAACCAGCAGCTCTAACCAAATATTGCACTAGCGTTTTTTTTGTTTTATTTTTATTGTCTTTTAAATTAAAGCCCCAAGAGCCGTTGATAGTCTCGCAGACTTCTTTAGGTAGCTCGCCTATATCTCCAGGTTTACTTGCAAATTCAGTTGTTGACTTTCCTGGGAGGTCTTTTTCAAACATTTGAAAATCCTCTCCTGGTATTACACTTTCGTGGTGGTTAGTTCCAATCAAGCACTGCGGTTGCAAATCATGAATCAATTGATAGATTTCATCGAAATGCCAATTGGCCTCTTTTCGGTCCCAATTGCCATCAAACCAAATACCTGCAATATCTCCATAATTTGTCAATAGCTCTGTCAATTGCGCTTTCATAAAAGCCGTATAGTTATCCCATTTTCCCTCTCCTCTTCCAGAAATTCCTGTTCCAGTCTTTCCTCGTGGAAAATAATCATCATTGTGCCAATCCAATAAAGAATAGTAAAAAAATAGCTTTATACCTTCTTTTTTACAAGCTGCCGCCAAATCTTTCAAAACATCTTTTTTATAAGGTGTCTTTTGTACAATATTATAATCGGTAGCTTTGGTATCAAACATCGAAAAACCGTCGTGGTGCCTGCTGGTAATGGTTATGTATTTCATACCTGCCTCTTTTGCCATTTTCACCCACGCTTCAGCGTTGTATTCAATAGGATTGAAAAAGGACGGTAGTTTCTCATAGTCCTCTATAGCTATATTTTGGTTGTGCATGACCCACTCACCATCTCCCAGAATGCTATAGACGCCCCAATGAATAAATAATCCAAATTTTGCATCTTCAAACCAATGTCGTGCTTCTAGATTTGCGGCTGTTGGTTCATAATTTTTCTGGGCGAAGGTCTGAAGGCTTAAAAGCGCAACAAATACCAAAAGAAGTGCTTTTCTCATTTTATTTTAGGGTTTTATTATCTAGTGTTATAAAGGCAAGCCCCGTTTCCAAGGAATAAAATCATGCAGCAATATCGTTCTGAAGTTCATACCGTCTATCTGCAAAAGAAATGATGGCACCTTCTTTCAAACCTGTTGGAGCAACCAGGACATTATCCTTCGGATGAATTCTAAGTACTTTTTGCTGACTTCCTATCACATAGAATAGGTTGAACATATAATTTGCAATGATATTAAATTTAAGCGATCAATTCCTCCTAAAATCAGATAATAGCTAATACTATTTTTGCTTAATGACATTTTCGATACTATTAATTCAATGACTTTAATGCTGTAAAAGCTTTTTGTCAGCCAACAAAAATGGTAATATGCTGCCGAAAGCGGGCGAATTTGAAGTCAGAATCTAAAACAAGATAAAGATATTCGGATTAGTGGACTGATAGCAATAACAGCTAGTGTATGATTAAAGAGGGTTGGATTTTCCAGCATTTTTTTTGGCGCCATCTCCCGCTATCCGCTCCAAATCCTCGCGCCTGCACGCCACCTGCCTTGGCTGTGGGTTTTCCACTGCTATCGGGGGCGCGACAGGACATATTTTTTGTTGGCGGTTTTTTTATTAAATTAAAACGATGAAAAATAAGCTCAATGCATTATTGAAAAAGGTAGATGCTATGCCATTTCCGTATAAAAATTCCATCAAATCTTTTTTGATTGGCCGAACCGTTCCTTTCGTGGGCACGGTAGGCGTTTATTTTGAGAAAACCAATGAACAGGAGTGGATCGTTACCTTAAAAAATAAGCGTAAGGTAGGTAATCACCTGAACCAGGTACACGCGGCGGCCATGGTATTGCTTGCAGAAACGGCCGCAGTTTTTTTGACGGCAGCCAATCTTCCGGATCATAAACTTCCTTTGGTGAAGAAAATTGATGCCAATTTTGTAAAACGTTCCTACGGATCTCTTCGTGCTGTTGCAAAGCTTACGGAGGCACAGCGCCATGAAATGCAATTGCACGATAAAGGTGAAATGTTGATTGAAGTGATTGTTACCGATGAAAACGACCTGCAACCCGTGATCGTACATGTCACTTCGGCCTGGATATTAAAACCTGTAAAAACTTAAAATCGCAAAAGTCTGATACTACCGTAACCCTTACCCTGCATGACTGTAGGCCTGCTTTATCCAATCGATTACTTCCTGGTCGACATCTTCAATTGTCAAGATGTTGATTTTGTGAGAACACATAGCATTTGGAGTATTGATGGCCTCCAACTTCCCTTCAGCAGCGTGCCCTTTTAAATTAAGGCCTATTTCAAACCTGGTTTTTGTTGCCGGTTGCAGGATGGTGAATTGTTTTTTCCGCCTAACGCTTACATAAGCATTTTTTGGTGCTACTTCGATATCCTGCCCAAATTGCTTAATTTCCGCCATCAGTTTATCGTATATAGGCTTAAGGTACTCTTTACCTGCATATTGCCTGATAATTAAGTCATCTTGATTAGCTACCGAACCAGCGTCTGTACCATTGGCTTTAAGGGCAATTAGGTTGGCAAAGCCGTGCGTCAGGCTATGTTCCTCCTTGAGATATTTAATAATTTCTCCGTGTTTTGAAAAATTTTTTTTTGCACAATTTCCATCCACTTTTCCAGCGTTTTACCTGTATTCTTTTGCAGGTTTTCAATCATGGTTTTGGTTCCTTTGTCCATCTTCGTTCAATATTTTTCAAGTTTAGTGTTATGCTATTGATTTGCATTCAACCCGGCGCCACCCAAGACCAGCAACTCCTGTCCTTTTTGAGGCATGCCGTCTAAAATAGGCATTGCCTGTGCAATCAATTCCCTTACGCCTTGCACACTTAAGGAGTTATCGTGATCCACCTTGGTATCCCAAACTTCGGTGATCCATACCGTGTTTTCCTCTGCCTGATCTTTGCTCCCAAGGTATAGATGACAGCCTTTTGCAGTAGATACCAGGGCTGAAGCTTTCAAAAGGATATTAGCTAGTTTATCGCCATTCCCACCTGTTGTTACCAATTTGCCATGTAGTCCGTATTTCATTGTGTTTCTTATTTTTAGTGTAAAGAAAAGTTTTTTATTAAGCTAAAAAAACATGCCATAATTCAGTCCTAAGATAGCGAAATTTCTACATCATGATTTGGTGAGGTAATTTTATCAGCATAAAATTTTTACTGATTTTTTTTGTATAAATACGTCACCACCGGAGATTTTTTTTTAGTATGAAAAGCTACATCCACTGATGCAGTGGTTTGAATAAAGCATCTATGTGTATTTTATTAGGATTAATAATGAACCAGAAGATCGAGATTGCTACCATAGGGGAGACCTGGTATAATATCCAGGCTTCGTAACACGACACCAGCCATCTCCGAAGGGCCATTGGGATAATCAACCACCCCATTCGTCCGCATCAAATCCTCAACTGCAACTTTAGTACATCGTGCTATTGTAACATGTGCTAAATTGATATCAAAAGGTCATTCAAACAGGTGAAATGCTACTCCCATACCACCGCTCTTGCCTCAGGGAATGTTAAATTTGAGGTAATGACCATATCTTCTCCACTTAAACAAAATGAGTATGAAAAAATTATCGATGCTGCTACTCTTATCAATTGGCGTAGCATTTACCAGCTGTGATGATGACGATGAACCTGCTGCCCCGCCAGACCTTGCTGCACATTCTATCACCTTCAAAGTTGTGCCCTCGACACAGTTTGCAGGCATGGCAACTATAATCGGATCTGTCAAAAATATCGGCGGCAATTTTACTTCTGGTGCAGGCCAGCAGACGGCTTTGCTATACGAAAAACAGCTCGGCGGATCCGGACCGGGGAACATCGTGGGGCGGACGGAATTTACGACGGTAACGGCCGGAGACTCCATCACGGTATCTTATGTAAGGGCGTGGGATATGTCGTCGCCGAGTGAGGGAGAGTTTCCGCCGGATTATATTCTGCAGATCGTCTATGATCCTGACATTGCTGCCGACAGTAATGATGCTAATGATGACGCGGACAATACCAACAACAGGCTGGTAGTAAGTGGCTCGGCTATTAACGAGTTATTCTAATTAGCTAATTGATTTGGCGAAGGTTTAAGGCAAACCTTTCGCCAAATTATAGCCTAAGGGGTTGATGTTCGGGTTGTAAAATATAAATTAAAATCGGTACATGTACAAGAGGAGTCTCGTCTAGTTGACAACGCTTAATTCCCAGGTTTTTTCCCCCTTATTAGACCTGGTACGAATATTTTTTCTGGGGTTGAAGACCAGGTTCCACAGCAATTTGTTGGCTACGGCACTGGCCAGCACCATTAGAGTAGCTTTTCCAAAATAGAGATTGTCAGTTTGGTGCAGGTACAAAAGTGACCCGCCGGTAAGGATCAGAAAACTGGATGTTTGCAAAAGCGGGTATTCCTTCTTTACAGCTTCGATATCATTATAGGCAACGGGAATGGTACCAATATTACGCTGGGTAAAAAGTAAAGAATCAGAATTAATCTCCTCAATCACGCCATTGACCCCAAACCGATCAATAAATTTCGCCGAGAAGTTAGAGACAGAGTCAAGCACAAAACCTGGCTTAAACTTAAGGTAAATTACCTCACCGCTTTCGATATTGCTGGGCCGCTTTTTACCCTGAAGTGGTGTAAGCGTTAAGGACTGGGCAGCAACAAATTGAGCCGACAGGAATATATGGAGAAAGAGAATAAGAAGGGATGACCTCATGTAAAGATAAGTATATATAAAAAGTTGGTAACGAAAAGTTAAATCAAACGTGCCCGTCAAAAGCCATACGAAAGTATAAATAAAATGGCATTTTGCAGCGAATAAAGCAATATTTATGGTAATAGGCGCCAGCAAACACGCCTCCCTGACATGCGTTTATTTTGCTAAGGAAATAAACGAATTGACAATCAACAATTTATGATAGGTGTAGTCTTATCTCAGAAGTTTCGGCAGCGGACTGATCGAGCAATTACGACTATTGTTCCTGCGAAAGAAATATAGATTCCCGCTGGATGAATTATCAGTTCATAAGGCATAGAACAGCACTCGCCACCCCAACCCTCTACCAGCTTCCACCTTTAGGCGCCTTTTTTATCTTTGGGTCAGCGTGGGCCTGTG
>PPFU01001563.1_pt1 | contig 14821 bp, 16 predicted proteins | sample 1535991 | NCBI WGS metagenome assembly PPFU01 (sample SAMN04901290, study PRJNA319586) | Hypolithon metagenome, whole genome shotgun sequencing project. | isolation source: Antarctic Hypolithon | place: Antarctica: Miers Valley | collected 2014
CACCCCCCCCCCCCCGCCGGTCTCGCCCCAGAGCGCCGGCGCCTGAGGCGCAGCCACGCCCCTCGGCCGCCTGCGGTCGCTTCGGCCCCGCTACCGCCGCGCCCGGCCGCCGACTGACGTGTCCTGCCGACCCACGCGGCCATCCGCAACTCCCCGGCCTCGGGTCCCTCCCCCCCGAAGAGGCACCCGCGACAGCCTTGCCCCGCCCGGTCCACGGGCCGATCTTGTTCGGAGCGCCGAAAATGGCGTTTGAAGCTGCGGAGCGCCCGATGTTCCGGGCGTGGAGAGTACCCAACGGAGTTCTTGACCGGCTCCGGCACGCCCTCCGAGAGTTCCGGACGTTCGGCTGGTGCCGCGTTCCGGCCTTCGCCGCTAAACCCTGACTGTGGCAGATCACGTTCTTGGACCGGACTCACCCTTTTTACACCAATCGGAGGAGGCCATGACTCATCCAGACATTTCCGCTGCATCCGTTGGTGGCCGCTTCAGGACGCATGCGCTACGCGGTCTCGCCGTTGCCGGTGTACTGACGCTCGCCGCGTGCAACATCATCGATCCGCCGATTGACGACGACTACCGGGAGACTCGCGTGGTGATTCGCGGCCCGGTCGTGGACATCATGCACAACGCGCCGATCTCAGGCGCGGCCGTGGAGCTGATCCCAAGACCACCCGCATTCCTCCGCGGCGACACCGTGACAACCGACGCGCAGGGCCGCTTCCAGGCGCGGCTGAGCATGATGGGCGTCGGTAGCTTCGATGCCGAGGTGCGGGTCCGTGCCCGCGCTCCGAACGGTGCCGTCGGCGACATCGTGCTTCCGCGCGTCCGCCTCCTGGAGGACCGCGAGGGCCAGCTACCGGACACCCTGGAGGTCCGATTTCGACTCGCCGCCGAACCCGAACCCGCAGCCGCACAGACTCTGCCCTTCCAACAGATCCTCAGCCTCGTGACGAGCGGGATCGAGACTCCACGCTTTGAGCTGATCACGAATGCTGAACAGTGGGCCGTGCTCTGGGACGCGATATACGCGCGGTACGCGCCGGGACAGAAGCCGCCCCTGCCGGCCATCGACTTCAATACAACGAGCCTCGTGCTTGCCGCAACCGGCACGCGCCAAGCCCAGGGTTTCGGGTTCGACATCGAGCAGGTCCGTGGGCACGACGACGTGCTGTTCGTCTCCGTCGTCCAGCGGATCCCCTGCGGTACGCTTCCCTCTCCGAGCCAGCAGGTCCGTGTGGTGAGCGTACCGCGCGTCGCTTCGCGAGCCCACTCCTCGGAGATGAGTGAGATACACTACTGCCGTTGATCCGGAAGCTGCAGTAGTGCATCGCTGCGTGAGACCCGGAGCCAGACTCGCGGATCTTGATCTTCAGGTTCATGGCCGACTGCATCTTCTCGTCTCGCGCATTACGGAAGCACCGGAGAAAGCATTGATCGCTGCAATTGCTCCTGAACACCGTCGCGGCTCCGCTTTTGGTGCATGCCACTGTGCCGTCGGCATTGGTGCCCTGCCCGCGAGCGTGCTGTTCGGCGTCGTTTGGGCTGCCGCCGGAGCGCACACTGGGCTTCCTCATGGGCGCCGTCATCGCTGCGAATGCGGCGCTGCTGCTTCCCATTGCGATGCGGGAGCGGGCCTGATGTCGTTCGCAGAGGTTCCGGCCCCGTCGGAGTGCTCCTGATCCGGCGCCGCGGGCTCCTCCGCTCGCATCGCCTCCAGATTGAGGCGCAGCAGGAGCTCGATCAACTCCTGCGCGGACGCAGACGAGAGCACCGGCCACTCGGGGAACGGCGTCGCGGGAACGTTGTCGCCCAGCCGGCGCGAAGCGGCACGGGTGAGCAGCACCGGGACGCCGGGGGGGAGGTGAAACGTACCGCCGTCCTCCGGGAGCACGGTGACGCGGATGCTGCCCGCCAGCGACGTGCCCACCACCTCGGCCAGGCGGCGCTCGAAGGCCGGGTCCACGCAGACGACCGCCACGCCGCCACGTGCGAGCTCCCGTTTGACCTGGAGGACCAGATCAGGGTCCAGCCGCACTCCCACGAGCGGTATCCCCAACCCGGTCGCCAGTGACCTGAGCGCCGCCGAGTGGAACGTGGTGGTGACGATCAGGTCTGCACCGGCCAGCGCCGCCGGACGTGACTCCGGTGGCCGATCCAGCAGCTCCTGGAGGGGGACCGATGACGAGGCGATTCCGAGCCGTTCCTCCACCTCCTCGCAGAGGGCGAGGCGCACGTCCTCCACCGATTCCACACATGCTGCCCGGACCTTCCGTACGCCGACGCAGCGCTGCAGGAAGCCGGGAAGCTGCGCCACCGGGATCTGGCGGGCCCACCCCGCGGCAAAGACGCCGACGGCCCAGCGCGCGGTCTCGGCCAGCACCCGGCCCCCGATCCGCTCCTGGGGAGCGACGAGTACACCGGAGCGGCCGCGCACCTGTACCAGCCCCTCTTCCTCGAGGGCCCCGTAGATGCGGGCTGCGGCCCGAAGGTCCAGCCCCGACTCCTCCGCCACGGTACGATACGAGGGGAGCCGGTCACCGGGCCGGAGGTGCCCGGTGTGGATGGCCGTCACGAGCCATCCGCGCAGCCGCTCCAGCGCGTTGTCCTCCGTCGTCTGCCGCTTTCGTCGTCGGCTCATGTCGACTCCTCAGCCCTCTGCGAGGAACGCGCTTAGCGCTACCGGTTCGGCTTTCCAAGTCCCAGCACTCCGGCGCCCAGCAGCGCGGGGATCGCCGAGCGCCCCCTGCGGCTGGCGAGCGCGGCGAGGCCGGCCAGCGCCGCGGCTCCGATCAGTGCCGCCGCACCCGAGTGCGCCCCCAGCGCCTGATACACGCTCGTCGACTTCTGCTGGCGGAGGAAGTCGCCGTGCACACCGCCGTCGTCCTCCATCGGGGCGTAGAGGTTGGTCGGCGCGTCGGCCGGTTTGGGCCACGGTGACTGCTGGCTCCGGAATCCCTGCAACCTCTGCTGTACGTCCAGAAGCGCGGGGCTGATCCGCTCCGCGAGCGACAGCAGCTTCCCCGCGCCACCGACGAACACGTCCCGCTCGTTCCCTTCGGCGGCGCGCAGGATGGCCGCGGCGGCGAGGGTAGGCTCGTAGATGGGTGGGATCGGCATCGGCATCACCCCCATCTGGGTCCGGGCCTTGTTGAACAGCGGGGTGTTGATGCTGCTGGGCTTCACCAGCGTCACCCGGACGGGGGAGCCCTCGTGCATCAGCTCCACGCGTAGCCCATCGAGCCACCCCTTGATGGCATGCTTTGCCGCGCAGTACGCTCCCTGCAGCGGTATGCCGCGATCGGAAAGCGCGCTGCCGACGCAGACCAGCGCGCCGCCGGTCTGCTCCAGGTACGGGAGCGCCGCCTTCGCGCCGTGCACCTGTCCCATGAGGTTCACGTCCACCACGCGGCGGAAGTCTTCGAGCGTCTGCTCCTTGAAGGTGGCATAGGTGCTGACGGCGGCGTTGTTCACCCAGGTGTCGATGCGGCCGAATGCCTCGGCCGCACGGTGCGCCAGCGCTTCGACCTGCGCGTAGTCGGTGACGTCGGTGGGGACGGCGAGCGCCTCGCCTCCCTCGCGTCGGATCTCCGCGGCGTGCCGCTCGAGGTCGCGTGCGTTGCGCGCCGCCAGCACCACGCGGGCGCCGCGGCGCGCCGCTTCCCTCGCGGTCGCGAGTCCGATCCCGCTGGACGCGCCGGTGACGACGATCACCTGCTCCCGGACTGGCTTGGGCATGATCTGCTCCCTGGATCGTGGGTTCATGTCGCTCCCCGGCCGGGGATCACGCCCTGCAGGAGGGCGCCGAGACGGTCCCAGATGCCGGCGGTGAGCGAGTCGACGGGGGGTTGTCGGACGATGTGGAGCGTTCCTTCCTGCTCCAGCACCTCGTAGTGCGAACGTCCGCCGGCGTCCCGCCAGAAGCGAAGCGACGCGGTGGCGGCGCCCACCCGCAACCGCTTCACCACCAGCTCCGGCAGCCAGGCAGGGAGCACCGGGTCCACGGCCAGCAGCTCCAGTGCGGCTACGGGACGGATCCCCAGGAGCGTCTGCACCAGGATGGCCCAGCTGCTCCGATTCCAGGCCTGCGGCGCATTGGCGCGGGGGTACGCCCCCGGGTGCGCCCGGTCCTCACGTGCGTAGCCGCCCACGCACTCGGGGATGCGCGACCCCTCCCAGAGTCGGGCCAGATCGTAGAGGCTGCGTGCCAGCTCCAGCGCCCGCTCGTCGAAGCCGAAGCGGCGCAGCCCGAAGAGGATCGTTCCGTTCTCCACCGCCCAGACACTGCCCAGGTGGTAGGAGAGCGGGTTGTACGCGGGGTTCTCGGTCGAGAGCGTGCGCAGCCCCCAGCCGCTGTAGAGGTCCGGCTGGAAGAGCCGCCGGACGAGGCGCGGAAGGTTCTCGTCCGCGACGATCCCCGTGCTCAGGCACTGCCCCGCGTTGGAGGTGAGTGCGCGCAGCGGCTGCTTGTCGTGGTCCAGCCCCAGGGCGACGTATCCCTCGTCTTCCAGCCAGAAGTCGCGGTTGAACCGCTCCTTGAGCGCCTGTGCCTCCTTCCACAGCGCTCGGGCGTTACCCGGCTCGTCCATGACCACCGACAGCGCGGCCATGAACTGCAGGGAGGCGTAGTAGTAGCCCTGGATCTCGCACGGGGCGATCGGCGGCTCCGCCTGCCGTCCGTCGCCGTGCACCATGGCGTTGTCACTGTCCTTCCACCCCTGGTGCTTCGGGCCCGCCGGCGACCGCGTCAGGTACTCCAGGTAGCCGTCGCCGTCGCGGTCTCCGTACTCGCGCGCCCAGTCGAGGATGCGGCGTGCCGCGTCCCAGCTTGCCTCCACGTCCCGCCGCTCTCCCGACCAGGCGTAGAGCTGCCCCAGGCCGATGATGAACATCAGCGGAGAGGCGAAGTCGCCGTAGTAGCGGTCGAAAGGGTTCCTGCCCAGGCGAGAGAGGGGATCCCGGCGGGCCTGCTGGATGATCCGTCCGGGCTCCTCGTCCCTCCACTCGTCCACTCGCGTGCCCTGGAGGGGACGCAGGCGCGCGAGGCTCGCGCGGACCAGGTCGCCGCGGTCCAGCATGGCGGCCTGCCAGCCGGCCGTGAGCGCGTCGCGGCCGAAGGTGGCCGGGTACAGCGGGAGCCCTGCCGAGGGGGTGAGCCACTCTTCCTCGATCCCGTCGAGGAGTGCCATCGAGCCAAGCTCCCGCATCGCCTGGTTGGTGATCTCCACCAGAGGCGTCTCCGCCGGGGCGAAGAGCCGGGTGACGGACTCCTGCCAGCGATGCAGCCGGGCCTCCCGTGCGGCTTCCTCTCCGGGACCGAGCGCGTCCTCGCAGTCGACGGCACGGATGCGCAGCCGGATCTCCCGCGTCTGCTGGCGTGCCAGCGTGACGCGCGCCGAAAGCCGCCCCTCGCCGAAGCGCCAGTCAGCCCTGTCTTCGACCCGGACCCGCGTTTCGAGCGGCAGCTGCTCGTGCGAATAACGCAGGCGCACACCGCTGCCCTCCGCCTCCGCGATCACCGCCGCCTGCTGCTCCCGTGCGCCCCCCTGCGCCTCGGAGATCCCGGCGAAGTCCGCACCCACCGTCCAGGCGAGATCGAACTCCACCTGCTCGTCCCAGCGGCTGGTGATGCGGAGCACCGCTTCGACGGAGGCGGGGTGCACGTGGAAGCGCAGGTCCAGGTCCAGCCCCCGGTGGAGGATTCCTTCGTCGGAGGGCGTTCCCCCCGACCCGCTCCCACCGCCGCCCCGCGTCTCCACGGGCGGATGTACGTAGGAGAACTCCAGGGCGTTCGGCCCCGCGGAGGCGACGGAGCAGGGGAAGGGGTCCTTCCCGTTGATCTGCAGCGCGAGCCCAGAGAGGTAGCGGGTTTCGCGGAAGTAGAAGCCCGTGAGCGGCTCCAGCCCCGCGCGGCCGCGATCGTCCAGGACGAGGAGCGACGGGCCGCACCAGGCATAGCGGATCCCAGGGCGGATGTGGGCGATCGTCATGCCGGTGGTGCTCGGGCTCTCGTGTCGTCCGTCGGTGAACGCCGGGGTCGGGGGGCGGTCGCAAGCCGCGTTCCCTGTTTCGATTACTGCTACAGGATCCGTCCTGCCGTACGCACTGTTGCAGATGGGGCAACAGGGTGTACGTCTTGCGTCGGGTCGGTGAAGGCCGCGGAGCTGAGGGGCGGAGCGCTGCCGCGCGTAGCGAAGGCGGACGGGCCGACGCCCGTGGAGCGCCACCTGCTGGCGAGGCCATTCGGAACCTGAAAGGAAGCAACGACCATGGCAGAGATCGCAGTGGAGCGGGAGTCCCGCCGCGCGCACGGCATGGATTGGAGCGCCGCCATCGTTGCAGGCGTGGTCGCCGGCATCGTCTTCCTGATGATGGAGATGATCCTGATGCCGCTGTTCGGCTTCGCCCCCAGCATGTGGGCGCCGCCGCGAATGATCGGGGCGATCGGGCTGGGACCGGAAGTGCTTCCGCCGCCCGCGACCTTCGATCTCGGCGTGGTGTTGGTGGCGATGGTGATCCACTTCGTCACCTCCATCCTCTTCGGCATCGCCGTCGCGTTCATCATTCGCAACCTGGCACTCGGGCCGGCGATCGCCCTGGGCATCGTGGCGGCGCTGCTTCTCTACGGCTTCGTCTTCTACGTCATGACGGCGGGCCCGTGGCCCTGGTTCGAGAACGGGCGCAACTGGGTCAGCATCATGGCCCACATCGTGTTCGGGGTGATCGCGGCGTGGTGGTACAAGGCCCGCGCGAAGGCTTACGACGAGCACCGCGCCGCAGCGTGATGCGAGGCGCGGTCCCGCCTCGCCCTGCGAAGCAGCGCCTCCGGGCGGTGGCGGAGCCCGGGGCGGAGGCGAGATCGGGTCCCGCGCGGCGCCTCTACCAGGGAGCGGCGGCGCTCTCCTTCAGCGTCTTCGCCGACAGCGCTGTGGAGCACTATCGCGGTGGGTTCTACAACCCCGCGATGTATGTGGGCCCCACCGTGTCAGCGCTCGCCCTTGGCGCCTCGCTCTCCGCGGTGCGCGCGGGGCGCCGGGGCAGCGCGGCCCGCACGGCCATCTTCGGCACGGCCGCCGTGGCGGGGCTGGTCGGCGCCGGATTCCACGTGCGCAACGTGCTGAAGCGGGAGGGCGGCCTCAGCTGGCTCAACCTCTTCTACGGCGCGCCCATCGGGGCTCCGCTGGGTGCCACCTTCGCCGGCCTCTTCGGCCTCGCCGCCGAGCGCCTTTCCAGCCGGAGAGACGGACCGAATGGAGGGAAAGCACCTGCGCGGCGGTCCACCGCCGGGGAGCTCCTGGGACTTGCCGCCGCGGCGGGGCTGCTGGGCACCGCAGCGGAGGCGGGGCTCCTGCACTTCCGGGGCGCCTTCCAGGACCCGTTCATGTACATCCCGGTCACCGTGCCGCCACTGGCGGCGGTGGCGCTCGGCCGGACGGCGCTGCGCCGTGCTGGCGGGCGATCCGGAGGTGTCGCGCGCACCCTGCTCTGGACGACCGCGGCGACGGGATTCGTGGGGATGGGCTTCCACGCCTACGGCATCCACCGGAACATGGGCGGCTGGCGCAACTGGATGCAGATGATCCAGCAGGGCCCGCCGGTTCCCGCCCCCCCCTCGTTCACGGGGATGGCGCTGGCCGGCATCGCCGCCCTCGACCTAATGGATGGGGCGCATGGCTGAGCCGCTCCGCACCCCGTACGGGGGCTACGACGTCCTCGACAAGTGGGACTCGCCGTCATGGGACGACTTCACCCGCGAGGTCGTACGACGACGCCTCGAGGAGGTGCCGGGGCGCCGCTTCCTCACCGCCGAGGAGTGGGAAACGCTGGACGCCGTGTGCGCACGACTGATCCCCCAGGACGACCGCGGCGACCGGCCGGTCCCCATCGTTCCATTCATCGACCAGCGGCTGCACGACGACCGGGGCGACGGCTACCGCTATGCCGATATGCCGGAGATGCGCGAGGCATGGCGACTCGGGGTGGCCGGGATCGAGCGGCAGGCCGCGGAGCGCCACGGAGAGCGGTTCACCCAGCTGAGCGCGCCGACGCAGGAAGAGATCCTGCTCCAGGTCCAGCGCGGCCGGGTGGCCGGCGGTCCATGGGACACACTGCCGCCGCAGCGCTTCTTCACGGACGTGCTCCTCAGGACGGTGGTCGGGATCTACTACGCCCACCCCGCTGCCTGGAGCGAGGTCGGCTTCGGTGGACCGGCCTCCCCGCGTGGCTACGTGCGCCGCGAGCTGGGGAGCCGCGACTCCTGGGAGGCGGCCGAAGCGTGGAATCCGGTGCGCGGCGCCGGGGGCGCCCCGTGATCGCCGCGACCGAGCCGCGCGCCAGGGACGGACGTGCGCCCGACGTGTTCCGGCCGGGTGGGTGGATCCCGATGCGCCAGCACGCCGACAGCGACGAGGTGGACTTCGTCATCGTCGGCACCGGCGCCGGCGGAGGGACGCTCGCATACAAGCTTGCGCGGGCCGGCTTCCGGGTGGTCGCCTTCGACGCGGGGCCCTTCTGGCGGCCGCTGGAGGAGTTCGCCTCCGACGAGGCCGAGCAGCAGAAGCTGTACTGGACGGATGAGCGGATCACGGGTGGGGACGATCCGATCCAGCTGGGCAGCAACAACAGCGGCCGCGGCGTGGGCGGCAGCACCGTGCACTTCACCATGGTGTCGCTGCGCTGGAGGCCGGAGTGGTTCCGGAGCCGCTCGCTTCTGGGCTACGGCGTCGACTGGCCGCTCGGATGGGAGGAGATGTGGCACTACTACGACGAGGCCGAGGAGATGCTGCAGATTTCCGGGCCCGTCTCCTACCCCTGGGGCCCCCGCCGGCGCCGCTCTCCTCGGCGGCCCCACCCTCTCAATGCGCCGGCGCAGCTCCTGGCCCGGGGCTGCGAGAAGCTGGGGATCGCCTGGACGCCCGCGCCGCTCGCCACACTCTCCTCCCCCCGCGGGGAAGCGCACCCGTGCGTGTATCGGGGGTTCTGCGCTGTGGGGTGCAGCACCAATGCGAAGCAGAGCGCCCTGGTCACCTGGATCCCGCGGGCCATCGAGCACGGTGCCGAGGTCCGCGACCTGGCGATGGTCGGCCGGATCGAGACGCACGACGGACGGGCTACCGGCGTGCACTACCACCGTGAGGGGGAGTGGCGCTTCCAGCGGGCGCGGCACGTCGTGGTGGCCGGCTACAGCATCGAGACGCCCCGGCTCCTGCTGAACTCGGCGTCCCCCGGGTCCCCGGACGGACTCGCCAACGGCAGCGGCATGGTGGGCCGCCATCTGATGGTGCACTCGAACCATGCCGTGTGGGGTGAGGTGGGGGAGGAGGTGCGCTGGAACAAGGCGCCGCCCGGGCTCGCGATCACGGAGCACTGGAACTACGACGACGCGGAAAAGGACTTCCACGGCGGCTACCTCTTCGGGAGCCAGGGCCCTCTGGTGCAGGACTGGGCGATGACGCTCTCCACCAGCCGCGGGCTCTGGGGGATGGCGCTTCGGCGGGAGATGACCAAGTACAACCACATGACCGGTCTCAAGATGGTGGGCGAAGTGGAGCCGCGGGCGGAGAACCGGGTGGAGCTGGCGGAGGAGACGGACGGCTACGGGTTGCGGATCCCGAGGGTCCACTTCGGTTACTCGGAGAACGATCGGAGGCTCTATCGACATGCCGTGGGCTCCATGCGGAGCGTTCTGGAGGCTGCCGGGGCGCGGAACTTCTGGGACCAGGACGGGACGGCGCACCTGATGGGCGGCTGCCGGATGGGCCTGGATCCGGAGACCAGCGTCACCGACGCGGACGGTCGCACCTGGGAGGTGCCGAACCTGTGGATCTGCGACGGGTCGCTCTTCCCCACGGGCGGCGGCGTGAACCCTTCGCTCACCATCCAGGCGCTCGCCTGCCGCATCGGGGACCGGATCGCCACCCTCGGCACCCGCGGCGAGCTGGACCGCAGGGCAGCGCGGCAGATCGCCGCGCTGCAGCACTGATTCTCGCGCCTCTTCGGGCGGAAGGAGGAACAACGATGGCCAGAGCCCTCTGGCAGGGGACGGTGCTGGCGGAAGCCGGCGCGGACGACGTCGTGGCGGTGGAGGGGAACGTCTACTTCCCGGCCGGTGCGGTGCGCCGGGAGCACCTGCGCCCCAGAGACACGCACACCGGCTGCCCGCGACTGCTCGGTAATTCGCGACCGCCGACCTGTCTCACCAGGGTTGACAGGCTCCGCTGGGATGTCTCTCCCGCGCGCTGCGGATCGGCACACTCTCCGACGGGCCCACATTCGTAGCGGTCGGGGCCTGAACCGGCTTCTGGAACTCGCCCGTTCCGGGCGCGGTATCCTGCTCGGTGCCTGCATCGTACAGCGCCAGTTGGCTCGTTACGTCGCCGCTGATCGGGGAGTTTCCGTTGAATAACGCGAGGCCTCCCCCGCCGAAACCGTAGAACCAGTCGTTCGACTGAACGAACATCGTCTCGAACTGAAGACGGTCCCCTGGCGATGCCAGAATCGTGAAGGTCGCCGTTTCTCCAGCGAACAGCGCGGGCCCATTCCGTTCCTACGTCCCCCAGGTGCAGCCCGGCCACGATCCGTTGCCGGACCCGGTCGGCGATCTCGTCCCGTTTGTGAGGCATGCTCCCCCCGAGCGCGCGTCTGCCCTCCCGATGGATGTGTCACCGCGACGCACGTGCCGTAACCCTACATGCCACAGATGCGCATCCTGCCTTCAATCTGATGCATGCCAGAGTACAACAGTTGGCCTGACACTTGCTCGCTTGCTCGACCCCTTAGTTCAAGCCTGGTACATCCAAAGGAGGTGCTTCATGGCAACGATGTCGCGGATGCGGACGATTGCAGTGGGTATGGCGGCAGGCGTTTCGCTGGTGCTGGGGGGGTGTGCGCCCGCGGTCGGAATGGAGCGTGGAGGCATGCCGCCGGCGAGGGGCGCGGTGCTGGGGCAGGCACACGTCGGCGCTGCCATGGCAGGGTGGCCGCAGACCTCCCGCGAGGTGGCCCAGACGATCATCGCGAAGTACGGCCAGCCGAACGAGGCGACACCCTCGATGCTCACCTGGCACAACAATGGCCCGTGGAAGCGGACCATCGTCCACCGGGACACCATCCCGCATCACTTCCCCATGCCCCATCCGGATCTCCTGGAGCAGGTGGTGAACTACCGGGCACCGCTGGATCGGTACGACGACATCGCGATGTACGATGGGAGCGTGATGCTGGAGCGCACCCGCGGTGAGATGGCGGCCCGGTGCGACAAGGAGGGCGCGAACTTCCTGGCCCTCAACCTGGCGCACGAGATCGCCACCGGCGCACGGACGGTGGAGGAGGCCCGCCGCGTCTACGGCGAGCAGATCCGGATGATGATGGACGGGCGGATGACGCCCCATACATCGGGACTGATGTTCACGCCGCCGCCGAGCGGGAACGATCCCGACCGGCCGATCATGTAGGCCATGGCGGTGGCGCCCCTCGTCGGGGCGGCCACCGTTCTCCATCACCGCGCCGTGGACCGGGACCTGTGGGTACACAGGCGGATACGGACATCGAAGGGGGAATGCAGATGCGGAGAGCTGACGGATCCGCGCCGGCCCGCGGGAGCGACGCCACCTATCGTGCACACGGAAGCGACCTTGTCGGATTCCCGCGGACGTGCACCGCGCTCCTGGTGATCGATCCGGTCAACGACTTCCTCTCCGAAGGGGGAGCCGCGTGGGAGATGACGAAGTCCACGGTGGAGGCGAACGACGTGGTGCCGAACCTCAAGCGCGCGATCGCTGGCGCGCGCCAGCGGGGGATCCCCGTCCTGTACGGTCCGATGGCCTACACCGAGGAGGACTATGCCGACCACGAGCTGCACCGCCGGAGCGGGATCAACCGCCTGATGTTCGAGCACAAGATGTTCCTGGCGGGGAGCTGGGGCGCGGACTTCCACCCCGAGCTCCGTCCGGACGACGGAGACATCGTGCTCCTCCCGCACAAGGGTAGCGACGTCTTCGAGACCGATCTTCCCGATCACCTGGAACGACTGGGGATCACCCACGTGGTGATTGCCGGGATGACCGCGAACCTCTGCTGCGAGAGCACGGGCCGCCACGCGACTGAGGCGGGCTACGACGTGACCTTCCTCTCGGATGCGATCGGATCGGAGAGCGTCCCGTCGTACGAGGCTTCCATCCACCTGAACTACCCGCTCATCGCGAACGGCGTGCTGAAGGTAGACGACTTCCTCGCAGCGCTCGACACCGGAGAGGCTGCCCGCAGCGCCGTGGCAAAGGGCGACCGGGTGCGCGGCTCGGATCACGGTGAGATCGGAGAGGTGGAGGAGGTCGTGGAGGCGACGGCGGAGCACGAGGCGTACATCCGGGTGCCGAGGGGGCTGATCTTCGAAAAGGACACCTTCATCCCGCTGGACGCGGTGGTCCGTCGAGCCGCATCCGACGTCTTCATCAACATCCCCAAGCTGGTGGTGGGGAAGATGCCGTGGAGCGAACCGCCGTCACGACGCGGGCGAAGCGAACGCCTGGGGCCGCCGGCCGCGACGGTGAGGAATCTCTTTGCGTCGCGCTCGCCCTCGGCTCGGGAGCATCAGGGGATCGATGGCACGAGGATGCGGGCCGCGGCACCCGAGGATTCGCCGGGAGCGCGGTGAGAGGCGCCGGGCACGCTGGGGCGCATCGGGGGCGCGGAGCGACGGCGCTGCGGGGAAGGGGGACCGTGGAGGACGACGGCTGGGTGCGGGAGCGGATCACGCTGGCCATGGCGGACGGAGCCGGTCCGCCGCCGTCCCTCCCCGTCCACGCTCTCCACCTTCTCAGTCTCAACCACGACCGCGGAGTCGGCGAGCTCCATTCCCTCCGGCAGCGGCTCCAGCTCCCGGCAGCCCGGTACACCGTCCTCCGCGACGCGAACTTTCCGCATCCGACGCTCACCGAGTCGCGGAACAACCTCTTCACGGCGCTCGACGCCGCGAGCCGCCCGGTACCGCAGGAGCACAGATGAAGGGGCTGAGAGCGAAGAACGTGCTGGTCACGGGCGGCAGCAGCGGAATCGGCCAGGCGATCGCGGTGCGCTTCGGCCGGGAGGGCGCGAACGTCGCCATCAACTACCGCGGCTCGCGCGACGGTGCGGAAGAAACCGAGGCGCTGATCCGCGCCGGCTACGAGGAGTGCGTGGACGCGCTGCGCGCGTGCGGCGTGGGGGTATCGCTGATTCAGGCCGACGTCGGCGACGAGGACGAGGTGGAGCGGATGATCGAACGCGCGACCGCCGACCTGGGACCGCTGGACGTGCTCGTCAACAACGCCGGGATCCAGCTCGCGGCGGATTCCCACTGCGCCGAGGTCGACGAGTTCGACCGCGTCGTGCGGGTGAACCTCCGCGGGGCCTTCCTCGCGTCCCGCGGCGTGCTGCGGAGGTGGGTGGAAGCGGAGGCGCGCGGCACCATCATCAACGTGTCCAGCGTGCACGAGGTGATCCCCAAGCCCCGGTTCGTCGGATACTCCGTGAGCAAGGGCGGGATGCGGAACCTCACGCGGACGCTGGCTCTGGAGTACGCGGGCCGCGGCATCCGCGTGAACGCCGTCGGACCCGGAGCGACCCTCACGCCGATCAATGAGGCGTGGCAGGACGACCCCGACAAGCGTGCCGAGGTCGAGAGCCACATCCCCATGGGGCGCGCCGGGACTTCGGAGGAGATGGCCGCGGCCGTGGCGTTCCTCGCCTCCGACGAAGCCGCGTACATCACGGGACAGACGCTCTTCGTGGACGGGGGGCTGACGCTCTATCCCGACTTCCGGACGGCCTGGTCGTCGGAGTGAGATGAGCGACACTCCCATCGCCGACTACGCCCTGCTTTCGGACTGCCATTCTGCGGCGCTGGTCAGCCGGGCCGGCTCCGTGGACTGGCTGTGCTTCCCTCGCTTCGACTCCGCGGCGGTGTTCGGACGATTGCTGGATCGCGATGCCGGACACTGGTCGATCGCGCCGCGGCACCCGTCCGGCACGGCCCGCCGGTACCTGGACGGTTCGCTCGTCCTCTAGACGCGATTTGCCGCGGGGAGCGGCGAGGTGGTCCTGACCGACCTGCTGGCCGTGGGTGAGAACGAGCGCGGCCACGCGCTCGGGCGAGAGGCGCCCCACGTCCTCCTCCGCCGCCTCCGCTGCGAGGGCGCCCCGGTGGAGATGGAGATGGAGTTCAGCCCACGAGCCGAGTACGGCGTCGTGAAGCCGCTGTTGGTTCACGAGCCGGGAGGCCTGCTCGCACGGGGAGGCGCCACGCGGCTCTTCCTGTCCGCTCCGGCGGAGCTGGAGCTGGAGATCGAGGGGAGCACGGCGCGCGCACGCTTCCGCCTGACGCCGGGCGACACCCTCGACTTCTCGCTCCAGTACCGCCCCACGTGGGAGGATGCTCCCCGGCGCCTGGACTCGTCCTCCATCGCGCACTGCGCCGAAGAGACGCTCCGCGCCTGGCAGAGCTGGGCGAAGATCCACCAGTCCTACGACGGGCCCTGGAGGGAGCTGGTGCACCACAGCGGCCGTGTGCTCCAGGGACTCACCTACCTCCCCCACGGGCGCGATGGTCGCCGCCCCCACGACCTCGCTCCCGGAGGTGGTGGGAGGCGGCCGCAACTGGGACTATCGCTACTGCTGGGTTCGTGACGCCAGCTTCGCCCTCGACGCGCTCTGGGTCGCGGCATGCCCGGACGAGGCGGGGAAGTTCTTCTCGTTCCTCACGCACGCCGCTCTCGCGCACCTGCGCGCCGGCGCCGATCTCCAGATCATGTTCGGGATCGGCGGGGAACACGACCTCACGGAGCGTGAG